>Ga0209581_1003425_pt1 | contig 13683 bp, 10 predicted proteins | sample Coa_R2_FD_187160 | JGI IMG/M metagenome (GOLD analysis project Ga0209581, IMG submission 187160) | Surface soil microbial communities from Centralia Pennsylvania, which are recovering from an underground coalmine fire - Coalmine... | ecosystem: Environmental > Terrestrial > Soil > Unclassified ...
TCCACTTTCCAGCCTACAAGGCCAGTATAACGGCTCAGTATGAGACAGGTCTGAACCTTTCCTGAGATGGAGCTGAGAATCTGCTCCATTTCGCATCATCTTTTTCCATGACGTTCTTCAGGAACCAGCGTGGCTGGCAATCCGAACAGAACAGGATGATTCATCACGCGCAGGGGGATGAGCAGGTTCAGGAAGGTGCGCGTGACCAGAATGGAGGTGAACATACTCACCAGCACGCCGATAAAGAGCGTGGAGGCAAAACCGACGATGATGCTGGCCCCAAAATTGCTGCCGAAAGCGAATAAGACGCCGCAGGTAATCAGCGTGCAGATGTTGGAGTCGCGAATGGAGGGCCATGCACGTCTCCAGCCGAGGTCGATGGCGGCAGTGAGCAGCCTGCCTGAACGCAATTCCTCTTTGACTCGTTCAAAGATCAGCACATTGGCGTCTACCGCCATGCCAATGGAGAGAATGAAGCCCGCAATGCCCGCCAGGGTGAGCGTGACGCCGATGAGTTTGAAAACGGCGAAAGTCAAAGCGGCGTAGAGCAAAAGGGCAAGATCGGCCAGCAGGCCCGGCAGGCGATAGAATAGCAACATGAACAGCATGACGAGGCCGAGGCCGACCGCGCCTGCTATCTCGCTCTTATAAATGGCCTCCTGACCAAGTGTAGGGCCAATAGTCTGCTGGCCGGTAATCTTCAAGGCGATGGGAAGCGCGCCATAGCGCAAGAGCGTTGCTACCTGCTGCGCCTCATCCAGCGTAAACTGGCCGGTAATGACGCCGGGGCCGGTAATGGCGCTTTGAATAGTGGCAGATTGAATCACCTTGCCATCCAGAGTGACGGTCAGAACCATGCCAATGTTCTCTCTGGTGAAGGTGGCAAAGCGTCCTACCGCGTCTCCCTTCATCGCGAAGTTGATCTGTGGATGTCCCGTCTGCTCATCACGCCCGACGCCAATCTGACCGGAATCGAGGTCTTTGCCCGTAAAAACGGGCTTGCCGTTGGGGTTGTAGGCGGTGTAATTTTGCGGTTGAAAGGTGCTACCCGTCTGCACAATTCCCTGGGGAGCCGGACCGGTATTCCAGAATTCCAGCACACCCGTCTTGAGCAGAGAATTTACCGCCTGACTCTGGTTGCCGCTCGTGTAGCCCGGCAATTCGACGGAGATACGAGGCAGACCATTGCTGTTCTGGACGCGAATGATCGGCTCATTCACCCCCAGACCGCCGTTCACACGCTGTTCGATCTGCGCCCGTGTCGCATCGATGTCGCGGTTGAGCGTTTCGGCATCATAGTGTTGTGCCGGGTCGGGTTCCAGCAGAATGCGCACGCCGCCCTGTAAATCCAGCCCCTGCTTCACCTGCAACGGGTGATCTATACCGAGCCAGCCGATATGCACGCCGGGATTGTTCGGCCAGTCGATATAGGCCGCGCAACCCGCCAGCAGCAGGATGAAGAGAAGCAGTGTAATGGTGTTTTTTCTCATGCGTTTCATGTCCTCTCGCCTGAAAAAATCTGCTCACAAGTATACAGGCGGGATATGAGATAGCACTGTGAGCAAGCTGAGATGGGGCTGAGAATAGCAAGGTCTACTTGCTCACATCCGGCAGAGGCAGACAGACACTAAAGGTGCTGCCTCTGCCGGGGGCGCTTTCGGCGGTGATACGACCCCCTAGCTGCTCTACCAGCATCTGCGCGATAGAGAGACCGAGGCCGGTTCCCTGGCGGGAACGAGCGCGATCAGCGCGGTAAAAGCGTTCAAAGATATGTTCCAGGTCTTCAGGCTCCATGCCGATGCCGGTATCGCGCACGCGCACTACCGCTTCCCTTCCCACACGCTGTAAAGAGATGATCACGCGCCCCTTGCCTTCCTCACCGGTTGGTGTGTACTTGATGGCATTATCGAGCAAAATGAGCATGAGCCGCCGCAGGGTTTCTTCGTCTCCATGCACGCGCAGCGGCTCAACGTGGCCCAGTTCAAGTTTCAGCAGCGAGCCTTCCACGGCCAGCCGACGACGAAGCTGTCGCACCAGTTGTAGCGCCACGTGATCTAATTCGATCAACTCTTCTGCCTGCCGGGCTTCTGTCGTCTGCGCCTCAGCAAGCGTGTTCGTGCTGGCATCGGCGCGAGCCAGTAGCAACAATTCTTCTACCAGTTTCGCCAGGCGCAGTGTCTCTTCATACGCATCGGCAAGCATGGTGCGACGTTCCTCAGGCGGCAGTTCATCGTAATGACGCTGAAGAAAGGCCAGATTGCCCTGGATGGTCGTCAACGGGGCGCGCAACTCGTGCGAAGCATCGGCGACAAAGCGGCGCTGGGCGGTCGTCGCGCTTTCCAGCGAAGCCAGCATCTCGTTAAACGTATCAACGACCAGGGCCAGTTCATCCCGCCCGGACGGCCTCGGCACGCGCTCATTGAGGCTGCCCAGGCGCGTTCCCCGCGCCGTCGAGGTCACAATCGCGCGAGCCGTTGTCACGATCCCTGCAAGCGGCCTCAATACGCGTGAAGCGATCAGCCAGCTTGCGATGAGCGTTCCACCGAGCGTTGCCAGTCCGGCAAACAGGAGCAGCGATTGCAGCAAAAGCAGCGTCGAACTGACATCGCTAAGCGATTTCGCGACCAGCAAGAAGCCAATCACCGGAGCAGAATCAGAAGAGGTTGTAGTAGTTCCGTTATCCGGTGCATTCCCGGCTTTACCGCTCGTGCCGCTATCAGGAGCGTAGACCGGCAAAATCTCTACCTGTACCCGCTCGCCGCCGATCGTGGTTTTATACCAGACCGGTGCCTGGCCGCTGATAACGGCGCGTCTGGTATCGGCGCTCAAGGGAATATCTTGACTGGCAACAGTGCGATAATGTTCATGGCCCTGCACATCCTCAACCTCAATGGCGATGCCCGGTTCGCGGTAGGTATCGACGGTATTCAACGCCAGTCTGTTCGGCCAGTAAGGCGGATTCGGCAGTAACTCACGTTTCACATCCAGCGAGGCAATCCTGGCCTCCGCGCTGATGGCGCTCATGACACTCTGATTGAGCGCATCGGTTGCCAGTGTCAGCACCAGCAGGCCAAAGAAGCCGAGCGCGACCGCCAGCAACGCGCCATACCAGAGCATCAAACGAAGGCGAAGGGAGCGTGGCTGCCGTTGAACGGGCAAGACGCCACCGGTTTTACGTAATTCACCTGAAGACATAGCCAATACCACGCACCGTGTGTATCAGGCGCGGCTCCCCTCCAGCTTCTAGCTTGGCACGCAGGTAGCCGACATAGACCTCCATCACGTTGGAAGAGCCTTCAAAGTCCAGCCCCCAGACGCGGTCAAGGATCACTTCACGGGTGAGTACCTGGCGCGGGCGGCGCAAAAAGAGGGCGAGCAGTTCGTATTCGGTTGGCGAGAGCGCAATCTCACGCGCGCCTCGATGGGCCACGCGCGTGCCGGTATCCAGTTCGACATCGGCATAGCGCAGCACCTCCTGACGCTCCTCCTGACTGCGCCTGAGCAGGGCTTTGACGCGCGCCAGCAACTCTTCCGGCGCGAACGGCTTCACCAGATAATCATCGGCGCCTGTCTCCAGACCCACCACGCGGTCGGCTACGGCGTCACGGGCCGTGAGCATAAGAACAGGGACGTTATCGCCAGCCGCCCGCAGCCGCTTCACCACTTCCAGCCCATCCAACCCTGGCAACATGATATCCAGTATGATGACATCAGGTGGACGTTCGAGCGTGCGTGTCAGCGCCTCATTCCCGCTCACCGCTATCGCCACACTGTAGCCTTCATACGCCAGAATACGGCGCAATAACTCGGTAATGCGCGGGTCATCATCAACCACAAGAATATGTGCCTTCATCGTCCTTTTTTATCTCTCTATTAGCAGGGCCGTCATCAATCACGTCGCTGCCGACCCCTCTCGCAATGTTTGACGCCAGTATAGCACCATTGTGTGAGGCGGTACTGAGAGAAATCTGAACTGAAGCTGAGAAGCTCAGAAAGCACTTTCTCGTGGGCTGCGCCAGTGCAGCTCTCCCCGCACAAGGGCGCGCGCAATAGCGTTGTGACGGCTGACGAGGGCGGGCAGATCGACATCGAGCAGGGTCTGGTCCTGCACGCGCACGCGGCCATTAATGACGCTCAGGTCAACACGCGGCGGATGACAGAAGACAAGCGAGGCCAGAGGATCATGCGGCGCGCCTCCGGCGAGTTCCAGCGTATCGAGACGATAGCCGATGAAGTCAGCAGCCATGCCAGGGGCAAGGTAACCGATATCGTCGCGACCCAGGACAGATGCGCCCCCGCGCGTTGCCAGCCAGAGAGCTTCCCTTGCGCTCAACGCCGCCGGGTTGCCCGTGACGCGATGCAGCAACAGCGCCTGCCGCGCCTCGGCAAGCATGTGCGAGCTATCATTGGAAGCGGAGCCGTCCACACCGAGGCCGACCCGCGCGCCCGCCTGCCGCAACGGGAGCAGCGGGGCAATACCGGAGGCGAGACGCATATTGGAGCTGGGGCAGTGCGCAACGCCGGTTCGGGTCCGCCCCAGGCGCAAAACCTCGTTCGGCGCGGGGTGAACCATGTGCGCATGCCACACATCCGCGCCCATCCAGCCCAGGTCTTCGGCCAGTTCTACCGGAGAACGACCAAATGTTTCGGCGCAGTATTGAGCCTCATCGAGCGTTTCAGCCAGGTGCGTATGCAGATGCACACCGTAGGCACGCGCCATCTCCGCGCTCTGGCGCATCAACTCAGGGGAGACCGAGAAGGGCGAGCAGGGTGCCAGCACGATGCGCAGCATGGCGTAGCGACTGGCATCGTGATATTGCTCAATGACACGCTGCGAATCGCGCAGGATGACTTCCTCATCCTCAACCACGCTATCCGGCGGCAGCCCGCCCTGCGACTCGCCAACCGACATGGAACCGCGAGCGGCGTGGAAACGGAAACCCATCTCTACAGCAGCCTCAATCTGATCGTCAAGACGGGAGCCGTTGGGCCAGATATAGCAATGATCGCTGGACGTAGTACAGCCGGAAAGCATCAACTCGGCAATGGCTGTTCTGGTGCTGACAGAGATAGCTTCGGGTGTCAGGCCAGCCCAGATGGGATAATGGGTGCGCAGCCAGTGAAACAGGTTGGCGTCCTGCGCTTCCGGCAGGTTGCGCGTGAGCGTCTGGTAAAAATGGTGATGCGTATTCACCAGACCGGGCAAGATAATCATATCACGCGCGTCGATCACCCGGTCAGCCTGTGATGGTAATTGCTCCATTGGCCCGATCTGCCGGATGACATTCTCCTCCACGTAGATACCGGCCTCCTCCCAGGTCGTACCGGCATCGTCCATCGATACAATCTGTGCAGCGTGCTGAATGAGCAGCGATGTCATAACAAAAAAGCCTCTTTCGTAGGTGGTGTAAGGCAGAAAGCCTGGATCAACAGTACAAGATCATTTCAGGATGGTTTCTGCCCCCATACGGTGAGCAAATAAAAGATGGCGGCAAATTCTTCATCAAGCATTTCGGCCAGCATCAGGTTATAGAGGTAGTCCAGTTCCTCCTGATTCGGCATGCCAGCATCAGGGAACTGAGAACGGAGGCGCAGCTGGAGGGGCTGAATGAGTTTGAAGAACACGCGCACGTTCTCCAGCATCGCCTGGTGCATCTTTGCTCCGGCGGAAAAATTGATCGCAGTGGCTCTGCTACGAATATCCTGGCAACCTGCTTGCGCGAGGAATCTTTCCAGCAGGGCAGTGATACCGAAGGTTTGCCCGATGGGATCAAAGCAGTGGTCGGTAAGATGGGCGGCACGATAGGAAAGGTTCATCAGTCGCTGGAAAGCTTCTTTGTTGCTAACGCCCCAGGTATCCGTTTCCGTCAGGCGCAAGATGCCTCCGGGGCGCAGGATGCGGACACATTCCTTAACAAGCTTCGGCCACAGAGATGTGCGCATGAAACCAGCAATGGTGCGGGCATTCACCAGGTCAAACGAATTATCGGCAAACTGCAAGGGTTGAGTCGCATCCATCACCAGGAAATGAGCGTTTTCCAGACGCTGAACCTGCGCTTGCTGACAGGCAAAACTGATCATGGCCTGGCTGATGTCGAAACCCGTCACCTCAATATCGGGCCGGGCAAAGGCCAGTTCCTGTACCCAGCCGCCGGGTCCGCAGGCAATATCAAGTACGTCGTGGATACCATCAAGATTGCCCAGTTCGGGCAACAGGCCGCCCATAGCCTCGTTGAGCATATGATCCTGGTTCAACAGGCGCGCCATCTCCGCGCCACTTTCCGGGTCATTGAGATAGGTGTTGGTGCGACCTTCCTGGGGGTTGGTTGTCATATACTCGCTTCCTTTCTCAGCAATGGCTGCTATACCTTCGCCTGCTGCCTGTCAACACTCCTGGCACTTGAAATACAAGCCACATCCTCTTGAAGGCAAACATAGCAGGAATCCATACAAAAGTCAACTGTGTGCAGGAAAGACGCCTTCAACGGCATACCGAATAAAGCCGCTATGCACCTCACCGGGATGGAGTTCGAGCAGGTGAGCGATCTTTTCCAGCCCTTGAGCAGCGAGGTTGACGGCATCGGTCGAACAGGTCTGATTTTCCAGGCAAAAGTAGGTAGCAACTTCTTCAGGCGGCGTATAGATCACTATATGCGTAAAATCTTCGGAGGTGGAGATACGCAACCGCAACCCGTGTTTCCTGTAATCGATGAGCGCGTCGGCATGTCTCTCTATCTCTGTGTACACGTGGTCGAGCTTGAGGATGCCAACCGGCACGGGTTCGCGTAAATCGAACATGGCATACATGATACCTGTGACATCCAGTACCCTGCCCGTTGGGAGCAAATCCTCATCGGCTTCCATCACCGCCCTGGCCGGAAGACTGACCAGCGTTTCATCCTTGCCTGAGAGGGTAGAGAAATAGGGATGTAGCGCGAAGCCAAAAGGCATATCCTGCGCGCTGATATTCTCTACCATATAACTAACAGTCACCGCATCTTTTGTCAGTCTATAGACCAGCGATAACCGGCTCTCAAATGGATAGCCTTCATAGCAAGGACTCTGCGGCGTGATCTCGATAAACGTTTCGACGCTGACGGCATCTTGCTCAACAACCGGCTGCTCATACTGCCATTGCCGATCAAACACCAGCCCATGAATTAAGGCAGCGTTGCCGCGTGGCCGCTTTAATTCCGCCAGCGAATACCTTTTCCCCTGGTAGACATACTGCTTATCCCTCACCCTGTTCGGCAAGGGCCAGAGAACAAAGTTGCCGGTAAAATCTCTTTGCCTGAGCAAAGCGGGATCAGCATAGATCAGATCATGCTCGCCGACACGGAAACGAAAGAGATTACTACCCAGATCAGGAGCAACACCTACCTCAATGCTTCTCGCCGAATTGTCGCTATCTCTGTAGAAAAGCGAAATCACGGTCGAGTCTAGCTGATGGTCAAAAGCGACCTGTGCCGAGTAAGGGCCGTTCTCTGCCTGCGGATGTTCGCCGTATGCATTTTCTCCCGTGTTGCTCATGATACCCCCTTTTGCAGAATCGATAACCGATACTGTCACGCTGAATGCAGCGAAGCATGACAGCATCGGCGGCGGTTAATAATGACCTGATATGAGAGACATTATATTATTGCATAAGCAACATATGTTGTGTATACTATATGACGATACAGCCATTAATAGCCAGTATTTCGATTCTCACTCAGCTTATCAAGACAGCACACTCAACCCCTGAAGCAACTCCTGCAAGAGATACAGACGGTTAGCGGCTGCCGGGAAGGGCCGACGAGAAAATTTATCGCGAATTCTTACTCCACGCGCTGGCAGTATCAAGAGCGGCCATTTGCTCCTCGCTCAGTTTCAGACTGACCGAGCCGAGTAGCTCCTGAACCTGATCGACGGAGGTGGCGCTGGCAATGGCGGAGGTGATACCGGGCCGGGCCATAATCCAGGCAAGCGCGACCTGTGCATCCGTCGCGTGAGAGGCTTCCGCTATGTGGTCGATTTGTTCAAGGACACTGAAGCCGTTCTGGTTCATGTAGCGTTCTCGGATGCGCTTTGCTCGCGGGCTGGAAGGCAACGGCTGACTCGGACGATACTTACCGGTCAGGAAGCCGCTTGCCAGCGAGGAGTAGGTGATGACGCCAATGTCCTGTTCGAGGCAAAGCTCTTCAAGGCCGCCTTCGTACTCTCCCCGGTTGACCAGGTTATACGGTGGCTGTACACTTTCAAAGCGAGCAAAGCCATGCAACTGGCTGATTTGCAGGGCCTTGCGCAGGCGCGTGGCGCTATAGTTGGAAGCGCCAATGTAGCGCACCTTGCCCTGCTGCACCAGCTCTGTCAAAGCGGACAGCGTCTCATCAAGCGGCGTATTCTGGTCGTCGCGATGTGTTTGATAGAGGTCGATATAATCGGTCTGCAGGCGTTTCAAGGAGGCATCAACTTCGCTGAGGATATAGCGACGCGAGAGGCCGCGCATCTCTGGATTATTGTCCATCTGGCTGCCCACCTTCGTGGCGAGAATAATGCGCTCGCGGTTGTTGCGCGCCTTCATCCACTTGCCGAGAATGGTCTCGGAGGTGCCATTCCCATAGACATCAGCGGTATCAATAAAGTTTCCCCCACCATCAACAAAAGCATCAAGCACAACGAAGGCATCTTGTGCGTTCACAGTCCACCCAAGTACATTGCCACCGAAACAAAGGACCGACACGGAGAGGTCTGAGCGACCCAGTTTGCGCTCTAACACAGGCAAATTCCTCCTGATTAAGCTATCTTTCGCTATTCTCGGCCTGGATGTTGCTTTATTCTAGCAAATATTTCGCCAGGGTAGCAAGCGGTACAATAACGCTTCGTGACAACTGCACTGTAATCTCCGCCGTATTTTTCCCGTTTTTTTTATGCTTGGCGTTTAAACTAAATTAACCTCAGCAATTCTTGGGAGGGATTGCCGAGGGAGAGGAAGGTATCCAAAAGAAACGACCTCAGGAGCATTACGCTCCTGAACCGCCAACTGCGTGCCGTCGTGGCCTTGTTGGTGGCTCGTGGCTTGCATCCCATCATTGTCGGGGACCGCTGCTCTGCCTGCGCGCCGCTCCTGAACCGCTCAGTCATGAAGTCCTTTTCACAGACAAAAGAGAGAAGAACACTCCATTGTCTGTTTCCCCTCATGCGACTAGAAGACAGGGTAGCTACTTTCCAGACAGTCATTCATCACTAGCACATAGGTATAGCTGATCGTATTGCCCTGTGCGTCGGTCACTTTGTTGGGCAGGTAGGGATTGGCGTTGTCATAATCATAGGTGACAACAGCCTGTGTGGGGTCAGTGATAGAGGTCAGGTTGTTGGTGTTGCCATCACTGAAGCCGAAGGTCGTCACGTCGTTGAGCGGGTCGGTGTAGCTGCTGACGTTGGCATCAGGGGTGTAGGCGGTGCTTTCTATGTTGCCGTTGCCGTCGATGACTTCCAGCACTTCCAGCCCACTGTAGCCATAGATGGTGATGTGGTTGTTGGCATCCTGGTAGGTCACACAGGGAGAGAGCGTGATCTTGCCGCACTGGTTGGCTCCTTGCGAGTAGTAGGCCAGGTAGGCATGCTTATTCAAAGCATCGGTGATCTCGCTGACGCGGTTGCCGCTGCTTTGATAGGCAATAGTCGTGCTGTTGCTGTCAGGATCAGTGATGGTGGTCACATCGTTGCCCGTGTAGCCAAAGGTAGTGGTTTTGCCATTGAGATCGGTAATGGCGGTCAGCAGACCGTTGGCGTAGGAGAGAAGACTCCTTTTTTCTTTCTCAAGTCAGCACATGGGTGTATGCGAAAAGACGACACAATACAGGGATGCTCCACAGACGGACCTACGACCCTTCTCTCAGAGAGCCTCTCCTCCATTTCTCGCACTACTCGCTACAACAGCCCAGGGTTGTTTGCTTAACAGGCAGCTTCCACTCAAAGTATGCCTGAAAGCACAGGCATTTGTCACGCCCGGGAAGGGAAATTTTGCGATGAGTTTTTTCCCTGGCGGAAAAAGCCGTCAGGCGAGCGAGAAAAAAAGACAGACTCCTTCGCCCTGAGCAGCTCACGAAGCGAGAACATCAGGTACTACAACTGATCGATTGCTCAGATGAGGATGTAGGGCAGGCATTGAGGATTCTCACAGAGACGGTGAGGAAACACAAAGAGCATATTCGCACAAAGTTAGGCGCTGAGGACGACACCCAGGCTCGCCTGATCGCCTATGACAAACATCTGTACTTTCCCCTGGAAGGCATTATCAGCAAACCATGTGGAAGAGATTGATGAGACTCCATACGCGTTCACTTTCGTTAGCGCGAGGCCTTCCCAGGCCACCCGCCAGGGGTGGTTCTACTCTAGACGATGCAATCGTGCCTCTTGTGGAGTAGTCGCGTATAGTAGGGCCACCTCTTGCGGGGGGCCTGGGAAGCTCTCGCGCTGGCTTCCGTGAACGCTTCTGAGGGACAACCAGCACAGAGATGTATCCTCGCACCTGCCCAGAAACTCCATAGCGTGCGTCGGCGTGTTCATTAGCAAGTGGGCAGCTATCACAGGCGATAGCAATTTTCTATCGTTCTCAAACTTGCGCCTCAAAATCACAGATAGATCACGATGACTGTGGTACAATACTGATATTGGATGCGAGCGATACGTAGCACAGGCAGAGCGACAATTTCCTGATTACTGCATGAAGTGCGGCAGTGTATCAGGAGAACGGTGAGCAAGCGAGATGACACAGGGAAACAATGTGACGGTTGAAACCGGGCAGGTCACAAGACGCAGGGGGTACTGGTACAAACTCAGTCGCTGTTCTATCTGCCTGCGTTTGCTCTGGCTGCGTCTCGTTATGCTCAGTGAACCAGTCGGGGTGCCAGAACCCCTGCGGCACTGGATCCTTTGCCAACACTGCTACCAGGCATTGCTGGGGGAGTTGAGCCGCTCATCGATTCGCTCGCCATTACGTCTGCGTATCGCCATCGGGCTGGTGGCCGCCGAACGCTCGCCCGCCGCTTATAGCGCGCCTGCACGGCCAAAGACCAGCGAGCAGGAGGCATTCCAGAAGGAATTCGCCGTGTTTACCTGGCTCATGATCCTCTTTGCCCTCATGCACATGGTCATCTTTGCCATTATTTTCACGGTGCGGTGAATGAACAGACCCCGAACCGCTGAGTTCGGGGCCTGCCTGCTTCCTGGAACTGACCGCGAGTTAGTCCGCCGCCAGGCCCTTCTCCTTCAGGATATTCCATACTTTCCAGGGGGTGATGGGAATATCGATGTGGCGCACGCCAACGTGGGCGAGGGCGTCGACGACGGCGTTGACGATGGCCTGTGGCGCGCCGACGGTCGGCGATTCACCGACGCCTTTGGCGCCGATGGGGTGGTGCGGCGAGGGTGTGACCGTGCGGTCGGTCTCCCAGGCGGGCGTCTCCATCGCGGTGGGGATCAGGTAGTCCTGGAAGTTGATGCCGAGCGCGTTGCCGTCCTCGTCATAGGTGATTTCCTCGAACATGGCGGGGGCGAGTCCCTGCGTCAGGCCCCCGTGAATCTGCCCTTCAACCACCATCGGGTTGATGACGGTGCCGCAGTCATCAACGGCCAGGAAGCGACGGATATGCACCTGGCCGGTACCCCGGTCGATATCGACGACGCAGATGTAGCTGCCGAAGGGGTAGGTCAGGTTGGGCGGGTCGTAGTAGTTGACGGCTTCCAGACCCGGCTCCAGATAGGGCGGGCAGTTGGTGTAGGCGGCGAAGGCCAGCTCCTGGATGGTCTTGCCCTTGCCCGGCGACCCCTTGACGTAGAAGCGGCCCGGCTCCCATTCCAGGTCTTCCTCGCCGACTTCCAGCAGGTAGGCGGCAATCTTCTTCGCCTTGTCGCGCACCTTGCGCGCCGCCACCGCCGTTGCCGCGCCCGCGACGGGCGTGCTGCGGCTGGCATAGGTGCCGAGGCCATAGGGAGCGGTATCGGTATCGCCATGTTCGACATCCACGTCATCGGGCGACATGCCCAGTTCGGCGGCGATGATCTGGGCAAAGGTGGTTTCATGGCCCTGCCCCTGCGTCTGCACGCCGATACGCGCCAGCACTTTACCCGTTGGATGCACTCGAATCTCGCAGCTATCAAACATTTGAATGCCTGCAATATCGAAATGCTTGCCGGGACCGGCGCCGACGATCTCTGTGAAGCTGGAGATACCAATGCCCATCAGTTCGCCGCGCGCGCGCTTCTCCGCCTGTTCGCGGCGCAGTTCCGCATAGCCGACGCGATCCATCGCCAGCTTCAACGCGCCCTCGTAGTTGCCGCTATCATACGTCCAGTTAAGGGCCGAACGATAAGGGAACGCTTCGGGCTTGATGAAGTTTTGCAGACGCAGTTCCGCCGGGTCCTTGCCGAGATCGTGCGCCAGCGTATCCATCATGCGCTCGATCAGGTAGGAAGCTTCGGTCACGCGGAAGGAGCAGCGATAGGCGATGCCGCCGGGCGCCTTGTTGGTATGCACGGCATCCACGTCGACAAAGGCGTTTTTGAAATCGTAGGAGCCGGTGCAGATGTGGAAGAGGCCAGCCGGGAACTTCGTCGGCTGCGCTGCCGCGTCGAACGCGCCGTGATCGGCCAGCGTATGCACGCGCAGGGCCTTGACGGTGCCATCTTTGTCGGCGGCAATCTCGGCGTGGATATGGTAATCGCGCCCGAAGCCCGTGCTTGCCAGGTTTTCCGTGCGGTCCTCAATCCACTTGACGGGCTTGCCCGTTGTGATGGCCGCGACGACGGCGCAGACGTAGCCTGGATAGATCGGTACCTTGTTGCCGAAGCCGCCGCCCACGTCGGGCGAGATGATGCGAATGCGATGTTCGGGCAGACCGGCCACAATAGCGAACAGGGTGCGATGCGCGTGTGGGGCCTGCGAGGTCATCCAGACGGTCAGCTTGCCGGTCGCCTTGTTAAACTGCGCCACGCAGCCGCAGGTCTCGATGGGCGCGGGGTGAATGCGCGGGATGTACATATCCTGTTTGACAACGACACCATTGGCCTCGGCCTCGGCGAAGGCAGCCTCGGTCGCGGCCCTGTCGCCCGTCTCCCAGTGGTAGATGTGGTTGGTGGGCTGCCTGTCCTTCTTGTCGGGGCGCAGCAGCGGCGCATCCGGGTCAAGCGCCTTGTGCGGATCGACCACGACCGGCAGCGGCTCGTATTCCACATCGACGGCGGCCACCCCATCGGCGGCGGCATAGCGGCTGGTGGCGACGACGAAGGCCACCTCCTGCATCTGGTAATGCACGCGATCCAGCGCCAGCACGGCCTCGGTATCGGCGGAAAGCGTGGGCATCCAGGCCAGCCCGGCGGCATCCAGGTCCTTGCCGGTAATGACGGCTAAGACGCCCGGCACCTGCAGCGCCTTGCTGGTGTCGATACTCTTGATGAGCGCGTGGGCGTAGGGGCTGCGCACAATGTCGCCGTACAACATGCCGGGCAACTGGATATCGTCGACGTAATTGCCCTGCCCGCGTATGAAACGAGCGTCCTCTTTGCGCTTATAGGCTTCGCCCAGCCCGTGTTTCTGCACTTCGGTTGCCATCATTCACCTCCCTCTCCGGCGCTGACCGGCACCTCTGCCGACTCTCGCATCTTCTCGGCAGCATACTGAACAGCTTTCACAATGTTTAC
>Ga0209581_1003429_pt1 | contig 13664 bp, 11 predicted proteins | sample Coa_R2_FD_187160 | JGI IMG/M metagenome (GOLD analysis project Ga0209581, IMG submission 187160) | Surface soil microbial communities from Centralia Pennsylvania, which are recovering from an underground coalmine fire - Coalmine... | ecosystem: Environmental > Terrestrial > Soil > Unclassified ...
CGGTAGCAGGTCACCCACCGCAGGCCACCCGCCGCAGGATAGTCGTAGCAGTACGCCGGTAACAGGTCACCCGCCGCAGGATAGTCGTAGCAGTACGCCGGTAACAGGTCACCCGCCGCAGGCCACCCGCAAGGGGTGGCCCTACTATATACGCGGGGTTTCTCGTAGAACCGCTACGTATAGAGTAGGGCCAGCCCTATAGGCATTAACTTAAGCCAGTGCGAGCGCCAGGCAGGCCACCGGTAGCAGGTCACCCACCGTAGGCCACCCGCCGCAGGCCACCCGCCAGGGGTGGCCCTACTATACGCGGGGTTCGTGCCGCCTGTGGAGCGGTCGTCTATAGTAGGGCCACCCCTGGCGGGTGGCCTGGCTGGCGCTCGCACGAGCTTCCGTGAACGCAGGGCAGGCCACCCGCCAGGGGTGGCCCTACTATAGACGCGGGGTTCGTGCCGCCTGTGGAGCCGCGTATATAGTAGGGCCACCCCTTGCGGGTGGCCTGCGGTGGGTGACCTGTTACCGGCGTACTGCTACGACTATCCTGCGGTGGGTGACCTGCTACCGGTGGCCTAGAGTGGCTGGCCTGTGGTGGGTGGCGAGGCCGGATACTGAGCCGGGCCACCCCTTGCGGGTGGCCTGGCTCAGTATCCGGCCTCGCCTGCCTGACCCATCATAATCCGTAAGCATAGAGCTTTTTGTCCATGTTGCCAACGTAGACGATGCCCTGCGAGACGGAAGCCGCGCCGTAGTAAAGGGAGCCGCTGCTGGTATCGCTGAGCGTTTTCAGAATCTGGCCGGAGGAGGTGGAGACGGCCACGAGGCTCGTTCCTTCGGTCACGAAGGCCACACCGGGGACGGCTGTCACTGCCCCCAGCACGGGACCGCCGCTGAAGCCCACCTGCCAGATAAACTGGCCGTTGGCGGGATTAAGCGCGCGCAAACTGCCTTTATAACTGGTACCGTTGATGGTGGTGGCGCCGCCTGCGACATAGAGGTGGGTTCCATCCCAGGCGGCAGGCGAGATGCTGCCGAAACCACACTGCGGGCAATCGCCGCCGTTGGCGACCTGCATCTGCCAGATGGGACCGCTGTTCAGCGCGTCCCGTTTGAAGGCATAAAAGACGCCGTTTTTGTTTGCAACCCCTACCAGCTTTACCGTTGAGCCGTTGATGGTCGCCTGGAAAAGTGTGGGCGTTGAGCCGAAGTCACTATCTGGCCCCTGCTGATTCGCCGGTACCGCCCACGAGCCAACAACGGAGAGGTCAGAGGCGTGTAGCTCCACGATGGAGACAGTATACGGCTCGGAGGAGGAGCAGGAGCCGTTATTGCCGGTGACGAAGTAGAGCGTCCCGGCGCTGGTATCAATTGTGGGCGACCCCCACATGCCGCCGCCGGTGCAGCCTGTCGGTACGATATTAAAAGTATGCACAACGCTGCCCGTCTTCGCGTTGAGTTCAAAAACCTGCCCCTGCACCAGAGGGCAATCGCCGAAGGAGGAGGTGCCGATGTAGACGTTGCCCTGGTAAACCACCGGCGAGTCCCAGATGAAGTGAGAGGGCGACGAGCCAAGCGAGGTATGCCAGATGATCGCGCCTGTGCTGGCGTTCAGCGCGTAAAACTGCGCGTTGCCGCCGCCGACAAAGACGACCGGCGTGGAAACTTTATGGAATGTGACATTGGCAATGGTAGCAGTGCTGGCAACGCCGACCGTCGGAGGGAGGCATGACGAGTCCGAGGTCTGACCCAGATTCGTACTCCAGACGGCGCTGCCGTTGACGCTGGTCGCGTGTTCATTGCCATCCCACGATCCCCAGTAAACATTGCCGTTAGCCTCGACCGGCTGATCTGAAATGGACCCGCCTGCCGTATAGCTCCAGTGCAACTTCAGGTTGGGCGCCGTACTCGCCGTAATCGTTGTCTCTTTGCTGTTATACCCGCTATGATCTTTACTATAGAGGTAGGTTGGCCAGTATGCTGAATTGGCTAAACCATTCGGGGAAACAGGCCCACCCTGTGCATGTGCAGCGACGGGCGCAAATACCGCACAGAGCAGGATTCCTATGCCCGCAATGACGGAGAAAGAGATTCTGCAGTAAACGTTTCTTTGTACATTCAATGGCCGCATAGTTGTAGTCCTTTTGTTGCTAAAAGAACATGTCATTGTTAAAAGCATATTCCATATCAATTCGCTCTGACTTCATCATTTAAACAGGGAGACGCCGACAGACAATGACGAAATGAAGAACGAGGAAACAAACTGAAGAATAGTGATATCGTCTTGAAGATTATAAGAAAGCATCAAAGGCTGATGCTCTTAGAGAAGACATACAGAAGACATAGAAATGCTGAGTAGAGCAGGCCACTGTCCCCCGGCAGGCCTGCAAGCCTACTGGTTGTGGAAAAGATCGAGGGCGGCAGTGACGACCTCTTCGGTTGGAATGTCGTCGATGAAGGAGACGCGGTGACCACAGTTGTGGTATATGCAGTTGAGGCCGCAGACGGGACATGCAAGCCGCCAGGAATGGGTGGAGCGATGCCGTGTGCGCGTGATTGGCCCGGCATTGACGAGATTGAAGCACCAGTAGAGACCCACTGTGGCTGCGCCCACCGCACCGGCGAGATGCAACGGGCCGGAGTCGTTGGAGACGACCAGTCGGCAGCGGCTGAGCAGACCGGCAAGGCCACCCAGCGAGAGGCGGTCACAGAGATTCTGCGCGTTCGCGTGCATAGCGTTTACCACCGCCTCGTCAATGTCTCGTTCATTTGTCGTGCCGATGACGACGACCAGCGCGCCCTCGTCTGCCAGCGCGTCGCCAACGGCGGCGAATCGTGCAGGCGACCAGCGCCGCCGGGGGTCGCCCGCGCCGGGGTGGAGCGCGACCAGCGGTTTGCTCTGCTCAGGGACCACCTCGATTGATTCTTTCAAGTCGTCCGACGTGACGGCCAGGCACGGCTCCAGCGTGACCGGGCTGGCCCCGACCAGCGAGACAAGTTCGAGATAGCGCAGGATCTCCGGCTGGAAGTAGATATAGGGCATCCAGCGATCTGGCGAAGCGGCATCGGGCGTCTTTGTGCCAATCGTCAGGCGTGCGCCCAGTCGCAGCGTGAAAGGGTTGGAGTAGCGACCGCCGCCGTGCATCTGGATGGCGATATCGAAGCGTTCGCGCCGCATGGCCGCGAAAAAGGCTTCGATTTCAGCGACGTCTTCGGGATAGCAAGGGTTTTCGCTCACGCCTCCGTAGGGTGGGACGACCACCACGCGATCAACCGGGGCGGGTCGCCCCTTGAGAAAGGCGGCATGCCATGCCTTCGCCAGCAATACAATCTCCGCTTCGGGGTAGGCCGCGCGCAAAGCTGCCAGCGCGGGGAGGGAAAAGATAAAATCGCCGATAGCATTGGCGCGCACAACTGCGATTTTGCGCACCCCCGGCACCACATTATACGGGGATAAATTGTTCACATGTCTCTCCTGGATCAACCATCATCATACCTTTGCATTCATGACTTCCCGCGCCGCGTCCGCGACCTGCTGCACGGTGACGCCCAGCAGGCAGGGGGCGCCAATGGGGCAGGTGGCGTAGCCGCAGGGACGGCAGGGAACATCGTGGGCAAGAAAGCGAAACGGACCTGCGACCGGCGGGCGGTAGGCGTCGGGATTGCCGCCGCCCGCGATGGTCACGGTCGGCACGCCAAGCGCGTAGGCGATATGGGCCGGGCCGGTATCGTTGGTGATGAAGACGGCCAGGCGGGCGATGAGCGCCCCCAGCACTGGAAGCGTTGTCCTGCCTGCCAGATTGAGACAGACGGCGCCCGCACCCTCTATCTCCTCCACAACAGGCGCTAACGTTGCGCGTTCTTCCTCTTCACCAAGAATCACGATGGAGCTGCCATAGAGGTGACTCAGCGTTGCGCCCACCGCCGCGAAACGCGATAGGGGCCAGCGCCGCGAGGCGTCCCTGGCGCTCGTATGCAGGCCGACGAGCGGGCGCGGCAGCCCGGACAGTAGCGCCTGTGCAGCCGCGTGGTCGGCGGGCCAGAGGGGAAATTCCGTCTGCTCTCCATGCGCGGGCGCGCCCAGAAACGTTGTTAGAGCCAGCATGCGCCGCACCTCGCGTTCCTCTTCGGGCCAGGGCAGCGCGGCATCCAGCCTGCCCGGCGGGTCGCCCCGGCGCACAAAACCGGCAGTAGCGCGTGCGCCGAGCAGGAGCATGAAGGGATTGGAGTTGACGCCCGACCCCTGAAACTGGATGGCGAGGTCAAACCGCTCTTCCTGCATCTGACGCAGGAAATCGACGGTGTGCCGTGCCTCAAACAATTGCTCGGCAATACCGGGAAAGCCGGGAAAGGGGACGATGCGATCAAAGTAGGGAGAGCGCGCAGCCAGTTCGTGCAGCATGGGCAGCGTAATGATGGTGATTTCGGCCTCCGGCAGCGCGGCGCGCAGGGCGCGAAAGGCCGGAATTGCGCAGAGAAAGTCGCCGATACGCGAGGCGCGCAGCAAGACTACCTTGCGCAGCGTGGCGGGCAGGCGCGCCAGCAGGCCGGGCCGGAAGGGATCAACAGGCAACGCGGCCATTATCCCGCCTGCTTTTCCAGAGGGACGAGCGGCGTTTCGGGAGCGTAGCGAGCCACCATCTCCGGCAGCAGGTCGAGCGCGTGTCCATCGACTGTGCCGGCGTCGTTCAGTACGGTGGTCGGCACCTGCGAATAGTAGGTGCCGGAGGGCATGAGGGCGCAGCCGCCCCGGCGGCGCATCAACAGGTTCTGCACCAGCACTTCCTCGCCCGAATGGTAGCGCGGCAGACGCGACCAGAAGCTGAAGCCGCCCACGTCCAGCAATTCCTGCCGGTCATAGAGGATGCAGGAAGCGATCCAGGCGACCTTATAGAGCCGGAATTCGCCGGGGGCCAGACGCTGGCTGGCGTGGTAGAGGTTGGCGGCTCGATGCAACTGCCAGCGTTCCCACGCGCGCGTACCGGGGTTAACCGCCTCCGGCTGCACCGGGCCTTCCCAGAAATCCACAATCTGCTGCTGCGGGCGCACATCATCGCGATGCGATAAACCGGCGGGAAAGGCCCCGACGAAGGCGCAGCGTTCGCGCTCCAGCGTCTCCAGCAGTTTCTCGACGACCCAGGGTTCCATGAACACGTCATCATCCAGGTAGAGAACGGCGGGGGCAGTGGCCTGCCTGAGCAAAAAGTCGCGCTGTTCCGCGATACCATGTACCTGCGGGCGCGTATGCCACTCCACGCAGCAGCCGCGCGCCGACAGAATGCGCCTCAGCGTCTGCACCACCTGTTCATCCTGCACCGGCTGTTCGCTCTGATCGGCTACAACCACGCGCATATCACGCAACGTCTGTGCCGCCACCCCTGACAGGGTCAGGATAAGCGATGAGAGCCGGTTGCAGGTCGGCAAGAGAATATCGACGCTTGCCATACTGGTTCTAAAAGCCTCCCGGATTGAATACTATCGAAAACATGTCATGTATGCCATCATCCTCGTTTGCGCGCTACGATCAGGCGACCGCCGCCGGGGGCCTGCGCGGAAAGGTCCAGGCGGGCAAGCAGCAGGGCGAGCCGGTCGAGGAACCGGGGCGGCAGACGGCGCCAGAAGAGACTGAAGAGGCGACGCCGACCGATCCAGACCTGTTGCAGCAGTTCCAGCGCATCCCACAACATCACCAGTTCGCGCTGCAGGTACGGGCGCACAATCTCTACCTCAAGCCCGACCGCCTCAAGATGCTGCCTCCACTGCTCTGCCGACCAGAGGTTGAGATGGGCAAGCTTGCGGTTGCGCCAGGCAGCGTATCGATCTACAGGTAGAGCCAGCCACCGGCTGAACGCCTCCGTCGGCGCAGTCAGCACAAGCTTGCCTCCCGGTTGCAGCAGGCGGGCGATGGCGGCCAGCGCCTCATCCACACGCGGCAGGTGTTCGAGAACAGAGTTGCTGATGACGGTGGCGAAGCTTGCGTCCGCGAGCCGTGCCTCCTCAACCGGGGCGCACTCGAATTGCTCGTAGAGACCCAGGCGCGCCGCCCGTACCAGCGTGCGTTCGTCCGGGTCCAGCCCCACGTCGACGGCGGAGAGCGCCATCGATGTCACCAGCCCGTCGCCGCAGCCAACATCCAGAATGGGCCGCTCAAAGCTCTGTTCGCGCAGGGCCGCGATCTCCGCCGCTCGCCACAGAGCGAGCGAGGGGCCTTGCAATTCGAGCAAAATGCGGCAGGTGAAAGCATCCAGGCGCAATGGCGGCGTGGCAGAGGGCAGATCAGGCAGGGCGCGCCGGATACCTTCTTCCTCTCTGGCCAGCAACAGCGTCTCCGGCAGAGGGGTCAAAGATATTTTCCTGTTCCTTACCGGCAGCATAAAGCCGCCGCTGCTGGCCAGGCTTCCGCTTTCGAGTAAGTGACCGGCGTTCGGCAGCCAGAACGGAACGACGCTCTGATTGGCGACGGCGGGCAGCCATATGCTCTCAGCGTCTGCCCAGTTTCTATCTGTCTGTTCGGGAGAAGCGCGGTTTGTCAGCATTTCCGACCCTTCCATAAGTTCCCTCTCATTTTCAAAATGTGCCTGCATAGAGCGCACATGAACGACAGATTTCTGGCGGCTCACCGGAGGCGAGCCGATTGCGAAACGTCTGGAAGGGGACGCTGTTCCAGATCGTGGTGACGCCTTGCTCGGCCATGTTGCCGAAATGGATGCGATCAGGCGTCGAGACCATGCAGCAGGGCATGGCGTAGCCCTGGTAGCTGATATAGGCGCCGCGCCAGGGCCAGTTGCAGCGTTCCCGGCCGGGCGTGCCGGGCGCATAGGGACGCGGGCGCGCGCGCGGCAGGCGCAGGCGAATGGCAAGCGCGCGCGCCAGTTGTCGCGCCTCATCAAAATAGCGGTCGATGCGCGCGGGGTCTTCCTCCAGCAGTGTCTGCTCCTGCACGAACTCGCGCATGGGGCGATACTGAGCAGGCAAGCTCGCCTCGCCGAAATCGTGGCAGAGGTGCTGCACAAACACCTCCTCCACCGACCAGCGATGGGCCAGCCGCAGGAGGTCGGGCAGTTCGTGCAGGTTTTGCCGCATGATGACCATGACAAGGTGCAGGCGTGGGGTCGCGCTGCCGGAGCGCGCGCGCGCCGCCAGCAGCCGCTCGATACTGGCCACCACGCGCTCGAAGTGGGCGCGTTTGCGAATGCGCTCATAGGTAGCTGCGGTCGCGCCATCGAGGGAGATATGCAGGCAATCCAGCCCGCTGGTCACGCAGCGTTCGGCTCGCCGCTCGTTGAGCAGCGTCAGATTCGAGTTGGTGGTGACGCGCACGCCCTTCGCGGTGGCATATTCCACCATATCGAAGAAACGCGGGTGCATCATTGGCTCGCCCAGCCCCTGCAGGTGCAGTTCGCGCAGGCCCGCGAACTGGTCGAGCAGCCGGGTGAACGTCTCAAAGGGCATGAAAGCCGGTGGCCCATAGGGCGGGCCATCCTGCCGGAACTGGATCGCGCACATCTGGCAGCGCAGATTGCACTGCCCCACCGGCTCTATCTGCACGTATGTCGGAAGCTGCATATCGTTTTTCCTCAATTCAAAAGAACAGGACGCGGAACTTGAGCGCGCCTGCAATGCGCCAGTAGATCGCCAGGGGCGGGATGAGCAGCGAGGTCACGACCATCTCGACGACGTGGCGCGGGAGATGAGACGTGTGGCGCAGGCGCAGCAGGCAGAACCAGCCTGTCAGCAACGCCCACGCGCATGCCGCCCCCAACACAATGTAAGGCGCGCCCAGTAATAGCCCGCTTAGCGCCAGCAGGGCAGAGGCGACGATGCCGTAGTAGTGCCAGGGAGGCGTCGCCTGAATTTTGCGCTGGTAGAGCTGCGGGTGCTTTTTATACAACAATGCGTTAAACATACTCTTGCGCTGCTGGCTCAGGCTGATGCCCCAGCGCGCGGGGCGCAGGGGGTGTATCACCATTGCCGAGGGGACAGAAAGCAGCTTGCCCTCCTCTTTGAGCAGGCGGAAAAAGAGATCGCTGTCCTCGCGCCAGGCCATCGTGAACCGCTCATCAAAGCCGCCGACAGTTTCCAGGGCGCTGCGCCGGTAGAAGCAGTTGGCGGTGACGAACTCTGAATAGGCCAGGCGAGCGGCATTGCGTTCGTAATCGGTGGGCCTCTCTGGCAGCGGCACAAAGACTTTGCCGGAGACCCCGATAACGCCATCGACGAAGGCAGCCGTACCGGCGCGCAGCCAGTCCGGCTGCGGGATGCAGTCATCATCGGTGAAGGCGATAAGCTCGCCCTGTGCGGCCCGCCAGCCAGTATTGCGCGCGACCGCCGGGCCATGTCGCTCGCCGCACACGGCAATATAGCGCAAACACGGGCCGTCGCTGGCCAGAAGATGCCGCGCTATCTCCTCAACCAGCCGCCGCGTCTGTTCGCAGACAGCGTCATCGACGACAATGATCTCGTAGCTGCGCGGGTCGATCTCTTGCGCTGCCAGCGCGTTCAGGCAGCGCGCCAGCAGTTCAGGCCGTTTATATGTAGGTACCACCACCGAAACCCGATAGCGCATGCTCCTCCTACCTGTATCCGTCTGGTTTCTCCAGTAAAAATGGACCAATGGCCAGCGCGTCCAGCGGCGAGGTCCAGAAACACTCGATGGCATCGCGCGGGGAACAGACGATGGGTTCGCCCCGCGTGTTGAACGAGGTGTTGACCAGCGCCGGCACGCCGGTACGCGCCGCGAACGCGCGCAGCAGATCGTAATACAACGGATGCTGCTCACGGTTGATCGTCTGGATGCGGGCCGTGCCATCGACATGGCGCACGGCGGGAATCAGAGCGGCCTTTTCCGGCAGCACGTCATAGACAAAAAGCATGAAGGGCGAGACATCGGCTCCTGCAAACCACTGAGCGGCCTCTTCCTCCAGCACGACGGGCGCGACGGGGCGAAAATCCTCTCGATCCTTGATCTCGTTGAGCCGGGCCTGCATAGAAGCGTGCAGGGGCGAAGCCAGGATAGAGCGCGCCCCCAGCGCGCGCGGCCCAAACTCCATGCGGTGCTGGAACCAGCCAGTGATCTTATCCTGAGCCAGCAAATCCGCCACCTCCTCCGCGACATTTTCCATACGGCGATAGGGCAGTTTTGCCCGGCGCAGGAAGCTCTCTATCTCCTCCTCGCTATAGGATGGGCCAAGATAGGCGTGATCCATGCGGTAACGCCGCTCGCCACCTCCACGGAGCTGAGCATCGAGCCAGAGCGCGGCCCCCAGAGCCGTTCCGGCGTCTCCGGCGGCGGGCTGCACCCAGATGCGGCGGAATGGCCCGTCATCGCGGATGCGCGCGTTCAGAACACAGTTGAGCGCGACGCCTCCCGCGATACAGAGATGGTCTTCGCCCGTCGCCTCGTGCAGCCAGGAAACGATGTCCAGCACCGTCTCTTCCAGCGCGACCTGCAGCGAGCGGGCGATATCGTAATGACGCTGCTCCAGCGGCTCGCCCCGGCGGCGCGGCGGCCCAAAGCGTTCCTCAAGGCAGAGCGGCCCGATGGCATACTGGCCCTCGCTGCCGGGGGAAATAATTTCACGAAAAGCATTGAGATAGTGCGGCCTGCCGAACGAGGCCAGCGCCATTACCTTGTATTCGTCTGAGGAGTGCAGAAACCCCAGATATTCGGTAATCTTTTCGTACAGGATGCCCAGCGAATGGGGAAAATGCACCTCACCCAGCGTGGAGAGGCGGTTGCCATAGCCCACGCTGTAACTGGTCGTGGCCCGCTCGCCGCGCCCATCCAGCGTCAGTACGGCAGCGCGCTCAAAGGGCGAGGCGAGGAAGGCGCTGGCGGCATGCGCAACGTGATGGTCGACAAAGCGCCAGCGATACGGGCCATCAGCTTTCGCGCCGCGAAAACGCTCCTGCAGGTGGTGTGGCACCCCGCCAACCAGGTGCCGGGGCGCGTTGACAATCGACGAGAGGAACAGCGGATCCCAGACCGACTCCCACTCCTCCGCTTTCGGATACTTGCCCGGCTCCAGCGGCAGCGTGAGCATTGCGTCCTCTGCATGCCGACCGAGCAGCAGGTAGGGGTTGTAGGAGTAGGCGATGGCATCGACATCAACAAGGGCAATCCCGGCTTCGCGCAGGCAATAGTCGATGGCGTGGAAAGGCAGTTCGTAGGTTGAGAAGGGGACGGGACGCTTGCCATGCTTGATGCGGGTGAATCGCTCCTCCTCAGCCGCCGCGATGACGCGCCCATCCTCCACCAGGCACGCGGCAGAATCATGATAGACCGCATTGATGCCGAGGATATACATATCTCTCTCCACTCCTGACCAGCCCGTCGTCGCCTGCCCCTGGCTCTTCCATCATAACAGGCAGTCAGATGCACGAACCGGGCCACGAACGCCGACACTTTCCATTTCCGCTTTATACAAAACGATAAATGAACTCCAGCCACGCTTTACCATTTAAATTGAGGCATTGCGCAACAAAAGGAATCGTTTTCTGCATTCTACACGGCCATCACCCACGCGCCGTTTCATTGCTTGCGGCAAACAGGCATTAAGATAGTATTAAAGAGCTGTGAAAGCGTGACATATGCAACTCTTTTGGACTGCAGAGCGTGTGAAGATAAGCCAGCGATGTCTACAGGTTGGACTGTGTAACGGGAAAAATAGATAAAAAGATGGATTATGAGAGTTGAAGAGCGGGGAGAGGTGAGATGAGCAGCAGGCGGGAAGAGGCTGGCGGGGGCCTTCATCTTCGCGGCCATCATCGCCCATGCCAGCCTCTTCCCGCCTGCTGTCAACGCCTCCATCATGGAGATAGCCAGGCATGGGTTGCGCGGCGATTTCAATAGCTGCCCACGCTGATCGGCAACATCATCGGCGGCGTCTCGCTGGTGGCCGCGCTCAACTTCGCGCAGGTGGCGGCGGAAACGCTGGGGACGGCCTGACCTGAAGACCAGTTTCACCGAACCGGCTTACAGACACCAGTCGGCGCGAGTCAGCGGTAACTGTGTGCGCTCCCGGTCAGCTTTCAGCAGCAGCGTCTGATAGTTGGTGAGACGGCCTGAGCGGAAGCCATGCGCTGAGGCAGCCATGTACAGGCGCCAGATGCGGTAGGTGAGATCGCTCGTCATCGCGCGCACCTCGTCGGCATGCGCTTCCAGTCGGCGTATCCAGTGGCGCAGCGTCAGCGGGTAGTGATCGCTCAGGCTCTCCACGTCGCGTACCTCGAAACCGCTCATTTCGGCGGCGCACAGCGTGCGGCTGATCGGGACTGATTCCCCGTCGGGAAAGACGTAGCGACCGAAGAAATTGGCTTTGTCCAGCATGATCTTATCAGCGCGGCTGGCGATGCCCTGATTGAGGAAAACGCCGCCCGGTCGCAGAAGACGCCATTGTCTGGCCTCACAGAAACCTCAACTGGCGGCACGCAGAGGCGCGCTTACTGCGTAGAGGTGCTGAAAGATTTCGCGGTAGGATTGCAGAAAGCCAGCCTCGTGATAAGGGATCTCGAATTCCTGGCAGAAATCCTTGACGATGTATTGTGCCTCTTTGAGCCGATTTCTGGGAATGGTCGGGAAGAGATGATGCTCAATCTGGTAATTCAGCCCCCCATACCAGAAATCCGTCACGGGGTGCGCTTTGACGTTGCGCGAACTCAATATCTGCTGGTGCAGGAAGTCGAGGGGAGTGTCTTTCTCTGAGACAAGCATACCTTTGTGGTTAGGAGCGGCAACCGAGCCGAGGTAGAGGCCAAAGAGCGCCCGGTGGATCGCAAAGAAGAGCAGCGCCTGCCAGACGTTCAGGCAGAAGAATAAGAGACCAAAGTACAGCGCGTAGTGAATGAGCATGCACATGGCTTCTTTCTTCGGATACTTTGACCGCTTATGCAGCAGGAAGCTGATGCTGAAGGTCAGGAAAGAGATCCAGCCAAGCAATTCCAGAGGCAGATACAGGTACGCCTGGTGTTTGACCATAAAGCGGGGAAAGCCGCGCCTGCTGAGCGCCTCTTCCTCAGTGAAGGCAAGCAGGGGGATACCGATGTCAGGGTCAACTTCCAGCTCATTGGGATGTCCGTGATGCCGGTTATGCTTATCGACCCACCAGCTCCAGCTCCATCCCAGAACCAGATTGCCGGTGATGAAACCTGCCAGTTCAAACAGCCTCGTACTGCGAAAAATCTGCCGGTGGCCGATATCATGCCCGATAAAGCCGATCTGGGCAAAGGCAAAGGCCAGAAAGACCGCATTCAACAACTGGAACCAGGAGTGGTTGAAAACCACAAGGCAGGCAATGCTGAGAACCAGCAGGCCCAGCGTGAAAAGCATCTTATACGTGTAGTAGGTTGGTTGCGGCTCCAGCAAACCCTTCTGCCTGATACGCTGCTTCAGTTCAGCATACTGGTTAACCGGAGTACGTTGGGTAAGCACCACGGACTGACTCCTTCTGTCGGCTACTTCTTCTGGAAGACCATACGCTGGTGGTCGATGATCTCCCGGCGAAAGCATTCTCTGTCGTACCCCTTGCGGAGAAACTCCGTTCGGCGTCGAAAACTCTTATCGCTAAGAAAACGCGGTACAAGTTTGGAAACTACGAGCAATCTACGCAGACGAGCCTGGGAATGTCTAAAATTGGAGAAAGTAAAATTCCAGAGCTTACTCCACTCCTCGATGGTGTGGATGTAGTCCAGCCGACCGTTGTTGTGAGAAACCTGCTCAAAGTAGGGGGCGGAGACCCGCAGGATGTGTTCTTCGCCAAAGGGTAGCCAGGAGCCGGGGAAAAATTCTCGCGCAATAGCGGCAATATACTCATTGGAGCCTTTTTTCGCCTGCAAAGAGATCTGCTCATAGGGGGGAGTATTCTTGCCTATCATCATGGTTTGCAGGTAGAGCCGACCACCCGTCGGCAAAAGGTCGTGGCAGAGGCGGAAGAAGCGGTCATAGATGGCGTCTTGCTTGCCCGCTAAATATTCCTCCACCGAACAGAAATGCTCAAAAGCCCCGACGCTGACAATGGCATCAAAGGTGCCGAAGGTGTCGACCGTGACCTCTTTCCAGTCCTTAACATACGCCTCCAGTCCGGCGCGCTTGCATCCCTCCGCCTGCTTCCTTGACAATGTCAGGCCAATGGCATGCCCTCCATGCTCCTGCACGGCCTGAAGCATAGGCCCAAACCCGCTGCCGATATCAAGCACGCGGAAGCCCGGCTTGAAACCGATTCCCTGCAGAATATATTCATGTTTATCCCGTTGCGCCTGGGTCAGCGTCTTCGAGAAATCGCCATTGAACATGGCACAGGTAAGATCGGCATGCTCGCCAAAACTCACCCGGAAAATCTCATCCATAAAGTCATAGGTCTCTTCGATTTCCTGCTGGTTTGCCATGGTGTCTCCTCAATTTCTCTACAGGCGGGTTAATCTCTCTCAAGCGTACACTATACACTCATGTTTTTCAATGAAAACGCTGAGAACACAGTTTTTTCGTAGTTTTTACCGAGGGATCAGAGGCGGCTCACAAACGCCCCGGCAGCAGCTTGAGCGGGGGCAGCACGCGCTCAATGACGGCGAGGTGGTCGTAGTAGCCGCGCTGCTGCTGGATCAGGCCGTCGCGGAAGGTGAAAATGCTGACGCCGTCGACCTGAAAGGGGCGGGAAAAGAGGGACAGACCGAGCAGG
>Ga0209581_1003433_pt1 | contig 13655 bp, 10 predicted proteins | sample Coa_R2_FD_187160 | JGI IMG/M metagenome (GOLD analysis project Ga0209581, IMG submission 187160) | Surface soil microbial communities from Centralia Pennsylvania, which are recovering from an underground coalmine fire - Coalmine... | ecosystem: Environmental > Terrestrial > Soil > Unclassified ...
GGTGTGACGCCCTGTGAGAGGACCAGCGGACGGTCCTGAATGGCGGTGGCTGCGGTTTTGGTCGTGATGGCGATGCCCTGTTTGCGCATCGCGGCCTGAACCAGGCGCAGGGCTGTGGGATCGCCATTCGCCAGAATGTGCGCGCCCGGCGTGTAGAGCTTGACGTTGACGTTCAGACGCGCGAAGAGCGTGGCCAGTTCCAGCGCGATATAGTCGTCGCCTGCGATGCTCAGAGCTTCTGGCAGTTCGGGGAGAGCCAGAGCCTGCTCGGGCGTCAGGACGGTCTTGCCATCATAGGGCAGCCCTGCGAGCGGCGTGGCCTCGGCTCCCGTGGCGATGATGCAGGCGTCAAATTTGAAGCGCAGCGAGCCATGCTCTCCCTCGACGCGTACCTCCTGATCGTTGATAAACCAGCCGGTGCCATGTACACACTCGACGCCGTTGCCGCTCAGCAGGCGGCGCACGCCTTCAGAGAGGCGTCCGACCACGCTCTGCTTCCACGCCTGCATCTTGCTCCAATCGAACGTGACATTCTCGCTGCGAATACCCAGCGCGACCAGATCATCCCCGCGCGCCTGGGCGTATCTCTCGCTGGCCGCGAGCAGCGCTTTCAGGGGAATGCAGCCCAGATTCAGACAGGTGCCGCCGGGAGCGCCGGCATCGACCAGGGTGACTTTGCGACCAAGCTGGGCCGCGCGAATGGCAGCGACATAGCCGCCGGGTCCCGCGCCCAGCACCAGCACATCTACAGCGGTGGTAACATCTCCAACGACCATCGGTTCCTTCTTTCTCTCCTCGCTTGCTCATGGAAAGGCTGACTCATCAGGTTGATCATACCATATCTGACGCCCTCATGCAGAGCCGCTCCTCCGCGCATGCAGGTCGCTCATTTTCCAGGAGAGCATGGAGATTTTTCAATAGATTTAAACACTTGACAAGAGGCACTTTGATCCGTATAATATTGAGTGAACGATCATTCATTTGGATGAACGTTCACTCAAATAAAGGAGAGAGCATGACAGCTTCACCAGATCCTATTCAAGCGCAGCTTATTGCAGCGCGCCGCAAGCAGATTCTTGAGGCGGCGGTCAAGGTATTCGCCGAAAAAGGTTTTCATCAGACAACGATCAAGGATATTGCCAGAGAGGCAGGGATTGCCCAGGGGACCATCTACAACTACTTTGAGAATAAGACCGCGCTGATGCTCGGCATTTTCGACAGCATGAACGAAACTGACCGGCGCGAGGAGAGCTTCACAGAGCTTGCGAGCGGGGATGTTCGCGAATTCATGAAAGCCTATCTGCGGCACCGCCTGACGCTGCTGCGGGCCGACAATTTTGAGGTCTTTAAAGTAGTGCTTTCCGAGGTGATGGTCAATAAAGAGCTGAGAGAGCTTTTTCAGCGCAACATTCTTGAGCCGACCTTTGCGATTGCAGAAACATACGTTCAGCAGTGGGCGGCGCAGCACATTGCCAGGTCTGTCGATCTCAGCCTGACCATGCGCGCAGTATCGGGCATGGTGCTCGGCCTGATTGTGGAATACCTGATAGGTGATCAGGTGCTACAGACGAAGTGGGACGAACTGCCGGATTTCCTCACCGATTTCATTCTAGACGGATTGGGGGTCAAGTGATTTATGAATACGTTACAAGTTGACGTGACCAGCGCACAATTCAAAGCGAATCCATTTCCGTTTTATGCGCAGTTGCGAGCCGAAGCGCCTGTTTTTCCCGTATTCATGCGCATGCCTGTGAAGCAGCGGGCCTGGCTGATAACGCGCTATGATGACGTATTGGATGTATTAAAGGACGCGCGTTTTGCTAAAAATCCTCGCAACGCCCTCTCGCCAGAGCAACAGAAAAAGGTGTCCTGGATGCCGCCGATGTTCAGGGCACTTGAGCGAAATATGCTCGACCTGGACAGTCCCGACCACACGCGTCTGCGGGCGCTCGTTCACAAGGCGTTTACTCCGCGTCTGATTGAGCAGATGCGCGATCAAATCCAGGCGCTGACGGATGAACTCTTAGATAAAGTCGAGCCAGAACATCACATGGACCTGATTGCTGATTTCGCGCTGCCTCTGCCGCTCACAATGATTGGACGCATCCTGGGAGTTCCGTCCGAAGATAACCAGAAGTTTCATCGCTGGACAAAGACTTTTCTTGCGGCGACGACAAATATGAACTTCTTTGTCTTGATTCCTACCATCATGCGTTTTATGAATTACTTGAAGAGGCTTATCAAAGAGAGACGTACACATCCCAGAGACGACCTGGTGACAGCGCTGGTCCAGGCCAGAGATGGCAGCGATCAACTGAGCGAGGATGAAGTTCTGGCAATGATTTTCCTTTTGCTGCTTGCGGGCCATGAGACCACCGTGAACTTGATTGGCAGCGGAACGCTGGCGCTTTTGGAACATCCTGACCAGTTGGAGAGGCTGCGGAACGAGCCGGATATCATCAAGCTGGCCATCGAGGAATTGCTGCGTTTTGTCTGCCCGGTTGAGATGGCAACCGAACGCTATGCCCGCGAGGATGTCACCATCGCGGGAACGACTATTCCGCGCGGTGAACTCGTTCTGGCGGTAATTGGCTCGGCAAACCGCGACGCGGAGCATTTTGATCATCCCGATTCTCTGGACCTGACGCGCGAAAACAACAGGCACCTGGCCTTCGGTCAAGGAGCGCACTACTGTCTTGGCGCTCCGCTGGCCCGGCTTGAGGGGCAAATTGCCATTGGTACCCTGGTCCGGCGCATGCCCGGCCTGCGTCTGAATGGCAGGCCGGATGAACTTCGCTGGCGCGGGGGCGTCATTCTGCGCGGATTAGAGGCTCTCCCCGTGTCATTCTGAATGCTTCGTTTTCGTGAGCGGGGAGAACGAATTCTCCCCGCTTGCTTTCCCGGAAAATTATGCAGCCGCAGGACAATCAACTTCATGGATGAGGTGAGTTTTTCCTTCTCCATGACGTACTTTTTGTGTGTAACCAAAGGCGTATCTTCTTTATGTAGAAGTCGTTCCCCTGCATTTTTTCAACGCAGTCGGGCGGTTCTTTTTGGCCAGCGATGCAACTATCTAACACTTTTAGATGGTTGCATCGCTGGCCAGCGGAAAAAGAGGTCCGGCGGGCAGTAGGCCAGACGGGGGCGAAGGGTACGGCCAGAAAGCAGAAAGGTAGTTTACAAAATCATGGTTTCGCTTCGCAAACGCCAGAGATGTAAGCAGGATCGCCTCGAATCTGTGCGTCGAACCAGAAGAACGGTTCACGCGTTTTTTGCTCTTTTTCTTCTTATAATGCTTGCTGCCTGCTCGACGGGAGGTACGCAGGCCAGTGGCGGTCCGGCTGCAAAGGTATCGCCGACGCCAACCGTGCCCAACGTGCCGCCGGGCACGGTCCTTTTCAGGGCCGATTGGTCGCACGGGCTAAGCGCCTGGGGAAACACCAAAGGCTGGCAAATAGTGAACGGGATGCCGATGTCCGACTTGAGCACCGACAATGCGCTGACCGTGCCATATCTACCGGTCGTTCACAACTATGTCATCGAGTGCCGTTTCCAGGTTGTCCGAGTGCCGCACAGCGGGGGGTATTTCATTATCAAAGCGCCTAGAACGGCGGACAAAGATGGCTACACAGCCGGCATTCTCGGTCTCTTTGCTCCGGGTGCGCGCAAAAGCCCCTACAGCAATCCTGAGGCGACGATCTATCTTGATCCCTTAGATCATATGCAGTCTCACATGGCTCCTATCGACTATGATCCTTTCAACAACTGGCATACCTTCCGGGTTCAAATTAAAGGACCGGCGGGGGACCTCTTTATCGACGGTGCAGATAGCAGCACGGCGGTCAGCGCGCAGGGCGAATGGCTCTCGAATGGTCCCTTGCAAATAATTAGCTCAGGTGCAATTGTGCGCATCTCCAGCGTTACCATCACGGCTCTGTAGGCGTGGAAAGTACATCACAGGGTTGCTCGTCCCCGCTTTCGATGCTTGCCCGCGCGAGTTCGGTGAGGGGACGCGCCCTGCGTATGTGGGGATTGAGCGTAATCAGCGCGGCGGTGACGACCACGCCGCCGCCGAGTAGCATAATTGTCGCAATGGGGCCGTATACTTGCAGAAGAAAGCCAGCTAGCGCGAGGCCGAGCGGCGCGCCGCTGTATGAGATCAGACGAAAGACGCTATTGACGCGTCCCTGGAGCTCGTCCGGGATAAGAATGCGCCGATAGCTAAATTGCGCCAGGTCAGCGATCATCAGAACCGCATAGAGCAGGGCGACCACGATGCTCAGCGCAATCATATCGCGCGGGAGCAGCAGGAGGAACCACAGGACGGCCCAGAGCCAGTGGCAGCCGATAAAGGCGACGCGAAAGGTCAGGATGTGCTGAAAGCGATCGGCCAGGATCGAGCCGATCATACCGCCCACGCCATCCATCGCCAGCACCAGGCCGATGGCGAACGGCGTGGCGTGCATGTGCTGGCCCAGGACAATGACCAGCAGAACAATGCCATCGAAAAGCAGGTGAGTGAGCGTGCCGGTGAAAGCGATAAAGAAGATCAGCGGCTGCCGCCAGATCCAGAGCAGGCCCGCGCGTATCTCAATCCAGAGCTTCTCCGGTCTGCCGGTTCGCTCCTGCTGAAACTTCGCGCGAATGCAGGAGAGCGAAAGCACCGAAAGGAGATACGAGCAGGCATCGAGCAGAAAGGGCAGAAACTTTCCCAGGCTATAGATAGCGCCTCCCAGGGCGGGACCGAGCAGGAAGGCCACGTTGCGTCCCATCTCATTCTGAGCGGTTGCCGCGACGATCTGCTCTCTGCCCACCACCTGCGGCATGCAGGCCACTTCTGCGAGATCGAAGAAGACGAAGAGTGTGCCCTCGAGCAGCGAGACGAGATAGAGCTGGAGCAGCGTCAGGTGGCCGAGAGCATAGGCCACAGGAATGCTGGCCAGGCTGAGCGCGCGCCCGGCATCGCAGATCTGCATCACCCGTTTGCGGTCCCAGCGGTCGCTCAACGCGCCGGCAGGCAGGCTGAGCAAGAAGTAGGGCAGCAGGCGCATGGAGCCGATCAGACCGGCCTGCGCGGGCGATCCACTCAGAAAGAGCGCCAGCAGGGGAAAAGCGATCAGCGAGAATTGCGAACCGAGCGTCGAGACAATCTGCCCGCCGACCAGCAGGAGATAGTCCCGGTTGCGCCAGAGCGAGCCAGCCACGCGCGCGCTTGCCTCAATCTTCTTTTCGCTTTCCCGGGTTGTAGGCACCGGTCATTCCTTTGTTCTTAAATTAAATCCAGCAGAAGCTGCTGGGGATGCCCCACCAGCTCTTTAAAACGTGCGAGGAAAGCGCCGGCCAGCGCGCCGTCGATCAGGCGGTGGTCGAATGAGAGCGCCAGGGGCATGCGCGCCTGAGCGATAATCGAACCTGCGCGCACGATCGCCTTCTCCTCAATTCTACCGACCGCCAGGATGGCCACTTCGGGATAATTGATGATCGGCGTGCCGCTGCTGCCGCCGAAGCTGCCGACGTTATTAAGCGTGAACGTGCTGCCGCTCAACTCGTTCAGGGCCAGCGTGCGCTTCTTCGCGCCCTCGATCAAGCTCTCCAGCCGCGTCGCAATCTCTGCCAGGCTCAGCCGATCGGCATCGCGCAGCACGGGCACCAGCAGTCCCTCCGGCGAGGCCGTAGCCACTCCCAGGTGGTACGAGTGCTTGTAGACAATCTCGCGCTTCTCCTCGTCCAGGCTGGCGTTAAAGATCGGGAACTCCTTGAGGACCGGGATGAGCATTTTGATCAGCAGCGGGAGATACGTCAGGCGGATGCCACGTTTCTCAGCCGCCGGCAAGAGCGCGCGGCGCAATCCCACCAGGTCGCTGGCGTCCAGTTCATCGAAGGCGGTGGCATGTGGAACCGTGCGCCAGGAGCGTTCCATATGCTCGGCGATGCGCCTGCGCAGTCCGGTCAACGGTTCACGTCGCTCCTCTGCCGCTGGCTGGATGGGCGAATGGACCAGGATATTCTGTGGGCGTGCGGCGGGCTTATCGGCGGCTGAAGTTTTGGCGCGCTCGGCATACGCGCGCACATCCTCCATGCTGACACGTCCGTTGGGTGCGGAGGGAGGAACCTCGGCGAGATCGACGCCCAGCTCGAAGGCGAGCTTGCGGACCGCCGGGGCGGCTAGGACGCGCCTGTTCGCGCCCGCCGTGCCATTGCTTGTGGATGTGCTGGAGGCGAGCGCCGGCGCTACATTCACAGCTACTGGTTCTTGCTGTGCATGAAGCGGCGCCCCTTGCGTGCGCTGCGCCTCTACACCGGCATTGCTTCCTGAGGGCGCAGTTACGGATGCGCTCTCCTGCGCTTTGCCGCCGGACCGACCCTGCGGTGCATCGTAGACCAGCAGCACCTCGCCGACCTGCGCCGTCTGGCCGGGCTGGAAGCGTATCTCGCTCACGCGTCCGGCCACCGGCGACGGAATCTCGACAATCGCCTTATCGGTTTCAACGCGCACCACCGGCTGGTCCAGCCTGACGTTATCGCCCACCTTGACCAGCCATTCGACGACCTCGGCCTCATGCATGCCCTCGCCGAGATCGGCCAGTTTCAGTTCGTTCATGCTTCCATCACTTCTTTCAGAGCGGCCAGCACCTTGCCAGGTGTGGGTAAATAATAATCCTCGACGCCCGGCACTGGGAAAGGCGTATCATAGCCGGTAACGCGTCCAACGGGCTTAAGCAGCGAATAGAGGCACTTCTCGTTAATCAGCGCGGTAATCTCAGCTCCGATGCCGCCGGCGCGTGGGGCCTCATGGACCACGACGGCGCGCCCGGTCTTCTCAACGGAAGTGACAATCGTCTCTTCGTCCAGGGGCCAGACGGTGCGCAAATCAATCACCTCACAGCTCGCGCCCAGCTCCTCCTGGGCTTTTTTGGCAGCCTCCAGGGCCACATTCACCATCGCGCCATACGCGAAGATGCTGACATCCTGGCCCTCCTGCACAATGCTGGCCTTGCCCAGGGGGATACTGTAGTATTCGGCGGGCGTCTCCTGGCGGAACGAGCGGTAGAGCTTGATATTCTCCAGGAACAGCACCGGATCGGGATCGGCCACCGCCGAGGCGAGCAGGCCCTTCGCGTCGTAGGGATTGGAGGGAATAACCACCTTCAGGCCCGGCGTTTGCAGGAATACCCCCTCCAGGCTATCCGAGTGCATCTCAGGCGTGCGCACACCGCCACCGTAGGGAGCGCGCACAACCAGCGGGCAGGTAAACGCTCCTGCGCTGCGGTAGCGCATGCGGGCAGCCTGCGAGACAAGCTGATTCATGCATACATACAGAAAGCCGGCAAACTGAATTTCAGCGATGGGCCGCAGTCCATAGACCGCCATGCCGACCGCCGTGCCTATAATGCCCGACTCGGCGAGCGGCGTATCGAAGACACGCGTCTCGCCAAATTTCTTCTGCAAGTGTTCAGTCACGCGAAAGACGCCGCCGTTCGCTCCGATATCTTCGCCAAAGAGCACCACGCGCTCATCGCGTTCCAATTCCAGCGCCAGCGCCGAATTCAGCGCCTCAATCATCGTCATTTGCATGGCTATCTCCTCTCCCTGGCATGATAGAGCAGGTCTGCCCGCTGCTCCTGCAAGCGCGGCGTGAGTTCGGCGGCCACATAATCGAAAAAGCTATCCGGGGCCATATCCGGCGTGCTTTCGGCGACCTCCACAGCCTGGTTAATCTCCTCTTCGATGTCCGCGAGCATGCGCTCGATATCGGACTCGTTCAACAGGTCGCGGGCGAGCAGGAACCTCTGGAAGCGCGCGATCGGATCTTTGCGCTGCCACTCCTCAATCTCAGCGGGGTCGCGATAGCGGGTGGGATCGTCGGCGGTAGTATGCGCGCCGATGCGATAGGTGAGCAGCTCGATCAGCGTTGGTCCCTGGCCGGAGCGGGCGCGTTCAACGGCCCGGTTCATCACGTCATAGACCGCCAGGATATCGTTGCCATCGACCAGCTCAGCCAGCACGCCAAAGCCCACCCCGCGCGCAGCAAAACTGGCCGCCGCGCTCTGCTTCTTGCGCGGCACACTAATGGCCCAGCCGTTATTCTGCACTACCAGCACGACGGGAGCCTGGAAGACGCCCGCGAAATTCAGCGCCTCATTAAAATCGCCCTCGGAGGTCGCGCCGTCGCCGCAGACGCCCACAGCTACTACGGGATCACCGGCAATTTTCGCGGCCATCCCCAGGCCAACAGCATGCAGCATCTGCGTGCCGATAACGATCTGATAGGGCAGGCAGTGCGACTCAGCGGGCCAGTCGGCAGGCGTCATGCCGCGAAACGAGTAGACCATCGTTGAGAGAGGAACACCTTTCACGATCAGCGAGGCAATTTCGCGATATGACGTGGCCAGCCAGTCCTGCGGCTGAAGTGGCGCAGCCAGACCGACCGCTGACGCCTCCTGCCCCACCAGCGAGCCGAAAGTCGTAGCGCGTCCCTGACGCTGGAGCGCGATGATTTTGTTGGAGAAGGCGCGCCCCAACTGCATAAAGCGATAGAGCGCGAGCAGGCGTTCAGAACTCAGGTCTGGCAACTCGCCGACCACCTTGCCCTCGGCGTCGAGGATCTGATAAGGAACCAGGCCAGGATCAACTTGTTGTGTCGTCATAGGACGCTCCTTAATCAAACTGCGGCACGCGCGTGGTGCCCGGATGGCAAATACATTGCGCTACGGCCATTGCTCACATGGGTGAAGAGAAACTATGCCTCTCTGCCCACGTGAGTAATAGCGAGCGAGCTCTACATCTCCTCGTCCGTTTGCGGCGGGAGAATTTCTATGTCGGTCGTTATATCAGCCGTCGGCAGCGAAAACGACATACCGGCTGCCATGAACAATTGCTTGATCGCGCCCAGGATGCGCACTTCCATTCTGGCAAGATCGTCTTTGGTAGCCATATTAGCGATATCGTCTTTGGTGGCCATATTGGCGATATCGTCTTTGGTGGCCATATTGGCGATATCATCTTTGGTGGCCATATTGGCGATATCGTCTTTGGTGGCCATATTGGCGATATCATCTTTGGTGGCCATATTGGCGATATCGTCTTTGGTGGCCATAGTAGCTTCTAAGCGATCAAAGCGAGCATCCACCGCCTTGAAACGATCATCTATTTGCTGTTCGGTTCGCAGTTGGTACTCGACTACCTGCTGGAAGCTGGCCGCCATATCTTGCGCCAGGGCCTCAAGACGAGCATCAAATTTCTCAAAGCGCGCATCGACTTTCTCAAAACGAGCATTGACTTCATTGAATCGCGTATCAACGTTTGCGAAACGGGCGTCGAGCTTTTTGGTAGCGAGCCGTTCGTACTCTACCAGAGTGTCAAAACCGCCTGTCAGTTGCTTTGACAGCCCATCGATCCGCTCGTCGGTCTGCTCAAAGCGAGCATCCATAAGATCGAGGCGTGCCTCTGTTTTCTGCTCGGCCTTTGTCTGGGCGCTTGCGAGCCGGTGAAAGCTGGCGTCCATATCCTGCCATACTTCCTCCAGGTGTGCTTCAATTGTATCCAGATGCGTATCGGTTTTCCATTCGGCCGCAAGTTGAGCATCTGCCAGTTGGCGGAAACCACTAGCTGTCTCTTGCGATACTTCCTCAATACGCGCATGTAGAAACGTGCTCATCCATTCCTGGGCGCATATTCTTGCCTCAAGGTCTGGTAGTATCATATCCATCTTTGATCCTCTCCCTTTCCTAACTTCTCCAGAAAAAGTAGTGTCTTCCTCCGCTTTTTAGAATATAGCAATCCTTCAGAGAAAGATGCCCTGAGTCTACCAGAAAAATATACTGCTGTCAATACTGCTAAACAGTCTTGTTGTAAATCTTTTGCCAATTGCGTAAAATACACGAAATGTTGCAATTTTCTAGAGCGACCTGCAAGATGCAAACCTTGCAGGTCGCAGATCATGCGGTCAGATTACGCGAAGACCCAGGGGGCCACCTGTTTGCGTTGCTGCTCATACGCCTCGATCTCATCGCTGTGGCTCAGCGTCCAACCGATATTGTCCAGTCCCTGGAGCAGGGCCTCCTTGCGGAAAGGATCAATTTCGAAGTGGATCGCGCGTCCAGAGGGAGTCGTGACGGTCTGGGCTGCCAGATCCACACTCAGCGTATAGCTCTCATTAGCCTCGACCTCCGCGAACAGCTCGCGCACAGTTTCATGGGGGAGCGTAATGGGCAGGAGGCCGTTATTGAAGCAATTGTTATAGAAGATATCGGCGAAGCTAGGCGCGATGAGCACGCGGAAGCCATAGTCGCGAATGGCCCAGGGAGCGTGTTCGCGCGAGGAGCCGCAGCCAAAGTTATCCTCGGCCAGCAGGATCGTCACGCCCTGATAGCGTGGCAGGTTCAGCACGAAGGTTGGATCGGGCTGCGTGCCCTGCGGATCGGTGAAGCGCCAATTTGCAAAGAGCGCGCCCTCGAAGCCGCTGCGCCTGATGGTTTTCAGAAAGCGTGCGGGCGTGATCTCGTCGGTATTGACGTTCGTGCGGTCCAGCGGCAGGACCTTGCCGGTGTGTGTTGTAAATGGTTCCATGTTGACCTCTTTATCTCTTACCACTCGCGAATATCCACAAAATGTCCGGCGCAGGCGGCGGCGGCGGCCATCGCGGGACTGACCAGGTGGGTGCGTCCGCCGCGTCCCTGGCGGCCCTCGAAGTTGCGGTTGCTGGTGGAGGCGCAGCGTTCGCCTTCGGAGAGCTGGTCGCCATTCATCGCGATGCACATGCTGCAGCCGGACTCGCGCCACTGGAAGCCGGCCTCGCGGAAGATATCGGCCAAACCTTCCTCCTCGGCCATGCGGCGCACCTGCATCGAGCCGGGCACGACGATCGCGCGCACATTGGGCGCGACGTGTCTGCCCTTGACATAACGAGCGGCCATACGCAGGTCCTCCAGGCGCGAATTGGTGCAGGAGCCGATGAAGACGGTATCGAGCTGAATGTCGGTAATCTTCTGTCCCGGCCTGAGGCCCATATACTTCAGCGCCCGCTCGTAGGACTTGCGCTGTTCGGGATCGCTGACCTGTGTGGGATCGGGCACCTTGCCGGTGATGTCCGTGACCATGCCGGGATTGATGCCCCATGTCACCTGGGGTCCCAGGCCCTCGATATTGACCTCGTAGACCGCGTCGTAGGTCGCGTCGGGATCGCTGGCCAGGCTCTTCCAGTACTCAACGGCCTGCTCGAACATCTCGCCTTTGGGAGCATAGGGGCGGCCCTTGATATAATTGAAAGTTATCTCATCGGGTGCGACCATACCCGCGCGCGCGCCAGCCTCGATGGCCATATTGCAGAGCGTCATGCGGCCCTCCATTGAGAGCGAGCGAATGGTTGAGCCGCTAAACTCGATAACGTGGCCGGTTCCCACGCCCGTGCCCAGCTTGCCGATAATCGCCAGGGCCACGTCCTTCGCGGTCACGCCGGGGGCCATGCTGCCCTCGACGCGAATGTTCATGCTTTTGGGCTTCTCTTGCAGAAGGCACTGAGTGGCCAGCACGTGCTCAACCTCGCTGGTGCCGATGCCAAAGGCCAGCGCTCCCAGCGCGCCATGCGTCGAAGTATGCGAATCGCCACAGACGATGGTCATGCCCGGCAGCGTAATGCCCTGTTCGGGACCGATGATATGGACGATGCCCTGGCGCGCGTCGTGCATGTCGAAGAGGGTCAGGCCGAAATCGCGCGCGTTCTGCTCCATCGTCGTAATGCACTCTTCGCTGGCTTTGTCCACCACGTCCAGCATGCGCCGGCCCACCACCGTCGGTACATTGTGGTCCAGCACGGCGATCGTTGCGTTGGGACGACGCACGCGGCGGCCTGCGGCGCGCAGGCCCGCGAACGCCTGGGGTGAGGTCGCTTCGTGAACCAGGTGCCGGTCAATATACAGGATGGTGGATTCTCCGGGCACCTGCCGCACCACATGCGCGTCCCAGATTTTGTCGAACATTGTTCTTCCCATTTAGTCGTTCTCCGTTGATAAGTGAGCTGAGGAGGTTCTGGCGCTTTGCGCACCTGGATTATGAATAGCATCCGCGTGTGATGGATTCTTTCTGCTTCAATCATCGCATATGCCGGGCGATCTTTCAAGTTGTCAGGCTTTTGTATGCCTGAGTATAGTGTATAGTAGAGCAATCGATGATACTACGAAAGGGGCGATCATGAGGCCGGCCCGCTATGCGAAAGTTCCCCTGGCTCTCCTTCTGGCCTGCCTGGTCGCCCTGCTGCTCCTCCAGCCAATTTTGCTGGCGAACGACCGGGCGGTGCATAAAGCGGGCGATAGTGCTTTGGGGGAGCGCGATCCGAACGCGAGGCTTGCGCAAACGATCGATGTTTTTACCGGAACCGGCGCGCGCACAGCATTGCCGGCAGCGTACAGCGGGGGCGAGACGTTTCCTGGCGCGGATGTCCCCTTTGGGATGGTGCAGTGGAGTCCCGATACGGTCAAGTTCGCGTACAGCGGCTACGTCTATGATGATAGCCGCATGCGGGGCTTCAGTCTGACGCACCTGAGCGGCGCGGGCTGCAGCCAGTATGGCGATCTGCCTTTCCTGCCCTTTACCGGCGTGCTCATCGGCGATCCTGCGCGCTCGAGCGTGGGTTTCTCTCATGCGCGCGAGACGGCATACGCGGGCTACTATCGCGTCGAGTTGGATAACGGCGTGGCGAGCGAACTGACAGTGACGCAGCGCAGCGGGGCGGGCCGCTTCACCTATCCGGCGGGCGCGCAGGCGGGCATGCTACTCAATCTCAGCGGCTCGCTGAATACAGTGAGGGACGCGCAGGCCATCTTGGGGCGCGATACAATCTCTGGCTGGGTCAGCAGCGGAAACTTCTGTTATCTACGCAATAACAGCTATCGCGTCTACTTCTGGGCGCAGTTCAGCCAACCATTTGCCAGCGGGGGCGTCTGGCGTGATGGGATTATTCTGAGCGATCGACGAGAGGTCAGCGGGCCACATACGGGAGTGTTTGTCACGTTTGCACGTAGCGAGCGGAGCGTCATCGGCCTGCGCGTGGGCATCTCGTATGTGAGCGTGGCCAATGCCGAGGCCAATGTCGACGCGGAGGACCGCACGGGCGACTTCGCAGACGTGCTGCAACGCGCGACCCGGGCCTGGGGTAATCTTCTGGGGGAGATTCAGGTAAGCGGTGGCACCGCCGGCCAGCGCGCTACGTTCTATGCCGCTCTCTATCACGCCCTGCTCTTTCCCAGCGTCTTCTCGGATGCCAACGGGCAATACCTCGGCTTTGACGGACGAGTACACAGCCTGCCGGACGGGCATGTCCAGTATACCAACTTCTCCGGCTGGGATATCTATCGCTCGGAGGCGCAACTGCTGGCCCTGCTCGCGCCCGCACAGGCCAGCGACATGGCGCAATCGCTGGTGAATGACTATGAGCAGAGCGGAGGATTGCCGAAATGGCCGGTGGCGAACGGCGAAACCTATGTTCAGGTAGGCGATCCAGCCGCCGCGATCATCTCCGCCATCTATGCCTTTGGGGGCACAGACTTTGATACGCGGTCTGCCCTGGCCGCGTTGCTCGCGCAGGCCACGCGGCCAAACGAGGAGCGGCCAGGAATACATTATCTCGAACAGCCTGGCTATGAGCCGCTGGACGGTGT
>Ga0209581_1003435_pt1 | contig 13647 bp, 14 predicted proteins | sample Coa_R2_FD_187160 | JGI IMG/M metagenome (GOLD analysis project Ga0209581, IMG submission 187160) | Surface soil microbial communities from Centralia Pennsylvania, which are recovering from an underground coalmine fire - Coalmine... | ecosystem: Environmental > Terrestrial > Soil > Unclassified ...
CGGAGAAGGAGGGGCGCGCAATCAGGGACGGCGATGTCGTCACCGCGTGTCAGGCCGCGTGCCCGACGCAGGCGATCGTCTTCGGCAACATTCGTGACCCGGAGGCGCGCGTCTCGATGTGGAAGGCCGAGCCGCGCAATTACGCCCTGCTCGCGGAACTGAACACGCGCCCGCGCACGACCTACCTTGCGACGGTGCGAAACCCGAACCCTGAGATCAAGACCGAGTCGTGAGGCGTTCGCCGGAGATGAAGACGGAGACGTAGAGTGTCGGCTGAGGACGCACAGAAGAGCGAAGAGTTGAGGCTGCCGCCGATCGTCAGGCCGGGCCACACCTTCGCGTCCGTGACGGGCAAGATCAGCGCTATCGTGCTGAAGCGCCCGTACACGCCGGGCTGGCTCCTCGGCTTCGGCGCGTCGTTCATGCTGCTGATGCTTTTCATGTACGCGGTGACCTACCTGCTCGTCGCGGGCGTCGGCATCTGGGGCGTTGACATCCCCGTCGCGTGGGGCTTCGCCATCACGAGCTTCGTCTGGTGGATCGGCATCGGCCACGCCGGGACTTTGATATCGGCGATCCTGCTTTTGCTCAACCAGAAGTGGCGCACCTCGATCAACCGCTTCGCCGAGGCGATGACCCTCTTCGCCGTCGCCTGCGCGGGGATGTTCCCGCTGCTTCATTTGGGCCGGCCTTACTACTTCTACTGGCTGCTCCCGTACCCGAACATCATGTCGCTGTGGCCGCAGTTCAGAAGCCCCTTGGTGTGGGACGTGTTCGCGGTCTTCACCTACGCGACCGTCTCGCTGCTCTTCTGGTACATGGGACTCGTGCCCGACCTCGCGACCTTGCGCGACCGCGCGCGCGGGCGCTTCACGAGAAAAATCTACGGCGTGATGGCGCTGGGCTGGCGCGGCGCTTCGCGGCACTGGCACCAGTACCAGACGGGCTACCTCCTGCTCGCCGGACTCGCGACGCCGCTCGTCGTCTCCGTCCACACGGTCGTCAGCTTCGACTTCGCGGTCGCCATCGTCCCCGGCTGGCACTCGACCATCTTCCCGCCCTACTTCGTCGCGGGCGCGATCTTCTCCGGCTTCGCGATGGTCATCACGATTGCCGTGCCCCTGCGCGCGGCCTTCGGCCTCGAAGACTTCATCACCGAGCGCCACCTGGAGAACATGGCGAAGGTCATGCTGGCGACGGGGCTGATGGTCACTTACAGCTACGTCTTCGAGACCTTCTTCTCGTGGTACAGCGACAACCCGTTCGAGCAGTTCATTTCGCTCAACCGCGCGACCGGGCCATACGCTCTGATGTTCTGGACGCAGATCACCTGCAACGTCGTCGCGCCGCAGTTCCTCTGGCTCCGCCGCGTGCGCCGGAGCAGCGTGCTGCTCTTCATCCTCGCGCTCGTCATCAACCTGGGGATGTGGGTCGAGCGCTACGTCATCGTCGTCACAAGCCTGCACCGCGACTTCCTGCCTTCGTCATGGGGGATGTATTCGGGCACGTTCTGGGACTGGGCGACGCTCCTCGGCTCGTTCGGACTGTTCCTGAGCTTGATGTTCCTCTTCATCCGGTTCCTCCCGGCGATCTCGATGGCCGAGATGCGCGAGCTTCTGCCGGAAGCGAAAGTGAAGGAGGGCGAGGCCGGATGAAGCAGGCACCTCTTTACGGAGTCGCGGCGGAGTTCGACGACCCGACGGCCATCGTCGCGGCAGCGCGACGGCTGGCGGACGAGGGCTACATGAAGTTTGAAGCCTACACGCCGTTTCACATCGAGGAACTGTCGGGCGCAATCCCCGTGCGCCGCCCTCTGCTCCCGCTCATCGTGCTCGCGGGAGGCGTCGTCGGCGCGGTGGGCGGATTCTTCATGCTCTACTACGCGACCGTCATCGGCTACCCGCTCAACATCGGCGGGCGACCGCCGGACAGTTGGCCGATGTACATCCCGATCACGTTCGAGCTGACGGTTCTGTTCGCGGCGCTCTTCGCGGTCTTCGGCGTGCTGGCGCTGTGCCGCCTGCCGATGCCTTATCACCCGCTCTTTGGCGTGGAGAGCTTCGCGCGCGCCTCGCAGGACAGGTTCTTCCTCTGCGTCGAGGCCGACGACCCGAAGTTCGACCGGCAGGAGACGGCCAACCTGCTCCGAAGCATGAACGCGCTTGAGGTGAACGATGTTTTCGACTGAAGGGGAGGCGAAAGGACGGCAGGCCACACGAAGAGGCAGGAGGCGGGAACACGCGGTCGCGCCCGCCGCCCGCCGCCCGCGCCTGTCTCCTTTCTTTTGCCTTTTGCCTTTTACCTTCTGCCTTCTCTCCGCCGGGTGCAGGCAGCAGATGGGGCAGCAGCCGAAGTACAAGCCGCTCGAAGCGAGCAGCTTCTTCGACGACGGGCGCTCGGCTCGCCCGCCCGTGCGCGGCACCGTCTCGCGCTCGCTCGACGGCAAGGACATTCAGGGCGCGGCGTACAAACGCGGCGGCGCTTACACCAACGACTTCCCGTATCAGCTCACGCCGCAACTGCTCGCGCGCGGGCGCGAGCGCTACGAGATTGACTGCGCCGTGTGTCACGGCCTCGCGGGCTACGGCGACGGCATGGTTGTTCAACGCGGATTCAGCGCGCCGCCCTCGTACCACCGCGACGACGTGCGCTCTCAGCCCGTGGGCTTCTACTTCGACGTGATCACGAACGGCTACGGCGCGATGGGGAGCTACGCGGCGCAGGTCAGCGAGCAGGATCGCTGGGCCATCATCGCCTACATCCGCGCGCTGCAACTGAGCCAGCGCGCGACGCCCGACGACGTGCCGCCCGACGTGCGCGCGCGCTTCGTCTCAAGCAGTCAGGGGACTATCAACGGAGGGCAGGGAAGATGAGCGCGGAAGTTCACACGCCGCCGCCGTTGCTCGGTCGGATAAGGACGCCCGCGCTCGTCGTCGGCGTCGCCGGACTCGTGCTGTGCGCGGTCGGCTGGCTCGTCGCGCCCGAACAGTTCTTCCGCTCGTATCTGGTGGCCTACGTCTTCTGGATCGGCATCTCGTTGGGCAGCCTCGCCATCCTGATGATTCATTACCTGACGGGCGGCGCGTGGGGACTCGTCATCCGCCGCGAGCTTGAGTCGGCGACGAAGACTCTGCCGCTCCTCGCGCTCCTCTTCGTGCCGCTCATCTTCGGGATGCACAGCCTCTACTCCTGGACTCACGCCGACGTTGTGAGAGCGGACGAGCACCTGCAACACAAGCAAGCCTATCTCAACACGACCTTCTTCATCGTCCGCTGGGCCGCCTACTTCGCAGTGTGGTTGACGACCGCCTACCTCCTCAACCGCTGGTCGCACGAGCAGGACGGCGCGGCCACTCCGAAGCTCACGCTGCGGCTTGAGCGTCTGAGCGGCCCCGGCCTCTTCGTCCTCGCCGTCACCATCACCTTTGCGCTCGTTGACTGGGTGATGTCGCTCGAACCCGACTGGTACTCGACCATCTATGCCGTCGCCTTCATGTCCGGCGAGATGCTGAATGCGCTCGCCTTCGCCGTCGCGGTCGTCGTCCTGCTGCTGCCTTACAAGCCTCTGTCGGACACGCTTCTGCCGCGACACTTCCGCGACTTGGGAAGTCTTCTGCTCACGTTCGTCATGCTCTGGGCTTACTGCGCCTTCTCGCAGTTCCTGCTCATCTGGTCGGGGAATTTGCGCGACGAGATTCCGTTCTACCTGCACCGCGTGACGGGCGGCTGGGGCTGGGTCGGCGCGGCGCTCATCGTCTTTCATTTCTTCCTGCCGTTTATCCTGCTCCTCCAGGGCGACGTTAAGCGGCGCGCGCGCCGTCTCGCATGGGTCGCTTGCCTCCTGATCGTGATGCGCTTCGTTGACGTGCTGTGGCTCGTCGCCCCCGTCTTCACCGAAAAGCTTTCGGCGGGCAACTTGCCCGAACTCGCCGGCCACGCGTTGATGAGTTTGCTCGCGCTCGTCGGCACGGGCGGGCTTTGGCTGTGGGTCTTCGTGCGGCAACTCGGCGGGAGGCCGCTGCTGCCGTTTGGCGACCCCTACATGAAGGAGGCTTTCAAAGTTGAGCAGGAATGAGCGCGCCGAAAGCCCGCGTAACCCCGGCGTGGCCTTCGAGCCGCGCGACGCCGACGTGCGCGCGCTCCTCTACATCGGCATCGGCATCCTCGTCGCGGCGGTCGTCATACACCTCGCGGTGCTCTGGCTCTACGGCCTCTTCGCCGCGCGCGAGAGCCGACGCGGGTTGCGGCCTTCGACGGCGGTTCCCGCCGGTCGTTTGAAGGAGCCGCCGGAGCCGCGGTTGCAGGTCGAACCGTCGCGCGACCTCGAAGAGTTGCAGCGGGCGCAAGGCGAGAAGCTGCGCGGCTACGACTGGGCGGATCAGAAGTCCGGCACGGTCAGGATACCAATCGAGCGCGCGATGGACTTGCTCGTCCAGAGAGGACTGCCGCAGGTGCGACAGCAACCGACGACGACAACGAACGCGGCGGGACAGACTCCGACCACGAGTGCGGCGGGGCAAAGCCAGAACACGGGCGCGACGGGGCAGGAGCAAACGGTCAACGTGAACGCGGCGCAGGCCGGAGAGCGAGGCACGACCGCGGGCGCGGCTTCGGGAAGGAAGGCGGGGAAGAAACAGCAATGACGAAACGACAAGGGGAGAGACAGAAGTGCAAAGTCCCGCCGCGGCCCTTCGCGCCTTTGCGCGTTTGCGCGAGGTTTAGTTCACGCGAAGGCGAAAAGGCGCAAAGGATTTTTGTCGTCCTGATGTTCTGCGTTCTGGCGTGTGCGTCGGCGCGCGGAGTCGCGGCGCAGTCTTCTTCGATTCCCGACGTTGGCATTGACCAAAAGTTGAACAATCAGATTCCGCTCGACCTCTCTTTCCGCGACGAGTCGGGGCGCGTCGTGAGGCTGCGCGATTACTTCGACGGCAAGCCTGTCCTGCTCACGCCCGTCTATTTCAGTTGCCCGATGCTCTGCTCGCAGGTTCTGAACGGCGTCAACGAGAGCCTGAGCGACATGAGGTTTAGCGTCGGACAGGAGTTCAACGTCCTGACCGTCAGCTTCGACCCGCGCGACACGCCGCAGGCAGCCTCGGAGAAGAAAGCCGAGCAGATCAGGCACTACGGTCGCGCGGGAGCGAGCGACGGCTGGCATTTTCTGACGGGCGACGAGACTTCGATCAAGCGTTTGATGGACTCGGTCGGCTTTCGCTACAAGTTCGACCCCGACACCAATCAGTTCGCGCACGCCGCGGGCGTCATGGTCTTAACGCCGGACGGAAAAGTCGCGCGCTACTTCTACGGCATCCAGTACCCGCCGCGCGACCTGCGTCTCGGATTGGTCGAAGCGTCGGCGAACCGAATCGGCTCGCCAGTGGATCAGGTTCTGTTGCTCTGCTACCACTACGACCCCGTGACCGGAAAATACAGCGCCGTGACGATGAGCTTCGTCCGTCTGGGCGGCGCGCTGACGCTCGCACTGCTCGGCGGATTCATCTTCGTGATGCTGCGGAGGGAGAGGGCGAAACACGGCGGAGCGAAAGGGGCGGGCGTTGTCGCCGCGCCGCTCGAAGGAAGTGATTGACTCTCGCGAGAGGGCGAATGAAGAGGGCGAACGGACGAAGAGAGTGAAAGAAACGCGAAGAGCCGCAAGGGGAAGTAATCGAAGAAAGTGACCGAAGGAAAGTAGATGGCCGGGCTTCCTGACTTACCGTTGTTCCCCGAAAGAGCCTCCGCCGCCGCGGGGCAGGTGGACACGCTCTTTTTCGTCCTGCTCGGCGTGACGGGCACGGTCGGCGCGCTCGTCGTCTGCGTGCTCATCTTCTTCTGCGTCAAGTACCGCCGACGCTCCGAGCGAGACGTGCCGCCGCGCGTGAGCAACAAGCTGCTTGAGATCGGCTGGACGGTCGCGCCGCTCTTCGTCTTCGTAGTGCTCTACGTCTGGGGCGTGAACACTTACTTCCGTGTCCTGAGCCAGCCGCGAGACGCATTGGAGATCAACGTCGTCGCCAAGCAGTGGATGTGGAAGTTCCAGCACCCCGAAGGGCAGCGCGAGATCGACGAACTGCACATCCCCGTGGGCCGGCCCGTCAAGCTCGTCATGGCTTCGCAGGACGTGATCCACAGCTTCTTCGTCCCCGACTTCCGCCTCCATCGCGACGTTCTGCCGCACCGCTACACGGAAATCTGGTTCGTGCCGACGAAGGTGGGGCAGTATCACCTCTTCTGCTCACAGTACTGCGGCACGCAGCATTCCGGCATGACCGGCACGGTCTTCGTGATGGAGCCGCAGGACTATCAGCGCTGGCTCAACGAGAGCGCGCAAGGATCACTCGCCTCGCGCGGGCAGGCGCTCTTCCGCAAGCTCGCGTGCAACACCTGCCACACGGGCGACTCGCAGGCGCGCGCGCCCATGCTCGAAGGGTTGTTCGGCACGCCCGTCTATTTGCAGAGCGGCGAGACGGCCGTCGCCGACGAGAACTACCTGCGCGAGTCCATCGTTGACCCGCGCGCGAAGGTCGTCGCCGGCTTCCAGCCGATCATGCCGACCTTCCAGAATCAACTCGACGAGGAGCAGGTCTTGGAACTCATCGCCTACATAAAATCTTTGAAGCGGGAGCGCGAGCAGATACCGACGGTCTCGTCGCCCGCGGGGCCGCAGCCCTCGCCCGTAGGGGACGCGGTCAGACAATCCGAGAGCGGGGGGCAGCAGAAATGAGCGCGGAGTCCGTGACGAACGCGGGGCCGGTCGGGGCCGAGCCGAGAAACTATCTGAACGAGAGCTACGGCGTGAGATCCTGGCTTCTGACGACAGACCACAAGCGCATCGCTCTGCTCTACATGGTCTCGCTCACGCTCATGTTCGTCATCGGCGGGCTGATGGCGGTGCTGATGCGCCTCGAACTCCTGACGCCGCAGGGCGACCTCTTCACCTCCGACACTTACAACAAGCTCTTCACGCTGCACGGCGTCATCATGGTCTGGTTCTTCCTCATCCCTTCGATTCCGGCGGTGCTCGGCAACTTCTTCGTGCCGCTGATGATCGGCGCGAAAGATTTGGCGTTCCCGCGATTGAACCTTCTGAGCTGGTACATCTACGTCTTCGGCGCGCTCTTCACCTTCTACGTCGTCGTCAGCGGCGGCGTGGACACGGGCTGGACTTTCTACACGCCGTTCAGCACAGACGCCTCGCAGACGCACGTCGTCTCGACGACGCTCGGCATCTTCATCCTCGGCTTCTCGTCAATCCTGACGGGCCTCAACTTCATCGTCACGATCCACCGGATGCGCGCGCCGGGGCTGACGTGGTTCAGACTGCCGCTCTTCATCTGGTCAATCTACGCGACGAGCATCATCCTCGTGCTGGCGACGCCCGTCCTCGCCGCAGTCCTCATGCTCGTCACCATCGAGCGGCTCTTTCACATCGGCATCTTCGACCCGACAATGGGCGGCGACCCCCTGCTCTACCAGCACCTCTTCTGGTTCTACTCGCACCCCGCCGTTTACATCATGATCCTGCCGGGCATGGGCGTCGTGAGCGAGCTTGTGACCTGCTACTCGCGCAAGAGAATCTTCGGCTACAACTTCGTCTGCTACGCCACGCTCGGCATAGCCTTCCTCGGCTTCCTCGTCTGGGGCCACCACATGTTCGTCGCTGGCATCTCCGTCTATGCGGCGATGACCTTCTCGATCCTGAGCTACCTCGTGGCGATACCTTCGGCTATCAAGGTCTTCAACTGGACGGCGACGCTCTACAAAGGTTCGATCTCGTTCAAGACGCCGATGCTCTACGCGCTCGGCTTCATCGGCCTGTTCACCGTGGGCGGCCTGACGGGCCTCTTCCTCGCCGCGCTGGGGCTGGACATCCACGTCCACGACACATACTTCGTCATCGCTCACTTCCACTACATCATGGTCGGCGGGATGGTGATGGCCTACTTCGGCGGCCTTCATTTCTGGTGGCCGAAGATGACGGGCCGGATGTACCCGGAAGGCTGGGGGAAGCTCGCTGCGCTCGTCGTCTTCATCGGCTTCAACCTGACGTTCTTCCCTCAATTCATCCTCGGCTACCTGGGGATGCCGCGCCGCTACCACGCATACGCGCCGGAGTTTCAAGTCCTGAACGTGATGAGCACGGCGGGCGCTTCGATCCTCGGAGTCGGCTACCTTCTGCCGCTCATTTACCTGCTCTGGTCTCTGAGGTACGGCAAGCGCGCGGGGCCGAACCCCTGGCTGGCGACGGGCCTGGAGTGGACGACGCCGAGTCCGCCGCCCAAAGAGAACTTCGAGGTGACGCCCGCGGTCAACGAGGAGCCTTACAACTACTCTGAGTTTCTGCCGAAGGTCTTCGCGGCGGAGGAGGTGGAAGTTGGCTGAGAGCGGCGCAGTCCTGAATCGCGCAGTCCTTGAGACTCAATTCGCAGACCTTGAGCAGCAGCGCGAGACTGCCACGTTCGGGATGTGGGTCTTCCTCGCCACCGAGCTTCTGCTCTTCGGCGCGCTCTTCCTCGCGTACACAGTCTATCGCTACGGCGCGCCCGAAGGCTTCGCCGACGCGAGCCAGCACATGGAGAAGGTCATCGGCGCGGTCAACACCGCAGTCCTCCTCAGCAGCAGCTTCATGGTGGCGACGGCGGTGCGCGGCGCGCAAGTCGGCGGGCGCAAGCGTCTGCTGTTCGGGCTGGCGTTGACGATTGTGCTCGGCGTGGTCTTCCTGTTTTTCAAAGGCTACGAGTATTACCTGCATTACGAAGACCACAAGGTGCCGGGGCTGAACTTCGAGTATGCGGGGCAGTACGCGCAGGCGGCGAAACTTTTCTTCTTCTTCTACTTCGCCATGACTGGCCTGCACGCCGTCCACATGCTCATCGGCCTCGGCCTCGTGAGCGTCATGCTCGTGCGGTCGTGGCGCGGCGTGTTCACCGAGGAGTACCACGCTCCTGTCGAGGTCGTCGGACTCTACTGGCACTTCGTTGACCTCGTCTGGATTTTCCTCTTCCCCGTCTTCTACCTGATCGTCAAGCATCACTGAAGGAGCGAGCGCATGGCGGAGAGAAGCATCTCGGACACGACGAACGTCACGGTCTTGGCGGCGCTGCTCTTCTTCACCTTCGCGACGTACTTCGCCTCGCTCTTCGACTTGGGCTGGCTGAACACGCCAGTGGGCCTGGCGATCTCGGTCTGCAAGGCGGCGCTGATCGTCCTCTACTTCATGCACGCGCGTTACAGCCGCTGGCTGACGTGGGTCGTCATCGTGGCGGGCGTCTTCTGGGTCGGGATACTCTTCGTGCTGACGATGACCGACTACATGTCGAGGGGGTGGTGAGTTAATCTGTGAGGGAGGCCGGCGTCCGTTCGTCGGGTCGGGCCTGAAACGTCATGCGTTTACTCGTGGTCGAAGACGAGCCGAAGGTGGCGAGCTTCCTCAAGCGCGGGCTTGAGGAGGCCGGCCACGTCGTGGACGTGGCGCACAGGGGCGGCGAGGGCGAGTACCTCGCGTCGCTCAACTCTTACGACGTGCTGGTGATTGACTGCATGCTGCCCGACAAGGACGGGCGGCAGGTCTGCCGCGACCTGCGCGCGCGGGGCCTGGCGACGCCGGTGCTTCTGCTGACGGCGAGGGATTCGCGCGACGACAAGATTCTCGGCTTCGACAGCGGCGCGGATCAGTACATGACCAAGCCCTTCGACTTCGGCGAGCTGCTCTCGCGCGTGCGCTCGCTCTCGCGCCGCGGGCAGGCACCGCAGTTGAAGACGCTCGCCGTCGCAGACCTTGAGATTGACCCGGCCTCGCGCCGCGTCCGCCGCGGCGAGCGCGAGATACAACTGACGACGAAAGAGTACCTGCTGCTGGAACTGCTCGTCCGCCGCGCCGGACACGTCATCACCCGCACCGAGATCATGGAGCAGGTCTGGGACATGCACCACGACCCGGTCACGAACACCGTGGACGTGCTCGTCAAGCACCTGCGCGACAAGGTTGACCGCGACTTCGAGCCGAAGCTCATCCAGACCGTGCGCGGCGTCGGCTACACCATCAACCCCGAGGTTTAAGCAAGACTCCTTCGCCGCACCTCGCAAGGCTTCTGCGCGGCGTCGCGGCGCGCTATCCTGTAACGGCTTGGCCCTGACTTTTCGCGCACGACTGACGGTCTGGTACGTCTCCGCCACGGGCATCCTGCTGGCGCTGACGGCGGCGGGACTCGTCTTCGCGCTGGGCCGCATCGCGCAGCGCCGCTTCGACACGGCGCTCTGGATGCTCGGCGCGGCGGAAGCCGAGAACGCCGCCGCGAGCCTCAACCGCCGCGGCATTGATCGGCCCGACGCGGAGACCGTCAGCAACACGCGCTACCGCGAGATACTCGGCTACGAGCGCGGCCCGCTTGAGAAGTACGTGACGATAGTTGACGACGCGGGCCGCGTCGCCGACATGACGGACAACCTCGCTTCGCCGCTCCCCGCCGACCCGCGCCTCGTCGCGCGCTGCCTCGCGGGCGAGACCATCTATCAGACGGTCGAGGTCAAGGGAGTCGGGCGCGTGCGCGTCGTCTATATGCCGGTGCGCGGCCTGTCGGTGCCCCACCCGTTCGTCGTCATTGTGGGCTTGCCGGAGTCGTTCGTCGCGGGCGAGATGTGGCGCTTCAACCTCCTCGTCGTCCTGGCCGTCGTGACGCTGCTGCTGCTGACGGGCGCGAGCGCGATGCTTCTGGCCGAGCGCGCCATCCGACCGCTCGAACGGGTCGCGACCGCCGCCGAGATGATAGGCGCGCTCAATCTTCAGGAGCGACTGCCGGAGCCGCACACGCGCGACCACATCGGCAGGCTCGTCGGCGTCTTCAACCGGATGCTCGCGCGGCTCGAAGTCTCCTTCGCGGCGCAGCGCCGCTTCACCTCGCGCGCCGCGCACGAGCTGCGCACGCCGCTCACGATCCTGAAGGGCGAGGCGCAGGTCGCGCTCAGGCAGAGGCGCACGGTCAAGGAGTACGAAGACCTTCTCCGAAGCAGCCTCGAAGAGACCGACAAGCTGATCCAGATCATTGACGACCTGCTCCTGCTGGCGCGCTACGAGGGCGGCGAGAGCGACATCCCGCGCGAGCGCGTCGGGCTGCACGAAGTCGTCCGCAAGGTCGCCGAAGACCTGCGCCCGCTCGCCGAAAAGAGGGGGATTGATTTGGGCGTCGAGACGGAAGAACTGTTCGTCGAAGGCGACGCGTCCGCCGTCGAACGGCTCGTGTGCAAGCTCCTGGAGAATGCCGTCTTCTACACGCCGCGCGGCGGGCGCGTGCGGGCGCGCGTCGTCCGCGAGGGACGGCGCGCGCGCGTCTCAGTCTCCGACACGGGCATCGGCATCCCCGCCGAAGACCTGCCGCACCTGTTCGAGCGTTTTCACAGGTCGGCGGCGGCGCGGGAGATGCGCCCCGAAGGCGCCGGCATCGGCCTCTCGATGGCCGCCGTCATCGCGCGGCTTCACGGCGCGGAGATCGAGGTCGAGAGCGAGCCGGGCGCGGGCGCGCGCTTCACCGTCAACTTCCCCCTGCCGGAATCCGACGCTCGATAAGAAGGCGAGCGGGGCCGCGAGTCCACACACAGCGAAGCTGAAAAAAACTTCACCCGATTTTCATCCGAACTTAATCGCCGGAAGGTATAGTCCGAGCGGTACGGCACCGAACCCTTGTCTGCTGCGGGGCGTGAGGACGCGCCGCCCTTCGAGTGGGGGCAATCCGCCTTGGGTGAGAAGAGGTCACATCCTCCGGGCCAGCGCGCGTGGTCGGTCGGGCGACGCGCGACGGAAGTGAAGACTGCCGAACCTCAACCCGGAGAAAGAAGAGGCGGGCGGCGGGCATGGCTCGTGCTTCTGGTCGTCGCGCTCTTCGCGCTGCTGCTGACGCTCGTCTGCGGCTACTACGTCTTCAGTCCGGGCGGCGCGCTCGGCGGCTGACGGCGCGAGCCGCACCGCGAGTCGGTCGCCGCAATCATCCCGCCGGACTCGGCGCGGGCGTTACGGGGCCTGCGTCCTCTGCATCGTGATGATGACCAACGGCGTGTCGCCTGCCGTCCGGCTGTATGCGACCCAGTAGCCGGCCTGCGGGTAATGCACGATCTTGTAGGCCGAGCCGTCGGCCCTGCCTTCGACATCGGAGCCGAGCACGGCTGCGGGCAGCGGCGCGTCGCCGTTCTTGCCGATGTAGGTCGTGATGATGGCCTGCGCCTTCTTGTCCTTGTCGTAATAGACGCGCGCGCGCTCGCTGTTCGAGAAGACGTAGAAGTCCATCTCGTCCGACTTCTCCTGCGGCTTGCCCAGCTTGCTGCGAACCTGGTCTGCGCTCATGCCGAGGCGGACGCCCTTGAACTCGCGGTAGAGCGGTTCGGGCGCGGCGTTGACCGCGGTCGCCGGTTGCGTGGCCGCGGGCGTTTGCGTGGTCGCGCCGGTTTGAGTCGTCGCGGGCTGAGTCGCCTGCGCCTGTTGAGTCGCGGCGGTCGTCTGCGCCTGCTGCGACGCGGGCGTCGTCTGCGCGGTCTTCTGATCCTGCGCGCTCGCGACTCCTGCCGCCAGCACGAACGCGAGCGCGACGAGCGCGAGCCTTTTGTGAAGTGTCATTACCATTGTCCTTCTCCGTTAGAACGAGGTCTCCCAACAGCCACACTAACGCAAACGGCCCCCGCGCGCGACGGTGTGAACACCTACGAGTCGTGAGTGAAAACACTCAGGCCGACCGTCGCGTGTGGCGGGTGTGCTTACAGTGCAGGCTCGCCCCGGTCTGTGGTCATTTACAGGACAACGAAGACGCGCGTCGCGGCGGATAATCCTTGCGCTTTCGCCTCCTGCGCGTTGGCATGGCCGTTGCCATCAATGACGGGCGGAACACTCTCCCGTTCGAACATTGTTGACTGAAGAGGAGACAGGGAATGAAGAAAAATCTCTTTGCCATGTTGATGTCGCTCGCGTTGCTCGGCGTGTTCGTGCTGCCCGCGTCGGCTGCCGCTTCGCCGCAGAACACTTCGGGGATAGACAGGCGTGAAATGAGGCAGCAGCGCCGCATACGCCGCGGCTACAGGCGCGGGGGACTGACGCGGAGCGAGGCCATGCGCCTCGAACGCAGGGAACATCGGCTGAGGCGCGCGGAGATGCGCGACCGTCGCGACGGGCGCGTGACGCGCCGCGAGCGCCGACACCTCAACCGCAGGCTGAACCGCCTGAACCGCGACATCCGCCGCGAGAGGCACGACAGCGAGCGCCGCAGTCAGTAAGCCGACAATCACGACGGCGCGAACCGAAGAGCGCGGGGCGACGGCTGGTTCAAGCCGCGCCCCGTCTTCTTTGCCGCCGCGCGGCTCCGGTCTTCAAAATAAGAGCAGCGAAATGTGATAAGCGCGAAACGTCGCGGCCAAAAGAGCGGGTCAAACTTTCTGAGAATCGAGTACACTTGGAACCATACTTCGCCACTTCGCCGCGTCGGTGTTCGCCGCCCCGCGTCGAACGTGACAGGACGTTATGCGTTTATCCGCCGCCCCGTTGGTTTTCAAAGGCCGCCGCGCGCACGCCGCCGCGCTGCTGCTCGCGCTGACGCTCTGCGTCGCGGCGGCGCAGGCTCAAACCGCTTCGCCTTCTTCCACGCCGACGCCCGCGCCGGCGGCGGGCGCGTCTGC
>Ga0209581_1003438_pt1 | contig 13638 bp, 10 predicted proteins | sample Coa_R2_FD_187160 | JGI IMG/M metagenome (GOLD analysis project Ga0209581, IMG submission 187160) | Surface soil microbial communities from Centralia Pennsylvania, which are recovering from an underground coalmine fire - Coalmine... | ecosystem: Environmental > Terrestrial > Soil > Unclassified ...
CGGCGAGTACCACGCGCTCGTAGTCGAGGCCGCTCATCAGCACGTTGACGCCGTTGCCGACGGCGCCGAGCACGTTCTCCTCCGGCACCTCGCAGTCGGTAAACACCAGCTCGGAGGTATCGGAGCCGCGCATGCCGAGCTTGTCGAGCTTCTGCGCAGGCTGAAAGCCCTTGAAGCCCTTCTCGACCAGGAAGGCGGTGATGCCGCGGCTGCCGGCGGTGCGGTCGGTCTTGGCATAGATCACGAAGGTATCGGCGACCGGGCCGTTGGTGATCCACATTTTCGAGCCGTTGAGCACGTAGCGGTCGCCACGCCGCTCCGCCGTCGTGCGCATCGACACCACGTCGGAGCCGGCACCCGGCTCCGACATCGCCAGCGCGCCGACGTGCTCGCCGGAAATCAGCTTCGGCAGATATTTGCGCTTCTGCGCATCCGAGCCGTTGCGGCGGATCTGGTTGACGCAGAGATTGGAATGCGCGCCGTAGGACAGGCCGACCGCCGCGCTGGCGCGCGATATCTCCTCCATCGCCACGCAATGGGCGAGATAGCCGAGGCCCGCGCCGCCATACTCCTCCTCCACGGTGATGCCGTGCAGGCCGAGCTTGCCCATCTCCGGCCACAGCTCGCGCGGGAAGGTATTGTTGCGGTCGATCTCGTCGGCGCGGGGCGCGATACGGTCGTGGGCGAATTCGCCGACCGTCTTGCGCAGCATGTCGACGTCCGGCCCAAGGCCGAAATCGAAGCCCGCCCAAGCGTTTGGGATCATGTCGCCGTCTCCTTACAACCGCGACATTATCGCCTGCCGGTCAGGCTGTCAGCGCCTCAACCGGGCGCGGCGCCCGGCCCTGCCGCAGCAGCCGGTCGATCGCCTGGGCCGGTGCCGGCCGCGCGAACAGGAAGCCCTGCATCTCGTCGCAGCCGGCAAGACGCAGCAGCACGCGCTGCTGCTCGGTCTCGACGCCCTCGACCAGCACCGACAGGCCGAGCGCGCGCCCGAGCGCGACGATCGCCTGGATGATGACGCCGCCATTGGCCGACTGGCCGAGCCCGAGCACGAAACTGCGGTCAATCTTGAGCTTGTCGAGCGGGAAGCGTTGCAGATAGCCGAGATTGGAATAGCCGGAGCCGAAATCGTCGAGCGCGACGCGGACACCGAGCTTGTGCAGGTCATCGATGCGCTTGACCATTTCGTCGGGATTATCGATCAGCACGCCCTCGGTGATTTCCAGCATCAGGCGCGACGGCGCCACGCCGCTATCCGCAAGCGCCGAACGCACGGTTTCGACGATTGAGCGGTCGCGCACCTGCAAGGGCGACAGATTGACCGCGACGTAGATGTCCGGCCAGCGCTTGGCGTCGGCGAGCGCGCGGCGGAGCACGAAGGCGCCGAGCGCATCCATCAGCCCCATCTGCTCGGCGACGGGAACGAATGCGGCCGGGCCGATGGCGCCGCGCTCGGCATGCGTCCAGCGCAGCAGCGCCTCGACGCCGACGATGCGGGCACCGTGCGCCGCGACGATCGGCTGATAGTGCAGCTCCAGCTCGCCGGCGCTGAGCGCACGCGGCAGTTCGCGACGGATGAATTTCTGATCGTTGTTGACCGTATCGATGGCGCGCTCGAAGCCGACGACGGCGCCCGGCCCCTTCTTGCCGGCGGCGCGCAGGGCGAGCTCGGCGCGACGCACGAGCTCGCCGCGGGTGGTGGCGTGGCGCGGCGCCTGGGCAAATCCCGCATGCGCGCTTACCCGCACAACGCGGTCGGTCCAGTGCGGAGCTGCGACGGTTTCCACCAGCTCGCGCAAGACGGCTTCGATGCCGGACGCGGAGGCCGCCGGCACGATGACCGCGAATTCGTCACCGCTGATGCGGCCGCACAGCGCCGCGGGCGGCAGCGCCGCCGCGAGCCGCTTGGCGACGGCGACGACGAACTCGTCGGCGCCGCTGACGCCGAGCTGGGCGTTGATATCGGCCATGCCGTCGAGCTCGATCAGCGCGAAGCTGACGACGTCGTCGCCGTTGCGTTCGGCGAGCGCGAGGTCGAGCAGCTCCAGCGTCTTGGCGTGGTTGGGCAGGCCGGTGAGCTTGTCCTCGTCGGCGGCGCGGCGGGCAAGCTCCTCGCTTGCCGCCATCTCGCGCCGCGCCCGCGCCAGCTCGCGCAAGGCGAAGCCGGCAAAGCCGACCAGCGCCAGGGCAAACCCGGCGAGCAGCGGCATCAGCCGATGCATGGTCTGGCGCATCGGATGGGTCTTGTCCCAGGTGAAGAACCCGGCGATGCGTCCCTGCGCGTCGACCACCGGCTGCATCTCGCGTTCGGACAGCGGCGGGTCGGCCTCGAACTTGAGGTTCTGCAGCCGCGCGCTCTCGGCGACGATGTGGACGAAACGCGGGTCGATGGCACCGCCCGAGCGGTCGAAGAGCTGGCGGAATTCGGCAACGGCGTTGCGCAAGGCGTCGCGCTGCTCGGCCCACTGTTGCCGGTCGCTGCGCTCGGCAAAGCCGTAGCCGACCGCCGCGACGATGAACGTCGCGGTCATGGCCAGCACGGCGAGCACCACGATGACGCTCGACGCCGACCAGATCCAGCGCGCGCGGCGGCGCGGCGCGCCCCCGGTCAACGCCGGCAGCGCGCGGCCCGAGCTTGCGCCCGCCGCTTGCGTTTTGGCCTTGCCGTCCACCGGATGACCCCGCGTTTACGCGGCAGTTACGCTAGTTAATCAGCGTTAAAAGCGGGTCAGCAAACACGGTGAACGAAAGGTAACGAAAGGCGCGCTAGCGCAGCCCGAACCACAGCGTTGCAATCGACAAAAACGAAAAGAAGCCGACCACGTCGGTCACCGTCGTCACGAACGGGCTCGAGGCGACCGCCGGATCGATGCGCAGCCGGTGCAGCGCCAGCGGGATGAGGATGCCGCCGAGCGCGGCGGCGACAAGGTTGCAGATCATGGCAAGCCCGATGACGAGGCCGAGCCCCGGCACTTTGAACCAGACATAGGCGGCGATGCCGGTGATGACGGCGAAGGCTGCTCCGTTGATAAGTCCGACCAGCAATTCGCGCACGATCACCCGCCAGGCATTGGCCTCGCTCAAATGCTGGGTGGCGAGCGCGCGCACCGCCACCGTCATGGTCTGGGTGGTGGCATTGCCGCCCTGGCTGGCGACGATCGGCGCCAGCACGGCAAGCGCCACCATCTTTTGCAATTGCCCCTCGAAAAAGCCGAGCACCGAGGAGGCGATGAAGGCGGTCACCAGGTTGACCAGCAGCCAGTTGAAACGGCCGCGCGCAATGGTGACGAAGGAGTCCGACAACTGCTCGTCATGGGTGACGCCGCCCAGCGCCTTGATGTCTTCGTCAGCCTCCTCCTCAAGGACGTCGGCGACGTCGTCGAAGGTGATGATGCCGACTAGGCGGTCGTTGCCGTCGATCACCGGCGCGGCCACCCAGTTGTAGCGCTGGAACAGGCGGGCGACCTCTTCCTGGTCCTGATCGGCGCGCACACGCGGGCGGTCGTCCTCCATCAATTCGGCGAGCGGCACCGGCCGCTTGCTGCGCAGCAGCCGGTCGAGCGGCACCGCGCCGATGAAGCGGCCGGCCTCGTCCATGACGTAGAGCTCGTAAAAGCGCTCCGGCAGCTCGGCGGTCTCGCGCATGTAGTCGATCGCCTGCCCGACATTCCAGGCCGACGGCGCGGCGATGAATTCCGTCTGCATGCGCCGGCCGGCGGACTGCTCCGGATATTCCAGGCTGCGCGCCAGCGCGCTGCGTTCGGGCGGCGGCAGCTGGTCGAGGATTTCGGCCTGCTCTTCCTTGGGCAGGTCCTCGAGGATCGCCACCGCGTCGTCGGATTCCAGTTCGCGCACGCCTTCCGCGACGGTGCGCGGCGGCAGCTCGTCTAGGATTTCCTCGCGCACGGCGTCGTCGACCTCGGTGAGCGCGGTGAAATCGAAATCGATGCCGAGCATCTCGACGAGCCGCGGGCGCTGCTCCGGCGCCAGCGCCTCGATCAGCGCGCCCATGTCGGATTCGTGCAAGCCGCTGACCTGCCCGCGCAGCCCGGCGATGTCGCCCGACTCGATGCGGCGGGCGATGCTCTTGACGAAGACCTTGCGGATGGAGCCGTCTTTGTTGCGCGGCAGCGGCACCGCCTCGACGACGCTCTCGTCCTTTTGCTCGAGCATGGCGTGCTCCGGCGATCCAAACGCGGGCGCTTGTACGCCGCGCCTCGCACAGGGGCAAATATTTAACGGGCAACGAGCCCGTCGCAGTCACGCTTGCCGCAGCCGTGCCGTTACGCTCAAGTGGCGGCATCTCGAGCCGCTCATGAATCGCCTGCTCGCCATCACGCTTGCCGCCTGCCTGCTGCCGGCGGCCGCTCGCGCCGAGCCCTGCCCCGGCAATCCGGATGCCCTCGGCACCGCGCGGACGCTTGCCGTCGACGTCGCCGCCTCGCCGCGGGTCGGCCGCAAGCAGTTCCCGCAGACCCTGCCGCTCGCCGACAAGGAACTGGTGCTCACCTTCGACGACGGCCCTTGGGCCGGCACCACGCCGAAGGTGCTGGATGCGCTGAAGCACGAATGCGTGCTGGCCACGTTCTTCCTGCTCGGCCGCAACGCCGAGACCTTTGCCGCAATCGCCCGGCGCGAACTGGCCGAGGGCCACAGCCAGGGCCACCACAGCTATGCCCACCCCCTGCTCAACCGTATGTCGCTTGCGCGGGCCCGGGCCGAGATCGACCACGGCATCGCCGCCGACGAACAGGCGGTCTATGGCGTGAAGCGGACCGCGCCGGCGACGCCGTTTTTCCGCTTTCCCGGCTTTGCCGCCAGCCCGGCCTTGCTGGACGCCGCAAACGGCCGCGGTCTGGTGGTGTTCGGTGCCGACGTCTGGGCGAGCGACTGGCTCGCCATGGGCCCGGACCAGGAGATGCGCCTGCTGTTGCGGCGCATCGACCAAGTGGGGCGCGGCATCGTTCTGCTGCACGATACCAAGCGGCAGACCGCCCAGATGCTCCCGGCCCTGCTGCGCGAGCTCAAGCGCCGCGGCTATCGGATCGTCCACGTGGTCCCGGCCAAGCCTGCCCCGAACTGACACGGCTTTCCGAGCTTTTCGGCAACACCCGGCGAAAAACCCGCGGGGAAACGGGCTGTGGGCGGTCATATTTGGTTAATTTTCGGTTAATGTCCGACTCAATACGTTGAAGACGCTCGTCATTCGGGGGGCGCCAGCCAGGCGCGCGGAATGGACGGCGTGGGGGTTGGGAATGCGTCGATACGCAATTGCAGGCCTTTGCCTGCTCGGTGGCCTCGCCTGGGTCGTCTCCCTGTCGTTTCTGGCGTCTGGACCGGCGGCCAAGCCGAACGTGACCTTGCCGCTGCCCGTCGCGGCCGAACCGATCCAGGGCTCGCCAGCGCCGCAAGCCGTTCAAGTGGCGCAGGCGCCCCAAGCCTCGACTGAGCCGGCGCCGGCCGTCTCCGAGGCGGCTGTCGCTGCGCCCGCCGATCCGGTGTTCGAGAGCAAATCCGGCGAGGACATTACTGCCGAGATCAAGGCCGCCGCCGAAGCAAACGCAGCAGCAGCCGCTCAGCCGGAGACGACCGCGTCGATCGACAGGCCCGCCGTTCAGGCATCGCTTGAGCCGGCGGTGAAGCCCGACGAGGTCGTCGCCCCGCCGGCCGCTCCGCCGGATGCCAAGCCGACGGACACGCCTGCCGCCTTGCCCCCCGCACAACTGGCGCAGGGCTGCCCCGGCAATCCGGACGCAATCGGCACCAGTCGCGTGCTGACCATCAGTCCGGCCGATTACGGTCTGCTTGGCACACTGCAATACAAGCAGACGCTGCCGCTCAAGGATCACGAGGTGGTGCTGACCTTCGACGACGGGCCGATCCCGCCCTATACCAACAGCATCCTCGACATCCTGGCGGCCAATTGCGTCAAGGCCACCTATTTCCTGGTCGGCGAGATGGCGGGCCCGCGCCCTTACCTCGTGCGCCGCATCTACAATGAAGGGCATTCGATCGGCACCCACAGCCAGCACCATCCGTTTGCGTTCCAGCGGCTGTCGATGCAGCGCGTCGAACGCGAAGTCGACGGCGGCATCGATTCGGTCACCGCGGCCCTCGGCGACCCCAAGGCGCTGTCGCCGTTCTTCCGTATTCCGGGCTTCGGGCGCACCAACGCCATCGACCAGTACTTGGAAGGCAAGAAGCTTGTGGTCTGGAGCACCGATATCGACACCGACGACTGGTGGCGCGGCTCAACGCCGGGCGCCATCGTCGGCCGCGCCATGCGGCAGCTCGCGAACAAAGGCCGTGGCATCATTCTGATGCACGACATCCATCCGGCGACCGTGCTGGCGCTGCCGCTGCTGCTGAAGGAACTCAAGGCCAACGGCTACCGTGTCGTGCATGTCGCCGCGGCCGGCGAACAGCCCAAGCTGCTGCCCGAGGTGGTTGCCTCGGCAGCCGAAAAACAGGCCTGGCCGCGCGTGCTGCATGCCGACACCGAAAAGCGCAGCCCAACCAAGGCGGCGCTGCGCCACCGCGTCAAGCTGGCGCTCGACCACCGCCGCCACCGCCGCGGCGCACGGCAGGAAGCCGGCGAAATCAGCTACAAGAACACCAGCGCCGCGGATGAGCGCCTGACACGCTCGTATTGAGGGGCGGCAATCTCAAGATCTGGTGCGGTCGAGAGGACTCGAACCTCCACGGGTTGCCCCGCTAGCACCTCAAGCTAGTGCGTCTACCAATTCCGCCACGACCGCATTTGTCCGCGCATGATCTCGCCCGAAAACCGGTTCCCTCTGCTCGGGATCATGCGCTTGGGAAGGACGAAAAGGGCGAAACCCCGCGTCCCAAGACGGCGCAGCATGTAACAAATAGGGTTGCGCGGGACAAGGGCCGGCGACGACATGGCCCGCGCCGATTTTTCTCACGGCATCAAGCGTTTGACGCGGTCAGCGCATGTCAGGTGGGCGCGGCAGAAGCTCATTGACATTGACCGCGATGCGGTTGCCATTGACCACCACGGTGCCCTTGGCCACCGGCAGGTTATTGGCCAGCACGCTGACGGCGTCGTCCTCGGAGGCGTCGAGCTCGATGATGGCGCCACGGCCGAGCCGCAGCACCTGGTGGACCGGCATGGTGGTGGTGCCCAGCACCACGGTGATGTCGACGGCGACCTTGTCGAATGTGCTCACGATCGGCTTCCCGTTGCGCCCGCACCGCAGCGGGCCTAAGTCAAGTCACCACGGTATGGTGAACGAGTGGTTAACGCGCGCAGCGATATGAATTTTGGCCTCGCCGGCGCAGCCGCAACGGCCGAATGGCGGGTGAGCGAAGGTCTCGTGGGCTATGCGGAGGCGGTCGCTGCCATGGAGGCGCGCACGGCCGCCATCGCCGCCGGCCGCGAGCCCGAGCTGGTCTGGCTCATCGAGCATCCCCCGCTCTATACCGCGGGCACCAGCGCGCAGCCGGGGCAGCTGATCGAGGCCCGCTTCCCGGTGTTCGAGAGCGGCCGCGGCGGCCAGATGACCTATCACGGGCCGGGCCAGCGCGTGGCTTACGTCATGCTCGACCTCAAACGCCGTGGGCCGGACGTGCGCCGCTTTGTCGCGACGCTGGAAGAATGGATCATCCGCACGCTCGGCCGTTTCAACGTGCGCGGCGAGCGGCGCGAAGACCGCATCGGCGTTTGGGTGCGCCGGCCCGACAAGGGCGAAGGCTTCGAGGACAAGATCGCCGCCATCGGCATTCGCGTCTCACGCTGGGTGACGCTGCACGGCATGGCGCTCAATGTCGACCCGGACCTGTCGCACTTTGCCGGCATCGTGCCCTGCGGCGTGCGCGAGCGGCGCTACGGGGTCACCAGCCTCGCCGACCTCGGCATTCCGGCGTCGATGGCGGAGGTCGACATGGCGCTGCGAAGCGAATTCGAGGCGCTGTTCGGCCCGGTCGATCAGGCCGTCGGCAGCACCGAGAAGGCTTCGCCCGGCCGGATGAGCTTAAGATCGTCGGCGCTGCCGCCGTCTTCGTAGAGCGCGTCGACGCGCGCGCCGAAGGGGCCGCGCCGGCAGGCATCGACCGCCGCGGCGACCGCCGCCCCCTCCCCCGAAAACACCGCTTCGACCGTGCCGTCGCGCCGGTTGCGCACCCAGCCGCCGACGCCGTGCTTGAGCGCCTCGTGTTCGACGAAGGCGCGGAAGCCGACGCCCTGCACGCGGCCGCGCACGCTGATGTGACGGATGACGCTCAAGCCGATTCTCCGGCATCGATCAGGCGCGCGCCGCTGAAGCGCGAGCGCGACCAGCGCTCGACCGAGAGAACATAGTCTTCCGGCAGGTTCCAGTCGCGTGCCGCCGCCGCGACCGTCTCGACATAGCCCGGCTTCGGCAGTCCGGGTTTGCGCCGCCGCAGCAGATAAACCATCGCCGGCATCAGCCGCGCGCCAATGCGCACCGGCAAATGCCGCACTTCATAGAGCCCGGCGTGCAGAAGTTCGTAGGCATGAAGCGCGGCGACACAGCGCGGCGTCAGCTCCCACAGCACGCCGTGCACGGTTTCGCCGGCGCTCGGCGCGACCGAGGCCCAGCCGTCGATGCCGACGAAGAACGTGTAGCCCGCGAGCGTCGCCGGCCCAATCGCGCGCGCCTGCGGGCAGCGCCGCTTCATGGCGGCGCGGTTCATGTTGGAGCTGTAGGCAAAATAGCGCATCGTCGAATTATCAATTTGTCATGGCCGGGCTTGTCCCGGCCATCCCGATTAAGGACGCAAAGCCTTGCCACCCTAAGCGGGATGCCCGGCACAAGGCCGGGCATGACAGTGTGAGAGTCGACCCTAGGCGAATTCGAGGATCACTGCATCGACCGCCAGGCTGTCGCCGGGCTTGGCGTGGATCTTCTTTACGATGCCGTCGATCTCGGCGCGCAGCACGTTTTCCATCTTCATCGCCTCGACCACCGCGACCGTCTCGCCGGCCTTAACCTCCTGGCCTTCCTTGACGGCGATCGACACCACCAGCCCCGGCATCGGACAGCGCACCTGCTTGCCGCTGTCGGCGGCCTTCTTCGCCGGCATCAGCCGCGCGTAGCCGGCTTCGCTCTCCGTGTAGACGTAGGCCTTGGTGTCAACGCCCCGATATGACAGCGCAAAACCGTTCGGAATCGTCCGCACCTGGACCGCGACGGCATGGCCGTCGATGGTACCGGTCCACAGCGGCTCGCCCGGCTTCCAGTCCGATTGCAGCTTGCGCGGCTTGCCCTTGGCCGGCCGCACCGTGATGACGCCGTTGTCGCGCCTGACTTCAAGTCTTATTTCCTGCTCACCCAGCCAGACCGCGCGCTGGCTCTCGCGCGTGACGGCGGCGCCCTTGAGCTGGCCGGAGATCCGCCGCTTGCGCTCGCCAAGGACGTGGTCGGCCGCCGCGGCAACCGCCGCCAGCACATGGGCCGGCTCGCCTTCGGGCGCCTGCGGACGGAAGCCTTGCGGGAATTCCTCGGCGATAAAGGCGGTCGACAGCTTGCCGGAGCGCCAGCGCTTGTGCGCCATCAGCGCGGCCAGAAACGGAATGTTGTGACGGATGCCGTCGATGACGAAGGCATCGAGGGCATCGGCCTGGGCCTCGATCGCTTCTTCGCGCGTGGCCGCATGTGTCACCAGCTTGGCGATCATCGGGTCGTAGTAGAGTGAGATCTCGCCGCCCTCGGTGACGCCGGTGTCGTTGCGCACGGTCACGCCGCCGCTCGCCCGCTCCGCCGGCGGCCGGTAACGCGTCAGGCGGCCAGTCGAGGGCAGGAAATTGCGGTACGGATCCTCGGCATAGACGCGAGCTTCGACCGCCCAGCCGGCAAGCTTCACGTCGTCTTGCTTGATCGCCAGCTTCTCGCCGGCGGCGACGCGGATCATCTGTTCGACCAGATCGATGCCGGTGACAAGCTCAGTCACCGGATGCTCGACCTGCAGCCGCGTGTTCATTTCCAGGAAATAGAAGCTCCTGTCCTGCCCGGCGACGAATTCCACGGTGCCGGCCGAGTCGTAGCCGACGGCCTTGGCCAGTGCGACCGCCTGCTCGCCCATTTTTTTGCGCGTGACCTCATCGAGCAGCGGGCTCGGCGCCTCCTCGATGACTTTCTGGTTGCGGCGCTGGATCGAGCATTCGCGCTCGCCAAGATGGATGACGTGGCCATGCTTGTCGCCCAGCACCTGGATCTCGACATGGCGCGGCTCGACGATGAACTTCTCGATGAAGACGCGGTCGTCGCCGAAAGAGGACTTCGCCTCCGAACGGGCCCGCGCGAAGCCTTCCGCGACCTCGCCCTTGCCGTAGGCGATCCGCATGCCCTTGCCGCCGCCGCCGGCTGAGGCCTTGATCATCACCGGGTAGCCGATCTCGTCGGCAATCCGCATGGCCTCGACCTCGTTCTCGATGACGCCGAGATGGCCGGGCACGGTCGAGACGCGTGCCGCGGCGGCGGCCTTCTTCGACTCGATCTTGTCGCCCATCGCCGCGATGGCCTTCGGGTTCGGACCGATGAAGACGATGCCGGCTTTTTCCAACGCGCGCGGAAATGCCTCGCGCTCGGACAGAAAGCCGTAGCCGGGATGCACCGCCTCCGCCCCGCTCTCCTTGCAAGCGGCGATAATCCTGTCGATCAGCAGATAGCTCTTGGCGGCTTCCGGCGGGCCGATGTGGACGGCCTTGTCCGCCATCTCGACGTGCAACGCATCGCGGTCGGCGTCGGAGTAGACGGCGACCGTCTCGATGCCCATCTTGCGCGCGGTCTTGATGATCCGGCAGGCAATTTCGCCGCGGTTGGCGATCAGGATACGCTTGAACATGCGGGTGTTAACGGTGCCCCTCGCCTTCTCGCAGAAAAGGCCGCGGATATCCGGCGTTTGTTACAATACTGTCTTGTGACCGGCGTATCTACCGCGGCATTACAACATAATCGGGAGAGCTGCCATGACGTCCAGGTCCAGGAACCTGCTCGTAGCGGCCATTGCCGCGCTTTCGCTCGGCGCCGCCGCGCCAAACGCAATCTACGCGCAGACGCCGCACAACCTCATCCTGTTCGTGCCGGACGGCCTGCGCGCCCTGTCGGTGACGCCGGAGACGACGCCCGCCATGGCGGCGGTGCGCGACAAGGGCGTCAACTTCGCCAATCCCCATTCGCTGTTCCCGACCTTCACCATGGCCAACGCCTCGGGCCTGTCGACCGGCCATTTCCTCGGCGACACCGGGGTGTTCAGCAACACCATCTATGTCGGCTTCCCGACCCCGCATGCCGCCAACAGCGTGACGCCCTTCATCGAGAACGACGCCGTGCTCGGCGATATTGACGACCACTTTTCCGGCAACTTCGTCGATGAGGACGCCGTGCTGTTCGCCGCCCGCCATCAGGGCATCAGCACGGCCGCGATCGGCAAGGTCGGGCCGACCATGATGTTCGACCACATGGACCGCAAGGCCGAGGCCACCATCATTGTCGACGACGCAACCGGCAGCGCGGCCGGCGTTCCGCTGTCGCAGGAGATGCAGGACGCCATGAAGGCAGCGGGATTGCCGCTCGTTGCGCCGACCCGCGGCGCCAACGGCAAGGCCGGCGACGCCAAGACCGCCGGCACCACCGTCGCCAATGTCGAGCAGCAGAAATATTTCGCCGACGTCGCCGCCAAGGTCGTGCTGCCGATGCTGAAAGCGCGCAACAAGCCTTTCGTGCTGGTGTTCTGGTCGCGCGACCCGGACGGCAGCCAGCATAATCAGGGCGACAGCCTGCTGACCGTGACGCCCGGCATCAACGGGCCGACCTCGCTCGCCGCCATCAAGAACGCCGACGACAATCTCGCGCAGCTGCGCCAGGCGCTCGACGAGCTCGGTCTTGCGGCCACGACCGATATTTTCATCGCCGCCGATCACGGCTTCTCCACCATCTCCAAGGAAAGCAGCACCAGCCCGGCGGCCAAGGCAAGCTACCCCGACACTCCGGCCGGGATGCTGCCGCCGGGCTTCGTCGCCATCGACCTCGCCAAGGCGCTCAACCTGCCACTCTACGATCCCAATGACGGCAACAAGCCGGTCGCCGCCAACACCCACCCGAAAGCCGGCAACGGCTTGATCGGCAAGGACGCCGCCAAACCGGACGTGGTGGTTGCTTCGAACGGCAACTCCGACCTCGTCTATGTGCCGGGCCAGGATCGCGCGACCACCGCGAAAGTGGTGGCGGCGCTGCTGGCGCAGGACTATGTCAGCGGCCTGTTCGTCGACGAGGAAATCGGCACGTTCCCCGGCACGCTGCCGCTGTCAGCCATCAACCTGAAGGGCTCCTCGGTCACGCCGCGGCCGGCGGTCGTCATCAACTTCCGCTCCTATGCGAGCGGCTGCGACAAGGCGGTGATGTGCGCCGTCAACGTCGCCGACACCAGCCTGCAGCAGGGCCAGGGCATGCACGGCAGCTTCAACCGTGCCGACACCATGAATTTCATGGCGGCGATCGGACCCGATTTCAAATCGGGCTTCGTCGACGACGCCCCGGTCAGCAATGCCGACATCGGCAAGACCATGGCGCAGGTCCTCGGCCTGAAGATCCCGTCCCATGGCAGCCTGTTGGGCCGGGTCATCGACGAGGCGCTGCCTGGCGGCGCCACCCCGGCGGTCGAGCATTTCGTCCAGCACGCCAAGCCCGGCAAGGACGGGCTTGCCACCATCCTGGTTGGCCAGCGCGTCGGGGCGACGCGTTATTTTGACGCCGCCGGCTTCCCCGGCCGCACCGTCGGCATGGACGAGCGTAAGGCCGCCAGCCGCTGATCCGGCAAAACGGCGGGCGAAATGATCTTTTCTCCCGCCCGCGCCGGAGCGAAGCTCCATCCTCTCAGGCCGCCATCCCATGGCGGCCTGATGCTCTTTACGCGGGGCCCCCTTTCCCCGGAGCGCTGGCCGCTATATCTAAACATTCGAAATTCCCGATACTAACAACACCGGTTTGGGAGGTTGTGATGGCATTGGCGATTGGCGATACCGCCCCCGATTTCGAGGCGGAGACCACCGAAGGCAAGATCCGTTTCCACGACTGGCTCGGCAATTCCTGGGGCATCCTGTTCTCGCACCCCAAGGATTTCACGCCGGTCTGCACCACCGAGCTCGGGACTATGGCGCGGCTCAAGCCTGAGTTCGACAAGCGTAACGCCAAGATCATCGGCCTGTCGGTCGACCCCGTGAGCAACCACCAGAAATGGGCAGCCGACATCAAGGACGTGGTCGGCTTCGCGCCCAACTACCCGATGATCGGCGACACCGATCTGAAGGTGGCGAAGGCCTACGGCATGCTGCCCGCCGCGACCTCAGGTTCTTCGGAAGGCCGCACCGCCGCCGACAACCAGACGGTGCGCAACGTCTTCATCATCGGACCCGACAAGAAGATCAAGCTGATCCTCGTCTATCCGATGACCACGGGTCGCAATTTCGACGAGGTGCTGCGTGTGCTCGACTCGCTGCAATTGACAGCCAAGCATCGCGTGGCCACGCCGGCCAACTGGAAACAGGGCGAAGACGTCATCATTGCCGGCTCGGTCAATGACGAGGAAGCCAAGAAGCTGTTCCCCGGCTTCAAGGCGCCGCGACCCTATATCCGCATCGTGCCGCAGCCG
>Ga0209581_1003442_pt1 | contig 13623 bp, 14 predicted proteins | sample Coa_R2_FD_187160 | JGI IMG/M metagenome (GOLD analysis project Ga0209581, IMG submission 187160) | Surface soil microbial communities from Centralia Pennsylvania, which are recovering from an underground coalmine fire - Coalmine... | ecosystem: Environmental > Terrestrial > Soil > Unclassified ...
CGAGAAAGATTTTTCGCCAGCGCGTGGTGGCGCCGCTGGTGAGACCGGGGGTCACTTCCGCCACGTAGAGAATCTTGTTGGGGAACTGCTCCTGGAACACGCGCTGCTCGACCTCGGCAGTAAGCTCGCCGGCGATCAACTGGTTGAGGACCCGGTAGCGTTCGCGGATGGACCAGGGCGTAAGCCATAGCGAAGCGGCCGCGGTCACCAGCATGGCGAGTAAGCCGAAGGCCAGGATCGGCGGGGCGGCGCGGCGGCCCGGGATGCCTCCGGCGCGCATGGCCGTGATTTCGCCGTCGGCGGACATACGGCTCAGAGTGATCAGCACGCCGACCAGCACGCCCAGGGGAATCGCGAAAGGAAGCGCCTGCGGGACGACCAGCGCAAACAGATACGCGACGGTTCGCGGCGGGCCGGAGCTGCGCACCAGAAACTCGAACAGCGTTTTCGAGAGCTGCAAAAACAGGACGAAGGTAAACAGCGCCGAGCCGAGCACGGAACTCGTAAAGACTTCGCGGAAGATCGTGCGGCTTAGCAGGCGCATATCGCTGAGGCGCGGCCAGCGGGACCGGCCGTCTTACTGGCCCGCATTCGGCGGAGGCACGATGGCGGGCCTGGGAAGCTGGTCCTGGGGGACATCAAACTCGATTTCATCGAACAGCAAACCCGGGGCGACCACCGCGGCGGGAGCCAGGTAGCCGCCTGCATTCATCATCGCCAGTGGCGCGCCGTTGTTGACGAAATCGAACAACGCGGTTTCCTGGGAGGCTGCCAGAATATCGCGCAGGCTGCGCGAGGAGACGCCGCGGAAGCGCAGACCGCGCACCAGCTCCTCGCGCCCGTCGGTGTACACGCGGTAGACCAGAAGGGGCGGACTGACGGGCCGGGCGGAGCCGCCGGATTGCTGGCTCGCCTGGGCCAGCGATTGGAGTTCGCCCGCACCCGCGGAGAAGGGAAAATCGAGCTTCCGCACCAGCATCCCGTACTCTTTCCCGCGATCCTGGCAGAGCTGGATCAGGCGTTGTTTCAGATCCACGAGCGGCACGGTCTGGTTGGCTTTTACGAACAGGTTGCCGATGGCCGCGGCGCGCGCGCCAAACGATCCGGTCAGACGAGCGTGCCCGTTAGAGGCGGGAAATCCCCGGATCGGCTGCCGGGTGGTCAGGAGCGCTTTCAAACTCCCCTTTTCGATTACGGTGACCGGCTTCGGCGGCACGCCCTCGATGTCAAAGCTGTAGTTGCCGATCAGCGGCTTGCCGTTCCACATCGTCTGCGTCGGATCGTCGCTCACATCGAACCAGTCGGGAAGAATGCGTCCTCCCATGCGGGTTTCAAATTCGCTCGGAACGAAGTTGATGTTGCGGCCGGGATCGGTCATGGGCTTGCGCGGGACGCGCAAATTGTCGCCGACCAACTGCGCCAGAAGCTGCGCGGCGGCCTCGGGTTCGAACAAGGTCGGCCCGGAAACGCCTTCGCCTCTGGGAGCGTTCACCAGCGCGCGAACGTGCTCGCCCAGTTCAGTCATGGCTTTGCGCATCTCTGCCTCCGATGGAAGCTGGTCGATGTCCAGCGACTGAATGGACAACGCGTCGCGCACGTACATGCCATCGGGCGCCTGGCCCTCGGCCCGAGCCGCTACCCAGCTCACGCGATCGGGATAGCGAATGGCGGTTCCTTCCGAGTTCACAAGATAGGTGATCCCGTCGATGGCCTGCAACTCCACCTGCGAGGTCAGCACTTCGGGATAAGCGTTGAACACGGCGGAGAGCTGCGCGATGCGTTTTGTCCAGCCCGCCTCGTCGACTTTCTTATGCGTCACCTTCGGGAGGCTCACTACGGGATCGGCTTTGGAGAAATCGGGCAGCCTTTCGCTTTGGGCGGACGAGCTGTTCAAGGTGGCGCGCTTGCGCCCCATGGATTCGAGCGCGGCCTTGTAGGCCCGGTCGGTCGCCAGCCAGAAGGATTCCCGGAGGGCGGCGTAGTTATCGTCCAGAGGCCAGTTGCCGTCGTAACGCGAGCCGCTGTAGTAGCCGCTGAACAAGTGATTGGTGTTGTCGAAGTCGTAATCGCCGACGCGCACTTCCACGGTGGGAAAGCGGACGTGGATATTGGACACGCTGACCACCGATCCCAGCGAGGCATTGATCCGCAAATTGTCCGAATCCGTCAATCCGTAGCTGAAGAAGTAAGGCGCGTCCTGCCCGCCGCCGACCACGCGGAGCTCCTTCGACCTTTGCATTTCATCCTTCATGGCCTTGAGGATGACGTCGTCGCCGCCGGAGGTTTGCGCGACCAGCGCCGCGCCGGCCGCCAGGACGATCGCCGCGGAAAACGCGATCCACCTCATCGCCGGATCTCCGCCCTGAAGTCCGAGGGCCGGCTCAGATACGGCGGCCGATCCTGGGAAGACTGCTTGCGCTGGATCTCGATCTCGCTCACCAGCAGAGCGGGCGCGATCGCCGAGACCGGGACGTCGCCCGACTCGGCTCCGCAGTATCCGTTGAAAACCTGCATATGGTCGGAGGTCGCGAGAATTTTTCCGAAGCTGGCCAGCGGCGTACCGACGATATCGACGCCGCGAATGAGCTCATCCGGGCGGCCGTCGGGATACACGCGATAGACCACCAGGGGAACCACCGTGAAGGCTTGCAGGCCGCGGCGGGCCGTGGTGGTGTAGCCGCTGCTGACTTGGTCGAAGTACAGGCCGTAGGGTTTGCCCTGTTTCTTGATCTCCTCCACCAGCATCTTCCTCAGTTCCGCGTCGCTGACCTTCTTAGACGACTCCACGAACAGATTGGATTGCCTGGAGACGACTTCGTAACCCGGGGCGCGGCGTCCATGGCCGTTGGACTGCGGAAAACCCTGAATTGGCGAGCGGGACATCAAAAACGTCTTTAGGGTGCCGTTTTCCACCAGCGGAAGCCGGCGGGCCTTCACTCCCTCGTCGTCATCTCGTCGTCATATTGATAAGACCCGTTCAGCGGAATGCCCTGAAACTGCTCCTGGGTGGGGTCGAATACGACGGAAAGAAAGGCCGGAAGCACGGGCATGTTCACGCTCTTCGTGAAGGTCTGGCCTTCGGTTTCGTCCTTTTGGCGATGGCCCTCGACGCGATGCCCGAAAATTTCGTGAAAAAAGACTCCGGCGGCGCGGCCCGAAAGAATCGCCGGGCCGACAAACGGATCGGCCGGCGGAGCTTTGAGCAGGGCGGTCAGATTCGCGCCCGCCTTTTGAACGGCCGCAAGAATTTCCGAGTCCTTGGGCAGCTTGGCGGGATCGTCCACTTCGAAGCTTTCGAACGTCGAGAGGTCCATGCCGTCCGGCGCCTTGCCATTCGCGGTGATCACCAGGCGGGTGAACAAGCGGCCCTGCTCGATCTGCGTGCCTTCTGTGGTCACCAGGGTTTTGAAAACTCTCTGCGCTTCCACGGACACGTCCGAGTTGAGCGCGCCGGGATACTTCGTGAATTCGCCCGAAATCTTCCGCAGGCGCGCGGCCCACTCGGCGGAATCGAATTTGAGCTTTGGGGCGGTGCCGTAGAAGACCTGCTTGTCTTCCTTCGAGAAATCGTCCGAGCCATCCTGCGGAGCGGCCCGCAGTTTCTCATCGTTTTTCAGGCGGATGAGCTGCTGGGAGGCTCCACGGTAGACGCGATCGGTGGCAAGCCAGACGCTTTCGCGAATGGCCGCGGGATTATCGTCCAGAGCGACGGGCATGCCGGGCGTAAATCGCGGCCTCTGGCCGTTCACTACCCGGTAGTTATCGAATTTCGGATCGCCGGTGCGTACGGTCACGTCCAGGATGCGAATGTGTGCGTGGTTCTGGCCGACGAGGGCGCCGCGGCTGGCCGAAAGGACGTCGCTTTCGGTTTCCGTGACCTCATAGGCCATGAAATACGGGGGCGGGTCGCCTTTCTTCTTAAGAATCGTGAAGTTGCGGTCCAGCTCGGATGCCAGAATCCTGGTGAGCGGGGCCTGCGCCGAGGCATAGGAAATGCCGAGGACGAGAGCGATCAAAGTGCGCACGGTGCTCTCAGCATACCAGGATCCCGCCCAACGCGCGTCGAGTATGGGCATTACGGCGTCAGGCAGGCGTGACCGTGAGCGCCGAACCACGACCGGCCAGAGTGGACAAGGCAACCTGTGCTAATCTTGAGGAGTCGCCATTGCGGCGATTCCCAGGACATCCTTTTATGCCAAAGTTAAAGACCCATAAGGGTGCGTCCAAGCGGTTCAAGAAGACGGGAACCGGTAAAATCAAGCGCCGGCATGCATTCGCCCGCCACATCTTGACCTCGAAGTCGCGCTCCCGGAAGCGCCGGCTGGGTCAGAGCGCGGTGGCCGACGACGCCAACAGCCCTGAGATCCAGCGCATGCTTCCTTATTAAGCAATTCAGCGCCGCCGCGCTCGAAAGCGCTGGTGGCCGACGGCAGACAGAGCGCCGCACGTGCCTGATCCGCCGATTTTAGATACTGACAAGGAGAGAAAACGTGCCCAGAGTAAAACGTGGCATCAAGCGCCGCCAGAACCGGCGCAAGACACTCGGTCTCGCCAAGGGTTTTTTCCTTACCAAGAGCAAGCTGCACCGGGCCGCGCAGGAAGCGGTGGAAAAATCGCTGCGCTACGGCTACGTCGGGCGCCGGCTGAAGAAGCGGGATTTCCGTTCGTTGTGGATCGTGCGCATCGGAGCCGCCTGCCGCGCCGCGGACATCTCCTACAGCCGCTTCATGAGCGGGCTCAAGAAAGCGGGCGTCGAGCTGAACCGCAAGAGCTTGGCCGATCTTGCCGCCACGGATGGCGCGGCTTTCCGCGCCCTGGTCGCGCAAGCCAAGGGAGCCCTCGAGAAAGCCTGATATGGAAGCCGCAGTCCAACAAAGTTTGCCGGAGGACGATCCTCTCGCGAGTCTGGAAGAGCGCATCCGCCGCACCGTGGAGATGGTCGCGGCCATGCGTGAGGAGCGGGACGCAGCCTTGACGGAACTCGCCGCAGCCCGTAAGGCGGCGGGCGCATCCCAGGCTGAAGCCCAAAAGCTGCGCCAGGAAATCGAAGACCTGCGCAGCGAGCGCAAACAGGTCCGCACGCGTATCGAAAAACTACTGGGGCAGATGGAATCCCTGTAGGGACAGGCGGCCATCTTCCACTTGTCGCGGAACTATGACAAGCTGGAACATGTCCCGCTACGTTGGAGGAATCGATGGACACCGCTGCCAGCGCCAAGACGGTGCGCGTTACCATCTTCCATCAGCAGTACACCGTCAGCGCCGCCGAGGATGCCGGCGAAATCGAGGCGTTGGCGCAGGAGGTCGACGATCTGATGACCTCCATTGCGCAGCGCGCCGGCAATATCGATGCGACTCGCGTGGCGGTGCTTGCGAGCCTGCATTTGGCCGACCGTCTGCGGGCCATCGAGCGCGAACTGGCCGATCTAAAAGCGCGGGTGAACGAGAAATCGCGCCAGTTTTTGGTGCTGCTGGAGCAGGCGATCGAAGACCAGCCGGCCGGCGGCGCGCCGATCGAGTAAAAAACGAACCCGCGCGACACGGCATCTGAACGATTATGGGCGCCCGTTTCCTCCTGGCTTTGGCCGGGGCGGGAATCTGCGCGGGACAGGCCAGCTCGACGGTATCGTTGAGCAACGGAGTGCAGCTAAAGATCAGTGCCGACGTGGGCCACCCGATTCCCCCGGCCGAGGTGAATATTCAGATGACGCGGGCCTCGGGCGATAGCTTCTACAGGATCTTCCGCGACCAGAACGGGCTGGCGATCTTCGCCTATGAACTGGCGGTGAACGTCGCCAGCGGCGGGGACGCATTGGGTTTGGTGGCGAAGCCGGCGGAGGCCGGGTTCGCCGCGAGATTCCCCAATGCCGATGCCGGCAAGCCGGTTCCCACGTTATCCGGGGACCGCCCGTTCGGGCCGCTACACACGGGCGAGACCGCACGGATCGGGCTGTTCGAGCTGGAGGGGCAGGGTATCCGGGTCATAGATTCGGTCGAAGTGGTTCTCGATTCCGAGGAGCATCCCGGCCGCCTTCATCTGGCGGGGCTGCGCCTGAAGATCAATGGCGAGCCGGTGCCCTGGCGCAGTCGTGCCAGCGCCGTCGCCGGGCAATACGCGATGATTTACATCCCGGATCGGGGGGCATTTATCCTGTCTTCGGACCCGGCGGTGGGGCGGGGGTTCGTGAAGGCGGGAGCGATCGAGGGCAGCAAACTCCAGTTCACTGTGAATAACGATTCCTACGAAGCAGAGGCCAGCGCCGCCATTCTTCGGGGTGAAGCGGCTTCGGGGGAGCTGTGGGTGTATTTCGATCCGTCGTATCAGCCTTCGGGCAACTGGACTAGGCCGCGGGAGGGCCAGAAAACCGGGGCTGCAAAAGACGAGATCTTCGTGGCGGCTTCGGATTCCTTGAGCTGGTGGCTGCCGTAAGGTGAGCAGGCGTTAGCCGGCGGCTTGGGCCGCGTTCACCGCGGCGCCGATGATGGCGACCTCGTCGCTTTTAGGCACCACCTCGAACACGAAGTTCTGCAACGAGCTCAGCTTCACCATTTCCTGAACGCAGCGGTTCAGGAGCGTCAGATTTACGAAACGCGCGTTCATGCCGGTCAGGTAGAACTTTCCGGGGCCTTCCAGATGAATGCTAGTGGCGGTGGCCGCCGCGAGCGCGCGATGCCACAGGATCGTGAATTCAGCGCAGCGCGGATCTTCGCCGCTCTTTGCGGCAGCGAAAATCTCCTCGGGCTCGCGGTCCAGGAAGCGCAGCCGCATGGCGCGATGGCCCATGATGCCTTCCAGGTGCCCCCGGCCGCCGCAGCCGCAGAAATTCTCGTTCGGGTCGAGCGAAACCACGGTGTGCCCGCCTTCCCAGACGCCATCGGCCAACGGATAATGCCCAAAACCGATTCCCACGCCGAGGGTCCACACCCGCACAAGCTTGTCGAGGCGCCCGCGGGTGGCGGCGATGCCGGCGGCCACGACGTCGGCGTCGTTGGACACGGCGACGCGAGCGCTCAACCCGTGCGCGCGCAGGGCCTCGGTCATCGCGGCCTGCATGGGGTGACCCTTAAGCTGCTGGAGGTTGGGCGAGTCCTCGATGACGCCGTTGCGAATGATTCCCGGAAACGCCAGCCCGATGGCGTCGACTGGCTGCCCGGCTGCCAGATCCGCCACCTCGGCAGCGATCATGCGCACCAGATCGCCGGCGGGCACGGCCCGGAGCATCTCATTGTCGTCGTCTTCCGTGCGGCGGCGCGGGTTTCCGATGAGGTGGTCTGCATCCACCAGCGCCGAGGCGATATGCTCGCTCACCACGATCCCGATGCTGCGGCTCATATGCGCGCCAGCTTATTCAGGCCGTTGAACGCGGCCGATTTGTAGCACTCGGCGAGCGTCGGGTAATTGAACACCGTATCGACAAAATAATCCACTTTGCCGCCGAAGACCATGACGGCCTGGCCGATGTGCAGCAGCTCGCTGGCGCCCTCGCCGATGATGTGAACGCCTAGAAGTTCGCGCGTCTCGCGGTGAAAGATCAGTTTCAGGCGGCCGGTGGTGTCGCCGCGAATCTGGCCCCGGGCGGTTTCGCGGTAATAGGCGACTCCGACTTCGTAGGGCACGTCCTCCCCGGTAAGCTGTTCCTCGTTTTTCCCGATGAACGAAATTTCGGGGATGGTGTAGATGCCGTAAGGATACGTGGCCGGATTCGAGTGAACCTCGACGTTGCAGGCCCGGGCGGCGGCGATGCGGCCCTGCTCCATCGATACGGAAGCGAGGCTGGGGAAGCCGATCACGTCGCCTACGGCGTAGATATGCGGCTGCCTGGTGCGATAATTCGCATCCACCTGAATGCGGCCCCGCGAGTCGGCCTCCAGGCCCGCGGCGGCCAGGTTCAGGTCGTCGATGTTGCCCTGGCGTCCGACCGCGTACAACAGCGCGTCGCCGGCGATCTTTTTTTTGCTCTCGAGGTTGGCCACCACGCTGCCATCCGGAAGCTCCTCGACGTAGGAGACTTCTTCATTCAGCCGCATGGTCACGCGGCTGTCGCGCAGATGGTAAGAAAGCGCCTCCACCATTTCCGAATCGGCGAATTCGAGCAGGCGCGGCCGCTTCTCCACCAGGATCACGCGCACGCCGAGCGTGGCAAACATGCAGGTGTACTCCACGCCGATCACTCCCCCGCCGACCACAATCAGCGTCTTAGGGACCTCGCTCATCAGTAGGATCTGATCGCTGTTGATGATGTTGCGATTATTCAGGGGGACCTTGGGCGAGAGGGCGGGTTTGGTTCCGGTCGCGATCACGATGGTTTCCGCGGAATAGTCGCTGGAGCCGCGGGCGTTGGTGACCCGGATGGTGTGCGGATCCACAAAGCTGCCGCATCCGAACTGCATTTCGATGTTGTTCCGCGAAAGCTGCGCCACGGTGACGTCGATTTCGGTCTTGATGACGTGCTGGACGCGGAAGGCCAGATCGGCCATGGTGATCTTGTCCTTCACGCGGTAATTGACGCCGTAAATGTTCTGGTAATGGTAGCCGGAGAGGTGCAACACGGCTTCCCGCATGGTTTTAGAGGGGATGGTGCCGGTGTTGATGCAGACGCCACCGACGACCTCGCGGCGTTCGATTACGATGACGCGCTTGCCGCACTTCGATGCCTGGATCGCGGCTCTCTGGCCCGCCGGGCCCGAGCCCAGGACAATCATGTCGAAGGTTTGCATGGCGATGACCCTAGGTTTGTATGCAGCCGGGCGCGAAGGGAATAAAAAAGCCGGTGAGTACTCGGAGGAAGATACTCACCGGCCGGTTCGCCACTACCGCAAGGTCGTAGCGGACCGAACTTTCGGGAAAACCGCCGGGCAGTCGGCGATCGTTTCCCAACAGAAAGAGACGCGTTGGACCTTGGAAGGTTCCACAACTGGACATAACTATCTTAACATTTGCGTCGCAAATCTGTATAGGGGGAGTATCTAAAGAGAGGTGAACCTGAGGGGTGGGGCAGGCCCTGACGGCGGCTAAGGCATTGATTTTTAAATACAGTACTGTAGCGGCGATGGCTCCGCCTCTTTCCTTCAGCCCGGCGGAATTGGGGTCATTCCGAAGCTAGCCGGATCAGTTGTTCCGCGTGCCGGAGAGCCTCGGCGGTGACGCGCTCTCCCGAAAGCATGCGCCCGATTTCCTGCCTGCGCCGGGATGCGGAAAGCTCTTCGACCGAGGCCACGATACGGCCTTTTGACGCATGTTTTTCAACGAAGTAATGGTGGTCGGCGAATCCGGCGATCTGCGGCAGGTGGGTCACGCAGATGACCTGGGCATGTCTGGCCAGCTTTTTCAACCGGCGCCCGACCGCCTCCGCGGCGCTTCCGCCGACTCCCGCATCGACTTCGTCGAAGACCAGGGTGGGAGTCGTGTTTGCCGATGCCAGCCGAGGCGCGGTGCAGGTCTTCAGCGCCAGGGCGACGCGCGACAGCTCGCCCCCTGAGGCGATCCGCTCCAGAGGCTTCAATTCTTCGCCCAGGTTGGGCGCGATCAGAAACGCGACCGAATCGGCGCCGTATTCGCACCAGGGAGCGGGCGATACCTGGATCTCCACGCGGGTTTTCTCCATCGCTAAGGCGGCCAGTTCCGTTTCGACCCGTTTGCTGAGCTGGCGGGCGGCCTCCCGCCGCCGCCTTGAAAGATCGTCCGCCGCGGACTCATATTCGGAAGCCAGCCGCGCCAGTTCCTGGCGCAGGGCGTCCCGCCGGGTGCTGGATGTTTCGACGGCTGCCAAGTCGCCTCTTACGGTTTCCAGGAACGCCAGGACCTCTTCGACGGTCGCGCCGTACTTTCGTTTAAGTTTTTCGAGTGTGGCGAGCCGTGCCTCGACCTCGTCCAGGCGCGCGGGATCGGCTTCCAGCCGGTCCAGGTAGCGGCCCAGAGCGTGCGCGGCCTCGTCCGCGGCGATCGAAGCCGGGCGCAGGGCCGCGAGGACCTCTTCCAGGCTCTGGTCGATGCGGACCAGCTCTTCCAGGCGCTTCGCCACGATGCGCAACTGGGCCGTGACGCTTTGCGGGTCCTCGTAAAGGGCCTGGTAGGCCGCGCCGGCGGTTTCCTGAATGCGGACCACGTTGCGCAGCACGCGGCGCTCATTTTCGAGCTCAGCGTCTTCGCCGGGCCGTGGAGCGGCGGCCTCGATCTCTTTGCGCTGGAACTCCCAGAGGTCCGCGAGCCGCAATTTTTCCTGCGCGGTGCGGTCCAGCTCTTGCAATTCGGCCGAAGCTCGCTGCCAGGCGCGGTACAGGCCGGCGAGCGCGGCCACAGCTTCCCCGGTTCCGGCGAAGGCGTCCAGCATCTCGCACTGCACGGCGGCGGAGAAAAGCTGCTGCTGATCATGCTGGCCGTGGATATCGCCCAGATACGGAGCCAGATCCCTCAGCAGCGCCGCCGTGGCCGGCCGGCTGGCCACAAAGGCTCGCGATTTGCCGTTGGTCTGAATCTCGCGCTCAATCAGCAGCTCGTGGTCTTCGATCGGGAGGCCAGCCTGATCGAGAATTTGCTGGACAGCGGGGTGGGGGGCGATTTCGAAGACTCCGGAGACACGCGCGCGGTCGGCGCCGGTCCGGACCGCTTCGGCCGAGGCCCGGCCGCCAAATAAGAGCGCGAGGGCGTCGACGACGAGGGATTTTCCGCTGCCGGTTTCGCCCGTGAGCAGGTTCAGGCCGGAGTGAAATCGCACCCGGACGCGCTCGATGACGGCGTAGTTTTCGACCACCAGCTCGGTCAGCACTTCTTTTTACGGTAGCGCAGGCCACGGTCACGCAGCGGGAGAGGGGGCGTCCGCTTGCCGGAACATTTATAACAATTTTTGTTCCAAATAACGCGCCTCGCGTACAATATGGAGTGGGCATGACCGCACCGCACGCTCTTTTCCTGGATGTGGACTTCTGGGAACTGGTTAAGAGCTCTGATCCGGTGACCATTGGAGTGATGGTAGTTTTGGGGATCTTTTCTGTGTTCTCCTGGACCGTCATTCTCGCCAAGTGGGCCGCCTTCCGCCGGGCTCGTTCTTCCAACCGGAAATTCCTGCGCGCCTTCCGCAAGGCCACGCGTCTGGACGCCGTGGCCGCCGCGAGCGAGCAGTACCGAGCCTCGCCGCTGGTGGGCGTCTTCGATTTCGGCTATAGCGAAGTCTGCCGGCAGATGGCGGCGAAATCGCGGATCACGAATCAGAGCGCCCTGGAGCGCACGCTGCAACTGGGCATCAGCGAAGAAGTCACCCGGCTGGAGCGCTACTTGAGCGGCCTGGCGACTTGCGCGGCGGTGTGTCCGTTCATCGGCCTGTTCGGCACGGTGCTGGGCATTATCGACGCCTTTAATCAACTCGGCCTGAGCGGGTCCACCAGCATGCGCGCCGTGGGACCCGGCATCGCGCGGGCGCTGTTTGCCACGGCGATGGGCCTGGCGGCTGCCATTCCCGCCGCCATCTTCTACAATTATTTCGGGAACGTGGTTCGGGAGATCGGCGCCCGGATGGACGATTTTTCGCTGGAATTCCTGAATCTCACGGAACGAAACTTCGAGGAGTAACCTCTACACCTAAAATGGCGATTTCCACCGGAGCGATGAACCGAAGAAATGGCCGGCCAAGGCGGGGCGCCGTCCACGTGGGCACGCTGTCGGAGATGAACGTAGTGCCGCTGGTGGATGTCGTCCTGGTGCTGCTCATCATTTTCATGATCACGGCGCACGTCATGGAATTCGGGCTGGATGTGCAAGTGCCCGCCGTGCAGCAGGCCACCGAGACCGCCGAAGATCTCCCGGTGGTGACCATCACCCGCGATGCCAAGCTCTATTTGAACGACAAGCCGGTGAGCAATATCAATTTGCTCGGCGCGGAAATTCGCAAACGGTTCCAGACGAACTCCGTGTTTCTGGTGGGCGACCGCCGCGCGATGTATGAGCAGATTGTGAACGTGATCGGCGCGCTGGGCAAGGAAAAGTTCGACATAAAGATCGTGGCGAAGCCGGAGGATGTGGGGAAGTGACCGCTGCGCACGAGATCCTGGATGAGCGCGACCGCCTCCGCGGCCCGTTCCTGGGATCACTGGCGCTGCACTTCGGTATCGCCGCGAGCCTGCTGATTTCGGCCTGGCTGAAGACTCGCATCCCGGCGTTTGGAGCGAAAGAGGCTGGGGGGAGCGTCGTGGGCGTGCAAGCCGTCAACTCGATTCCGCTGGTGCACCATGGCGCGCCGAATCCGCTGGCCAGCGATACGGAATCGGAGGTGCCGCAGACTCCGGTCACCAAACCCAAAGAGCAGGTGAAAGAAGAGCCGCCGCCGAAAGATGCCGTCAAGCTCAAGTTGAAAAAGCAGAAGGTCAAGCCGGCCGAGGTCGCAAGCGCGCGCCAGAAGTTCCGCCCGCTGGATGAGCTGCTTCCGAATCAGCTTACCAGCCGGACCGCACCGCAGGTTTCGAATCAGGCGTTTCAGGTGCCCGGAGCGGGGCGGATGGGCGCGGGCCCGAACAACACGCTCGGCGACCGTTTCGCGGGATATGCGGACCAGATCCGGCAAATCGTCGCGTCGCACTGGCGAACCGGCGACGTCAATATTCGAAGCGCTCCCATGGTGATCGCCACCTTCGAGCTGATGCGCGACGGCAGCATCCGCAATGTTCAGCTTCTCCAGCGCAGCGGCAATCCTTCGCTGGATTTTTCGGTGCAACGCGCGATTCAGGAATCGGCTCCGTTTCCTCCGATCCCGCCGGGCTTCGATCGTAGTTCCGCTTCGGTTGAGTTTTGGTTCGAGCTGAAAAAATGAAATCGAAAATCAGTCTTGCTTTGTTGGTGATTCTGCTGGTATGGACGGGCGCGGTCCTGTTGCTGGGCCAGGCGAACATTACCGGCGTGATCCAGAACAGCGATAAGCCGGCCATCGCCGTCCCCGATTTCCGCGGCGCGGGCGACGCCCAGAAGGTCATGAACACCTTTAACACAACGCTCTGGAACGAGCTGGATAGCTCGGGGATTCTCAAGATGGTCGCCAAGACGGTCTATCCTCTCCAGGTTCCGCAGCAGCCCGCCGATTTCAAGCCGCCCACGGTCACCACTCCCGTAACGCGCAACGCGCAGCCGCAGACGATCAGCAACGGGCCCTGGCTCACCGACTGGTCCGGGCCGCCGGTGAATGCGAATGATCTGGCGTTCGGCTACGCCGCGGCGCAGGACGGCCGGCTGGTGCTGTTCGGATGGCTCTACAACTTGAGCCAGCCCACGCCGCAGGCTGCGCAGTTGATCGGCAAGACGTATACTGGGCCGCTGGACAATGCCGGTGCGGTGCAGGTGGCGCGCGAGTTCGCCGCGGATATCCTGCAACAGTTCGGCGCCCAGAGCCTGGCCGGCTCGAAAATCTTTTTCGTTTCCGACCGCACCGGAAATAAAGAGATCTGGTCGATGGATTACGACGGCAGCAACCAGAAGCAACTGACGCACTATAACAGCATCTCCAGCATGCCCGCGGTGTCGCCGGACGGGAAACTGTTCGCGTTTACGACGTACCCGGTATCGGTGCGCAACGGCCATAAATTCGAGGGCAACCCGCAGATCGTGATCATGTCCACGGAAACCGGGCGGAAGCTAACGTT
>Ga0209581_1003452_pt1 | contig 13590 bp, 9 predicted proteins | sample Coa_R2_FD_187160 | JGI IMG/M metagenome (GOLD analysis project Ga0209581, IMG submission 187160) | Surface soil microbial communities from Centralia Pennsylvania, which are recovering from an underground coalmine fire - Coalmine... | ecosystem: Environmental > Terrestrial > Soil > Unclassified ...
CGTCTCCGGCGATTACAAGCGCCGTCCCGACCCGACCTGCGCGCCGTTCGAGCCGGTGCCGTGCGATGTCTTCGTCACCGAGGCGACGTTCGGCCTGCCGGTGTTCCGCCACCCCGCCGACCGCCGTGAGATCGACCGGCTGCTGCATTCGCTGCGCCTGTTCCCGGAGCGCTGCCACCTCGTCGGCGTCTATGCGCTCGGCAAGTGCCAGCGCCTCCTCGCGCTGCTGCGCGCCAGCGGCTACAACGAGCCGGTCTACCTGCACGGCGCCCTCGTCGCGCTGACCGAGCTGTATCGCGGCTTCGGCCACGATTTCGGCGCGCTGCTGCCGTGCGCCGGGGTCGAGCGCGAGGCGTTGAAGGGCAAGATCGTGCTGGCCCCGCCTTCGGCCTTCGCCGACCGCTGGTCGCGCCGCCTGCCCGATCCCGTCGCCTGCATGGCCTCGGGCTGGATGCGGGTCAAGCAGCGCGCCAAGGCGCGCGGCGTCGAGCTGCCGCTGGTCATCTCCGATCACGCCGACTGGGACGAGCTGACGGCGACGATCGGCGAGCTCGGCGCCGGCGAGATCTGGGTCACCCACGGGCGCGAGGAGGCGCTGGTTCACTACGCCGCCGGCATCGGGCTGAAGGCGCGCGCGCTCGCCCTCGTCGGCTTCGAGGAGGACGAGTGAACCGCTTTGCCGAACTGATCGACGCGCTGCTGTTCACCCCGTCGCGCAACGGCAAATTGCGCCTGCTGCGCGAGTATTTCGCGACCACCGCCGACCCCGAGCGCGGCTGGGCCCTGGCGGCGCTGACCGGCGAGCTGGCCTTTGCCGAGGCCAAGCCCGGCCAGGTGCGCGAGCTGGCGATGGCGCGCGTCGATCCCGAACTGTTCGGCTGGTCCTACGATTTCGTCGGCGACCTGGCCGAGACGGTGGCGCTGATCTGGCCGGCGCCGCCGCCGCGGCCCGGCGCCAACGACACCCCGAGCCTCAGCGAGATCGTCGAGGCGCTGCGCCTCGCCGGCCGCGCCGAGGTCGGCCGCCTCATCGCGCCGTGGCTCGACGGGCTCGACGAGACCGGGCGCTGGGCGCTGCTGAAGCTGGTCACCGGCGCCCTGCGCATCGGCGTGTCGGCGCGCCTGGCCAAGCTGGCGCTGGCCGAATGGGGCGGCGTCGCGCCCGAGCGCATCGACGAGGTCTGGCACGGGCTCAACCCGCCCTATCTGCCGCTGTTCGACTGGCTCGCCGGGCGGGGGCCGCGGCCCGAGCCGGGCGACCTGCCGAACTTCACCCCGCTGATGCTGTCGCAGCCGATCGAGCCGGGCGAATTCGAGGGGCTCGACCCCGCTGCCTACTGCGCCGAGTGGAAATGGGACGGCATCCGCGTGCAGTGCGTGTCGCGCGGCGGCGCCCGCCGGCTTTATTCGCGCTCGGGCGACGATATCGGCGGCGCCTTTCCCGACGTCGTCGCCAACCTTGCGCCCGAGGTGACCCTCGACGGCGAGCTGCTGGTGGTGCGCGGCGGCGAGGTGGCGCCGTTCAACGACCTGCAGCAGCGCCTCAACCGCAAGGCGCCGCCGCCGAAGATGCTGCGCGACTACCCCGCCTGGGTGCGGCTTTACGACATTCTGCGCGAGGGCGGCGAAGACCTGCGGCCGCTCCCCTTTGTCGAGCGCCGCCGCCGTCTCGAAGCCTGGTACGCGAAGGCGCCGCGCCCGGGCTTCGACCTGTCGCCGCTGGTGCCGTTCTCCGGCTGGGACGAGCTGCGGGAATTGCGCGACGGCGCCCGCGCCCGCGGCATCGAAGGGGTGATGCTGAAGCGGGCGGATGCGCCCTACGTTGCGGGCCGGCCGAAAGGGCCGTGGTTCAAGTGGAAGCGCGGTGCGCTGACCCTCGACGCGGTGCTGATGTATGCCCAGCGCGGCCACGGCAAGCGCTCGTCGTTCTACTCCGACTATACCTTCGGCGCCTGGCGCGACGGCGAGACGCTGGTGCCGGTCGGTAAGGCCTATTCCGGCTTCACCGACGACGAGCTGCGCCGCCTCGACAAATGGGTGCGCGATAACACGGTACGGCGCTACGGCCCGGTGCGCGAGGTGGCGCCCGCCCTGGTGCTGGAGATCGCCTTCGACAGCGTGCACCGCTCGACCCGCCACAAATCGGGGGTGGCGCTGCGCTTCCCCCGCGTCCACCGCATCCGCTGGGACAAGCCGTTCCGCGAGGCCGACACGCTGGAAACGCTGGAGCGGATGATGGAATGACCGGGGCTCAGCGCTGCTCGATCCGCCGCGGCGCCGGCCCGGCCTCGGCCTCGCGCCGGTATTCCGGCACCAGGCGCTGCAACAGGCCGAGCATCCGCTCGATATTGCCGGCCCGCGCCTCGCGCTCCAGCTCGTCGAGCGAGCGGGCGAGCACGGCATAGTCGGCGCTGCGCGGGGCGGCGAGGCGCAGCCCGGGGTGGCCGGTGGCGATCGGCGCTTCGGCCGCGTGAAACAGCTCCTCGTGCAGCTTCTCGCCGGGGCGCAGGCCGATGAACTCGATCTTGACGTCGCGCTCGGGCCTGAGCCCGGCGAGCCGGATCATCTGCCGCGCCAGATCGACGATCCTGACCGGCTCGCCCATGTCGAGCACGACGATCTTGCCGCGCGCCCCGGCGGCGTCGGCCGCCGAGGCCTCCAGGACCAGCTCGACCGCCTCGCGCACGGTCATGAAATAGCGGCTGACCTCGGGATGGGTCACGGTCAGCGGCCCGCCGGCGGCGAGCTGGCGGGCGAACAGCGGCACCACCGAGCCGGTCGAGCCGAGCACGTTGCCGAAGCGCACGGTGACAAAGCGGGTGCCGGCCGGCTTCCGCGATTCCTCGAGGTCGAGGGCCTGGCAGAAATTCTCGGCGAGGCGCTTGGCCGCCCCCATCACGCTGGTCGGGTTGACCGCCTTGTCGGTCGAGATCATGACCACCAGCCCGGCGCCGTGGGCGCGCGCCGCCTCGGCCAGGTTGCGGCTGCCGACGGTGTTGGTCAGCACCCCTTCGGCCGGGTTCGCCTCGACCATCGGCACATGCTTCAGCGCCGCGGCGTGGAACACGATCTGCGGCCGCTCGGCGGCGAACACCGTATCGAGCCGGCGGCGGTCGCGCACGTCGCCGAGATGCGGGCTGAGCGCCAGCGCCGGAAACTGCTCGCGCAGCTCGCGCTCGATCGCATAAAGCAGGAATTCGCCGTTGTCGAACAGGGCGAGGCGGGCCGGGCCGAGCGCGGCGATCTGCCGGCACAGTTCCGCGCCGATCGTGCCGCCGGCCCCGGTCACCAAAATCTGCCGTCCGCGCACCAGCCGCGCCATCGCTTCGCGGTCGAGCACCGCTTGCGGCCGGCCGAGCAGGTCTTCGAGCGCGATCGGCTGGATCGCGTCCGCCGCCGGTCCCGACAGGTTCTGCTGCAGTTCGGTCGGCCGCGGCAGCCGCGCCAGCGGGATCGCCAGCGCGTCGGCGCGCTCCAGCAGCGCGGCGATCGCCGCGCGGTCGCGCCCGGCCGCGGTCAGGACCAGCTTTTCCGGGCGGCGACCGCGCCGGCTGAGGCGCTCGACCACCTCTTCCAGCGCATCGACCGTGCCGAGCACCGGCACGCCGTAAATCTGCCGCCCGACCCGCGACGGGCTGTCGGCGACGACGCCGACCACCCGGTACGACAGCGTCGGGTCGCGCATCGTCTCGCGGATGAAGGTGTCGGCGCCGTCGCCGCCGCTGATCAGCAGCACCGGCACGCTGCGCCCGCGGCTGCGGTCGAGGACATGGCCGAGGCCGCGGTCCTTGAACACGCGATAGGCCAGGCGCGGGCCGCCGAGCAGCGCGATCAGCACCAGCCAGACGATCGGCAGCATCGAGCGCGGCAGATGCTCCAGCCGGGTGAACACGAACATCACCGGCAGGAACACCAGCACCGTCACCGTTGCCGCGCGCACGATGTCGACGAGGTCGGGCAGCGAGGCGTAGCGCCAGATGCCGCGGTGCAGCCGCAGGGCGATGAACACCGCCGCGGCCACCGCGGTAAAGCCGATGCCGTGGATCAGCGCCATCCGCGGGTCGAACGAGAACATCTCGCCGCCGAGCCGCAGATACAGCCCGAGCGCAAAGGCGAGCGCCGCCATCACGACGTCGTGGGCGAGGGTCAGCGCGGCGCGGAGCGAAAGCGGCAGGAACGACACGAGGGCGCGGCACAAAGGGGCGGAAAACCGCTTTGTCATAGCAGGATTTGCCCCCGGCCGACATGCTCTACTGGCCGACATGCTCTACCGGCCGACATGCTCTACAATGCGGCGATGACGCGCCGCCGGCTCTACCTGCTGCTGCAACCCCGGACGCCGACCGTTGCCGCCCGGGTGTTCCGCACCGTCCACCATGCGATGGTGGCGGCGGGAATCGCGATCATGCTGGCGGTCACCGTGGCGGCGATCCGCGAGGGCCACGCGGCGACCCTGACGGCGGCGTTTCTTTCCGTCGCCCTGTTCTTCGTCGCCGAGTTCCTGATGCGGCTCTACGTCGCGCCGGAGGCGCCGGGCGAGCATCGCGGCGCGGCCCGGGCGCGGCTCGCCTGGCTGTTCTCGCTCGCGGGGTTTTTCGACTTTCTTGGCGCCCTGCCGGGCGTCGTCGATCTGGTCGGCAGCCACGACGCGCGGCTGTTCAGCTTTATCTGGATTTTCAAATACGTCCGCTACTCCGAGGGGCTCGGCGGGCTCGGCCGGGTCATCGTCCAGTCGCGCCACGCGCTGCTCTCGGTATTGCTCGGCTTCGTCGTCGTGCTGCTCGCCGCGGCGAGCCTTGCCTATCTGTTCGAGCGGCAGGCCAATCCCGCCGGCTTCGGCTCGATCCCTTCGGCGCTGTGGTGGGCGATCGTGACGATGACGACGACCGGCTACGGCGACGTGGTGCCGATGACCCTGGCGGGGCGGATGCTGTCCGGCGTGGTCATGATGTGCGGCATCATGGTGTTTGCGCTGTGGGCCGGCATCCTTGCCAGCGGCTATGCCGACGAGGTGCGGCGGCGCGAGTTCCTGCGCACCTGGGAGCTGGTGGCCAAGGTGCCGTTCTTCCGCGATCTCGGCGCCGCCGTCATCGCCGAGGTGGCGCGCCTGCTGCGGCCGCGCGAATATCCCGCCGGCGCGGTCATCGTGCGCCGCGGCGAGCCCGGCGACTGCATGTATTTCGTTGCCGACGGCGAGGTCGCGGTGCAGATCCGGCCCGAGCCGGTCTATCTCGGCCCCGGCCAGTTCTTCGGCGAGATGGCTTTGCTGAGCGGCGCGCCGCGCAACGCGACGATCGTTGCCGCCCAGCCCTGTACCCTGCTGGCGCTCGACATCGTCGATTTCCACGAATTGCGCGGCCGCCAGCCGGAACTGGGGCGGGCGATCGACGAGGAGGCCGAGCGCCGCCTCGGCCACCGCCCGGTGACGGAAGCGGCTCACCCCTGAGCCCGGGAGGAGGAAGACGATGCCGAACAAGCCGCAAGTGATCGCGCTCGAAGAGCATTATCTCGACGCCGAGGTGGCGCGCCATTTCACCGGCCTCGATGCGGTGCCGGCGCGCGGCTCGGGCGGCGAGGCCGGCATTCCGCTGGTGCATCGCCGGCTCTACGACGTCGACGAATTGCGCCTCAAGGAGATGGACGAGGCCGGCATCGACGTGCAGGTGCTGTCGCACGCCGCGCCCTCGCTGCAGAAATTCGACGCCGAGACCGCGGTGCGGCTGGCCCGGGGGGTCAACGACCGGCTGGCGCAGACGGTAAGGGCGCATCCCGACCGCTTCGCCGCCTTTGCCGCCTTGCCGACCCCCGACCCGCAGGCGGCCGCCGCCGAGCTCGACCGCGCCGTCACCCGGCTCGGCTTCAAGGGCGCGATGATCCACGGGCTGACCAACGGGCTGTTCATCGACGATCCGCGCTTCTGGCCGATTTTCGAGCGCGCGGCGGCGCTCGACGTGCCGATCTACATGCACCCGTCGATCCCCGACCCGCGGGTGATCGAGGTCTACTACAAGGATTATGTCGAGAAATTCCCGACCATCCTGCGCGCCGCCTGGGGCTTCACCGTCGAGACCGCGACCCAGGGGGTGCGGCTTGTGCTGTCCGGGCTGTTCGACAAATACCCGAACCTTAAGATCATCCTCGGCCATCTCGGCGAAGGGCTGCCTCTCTACCTGTGGCGCATCAACATGGGCTTCGCCCGCGACGGGCGCGGCGCCACCTGGTTCCGCGACGCCTTCTGCGAGCATTTCTGGGTGACGACCAGCGGCTTCTTCTCCGATCCGGCGCTGCTGCACTGCATCCAGGAGATCGGCATCGACCGGGTGCTGTTCTCGGTCGACTACCCGTTCGTCGACAACCCGCCGGGCACCCAGTGGGCCGCGCGCATCCCGCTCGCCGCCGAGGACAAGGAGAAGATTCTCAACGGCAACGCCAGGCGCCTGTTGAAATTGTAGCGCAACTTTCGCGTCGCCCGCGCCGTTCCCTTCGTCGGGAGGGGCGGGTCATGAGAGTGCTGGGCGTTCATCCGGGGCCGCTGATGTATACCCGGATTTTCCTGCGGCTCGAGCCGCTCGGGCTCGAGCTCGCGGCGGCGGCGGCGCGGCGGGCCGGGCACCAGGTGCGGCTGATCGACCTCCAGGTGGAGAGCCACGCCGCGCTGTTCGCCCTCGTCGCCTCCTGGCGCCCCGACGCGGTCGCCTTTTCCGGCAACTATCTCGCCAACATCCCCGAGATCGTCGATCTCGCCAAGGCGCTGAAGCGGCGCCACCCGCATCTCGCGATCTGCGTCGGCGGGCACAGCGCCTCGTTCACCGCGGCGGCGATCCTCGCCCATGCCGAGGGCGCGGTCGATTGCGTGCTGAAGGGCGAGGGCGAGGCGGCGCTGCCCGCCTTTCTCGCCGCGCTCGAGGCGGGCGGCGATCTCGCCGCGGTGCCCGGCGCGGTGACCGCGGCGGGCGAGGGGCCGGCGCCAACCTTCGTCGAATCGCTCGATGCGGTGATGCCGGCGCGCGACCTGTTGCGCCACCGCCGCAAGTACTTCCTCGGCGTGCTCGACCCCTGCGCCTCGATCGAGTTCTCCCGCGGCTGTCCGTGGGATTGCGCGTTCTGCAGCGCCTGGACCTTCTACGGCCGCTCCTACCGGGTGATGAGCCCCGAGCGGGTGGTCGCCGATCTGCGCACGATCCGCGAGCCGGGCATCTTCATCGTCGACGATGTCGCCTTCGTCCATGCCCACCACGGCATGGAGATCGGCGAGGCGGTCGCGCGTGCCGGGATCGGAAAGCGCTATTATCTCGAAACCCGCGGCGATGTGCTGCTGCGCAACAAAGAGGTGTTCCGCCTGTGGCGCCGGCTCGGCGTCGAGTACATGTTCATCGGCCTCGAAGCGCTCGACGAGGACGGGCTCAGGAAATACCGCAAGCGGGTGCCGCTCGGGCGCAATTTCGAGGCGCTCGAATTCGCCCGCTCGCTCGGCATCCAGATCGCCATCAACCTGATCGCCGACCCCGACTGGGACCGCGAGCGCTTCCGCGCGGTGCGCGAGTGGTGCCTCGAGGTGCCCGAGATCGTCAACATCAGCGTCAACACGCCCTATCCCGGCACCGAAAGCTGGCTGACCGAGGAGCGCCGCCTCGCCACCCGCGACTACCGCCTGTTCGACATCCAGCACGCGGTGCTGCCGACCCGCCTGCCGCTGGCCGAATTCTACCGCGAGCTGGTCGCCACCCAGCGCGCGGTCTATGCCAAGCATCTCGGCTGGCGCCGGGTGTGGTCGTCGGCGGCCGAGATCGCCCGGCTGCTGCTGCGCGGCCAGACCAATTTCGTGCGCGGCCTGTTCCGCATGAACAAGGTGTTCCGCGCCGACCTGCTGCTCGCCGACCATGCCCGGCCGGTCCGCTACGCGATCGACCTGCCGGCGCCGGCGCCGGCGCGCACCGCCTATGTGCTGGCCCCGCGCGGCCGCGCCGGGCGGGCGATCGACCCCGCCACCGAGCGCTTTGTCGACGCGACCCGCGGCGGCGTGTCACCATAGCGCCGCAACCGCAAAGGGGAGATGGCGATGGTGGATGTCGCGACGCTGCGGCGCTGGCTCGACGACGGCGGCGAGATCGCCCTGCTCGATGTGCGCGAGGAAGGCCGGCATGGCGACGGCCACCCGCTGCTCGCGGTCAGCCTGCCCTACAGCCGGCTCGAACTCGACATCGCGCGGCTGGTGCCGCGGCGCTCGTGCCGCATCGTCCTCGCCGACGACGGCGACGGGGTTGCCGCGCGCGCCGCGCGCCGGCTCGCCGGGCTCGGCTATCGCGCGGTCGAGGTGCTCGACGGCGGGGTGCCGGCCTGGGCGGCGGCCGGGCACCGGCTGTTTCCCAGCAGCAATGTGCCGAGCAAGGCCTTCGCCGAGCTGGTCGAGATCGGCCGCCACACGCCGCACGTCACCGCCGCCGAGCTCGATGCGATGCGCCGCGCCGGCCGCAAGCTGACCATCCTCGACAGCCGCACGGTCGAGGAGTTCAACCGCTTTCACGTGCCGGGTGCGGCGACCTGCCCGGGGGCCGAGCTGGTCCACCGCTTCGCCGATCTCGTCCCCGATCCCGACACGCTGGTCGTCGTCTCCTGCGCCGGTCGCACCCGCAGCATCATCGGCGCCCAGTCGCTGATCGACGCCGGGGTGCCGAACCCGGTGGTCTCGCTGCAAGGCGGAACCCAAGGCTGGGTGTTGAGCGGCCTCGAACTGGAGCGCCAGACCCGGGCGGCGGTGGCCCCGGTCAGCGCCGCCGCCGCGGCAGCGGCGCGGCGCCGCGCCGAGGCGGTGGCGGAAAGGTTCGGCGTGCGCCGGATCGACGCCGCGGCCCTGGCGGCGTGGCAGGCCGATCCCGGCCGCACCACCCATCTGCTCGATGTCCGCACGCCGGAGGAATATGCCGCCGGGCACCGTCCCGGCGCGGTCTCGGCGCCGGGCGGCCAGCTCGTCCAGGCGATCGACCGCTGGGTCGGCACCCGCCGCGCCCGCCTCGTGCTCGCCGACGACACCGGCACGCGGGCGATCATGACCGCGCATTGGCTGCAGCAGATGGGCTGGGAGGTGGCGGTGCTCGCCGATGCCGGCGGCCCGGTCGAGACCGGCGTCCCGGCCCCGGACATGCCGGTGCCGGCGCTCCCCGCCGTCCCGCCGCAGGCCGCGGTCGGCGCCGCCAGGCTGGTGCTGGGGGCGAGCGCCGCCTATCGCCGTGGCCATCCGGCGGGGTCGCGGTGGACGATCCGTCCGCGCCTCGACCGGCTGCCGCCGGCGGTGCTGGCCGCGCCCGAGATCGCGATCTTCGCCGAGGATGCCGGGGTCGCCGCCCTTGCCGCGGTGGACCTCGCCGAGCTGTCGCCGGCGCGGCTGGTCCTGGTCGAGGGCGGGGTCGCCGCCTGGCAGGCGGCCGGGCTGCCGGTCGAGGCCTCGCCCGGCGACCCGCCCGACAGCGAGCGCATCGACTACGTGTTCTGGAACCACGACCGCCACGAGGGAAACCGGGCGGCGATGCGCGCCTATCTGCAATGGGAGCTCGACCTGCCGGGCGAGATCGCCGCCGACGGTCAGGCCGGCTTCCGCCTATAGCCTGTCCAGCATCGCCTCGGCGCTGGAGACGCCGTATTCGCCCGACGGCTCGATATTGAGCTGGGTCACCGTGCCGTTGTCGACGACCATCGAATAGCGCTGCGAGCGGATGCCCATGCCCGCCTCGGTGCGGTCGACCTCGAGCCCGATCGCCTTGGTGAACTCGGCGCTGCCGTCGCCGAGCATGACCACCTTGTCGCCGGCGCCGTGCGCCTTGCCCCAGGCGCCCATGACAAAGGCGTCGTTGACCGACAGGCAGGCGATCGCGTCGATGCCCTTGGCCTTCAGCGCCGCGGCGTTGGCGACATAGCCCGGCAGGTGGCGCGCCGAGCAGGTGCGGGTATAGGCGCCGGGCAGGCCGAACAGCACGACCTTCCGGCCGGCGAAGAACTCGTCGGAGCTGACCGCCTTGACCCCGTCCGGCCCGAGATAGCGCAATGTCACCGACGGGATCTTGTCGCCCACCTTGATCGTCATCCGGTCCTCCGTTCAAGTCTGCGGGATGTGAAAGACGGCCTTGCCGGCGATGCGCCGCGCGCGCAGGCGCTCCCCGGCCGCGGCCAGCTCGCTCCAGTCGTGCTCGACGATAAGCGGCCGCAGCGACCCGTCGGCGACCAGCCCGGCGAGCAGGGCGAGGTCGGGGGCGAAGCGCTCCTCCGGCTCCGAGGTGAAATAGTGGAAGCCCTGGATGCGGGCGTTCTGGTGCTCGGCGAAATCACGGAAATTGAGCGGCGTGTCCTCGCCCGAGGAATTGCCGTAGACGACGATCGTGCCCTTCGCCTCGATCAGGCCGATCGCCGCCTTCAGCGAGGCGCCGCCCACGGCTTCGAGGATCAGGCCGAAACGGCCCGTGGCGGCGGCGATGTCGGTGACGATCTCGGCGGCGCCGAGCCCGTCGAGCACCCGGGCGCGCTCGGCGCTGCCGGCCACCGCGGTGACCCGCGCGCCGGAGCGCGCCGCGAGCTGCACCGCCAAATTGCCGACCCCGCCGGCGGCGCCGGTGACCAGGACCCGCTTGCCGAGCAGCGGCGCGCCGTGGCGCAAGGTGCGCAGCGCGGTCAGCCCGGCCACCGGCAGGGCCGCGGCGGCGGCGAACGATACGGTGTCGGCGAGCGGCGCCATCCGGTGCGACGGCACGGCGGCGCGCTCGGCCCAGCCCTCCCAGTCGCACAGCGCGACGACCCGGGTGCCGGTCGCGGGGCCGCTGCCGTCGGCGGCCTGGCGCACGACGACGCCGGCGATGTCCTGGCCCGGGCGCCAGCCCTCCGGCCGCACCTGGAACAGGCGCAGCTCGCCGCGGTTGAGCGAGAAGGCATGCACCGCGACCAGCGCCTCGTTGTCGCGCGGCGCCGGCTCGGGCGCTTCGCCGATGACCGGGCCCGCGCGGGTGTTGACGATGGCGCGCATCGGCTTCTCCCGTCATTGCCGGCGGAGCGAAGCCATTTCCGGCGGGATTGCCGTGTCGCTCCGCTCCTCGCAATGACAACCTAGTTCAAGCGCAGGTCGGTGATGTGCCGGGGATCGGGCTTCAGCTCGCCGCGTTCGACCCGGGTGACGATGTCGGTGAGGATCGCGTTGGTCGGCGCCTCGATGCCGACCTCCTTGCCCTTGCGCACGACAAAGCCGTTGAGGAACTCGATCTCGGTGCGCCGCCCCTTGACCATGTCCTGGCCCATCGACGGGCGGTGCTCGCCGCCGCCCGGGCGGTTGGCCTCGGCGAGGCGGTGCTCGTCGATGATGCGCTGCGCCTCGGCGTCGCCTTCGCCGGCGCGGGCGATCATCTCCGGGTCCATGTGGCTGACCTCGTCGAAGGTGTAGCCGAGCGCCTGGCCGACGCGGATCGCCTCGCTGCCGAGCCGGTTCGAGAAATGCCGGATCGCGTCGTTCTTGACCATGTCGCGGGTGATCATCCCGGTGCAGGCGGAAAGCCCGTTGCCCATCACGTTGGTGACCAGCTTCGACCAGCGCTCGCCCCACAGGTTCTCGGTGACGACGGCGCTGTCGGCGTTGGCGAGCAGGGCGCAGACCTCCTTGGCGCGCTCGGTGACGCGGCCGTGCACCTCGCCGACGCGGAACACGTGGTGCTTGTCGCCGTGCTTGCCGCCGGCGCGGGCGACGTGCCCCGGCTCGTTGAGCGCGACGGTGATCGAGCTGGCGATCGAGCCCAGCGTCTTGCCCCAGCCGACGACGCCGGCAATCGTCTCCTCGTTCATGCAATTCTGCAGCGAGACGATATAGCCGTCCGGCGCCAGGTACTGCTTGATCAGCGTCGCCGCCCAGGCGGTGTCGTAGGATTTGGTGCAGACAAAGGCGATGTCGATCGGCTTTTCCTTGGACAGCTGCTGCACCTCGGTGACGTGCAGCGCGCGCACCGGCACGGTGAACGGCTCGACGTCCCGCAGATGGGTGATCGTCAGCCCGTCCTTTTTCATCTTCTCGACGTGCTCGGGCCAGAAATCGATGAAGGTCACGTCCTCGCCGGCCTTGACCATATGCGCGCCGGCATAGCCGCCTACCGCGCCGGTGCAGACGATCGCGATCTTCTTCTTCGCCATGGCACTTCCTCCGCAAGGGTCCGGGCGCAATCCTAGAGCACAATCGCCGGCGGCGGAAAGCCGTCGCCTGCGGCGGACGCATTGCTGGCCCCGAGCCATGCCGCCTCGACGCGCCGCCACCGATGTGGGACTTCTCTCGGTGAGGCGCGGTCGGCGAGAGGGAGTTCGTGGCGCAGTCATCCGGTCTCGGCGATGCCGCCGGCGGCGGAGCCCGCGCCGCGATCACGTTCTCGATCACCTGCGCGACGATCATGCAGGGCGTCGACACGACGATCGCCAACGTCGCCCTGCCGCATATCCAGGGCAGCCTCAGTTGCTCGCAGGACCAGATCGCCTGGGTCGTCACCTCCTATATCGTCGCCGCGGCGATCATGACGCCGCTGACCGGCTGGCTCGCCGGGCGCTTCGGCATCAAATACGTGTTTCTCGTCTCGGTGATCGGCTTCACCCTCGCTTCGGCCGCGTGCGGCGCCGCGACCAGCCTGACCCAGCTCGTGCTCTACCGCATCCTCCAGGGCATCTGCGGCGCCGCGCTGGTGCCGCTGTCGCAATCGGTCTTGCTGCAGACCAACCCGCCCGAGCGCCATGCCCGGGCGATGGCGGTCTGGGGCATCGGCACGATGCTCGGCCCGATCATCGGTCCGGCATTGGGCGGCTGGCTGACCGACAATTTCACCTGGCGCTGGGTGTTCTACATCAACCTCCCGGTCGGCGTGCTGTGCGCCTTCGGCATCCTCGTCTTCATCCACGAGACCCGGCGCGCCCACCGCGAGCGCTTCGACGTGCTCGGCTTCGCCATGCTGAGCCTCGCGGTCGGGGCATTGCAGATGATGCTCGACCGCGGCGAATTGAAGGACTGGTTCGGCTCGACCGAGATCTGGGTCGAGGGCACGGTGGCGGTGCTGTGCCTCTACCTGTTCGTCGTCCACACCGCGACCGCCTCGGGCGCCTCGTTCCTCAGCCGCGAGCTGCTGAAGGACGCCAATTTCGTCGCCGGGCTGGTGCTGATGTTCTTCGTCGGCATCATTTTGAACGGCACGATGGTCTTGCTGCCGACGATGATGCAGGTGCTGATGAACTATCCGGTGGTGACCGCCGGCTTCGTCACCGCGCCGCGCGGCATCGGCACGCTGATTGCGATGCTGGTCGTCGCCCGCGTCGTCGGGCGGCTCGACACCCGTCTCGTCATCCTCGCCGGCCTGCTGATGACGGCGGTGTCGCTGTGGCAGATGACCGGGTTCTCGCTTTACATGGGGATGAACCTGATCCTCGTCTCCGGGGTGTTGCAGGGGTTCGGGCTCGGCTTTGTCTTCACCCCGCTTTCGGTGGTCACCTTTTCCACCCTGCCGCGCTACTATATGACCCAGGGCACCGCGCTGTTCAGCCTGATGCGCAATATCGGCGGCAGCGTCGGCGTCTCGCTGGTCGAGGCCC
>Ga0209581_1003457_pt1 | contig 13578 bp, 12 predicted proteins | sample Coa_R2_FD_187160 | JGI IMG/M metagenome (GOLD analysis project Ga0209581, IMG submission 187160) | Surface soil microbial communities from Centralia Pennsylvania, which are recovering from an underground coalmine fire - Coalmine... | ecosystem: Environmental > Terrestrial > Soil > Unclassified ...
CATAGAGGCCAGGACGGTACGCACGCTGGCGGCCTTCGAGCAGGGTCTGGCGCTCAGCGGAGAGGAGAGGCCCGCCCTGGTGATCGTCAACATCGCCACGCAGGGGATCGATTGGGAAGAGGCGATTCGCAAAGCGCACGCCGCCGGCTATCCCGTGCTAGCCTTTGGCTCGCACATGGACCTCGACGCGCGCGCCCGCGCGCTCGCAGCCGGGGCGCAGCGCGTGGTTGCTAATTCCAAATTTGCCAGCGACATGCCCGGCCTGGTCCGGCGTATGCTCGGCGAACCAGCGTCCGCAGCTGTCGATGAGAGTGATAGCGAAGAATAAACCGGCGCGGCTGCTAGAGGGGACGCACGTCTAAGCCCGCAGCCTGATCGTTTCGCGCACAAGCCGCCAGCCGTAAGGGAGCAGCGCAAGGCCGTAGCCCGGCTGGCGTTGCGCGAAGGTTGGGCGCTGCTGGCGATAGGTCCAGCGCTGCTGGAGATAATCTCGGTGGGAAGAACGGAAGGGGCGCGGAGTGATCCGCATCAAGTGATGGCGAGGACGATGTGCAAGGCGTCTGCTCATGTACGCTCCTTAGGTAAAAGAACAAACAACGCAAAAAGACCTTTCCCTTATATATACGTTTGGAAAGGTCTTTTTGTTCTCGCGCATCTCGCGAGCTTCTCTGAATAGAAAATGCCGGGGTCGCGCGGCCTAGTGACCGCAGGCGCAGCCGCGAGCCTCGCCGCCGCCATCAGCGGTGCGGAAAGAATGGCCACAGCCGCAGCTAGAGACCGCGTTAGGGTTATTGACTGTAAAGCCGGCGCCCATCAGGCTATCGACATAATCGACCTCGCTGCCGGTGATATAGCCAATGCTCATCTCATCGACCAGCACATTAAAGCCTTCCTGGGCAATAATCGTATCGCCCTCCTGCTGCTCATCCAGGGTCATCCCATATTGCAGACCCGAGCAACCGCCGCCCGCGACGAAGATCCGCAGGCCAAGGCTGGGGTCATTTTCTTGCGCCAGTAACTCACGCACTTTGTCTGCAGCAGCAGGCGTCATATTAATGATACTTGCTTCAACGGCAGCTTGCTCGGTATGCTCAATCATCATTATGCCTCTCTCAACAGGGTTGAATGTTTTTCTCAGCCCTCAACTGTTCTTACTCCTCAGCGGAATAAGGATTCTACGCCTTTCAAGTGCAGCCAGGTCCGCCGCCGGCGCTCACCGGGCTGAATAACTTATGCATCGCAAAAACAGAAAGAGCCTTAAATCGCCGCTCTTTGTAGGCTTTCCTGTGGCTATTATAAGCTATCAAAAGTGAAGCGTCAAGCCGGGAGGAATTGGTAGAATCACTGGACAAGAGGGGGGAGACGCCTTATGATAGGGCCAGCGTACATGCTTTTGATTGTTTGCAGGTTGAAAGAGCATCTGATTGAACGAGAACGGCCGGAAGAAAAAAGCGGTCCCGCGTCCGCGTGTTTCGCGAACGTTGATCTGGGATGTGGCGCAGGAGGCGGGGGTATCGATTGCCACGGTTTCGCGCGCGCTCAACGGCAAAACCGACGTGGCCTCTCTGACGCGCGAGCGCATTCTGCGCATTGCCCAGGAGCGAGGCTACATCAGTAATCAACATGCCCGCACGCTGCTCGGGCGTCGCATGATCGGCTTTACCGTGCCCCAGGTTCATGGCCTCTACTTTGCCGAAATCATGCAGGGTGCGGCGGAGGCGCTGGAGGCGTATGAGGCCAGCCTGGTCGTTTGTCCCACCGGCTATGAAAGCGAGCGCGAGCAATCGCTGCTCCAGCGGCTCCTACGCGAACGCGTAGATGGGGCGCTGCTGGTCCTGCCGGCGGAGAGCAACGTGCAATTGTTGCAAATGCAGCAGCGCGGCTATCCCTATGTGATTATCGATCCGACCTACCCGGTATCTGAGCAACTACTGGTAGTTGCAGCGACCAACATCGCGGGCGCGCGCCAGGCCACCGAGCATCTGCTCTCCCTGAATCATCGGCGCATCGGCACGATCACGGGGCCGGCCACGTGGTGTGCGACGATCGACCGGCTGGCGGGATATCGCGCGGTTCTCACCGGAGCCGGCCTGGCCATCGATCCCGCGCTCTCGCTGACCGCCGATTTCACGCTCGAGGGGGGACTACGGGCCGCGCGTCGCCTGCTGGCCCTGCCGGAGCCGCCCACGGCGATCTTCGCTTTCAACGACGAGATGGCGGTTGGAACCTTGCAGGCGGCGCGGGAGCGGGGACTGCGCGTGCCGGACGACCTTTCGATCGTCGGTTTCGACGATGCCACCTTTGCCTCCTATACCACGCCTCCGCTGACGACCGTGCGTCAGCCCTTGCGCGAGCTTGGCCGGGCCGGCGTCGAGCTGCTCTTTCGCCAGTTACGCGGCCAGGCGATCGAGGCCCGGCGCATCGAGCTTTCGACAAGGCTCATCGTGCGCGGTTCCACCGCCCCCGCGTCCGCTTGAGATTTCACGCAGGAAAGCCAACCATTGGGCAGAAAGTGAGCAAGATCTATGAACCAGCCGGCCAAATCCGCGAAGCGAGATATCGCGTCTATCCATCATCCACGCTTCGCCAGGTATTACGAGCGAACCAGCCAGAGCGAGGAGGAGCGCCGCCTGATCGAACCATTGCGCCGCGAACTGCTTGCGCAGGCGCAGGGCGTTGTGCTGGAGGTCGGCGCAGGCAACGGCTTGAACTTCCCCTTTTACGAGCCGGGGAAGGTGACGCGTGTGGAAGCGATCGAGCCCGACGCCACCATGTTATCCTACGCGCGCGGGCGGCAGGCGCAGGCGCGCGTGCCTCTCAATTTGACGCAGGCGCGTGCGGAGTCCCTGCCCTTTGAGGACGGCTCGTTCGATTGTGTCGTTGCAACCCTGGTCTTCTGCTCCGTCGGTGACCCGCTGCGTGGTTTCCAGGAGATCCGGCGCGTCCTCAAGCCTGACGGAACGCTCCTGCTGCTCGAACACGTGCGCGCGCAGGGCCGCTTTGCCGCGTTCCTGCAAGACCTTATCACGCCCCTGACAACCCGCTTCGCCGGCAACTGCCACTGGAATCGCAACACCGGTCAGGCGGTCCTCGATGCAGGCTTTGAGGTGCGCGAGAAACGCTCTTTTAGAGTCTGGCTGCTGCCGATGCTGTTCCTCCAGGCCACGCGCCCGGCGTAACGTCTGCGAATACGTGAAGAGAAAGGAAGAAGCTCATGCAGATCGAAGAGAAATTGCAGACCCTGGGATTAGTGCTGCCCGAGCCGGTCGCGCTGCCGCCGGGGGTTCGCCTGCCTTTCGCGGAGGTGCGCATCCGGGGCAATCGCGCCTACCTGGCCGGGCATGGTCCCCAGAATCCCGACGGCTCGCTCGCGCCACCCTTTGGCAAAGTTGGCGCGCAGGTTTCGGTCGAGGAGGGCTATCAAGCGGCGCGCCTCACCGGCCTCTCGCTGCTGGCCAGCCTCAAACGCGCGCTAGGCGATCTGGACCGCGTGAGCGCCTGGCTGCGAGTCTTCGGCATGGTCAACTCCGCCCCCGACTTTACCCAGCAGCCGGCGGTCATCAACGGCTTCTCCGACCTGATACTCGAACTCTACGGACCAGAGGCCGGCCAGCACTCCCGCTCGGCGGTGGGCATGGCGGCGCTGCCCTTTGATCTACCGGTCGAGATCGAGGCGGAGGTTGAGATCAGATAGGAGAGCGTATCATGGTATTAGCGCGTTTCCTTCCGCGCGATGAGCGGTTTTTTGACTATTTTCACCAGGCTGCGGACAACGCGGCAGAGGTTGCGCAGGCGCTGTGCGATCTGCTTGAGGATTATCACAACGTTGAACATAAGGCCCTGCGGGTGCGCAACCTCGAACGGCGGGGCGACGAGATCACCCACCAGATCCTCAGGGCGCTCTCCGGCACGTTTGTCACGCCCCTTGACCGCGAGGACATCGCTGACCTTGCCAGCCGGCTCGACGACTTTGTAGACGACATCGAGGAGGCGACCCGGCGCATCTGGCTCTATCGCATCGATCAGCCCACAGACTATGCTCGCAAACTTGCACGAATCATCGATCAGCAGGCGGCCCTTATCGCCGGGGCCGTGCCACTGCTGGAGAACAGGCGGCAGTGGGAGAAGCTGCAGCAATGCTCGATCGACATCAACCGGTTGGAGGGAGAGGCCGACGACGTTCTCGACCAGGCGCTCGCCCGGCAGTTCGATGGCGTGACCGATATTGACGGGCTAATCAAAGCGACGCGCTGGGGCGAGATCTACCAGCAGTTGGAGGAGGCCGCCGATCGCGCGGAGGATATCGCCGACACGCTAGAAAGTATCGTGGTGAAGAATGCCTGACGTGGGATTCTTCATGCTCATCCTGATCGTCGCGATCGGCTTGAGCTTCGATTTCATCAACGGCTTCCACGATACAGCCAATGCCATTGCGACCTCTGTAGCCACGCGCGCGCTCAAACCGGGAACGGCGGTGCTGATGGCCGGCGCCCTCAACATCCTCGGGGCCTTAACGGGCACGGCGGTCGCCACCACCATTGGCAAGGGCATCGTTCCGCCTGCCGTTGCCACGCAGCTTCTGGTCATCGCCGCGCTGCTGGCCGCTATCATCTGGGACCTGATTACCTGGCGCTTCGGCATTCCCTCAAGCTCCAGTCACGCGCTCATCTTCTCAATCGTGGGGGCAGGGGTCGCGGCAGCGGGTTGGCAGGCTATTGAGTTTGGCGGGCTGGCGAAGACCTTTCAGGGGCTTCTCTTCTCCCCGCTGCTTGGCTTCCTGGGCGCCCTGCTCCTGATGTTCCTGCTCTTCTGGCTCTTCGCGCGCGTGCGCCCGCAACTGGTGACGCACCTGTTCAGTCGCCTGCAAATCCTCTCTGCGGCCTGGGTGGCCTTCAGTCATGGCGGCAATGACGCACAGAAGACGATGGGGGTTATCACAATGGCCCTGGCGAGCTACTATGGCTGGACGGGAAGCCAGTGGGGCGTGCCGCTGTGGGTGATCCTGGCGGCGGCGACTGCAATGGGCCTGGGCACCTCTATCGGCGGCTGGCGCATCGTGCGAACCGTGGGACTCAAGGTCGTCGAACTGCGCCCGATACATGGCTTCGCGGCAGAGACGGCCTCGGCTGCCATCATCGAGATTGCGAGCCGCCTGGGCATCCCGGTTTCCACAACCCACGTCATCTCCTCGGCTATTCTGGGCGTGGGAGCGACGCGGCGGCTCTCCGCCGTGCGCTGGGGAATCGCCGGGCGCATCGTGATCGCGTGGGTGGTGACGATCCCCGCCTGCATCGCGATTGGCTGGGCCATCTACTTCCTGCTGCACCTGGTCACAGGTGTGCGTTAACCACCTGCAAGATCGGTGCTTTCATCGAGGCAAATGTTTAGCTGTGGGGAAATCGGTATTCTTGCGGTGGTGCAGACTGAAACTCAGGGGAGGAGCCAAACGTAGATAGCGTAGCATTTCAGTACCCTTAGCATTTCAGTACCCTCTATGGGTCGAAGAAAGAACTTGATCGGGGCTACTTCCCGCTGGGAAGCATACTCCTGATTTAAAGGTTAAGTGGAAATGCATTTTAAGGAGGAAGGCCAGAAATGAGTTACGCAAAATCGGTTTTCAAGGGAGGGCGAGCGAGGACATTGCTGGTGGGGCTGTTCGCGCTCTTCGCTTTGCTTGCTGTGAGTGCATGTGGGGGCAGCAATCCCGTCCACATTTACGATAACGCCCATGTTCTTGATGATTCCAGCGTGCAGAGTGCGGCATCCAACCTTTCCTATCCCTTAGACATCTATACGACCAGCACGTTTACCGGCAGTAAAAGTGACTTTGATAGGACGACTGTCAGCAAGTTGAACGGCGATACCAACCGGATCGTGCTGGCCATCGATACCACGCACAAGCACCTCTATATCGCCAGGGGGAAGGACGTGCCGCTGTCCGAGAGCGAGATTAACTCGGCGGTCAGCGCCTTTGCCGCGCGCTTTGGCAACGGCGACTATACCGGAGCGACGCTTGCGGCTATTAATACTATGCAGCAGGGGCTTGGGACAGGCGGCGCGGGCGGAAACATCTTCGCCGGTGCGCTCCCCGCTCTCTTGTGCATCGGTCTGCTGCTGCTTGTGCTAATCGGCGGCTTTGGTCTGCTGCGCCGGCGCCGCTTTGGTGGTGTGGCTCCCGCCTCCGGTCCGTACCAGCAGCCTGTCTACCCCTATAACCAGGGGAACTACTATGGCCCTCCTCAAGGCGGTATGAATCCCTGGGCTGCCGGTGGTCTGGGCGCCGCAGCCGGCGGGCTGATCGGCTATGAGTTAGGGAAAGAGGCCGGCGAGCATGAGCGGCGCGACTACGGTGACGGTGGTGCGTTCGGCGGGGGCGCGGGAGGAGACTTCGGCGGTGGAGATGGCGGAAGCTTCGGGGGAGGCGGGGATTTTGGGGGAGGCGGAGGAGACTTTGGCGGTGGGGGAGACTTTGGAGGCGGTGGAGGAGGAGACTTCTAGTGCAAACCCACACCACCTGTTGGGAACACGAAGGTCTTGCCCCTTCCTCCACAAGGGTGTACACTGAGGCCCGACCGTTCGTGGTCCTTGCACCATCTCCCAACAGGTGGTGTGGGTTGAAACCAGCTCCGTCGCTGCTTGAGATGGATAGAGAGATGGCCTGAGCAATTTTTACCGCTCAGGCCATCTTTAAGCGCGCGCATTGAGGATTACAGGCGCGCTGATTGTGCAGGAGGTCGGCGCTATGGATGAGCATCCATTGCAGCGTGATAAGAGTTTGCTCATATGTAAGCTGCTCGCCTCTGGCCTTCTCCTGGTTCTACTCCTTCTGGGTGCGCCGGTGGCGCTGCATGTTCGAGTGCGGCCTGATGCTGGTACCGGGGCGCAGCGCAAGCCGGTTCGTCCGCGTCGCATTGGTCCGCTCTGGCGATTGAGCGGGGGATCGCGCGCGGGCCATGCGCGCGGCTTTCTGCGCTTCTGGCGCTTCTGGGAACGCTTCACTGCGCTGATCTGGCATCTGCGCCCTGTTCCGGGCGCGCAGCATGGCCTGCTGGCCGTGCGAGTCACCCGCTACCGGGGACGTCCCATCAATCTGCCCGATGGCACCCATGTGGAACGCGGCGATCGAGTCGCCATCCTTCACTTTCAGAATCATGCGCTGGTAAAGCATGCTGCCGCCGGCCCGTGGGAACTGCTCAGGTATCTGAGCGAAGATATGCGCGCCCTGGCCGCCTGGTTGGAGGCGGGAGATCTCCCAGCGGACATCAAAGCCATCTATGGCATCACGCTGCTCAGTCGCGCCGCCCCTCGCCTGGGCTTCACCCTGCGCCCGCGTCCGCGCACCCTCATCGCCTGGTTTGATCGCACCTTCATGTATGGCCTGCTGATTCTCTATCATCCCGACGGACAACAGCGGCTCGCCCGGGGCACGACCTATGGGAATTATCCGCAAGAGGCATGGATGTCGCGCCGGGAAGTTCTGCGCCGCTACCATCCGTGAGCCGATTTCAGAGCTCAGACGATATCTGCTTCTCGTACAATTCTAACCTGAGCTGCTGTTTATAAGGGATCTCCTTCTCTCATCTTATGTAATTTCTTCTCCATAAGGCAAAACATCCTTCTGTGCAAAAGCTTTGAATCTCTGTACTTGCTGCAAAACAGACCAGGAAAAAGCTTGTACCTGCCCAAGAAAAGCTCTGCGCTTATGAGGGATCATCTGTAATTTCTAGTGAAGCCGCTCTTAAGCCAGGAATGCTATAGTTATTCCTGATAATGGGAAAGAGAGAGCGTGAGCCATGCCCCACAGCCAGGCTCTGGATTTGCCATTAGCGAGCCGTTTCTTTTCACCCTAAAAAGGAGTTTAGCAGTGCAGAAACGAGTGATCCGACTATTTACTGTGGCGATCTTCCTCTTACTGTTCACCGCAATTGTCCCCATAAGTAGCTTTGCTGCTGGCGCGGCCCAGAGTTCCAGCGGGAATCCCTACTCCCCGGCCTACCAGCATCCCTACCGGCATGGTGCGGTGCCCACCATCAGCCAGTTGAACAAAATGAGGGCCTACCAGCGCGCGCACCCCAACATAGCTGCGGCCTCGGCCAACACGCTGTCCTACGGCGGCGGCATTGACGGCATCGGCGTGACCAGCGGCCCGGAGAAGGTTTACCTGGTCTTCTACGGTACTCAGTGGGGCACGCAGGGTACCGACAGCAACGGCAACCTGACCTTCTCCAATGACTCTGCTGGTGCCGCGCCGCGCCTGCAGAACATGTTCAAGGGACTGGGCACGGGCAACGAGCTCTGGTCCGGTGTCATGACGCAGTACTGTGACGGTTCTGGAGTGTCTGCGGGTGCGACCAGTTGCCCATCGAACGCTGCGCACGTGCCCTATCCAACCGGCGGCGTCCTGGCCGGCGTCTGGTATGACAACTCTGCTGCCGAGCCACAGACAGCCAGCGGTCATCAACTGGCCGTCGAGGCTATCAATGCTGCTGCTCACTTTGGCAACACCACGCCGGCGAGCAACCGCTACGCGCAGTACGACATTCTCTCGGCACACGGGACCAATCCCGACAACTGGCTGACCGGCGGCTTCTGCGCATGGCACGACTACAACGGCGACACCACGCTCTCCGGCGGTGCGGCCAGCTCGCCCTATGGTGACATCGCGTTCACCAACATGCCCTATGTGCTCGATCAGGGCGCAAGCTGCGGCGAGAATTTCGTCAACTCCGGCTCGGCGGGTACGCTCGACGGCTTTACCATCGTCAATGGCCATGAGTACTCCGAGACCATCACCGACCAGAATCCTCCCGGCGGCTGGACCAACGCGAGCAGCGGCCAGGAGAACGCCGACGAGTGCGCCTGGATCAGTTCCGGTCAGGGCGCCTCTGCCAACGTGACAATGGGCAACGGCAGCTACGCCATGCAGTCCACCTGGTCGAACGACACCAACCGCTGCGACATTTCCCACCCGATCGTTGGCGGCGGTGGCGGTTCAAACGACTTCTCGATCAGCGCCAGCCCCTCCAGCCTCACAATCGCCCAGGGCAACAGCGGCTCCTCAACCATCAGCACTGCTGTGACCAGCGGCTCGGCGGGCACGGTTAGCCTGAGCGCGAGCGTCTCGCCCTCCGGTCCGACGGCCTCGCTCTCTCCCACCTCCGTTACGGCGGGCAACTCCGCAACTCTGACCGTCTCGGTTGGCTCGTCGGTTCCAACAGGGAACTATACCGTCACCGTGACAGGCACCGAGGGCAGTGCTACTCACAGCACCTCCGTGACGGTAACAGTGACCTCTTCGGGCGGTGGCAATAGCATCACCAACGGCGGCTTTGAAACGGGCAATTTCACCGGCTGGACCAGGAGCGGCACGACCTCGATCAGCACGACCGCGCATAGCGGCAGCTTCTCGGCGATGGTCGGTGGAAGCTCTCCTACCAACGGCAGTAGCTCGATCCAGCAGACGTTCACCGCAGCCAGCGGCACCACCACGCTGACCTTCTGGTACCTGGTGAACTGTCCCGACACGGTGCAGTACGACTGGGCGACCGCAACCCTCAGGGACAATACCACCGGAACGACGGTTACAATTCTGCCCAGGACCTGCAATACCAACAATACGTGGGTGAAGGTCACGGCAAGCGTGACGGCCGGCCATTCCTACACGCTGACCCTGATCAGTCACGACGACGACTACTTCGCCGATCCAACCTATACCCTCTACGATGATGTTGCTGTAAACTAGCAAGATCATTCGACACACAAACGGGCTGGAATGGCTCAAAAGGTCATTCCAGCCCGTTTACTGTCTGAGCTACGCAGTGCTGACCGTTCCTGTCCAGGTGCCGCTTCCGCCGTACAGGAAAAAGTAGAAGGAGGAGAACGGCCCGGTTGTGCAGGAGAAGTCGGTGCGGGGAAAGTCCAACAGGGCCAGGGTGCCGCTGAAAGTGCCTTGCGCGGTATAGCTGCCGGTCAATTGTTCATCCACGCCGGGATTGAGCAGGTGACAGGTGATCTGCGCGCCATTATCGTTCAACTGGACCGTATCGGAGATCAGCGTCTCTGTGAGAGTGAGCGCGCCCCCCTTGTACGTGCCGGAGCAGGAATAGACGATCGTCTGGGTCGTCGGGATGCCCGTGTTGAGCGTGTGGCTGCTGTATGTATGTGGCTGGCCATCGTCCTCCGGCTGGCAGACGCGTCCGCCCGCCGGGTCGGGGCGTCCGGTGACAATCTCCGTATCGGTCCCGCTGAAGGGGCCGCCGCCCTGGTCATATTGCCCCTGGTACTGAATGTTCACCCGGAAGCTGGCATCATCCGGTGGAGCGCCAAAGGGGCCGGGAGTGTGCGCCTCTCCCTGGGCCACGATCTGAACGAGAATGCCGGCCTTCGTGTTATAGCCGCCCGCGTCCTTGGCGGTCAGCGTGTGCCGGCCCTGCGACCACGCAGACGTAACGGGCAGGTTTGCGCTCAGGTTGCCCTGCGCATCGCTGGCGACGTGCGGGGCGTCGGGTGCAGTCTGGCCGTCCAGCAGGAAAGTAATCGTTGAGCTACCCGAAAAGTCCCGGCCCGTGATATGCAGGCTTGTGCCGGCGGAGCCAGCCGGCGTATTTCCAACCTTATAGGGGCTGTTGACAGAGATGACCGGTTGTGGGCGAGTTAGCACATACGCCAGCGCCCCGGCAGCGCCTCCTCCGGCCACGACAACAGCGACGACGATAACAATCACCCATTTGAGCGCGAAGCCGCCGGCAGTTTTGCCCGCTGCGGCCCGTACCGCGTGGCCCGCCGTGTGCTGCATGACCTGGCCGCCGGGTTGCTGCCAACCGTGCTGCGCCGCCGGGCCGGATGGCGGATAGGGAGGTTGCGGATAGCCACCGCCAGCAGGAGGGGGCGCAGGAAGCGGACCTGGCTGAGGCGTGCCCGGCAGCGAAGGGAAAGAACCAGCTTGAGGAGTGCCCGCGATGCCCGGTAGATGAGGCGCCTGCACCGTCGGACCGTCAACCAGGACCCCCAGGTCCAGCATGGCAGCTCCCCTCCGCTCCTCTTCCTCTCTCTGTTCAGAGGAACGAGGCGCAAGCTCCGTCTTCCCGTCGGGACCGACGTCGGGCGCGAGCATCGCCTGGGGCAGAGGAGTCTGGGTATTCTCGATGAACGTCGCTTCGGGATCGAGCGTCGGTGGCAAACGTTCTATATGCGGATTGCTGATCTGCGTGAGCTCGTCGGGATTCGTCATCTCTTCCTGGGCCGAGCCACAACGACTGCAAAAGCGTGCCTGGGGAGGGAGCTCTGCTCCACAGACGTGACATTTTTCCATTTTGCTCACCTCTTCGTTGCCAGACTGCCTGGTTACACATGATACAGAGAAAAATAGTTGTTCTTAGTATAAACGTGTGATTGATGTTTTCCAAGCTACCTGGTTCACATACAAAATGTTCTCATGCTCACTTTTTCGGTTGTGCCATCCGTTCGTCCCCTCTCTCAAGCCGGTTGGGGCAGGTCATCGACCAGTTGCTGAATAGTGACGAAGCGCAGGCCGCGCGCCCGGAGCGCAGTGATAATGGTTGGGAGGGCCGCGATAGTCTGGGCGCGATTGCCGCCGCCATCGTGCAGCAGAATGATCGAGCCGTTGTGCGTCGAACTCAGCACGCGCGCAATAATCGCCTGGCTGCCCGGCAGCGACCAGTCGCGCGGATCGACGTTCCACATGACGATCGAGAGATTGAGCTTTTTCGCCTGAGCGCGAATGTTGGCGTTTATTGTCCCGTATGGCGGGCGGAAAAAGGCCGGAAAGATATGGGTGAGCTGATAGATCGCGTTCGCCGTCATCGACAGTTGCCGGGAGAGAGCCGGCGTCGGCAGGTAGAGCAGGTTTGGGTGGGACCAGGTGTGGTCTTCGACCAGCTCACCATCCGCGCTCTCCTGGCGCACAAGCGCAGGATAGGCGAGGACCTGCTGCCCGATGCAGAAGAAGGTGGCCGGGACGCCAAAGCGTTGCAGGATGGCGAGGATTTGGGGTGTGGAGGAGGGCTGCGGCCCGTCATCGAAGGTCAGCGCGATCTCCGGTAGGCGTGGATTGCCGTGGAAAAGCGGGCTATCGAGCGGGACTGTGGACGCCGGCGAGAGGTGAGGCGGGGTGAGGCTATGCCGGGCCAATTGTGGTGAGGCGCGCTGTGCCAGCGCGTGCGTGAGTGGAGGCGGCTGACTCGGAGTGAAGGTATATGCCAGAGCCAGTGAACCAAACACGCTGAGGAGGACACCGAGCAGAAAAATCAGCCTGGCGTGTCGTATCCGCCTCGGATGTCCTCGGCTTGCTGGGATGGTACTCCTGTGTAGGAAACGATAGTTACGCATACGTCAATCCTTCCCGATCGTTACTATATACAGCCGCTTTCATTTATTGATAGCTATAGTATAACAGTTTTTACTGACACCGGCTGAGATTCTCAAGAGAGACGTGTGCATGGCCCGTTGCCCTTGTGTGCTCGTCCTATACTATATGCGACGAAACGCGATACTTCGATAAAGCTGAGCGTTGGAGTAAGTAAGGTGAGCCTTATCGATGCTGCAAACCATGAAAAGCCGGGCACATTCGGGCTGGTGGCTGTTTGGCGCCTCTGTGACGGCGAGGCCAGAAATGTTCCTGGAGAGAAGGAAATGTAATATATGAGGTTCAAGCGAGTGGAGCGATCGGGTTTGATTATTGCGCAGAGCCGTCGGGTGGGCGGGCCTGTGAGAAAGGGCTATGCCGGGCTGCTTTTCGTCAGTTTGCTGCTGATGTTTCTTACCTCCTGCAGTAATCCCCTGGACGCCGGGACATCTGCAGCGCTCAACACCAACACACCCGTCGTGTTCCAGCCGACCGCCACGCCTTCTCCGGTTTCAACTGCCACGCCTGATCCCTTGCTGGCTGCGAAGGCCAGGGTGTTGCAGATCATGGCGGGCATGTCGCTGGATCAGAAGCTGGGCCAGTTGATCGTGGTCGAGTACCTGGGGAACAACTACCAGGCGAGCGGCCTGCAATATATGGTGACGCAACAGTATATCGGCGGTATCCTTTACCAGTATGTCAATCACAATTTCGCGCCGCCGGAGAACACGGTCAGCGGAATGGCCGCCTTTTCGCAGCGGATTCAGCAGGACGCCAGAATCCCTCTGCTGCTCGGCACCGACCAGGAGGGCGGGCAGGTCAACCGCCTGCAGACCTTTCACGGTCCGCTGCCGTCCGCAGCGGCGATGGCGGCGACCGGCAATCCCCAATACGCGTATAATCAGGGGGCACAGGCGGCGAAGTGGCTGAAAGAGTTGGGCATCAACAGCAACCTGGCCCCGGTCGTCGATGTGCATACCGTCAACCCGCCCATCTTGCAGGATCGCATGTTCGGCAGCACGCCCCAGGCGGTGGAAACCTACGCGGGCGCTTTCCTGGATGGTTTGCAGCAAAACGGCGTCGCGGGCTGCCTGAAGCACTTCCCGGGACTGGGCGCAGTTACCTCAGATCCGCACGCGGGCCTGCCCACGATCTATCGCAGCCTGAGCGATTTGAAGCGCATCGATCTCGCGCCGTACCAGGTCATGATCGGC
>Ga0209581_1003458_pt1 | contig 13575 bp, 9 predicted proteins | sample Coa_R2_FD_187160 | JGI IMG/M metagenome (GOLD analysis project Ga0209581, IMG submission 187160) | Surface soil microbial communities from Centralia Pennsylvania, which are recovering from an underground coalmine fire - Coalmine... | ecosystem: Environmental > Terrestrial > Soil > Unclassified ...
GCGCACAAGCGGCAGAACATGATACAGGAACTGCAACTGAAGGCAGAACTGTATAACAGGTTCATGAGCATGTGAGAGATTAGGATGATACCATTTGCTAAATCATAAGGAGTTAGTCAACAGAGCAATTCTGTTATAACTTCAAATGATCTTTCCTCTTCTTGGAGAACATATTTTTATCAACTAATGTTAGCGGGGTAGATTCTTCTCCTAATCTTCGTGCTTTACTCGAAATCCTTCTAGGATGATATGATGGTTCCAATAGGCTTTGATGTGGTTATTTTATTGTCAAAAGTAGAATATGAAATAAAATCAATCCTGTCTTGTGAGCTAAATTTAGCCTAAAGTCGACGATAATATACACCGGCAATTAAGAACTAACTTTAAAACTAGCACGCATGACCGGCTTCGATAAGACCTGGACTCGTCCCGAGTCTGTAGGTATAACCGAAAAATTACGTGAAACTGTAAAACCACAAGGTGCGCTCAAACCTAGAATTGAGGGCGCCGTGAACAAATTACAGGGTCAAATATCGAAGATGGATGCTATGCTGACAAAGCTGAGACAGAGAGATGAACAGCTTTTCAAGCGAATCGTAGCCGCAATGCAGCAACACGATGCGAGCACAAGCAGAGTTCTATCAAACGAACTAGCCGAGATAAGAAAGGTCACAAAGATGCTAGGAAATGCAAGGATGGCACTAGAGCAAGTACAATTGCGTCTAACAACAATACACGACTTGGGAGATGCAATGGTAGCAATCGCTCCTGCAATGTCAACTATGAAGGGACTAAAATCATCCCTTGGAAGATTCATGCCAGAGGCAGATTCCGAGCTGAACGCAATGACCCAGACACTCAATGGACTAATGATGGACTCGCTAGCAGGTGGAGACTTCAATGTAGACTCCGACGTCTCAAACGAAGAGACAGAGAAGATACTCCAGGAAGCATCGGCAGTTGCAGAACAGCAAATTGGCGACAGGTTCCCATCAGTTCCATCACCCTCCGGCGTATCGTCACAATCAACATACGAGTAGGGGAAGCTCGGATGGGAGACTGGCGAGAACGTCTCTTTTTATGTTATAATAGTGGCTGAAGATATTATTGCGACAAATCTTATTTGTTGTCAAGAATCTTTCTGGCCTTTGCAAATATCATCAACCACTGGTTCCACTTTAAGCGGCCTGTCTGAGTATTCTGTCTGCTTGGATGGTAGGAACATATTATTGTCAAATTTTTGTGTGTAAATGACTTGCCGTGAGCAAAATCGATATCTTTTATGTTTAAGAGCTTGCAGCAAGTGTCAAAAGCTATCCTGCCAAGGCATACTATTACGCTGACTTGTTTTAGTATGGACAACTCTTTTATCAAATAAGGAAAACAGTTTTCAAATTCCTCCCGTGTAGGCTTGTTTTGTGGTGGCGCGCATCTAACTGACGCTGTAACATAGGCATCAACGAGTCTTAATCCATCGTTGATTCCAAGACTTGACGGCTTGGAAGCAAATCCATTCTCATACATGGCTTTGGCAAGCCAATCTCCAGAACTGTCTCCTGTAAACATCCTTCCAGTTCTATTTCCGCCATGGGCAGCTGGCGCAAGGCCAAGAATCAATAACCGCGCATTGACATCCCCAAAACCTGTGAGGGGTCTGCCCCAATATTTTTCATCTTTGAACCGCTTTACTTTTTCTTTTGCAATTTTCCGTATGTAAGATGCAAGTCTAGGGCATCTCTTGCAGTTTATTATTTTGCGGTTCAGGTTTTGAAGAGATTGCATTGAAGACTCGTAGTATTACTAGAATCTAAATCTTGAAAAATATATTGTAATTGACAATGCAAGCGGAAGTAGGATTATGGGCAACGGAAATTCTGGAAGAGACTTGTCAGGGGAGATCATCGTGCCCCACTTACTAGGGCTTGGAATTTCAAGAGAAGTAATTTGACCAATGTCCTGTGGATATGAGTAAATTGTATTAGAGTGAGAATCATAAACTTCTACATAGATACCGTAAACATCTGATCTTCCAACCAGATCTATTGGAATTCTAAACTCGTACGTTGTATGTGGAGTGGGAGTGTATCTATCATTTTGATCCGATATGCCTCCAATTGCGATATATCCTTCAGGATTTGAAATTATTTTGTAGTGGTAGGTCATACCCAACTGTGATCCTCCTTGTAGCACAAAAGAGTTCTTACCGTTTAGTACTGCAATAAAGCAATAATCATTAGAGGTAGGTATCTGTACTTTTGTATTGTTTGCATCAAGGCAGATTATAGCTCTATCTGAATTTTTCGTAAAATTAGTTAGAGTCAACGCATCAATCATAAAATACAGATAATTTCCCTGATGGGCTGATCTAAACTCTATTCTCGTAGTATCGTTGTAGACAAGATCGTTCAGACTTGATTCCTTCCATTCGGTATAAAATGTCCACTTACCATCAAAAATTATATGATTTAGAGTGCTTGCTTTTGTAATCAATACTTGATCGTCTGCAAAGACATTAGGTGTATGAATAATAACGGCAATTGCGAAAAAAGAGCATATGACAAGAAGACTGCAGAATTTCTTACCATAGTTTCTTGCCATGGAATTTCTTTTAGAAACATTAATGATAAAAATATTCATTAAATCTACTGGTTAACAACTAATGTTTATATCCAAAAAGAAAGACTAGAGTACAGATCTTAATATTTGAACAAAAAATCAATTGCAGGGATTGGAATCGGGATTGCAGTAGCCATTGCAATGTTGGTAATTCTTTCCAGTACTAATTTGGCGCCAAGCACTATCAAACCAACACTCCCTAATGTTACCAATAATGGACCCACACAGCCTGCCATAACTCCTACCACCTCTACTCCTACAACTACCACTAAGAAGAGCTATACGCTTGAATTGAACGAAAGTGTTGGTATAGCGGCAAAGTAAGGTTTTGCCAAATTGGTCATTCTTGCAAGTGATATTTTCCATGACGTTTAATATGATCTTGCAGTACATGTGAATAATGCAACGATATACAACCGTAGGGCTGTTAAGCGCTATAGTGCTTTCAGTAGGTATCTTAGGAGTATATGGGTTCACTTCAATACCTTCTACACTAAAAGCACAGTCAGACACACAGAACGTAGGTGCGGTTCCAATGCTGGGACACGTAACCTTGACTGTGACAGATCCGCAAGGCCACATTGTAGCATATCACCAAGGCGACAATGTAGTGGTAAACCAAGCAGAAGACTGTCTTTCTGCCAAGATATTTGGGATTGCAAGTCCACAGTGTTCAGTTAGTGGTGCCTCTGCAAACTATAATGTGATTGGAATTGGCAATGCAACCGGTCCAACTGCTGCAAAGACAGATACAGGACTTGCCCATGAGATCACTTCAGGTGGGCTTGGAAGAGTAACTGCAACAACACAGACCGAAACAGATGCTACATCTGGAGCGCCTGTTCAAGATGTATTGCAAGCACAATTCACTAACAGTCAAGGTGCTAACACAGTAACCGAAGCTGGATTGTTCAACAGTACATCGGTTTCTTCCACAAAAGGCATGTTTGCTCATCAAACATTTAGTGGAATAACACTAAACAACGGCGACTCGCTAACAGTCAAATGGACAGTAACAATGGGAACCTAAAAACATGTCCGAATTTTTTAATGGACGTGTAACCCCTATTTTTGATAAAAATCATGTTAGACACTCAAATGTATTTACAAAATCTTCTAGGCTAGATGGCATTACTAACAATTTGGAAATTTTCAATAAAAGTTGCTATTTTATTCAAACTAGGAATATTGTTCACTCTTCTCCAGTTTTTTATCTTCATAATCATATGCAGAATAACAAATATGATAGATCTGGAAAAAAATTCATTTTTCATAAAAGTATAAAGGAACAAGTTAGTATACTTAGGGAAGGTTAGAAAATGAAATTCAACTTGATCATGAGCGTAGTATTGGTAGCTCTATTATTTTCTTTATCATTTCTAATTCTTGTTCCAAATTCAAACAAGGCTTTTGCACAGAATGATGTTTTCTTAAAAAGCATAACTCGAATATCTGGAGGCAGTATCTTTAATGCACCACTGTCTGTTGCTCTAGATCCATCAGAAAATGTCTATGTGGCAGATTCTAACAATTATCGTATTGCAAAGCTTAGTAATTCAGGTACTTTCATTACGGCATTAGGCACGGCGGGACAAGGAGAACTCAACACAACATCAGGCGTAGCTGTCGATTCATCTGGTAATGTCTATGCTTCCGACTTTGACAGAAATCTAGTGATAGAATTCAACAGCTCTGGTTCCTTTGTCAAATCATTTGGTTCTGGAACACTTTCCTCACCATCAGGCGTAGCTGTCGATTCATCTGGAAATGTCTACGTTGCAGACACCGGCAACAACCAAATCGTAGAGTTTAGCAATTCCGGCACTACTTTACAATCATTTGGTTCTGGAACACTTTCCTCACCATCAGGCGTAGCTGTCGATTCATCTGGAAATGTCTACGTTGCAGACACCGGCAACAACCAAATCGTAGAGTTTAGCAATTCCGGCACTACTTTACAATCATTTGGTTCTGGAACACTTTCCTCACCATCAGGCGTAGCTGTCGATTCATCTGGAAATGTCTACGTTGCAGACACCGGCAACAACCAAATCGTAGAGTTTAGTAACTCTGGAGGTTTTATTCAATCGTTTGGTACTCCTGGAACCCTTCTGTTGTCATTGCCAGCCAATGTTGCGCTAAATGGTACCGGTGACATATTTGTAGCAGATCAGGGAAATGACAGAATTGCAGTATTTGATAATATGGGTAACTTTCTCTTTTCTTTTGGTATCCATGGTAGTGGAAATGGTCAATTTAACAAACCATTTGGAATTGCATTTGATTCCTCTGGGAATATTTACGTTGTAGATACTGGAAATAATAGGGTAGAAAAATTCGATAGTACTGGCAACTTTATCTTATCATTTGGCTCTATAGGGACAGGTGGAGGATTATTTGAGCAGCCCCTTGGAATTGCCATAGGCAACAGCGGTAACATTTTTGTGGCAGACACTAACAATCACAGAATTTCAAAGTTTAGCAGCTCAGGTTCGTATATACAGTCATTCGGTAGTGGAACACTTAGCAAACCAAGCGGTGTAGTGTTCAATGCTGCTGGAAATTTCTATGTGAGTGATAGAGGCAATAATGTGGTCTATGAATTCAACAGTACTATAGGCTCCCTCATAGGTACATTTCCAAACTCAAACTCTGGTGGCATTACTTTCAGTATACCTTATGGCATAGGATTTGACTTTCCGGGAAATCTCCACGTTGTAGACTCTGGGCACAGTCGTGTTGTGGTTCTTTCAAGCACGGGACAAAATATTGCTCAGTTTGGCTTTCCAGGTAGTGAAAATGGAAACTTTAGCATACCGTCCGGTTTAGCTATTGATGCATCAGGAAATATCTATGTGGCAGATACAGGAAACAACCGCGTAGAGATATTCTCCCCAACGGTTCCACCTGCAACCACTATAACTCTAAACAATCCAACCCCATCATCAGTTAGGTGGGGGATTGATAGTGTGAGTATCTCTGGCCACGCTACCAGTATTCCTACAGGATCTACCATCACAATAAATTGGGGTGATGGTAATACTACACCAAATATTCCAGTATCTACTTTTACCGGAAACTGGGGCCCTGTTACTCATACATATCCCGCAGCAACATCTGGTCAAACTGAACAGATAGTGGGAACCGTAAACAACGGAAATACGGTTCTGGCAACAAGTTCTCCAGTCTCTGTTATGGTAATTCCTCATCATACATCAATTACGATAGGAAACATTCCAAATGTACCGTTTGGTGGCCAGGTAACTGCATCAGGAATTCTTACAGATACTGATGCAGGAATTGGAATCTCTAATATTCCAATTTCATTTTCAGGAAACGGTATTGTTAGCATGCCTCCAGCAACTACAGCGTCTGGAGGATCATACTCATCAACTGGAACTGCAACAAGTTCGATCTCTAGTGGCTTACAGGTGACTGCCACTTTTGTTGGCAACTCACAATATCTTCCATCTACCGCAACATCTTCTACCTTCAGTACACTACAACATCATGCTATATTATATCTCACTCCAATACCCAATTCTCCTTGGGGTGGCTTGATTACGATATCTGGTACACTCAACGATACTGATGCTGGAAACGTGGGAGTAAATGGAAAATCCATTACCATAACAGGTAGTGGAGTTACAAGCAGCCAAACTGTAACCACAAGTACCATATCTGGAAAAGCCGGTTCATTTTCAACAACTGCAAACGCACCAAACAGTGTTGCAACCGGACTGTCTGTAACTGCAACCTTTGCAGGAGACTCTAATTATATCGGAAACAGCATCTCAACAAGCTATAATACAATAGCACATCGCACAAGCCTTACACTAAACCCAATCTCAAATATTATAGCTGGCGGAACTATTATTGCATCTGGAATTCTCAAAGATACTGATGCCAACGCGGGACTTGTAGGTTCTACAATTACTTTCAACGGTACTGGCCTTGGCACAATAGGTAGCACATCTACAGCAGTGGGTGGAGCCTATTCAAGCCAGGGTACAGCACCTAACAATGTTTTGTCAGGACTCAGATTGCAGGCACATTATTCCGGCAGTCAGCTGTATCAAAATGCAGACAGCATCATCCAAACATATAGCACAGGCAATGCACCAGCTGTATCAATTAACGCTCCAGTAATACCAAACACATTAGGAAATAACCAGGCAAGGTGGGGAATAGATCCAGTAACCATTAACGGAACAGTCTCAAATGCTGTCAATGGTGATACCATAACAATCACATGGGGTGACTCTTCTTCTGTTAACAACATTCCAATCAATTCTGGAAAATGGGGACCTCTAACACATACATATGGTCCTGGTGCAGTTGGAACAAACCACATACTTGCTACTCTAATAAGCAGCACCAATGTTAACAAGACTATATCTGCACCTCTTTCAATCTTTGTAATTCAACACAAAGCTGTCATAACACTAAATCCAGTATCTAACGTAGGAGCCGGTGGCACTCTTACCGTTACGGGCAGGCTAACTGATGCAGATGTAAACACGGGCATAAGCGGAGAGCCTGTGATATTTAATGGAACAGGAGTTGGAACATTAGCTACGGTAGGAACAAACTCCACAGGATATTATACCGCAACTGGTACCGCACCAAACACTATAACAAACGGCCTAACCCTACAAGCCCGCTTTACTGGAGACCTTGACATATTCCCTGCGTCTAGTGCAATACAGACATACAATACCCTTGCCATCACCAGTCCCCCTGAAGGCTTTAACCAATTTGATCCTGTGAGCAAGGATGTTCTAGTATATGGAATAGACTCTACTGGAAAAATCTTCGGACCAATCAAGCCCACATCCGTGACAAAAACAGTCTGGGATGCTGATGATGACCAAGGAGGAGATCATTCAAAGTCAGGCGACCAAGGAAAAGGCGACGATAAATCCAAGTCAGACGATCAAGGAAGAAACGGCGATCACTCTAGGATAATCTTCCAAAACTATGCTGGAAATTCACAAATATTATTCCAAAAATATGATGATAAATCCAAACCAGGCAAAGAGGGAAAAGATGACGACCACTCCAAGTCTGGTAATAAAGGCGGAGATGATGATCATCAATACTATCCAGGAAATGATCATGACTTTGATGGAAAGCAAGCAGAACTACGAACTTTCAATATTGTAGACAGTGCAGGCAATTCATTGGTGCTAACAGAGAAGGTTGTCAAGTCCAACAACCAGATAAACGTACATGTAATCAGCATGCAATATAACAACGGCAAAGTCATGCCTGCACCTATCAATCTCAAGCACTTTAGCTGGTCTCTTGACAAGAAGAACAACGTGCAAGAACTTGACCAAGCCATGATTGTAGGTAAATTCATACTTCCAACAATTTTTGTGCATGCAGAATTCTCGCAGGGAAATAATCAGACACACATTGAAGTTATACAGTTTGGCCAGCACCCACAGCATATAATAAAGAACGGCTTGGATTTGCTAAAGATGCTAACAGCAAATGGAAGTCTAACCATACAATATTAGACGTTAGGCTTTTTTCTGGATTTCTAAAAGTATCATACTGACCAATTAGGATCTTGTAGCTGTCAAAGATTCCATTACTGTATTCATGTAAGTAACTGGCTTGCCGTAAGTGTCTACAAGCATCACATTTCTGTTATGCAATGATAACAAAGACAAGACCTCAATTGAGATGTAGCCTTTGCCTGACATGACTATCTTCTCATACGGCATATTGTTGATGTACCATTCCTCAACTTCAGGTTCTTTGAATGGGTCTGATACATTTTTGAGAACAATTTTAGAGTCTTTGACGTTGATGGAGAAACCGTAACCTTTGAGGAATTTTACATTGTAATGATTTTTCTTACCTTGTAAAGTCATGAATGACCAAACATTGAATGTGCAAACTGTGTTATGACGTTAGATAACTGAGTAACTTTTATACATAAATCGATGAAGACTATTGCTCTATCTTCTTTTGACTCTTTTACTTTAATCTGATTGGATATTCTTGTATCCAATTTGTCAGTTAATTCTCTAACCATCTTTTCTATGACATCCATTCCAAGTCCTGAAATCCTACTGACAAAAGCAATTGGGCCTGCGCCCGTATATTCTACTATACCTTCAAGAAGATGATGATCAATCAACCAAATCAGATTTGCATTAATTTTGTTACCATCAACGTTTTCTAATGATTCTATCTTAGCCTCAATACCTACCTCCTGATACAGTTCTTTATAGTATTGAGATAACAAAACCAATCTAATTTCTTCATTTTGTGTTAATGTCATCAGTTCGTATTTACTTAAGTTATGATCTTAAAGCTTCTCCAACAAATCATAACTTCCGTTATAATCTAGTTACTAACGAAAACAAACACAGAACCTTTCGTGAAAAGGGGGCGTTCTATTTTTACTCTTTGTCAATAAAGTCTTTAACAATTTTGAAAGATCAGAAAAAATTATTCTATTGACAATTCCTTCTACACAATCCAAGTTGCTGTCCAAACTATGCTCAGATCTGTATCAATAATCTCTTCCAAATCGGCAACTGCTTAAGACTAATATGCCATCGCGGAACCCCATCTTTGGTCATAATTCCTTCCCCCTTAATGATTATTTGAATTCAAGTTATCTTAATGATTGGTGGTGTACCTACTCGTAGAGTTCTGTCTGCTCTAATGGTAATTGTAGATCATAAATCATCACCAATCATTTTCTACAATCCCATTGTTTGTGGCATTTCGAGTAGGCGTCCACATCATTCAGCATGTTACTTGGAGACAAAATTCATTTGAACGCAAAAATTTTTTCTATGATAACCATTTGCCTATTGGCAATTTCGTTGTTGACAACAGCGGGCAATATTGCATGGGCAATGAATGAAAAAAATACAACAGCAGTAGAAAAAACCCCATTTCCAGATCAACCAAGTACAGAACCGCAAAATTCCAAAACTCCAAGACAAATAGAAATTGACCTTAACGATGGAGTTTCAGTTAACACAAACGATCCACAAAGTGGAGGACACAAAGACAATCAACAATCTCAAAATCCAACTGTGCATCAACAAATTGTCCTTAGTGAAAAACTGGCCATATCAGTCAACAAACCAGATCAAGACATGATAGTTCTTGTAAAACAAAACTCTGATAATCTTACAACATTAGAAAGAATAACAGGAATAGAAAGACTTCGATTCGATGGAAGAAAACTAGTTGAAGAAAAAAATGGACCAAATTTGTCTGATCAGAATCAATTTAATGTAATTTCCTATGCACAAAATAAAATCCAATCAATAAATGTAATACCAATTCATGACATAGAGTCAAATCTAATTAGTTTCATACAAAAATCACAATCAACACTAGAACTCAAATTAGACTCATTTTCAACATCAATACAACATCGTCTTCATCTGATTTCCTACAACTCGCACATATTGGCAGATGATCTAACTGGGCTAGCACATTCTGCTGCTGATCTGAAAAACCCAACACTATTTGTTATGTTGGTGCCTCTTTCAGGCTATATCCTACTTCGTTCAGAAGAAATAGAGATTACTTTTTACAAATCAAAAAGATTTGTCTCTTTTACTCTGTTTGTAATTCTTGTTTCGTCCACTGCAATTGGACCAATTTCTGTCTCCCCAAGTTTTATGGCATATGCATATTCTCAAGCTAACGAATCCAATACATCTGTAAAAATATCTAAGCAAGATCTTACCCAGTCTACCCTCAACCTCAACGGATACTCCAACTCCACCCAGTCTACCCTCAACCTCAACGGATACTCCAACTCCACCCAGTCTACCCTCAACCTCAACGGATACTCCAACTCCACCCAGTCCTACAACACACCAAATGCTACACAATCTTGGAGCTTTGGCAACAAGAACAATGGAACCAAAGTGGTAGGTGAGATAGGACTTGACAACACCACAAACAGCGCGTCATTACAACTAGAGGGCAATGGATATCTGACTGCAAACGGCTCATCCACAAAAGAGATCAAGAATCTTACTATATCTGCCTGGGTAAAGCCAGATTACAGCCAAGGCTCTCCTGTATTTACAGTAATAAGCAAGGAAAAGGAGTTTGCCTTATCCATAAACAACAACATCCCGCCGTACAAATTTGCCCAGTTTTCAGTTTTTGACGGAATAAGATGGGATACAGTAAACTCAACAGTATCAATCGGACAGAATTGGAACAACCTTGTTGCAACCTTCAATGGATCATCTATAGCACTATACGTTAACGGAACTCTACAATCTTCAGTACCACTTACCAACATGATTACCATTTCTGAAAAAGGAGATCTTGCAACAAAAGACTCTACAGACTTGTCATCAAATGCAGATATAGTAATAGGCGCCCAGTATGATAGTACAAGAAAAGCAGCAAGCAGTCAATTCTCGGGTCTAATAAGCAATGTCAACCTCTATGATTCATTACTTAATCCATTCCAGATACAGAGTCTTTACAACCAAAACCTTGCCTCATTTTATCCACAACTATCTCTAACGCAGACCAAATCTATCTCATCTAACTCTACTCTTGCTGAAGCATTAGCGGTATTAGATAACGTATCACTGAATTACACAAGCAATATAAACATGACAAACTCTACACTACTGAATTACACAGTATCTGCCAGTTCCCTGAGTCTAAATGCTACCAAGTCTTCATACAAACTGACTGACAATCCAGAGCTCAATTTCCAATATGTTAACGATACTACCTATGCTAAATTGGCAAAGATAGTCAAAGCACAAAAAGAAAAATCACAGTCAGGTGCATGGCAGAGCAGCAAAGAGAGCATAACAATCAAAGTTTTGGATCCGCACGGTATACCGATCCAGGCAAGTACCACCTTTGCAAAAATTAGAGAAGGAAAGTTCGACATCAAGATATCCTCTTCCAGATATGGAAAGCCAGGACTCTACACTGCAATAGTCGAGCTTACAAAGAATGGCAAGAAATATGTATCACAGACCCAATTTGCATGGGGGCTTGTCATAGTAAACACAAACAAGGGAATTTACAAGCCAGGCGAGACTGCAAATCTTACTATAGTCGTATTAAACAATATGGGACAGCCAGTCTGCAACTCCCAAATATCAATGAGCATAATATCTCCTGATCTTACAAATACAATTCTTTCAAGCAACAATGGAATTACAAGAGATGCATCATGTGGCGTCTATTATGCGCAGTATGTCCCATCAATCGAGGGTAACTATACAGTAAACGTGTCAGCCAGTACTCCAAACGGAATGACCCACTTTACGACCTACTTTTTGACCAAAAATAGCTATGCTTTTGACATAATTCGAACTGCAGACAGCAAGATAGATCCAATCAACAAGCCAAACTCGTTCAATGTCAAAATCATCATTGGATCATTTGTAACTGCACAGGACCTTACAATAAAGGAATTTGTGCCATCCGTATTCAATGTAACAACAGATGCTTCTGTGCAGACAGTTGGGGATACGAAGATTCTCACATGGAATAAGGATTTGGTTGGCAACAAGACCTTGATACAATACTCTTATTCAGTTCCACTGAACTTTCCACAACTTTACGCATTGGGTCCAGTACAAATCGCTTATGGTAATGAAGGAAACTTTACCGAGGCACGACAATGGTTTGTTGCAAATGATCCAGCAGGCACAATCAATCAGGATGTGACTGCAGAAGCCGATACTGGTACAACTGCAGCACACACTCTTTCAGGTACTATAACTGTCGGCAATAACCAAGATAGGATACTCATAGCTGGAATCACTGTAAAAGATTCCACTGTCGGTTCTGTTTCTTCAGTCAAGATTGGATCTACTTCATTTACAAAGATCACTGCCAAAGAGACTTCATTTGGAGGTGTCGATAATGAAATGTGGTATTTGAAAAATCCTCCTGTAGGAAGTAACACAGTAACAGTTACACTGACAGGAACAAAATCGGATACGATGATCCTCGGTCTAATATCACTTTATGGTGTAGATCAAACAACAACCATTGGAACTCCAGTTACTGCCACAGGAAATAGTAAGACACCTTCCATATCTGTTACTACAGTTAACACAAACAGTTGGATTGTTGACTCGCTATCCCATGCTGGGTCTGGAGGAGCACAAACTACGGGAGCAACTCAGGGATCACCCCTCTATTCTGGTACAATCAGTACTACACTGGAAGGGGAAGGAAGTGCTGCTACTACAACTACTACCGGCACATATACTTCATCATGGTTATTAGGAAGTAAACAACAGTGGGCTGAAATTGCAGTTGAGATCATACCTTCTGGAAGAATTGCACTAACAGAATCCTTATCATTAAGTGATACTGTATCTGTGCAGAAAATAATACACGAACCCATTACGGAATCTCTTTCACTTTCTGACAGTCTAAGCTTAACCAAGGCAATTTCAACTAGTATTCAAGATTCATTGTCATTAGTGGATAGCGCAAGCCGATCCAAAACATACAAGCTAGCTATGATAGAAACACTAACCTTGACTGACTCTATAACAAAAACACATGTTAATTTAAAACCCTTATCAGAATCATTAACCTTGACTGACTCTATAACAAAAACACATGTTAATTTAAAACCCTTATCAGAATCATTAACCTTGACTGACTCGGTTACTACACCACACGGTGTCACCAAGCCATTGACAGAAACTCTCAGTCTCAACGATTCAGTATCCACATCAACTTCCATCACCAAACCATTGACAGAAACCCTACCATTGATCGATTCAGTATCCACATCAACTTCCATCACCAAGCCATTGACCGAGACATTGCCTCTATCTGATTCAGTATCCACATCAACTTCCATCACCAAACCATTGACAGAAACCCTACCATTGATCGATTCAGTATCCACATCAACTTCCATCACCAAGCCATTGACCGAGACATTGCCTCTATCTGATTCAG
>Ga0209581_1003460_pt1 | contig 13564 bp, 12 predicted proteins | sample Coa_R2_FD_187160 | JGI IMG/M metagenome (GOLD analysis project Ga0209581, IMG submission 187160) | Surface soil microbial communities from Centralia Pennsylvania, which are recovering from an underground coalmine fire - Coalmine... | ecosystem: Environmental > Terrestrial > Soil > Unclassified ...
CCTTCCTGCTTCTGATTCATTGCGATCAGCGACTGGCCAAGCCGGAGCATGCTTTCAGGCGCCCTTGCGCTGGCCGGAAAACGCTTGATCTCTTCCGCAAATGTACGCGCGGCCGTGGGATAATCCTTCTGCACGAACGCGATGTCACCAACCCAGTAGATCGCCTGCGGCGTCAGGGGGTCCTTGGGATTGGCGTCGGCAAATGCGCGAAACGCGCTGCGCGCCTGGTCATACTGGGCCTTGGCAAGCAAATCCATCGCGGCGTTGAAACTGCCGTTCGCATCGCCGCCCGATCCACTGGACGGCGGAAGCGAAGCCTGCTGGCGTCCGGCGGCATTGGCTTCGGCCGGCGTCAGCGAACCGAGCACGCCCGGGGGCGGCGCCAGATGCGCCGGCCCTTCGGCACCACCCGCCGGTTCGCCGGACGGCATCGCTGCCGCACCCTGATCCGGCGCGGACTGCTGGTTGCCGCCCGGATTGCAGGGAAGCGCCGGCTGATCCCCGGCCCCCGCAGACAATTGTTGTCCCGCCATGCTGCAGAGCTTGTAGTCGAAATCCTTCTGCATGCGATCCATGCGCGTGTTGAGCTGGTCGATGCGATGCTGGAGCTGCTCGATCTGGCCGGTCAGCTGCTGCAGCGATTGCTCGAGTTCACCCACGCGCTGGTTCAGCTGGGTGATCGAAGCATCCTGCGCCTGTTCGCGCTGCTGTTCTTCTTCATCCGGACCGAAGAGCCCGGCAACCTGGATGCCCAGCCGGCGCTGATCGGCCCGGACTTGCGATTGCAGCGCGCGCGCCCGTATTTCGGCGGCGCTCAGCCTGTAAACGAGATTCTGGCCGGCGGCCCCTCCGCCCTGATCGGCGAGCACGCCATTGCCGACGATCAGCAGCCCGGCCAACGCGCCGCCGGCGGCGGCAAAACGCAGCGCCTTCTGCATACGTGTGTTCGTTTCACGCATTTGAGCCATCCGTTAGCTGAAATCGCCTCCGCCAAAACCTTGAAAAGCAAATGACTTTGCCCAAATTGAGGCCGGCCCGAAATGAAAAAGGCGCCTCCGGGAAGGGAAGCGCCTTCTTCGGCTGACAGGCGGCCCTATGACGAAGGACCGCCGGTTACCACGGTGACGCCGCGGCGATTTTGCGCCCAGCATTCCTCGGTCGACTCCGTGCAGATCGGACGCTCCTTGCCGTAGGAAATCGTATCGATGCGCGCAGGCGACACGCCGTTCGCCACCAGCACCTGCTTGACGGCGTTGGCCCGGCGCGCGCCGAGCGCGAGATTGTACTCGCGCGTGCCGCGCTCGTCGCAATGGCCTTCGACGGTGACATGCACGCCGGGATATTTCTGCAGCCACGCAGCCTGGCGCTGCAGCGTGTTCTGGTCTTCCGGCTGAATGTCGTAGCGGTCGTAGGCAAAATGCACGGTATCGCCGACATTGACACGCAGGTCCTCCTCGCTGCCCGGAACGACGTTGGAGGTCGTCATGGGCGCCGAAGGCCCGGGCGGCGCTTCGCTGGCCGCGGGCGGCTTGGATTCACATGCGGCGAGCAGAAGCGCCGCGCAGACGGCGGAAAGCTTGAGGGCGGTCGAGTATCTCATGAACACAACTCCATCTCGGCAATAAGCTCCTGGTGCGGCGGAGCCATGCCATAACTCTCTGGGGGCGTGCACCGGTTCCATAAACCACTGGCGATTGCCGTGGAAAAGCGGCGGAAAATACTAAGAGCCACCTCCTACTGGATCAAGGGCGACCAGGCCGGGTCTGACGCCGCACCGGGCGTCAACACGCGCTGTTCGTTGCGTCCGGTGATGTCCACCGACCATATCTGCGCGCCGCGGCCGTTGCGTTCGCTGCGCGTGAACATCAGCACGCGGCCGTTGGGCGCCCAGGTGGGGCCCTCGTCCTCCCAGCCGTCCGTGATGACACGCTCGCCCGAGCCGTCGGGGTGCATGACACAGATGCGGAAGGCGCCGCCATCCTGTTTGGTAAATGCGATGAGATCGCCGCGCGGGCTCCAGACAGGCGTGCCGTTCTTGCCGCCGCCAAAGCTGATGCGATGCTGGTTGGAGCCGTCGGCATTCATCACATAAACCTGCTGGCTGCCGCCGCGGTCGGATTCAAAGGTGATTTGCGTCCCGTCGGGCGAATAGGACGGCGAGGTATCGATCGCCGGGTCGGCCGTGAGCCGGGATACGCTGCGGGTGCGCAGATCCATCACATAGATGTCGGAATTGCCGCCCTGTTCCAGGCTCATGACCACCTTGTTGCCGTCGGGCGAAAAGCGCGGGCTGAACGTCATGTTGGGAAAGTTGCCCAGCATCTCCTGCCGCCCGGTTTCCAGATCGAAGAGATAAACGCGCGGACGGTTTTCCGCGTATGACATGTAGGCGATCATCTGCGCGGTGGGATTGAAGCGCGGCGTCAGCACGAGATAGCTGCCGTTCGTGAGGAACTGCGGATTGGCGCCGTCTTCATCCATGATCGCAAGCCGCTTGATGCGATGCGTGGCCGGGCCGGACTCCGAAATGAAGACGATGCGGGTATCGAAATAGCCCTTTTCGCCCGTGATCCGTTGATAAATGGCATCGGAGATCATGTGCGCGATGCGCCGCCAGTTTTCCGGGGTCGTGGAATATTGCTGGCCCAGCATCTGGTTTTCGCCGAACACGTCCCACAGGCGGAAATCCACGCGCAACCGGCCATCCGGCTGATTGGCGGCCGATGCCGTTACCAGCGCCTGCGCGTTGATCACGCGCCAGTTCGCAAAATTCGGCGGGACGTTCACGTCCCTGATCTGGTCGACAAAAGATTTCGGATCGAGCGCCTTGAACAGGCCCGAACGGTTGAGGTCGGCCCGCACAACGCCCGCAATCTGCGCGCCCACCGGGCCGCCGAGAAAATCGGGAATGGCGATCGGCAGCGGCTGCACCACGCCCTGATTGACGTCGACATGCAGCTGGGCGCTCGCGGGCGCGGCAAAGGCCAGAGCGGCCAATGCGGCGGCAGCGAAAACCAGCGCGCGTGAAACCGCAGATTTCATCATTCGTCTCTCCATTAATCTGCGCCAAGCATCTTGCGCGGATCGAATGTCACCGTGATATCCCGCCATAATGAATACCTGTCCGCGGGCAACTTGTACGGCGCGCAGACAAAGATCGCCCGCTTGGCCGCATCGGCCGCCGCACGCATGAACGGATTGGACGCGACGGCAGCGGCGGAGTCTGCCGTCAATTGTGGCGGCTGTGCGACGCTTCCGTCCGGATTGAGAAAAACTTCCATTTCCACGATGAGCTGCTCGGGATGGGGGGCGCCGACCGGCGCCGTCCAGCATTGGGAAATCTGGTTCCGCAGCGCATCCACCAGGTCCATCGTCATGGCGTTCATCTGCCCGATGCCCTTAACCGTGCGCGTGCCCGGCTTGGCATTGGAGGTCGTGGCCGGGGCGGATGTGAGCTTGTTCAGCAGCGCCGCGAATTGATCCGATTTCGGCTTTTGCGGTTTCGCGGGCGCGGGCTGCTGCTGCGGCTTCAATTGCGGAACCGGCGTGGGTTCGGGCGGCTTCAGGGCAGGTTCGGAAGGCGACTCGTCGGGCGCGGGCTCCGCCTGATCCTCCTGCTGCGGAATAACCGGCGTCTGAACATCCAGCGGGTGCGCCTGAGCTTCGACGGGTTCCGGCCTGATTTGCGGCGCGGGCCGCGCGGTCGGGGCAATGTTGGTTTTTTCCCCGATGGTAATGAGATCGACCGGGATGCTGGGCGGCGACTCGTCGGAAATGTCGAGCGAATGCGTGAAGGTAAAGAACGTCGCGGCGATCAGTCCGCCGTGCAGCAACAGGGAGCCCGCCCAGGCCAGCGGCGAGCGGCGGTCGCCCGCGCGGCTTGCGAGCGAGATCCTACTTCTTTTCCGGGCGAGGCTTTGCGACATCGGTCACAAGTCCGATATGCGTGAAACCGGCGGAGCTGATCAGCGCCATCACCTGCATCACGCGGCCGTAATCCACGGACCTGTCGCCGCGGACGAAAATGCGCTGATCGTAGCCGTTGGCGGCAATGGCCGTGAGCTTCGGCACAAGCTCGTCTTCGGAAACGACCGTGTTCTGAAGATAGATGCGGCCGTTCCGCCTGATCGTCACCGACAGCGGTTCACGATCCTGGCCGAGCGCCTGCGCGCGCGTCTTCGGCAGATCGACGGGCACGCCCACGGTGAGCAGGGGCGCCGTCACCATGAACACGATCAGGAGCACGAGCATCACATCCACAAAAGGCGTGACGTTGATTTCCGCCATGGGGCGGATGCGGCCCCTTCGCCCGGACTCGATTCGCCTGATCCCAGCAGCCATCAGCGCACCTTGTCGTCGAGCTGGCGGGACAGAATGGCGGAAAATTCGTCGGCAAAGGCTTCGAGCCGCGTGCCGTAACGATTAATTTCGTTGATGAACTTGTTGTAGAAAATCACCGCCGGAATGGCCGCAAGCAGCCCCATGGCGGTGGCGAACAGGGCTTCGGCAATGCCGGGCGCCACCACGGCGAGCGTGGTGTCATGGCGGGCGGCGATGGCCGAAAACGAATTCATGATGCCCCAAACGGTGCCGAACAGACCTACAAACGGCGCAGTGGCGCCGACGGTTGCAAGAAAGCCGAGCTGACGCTCCAGTCCGTCGGTTTCGCGCGTGATTGTTACCGTCATCGCCTTGTCGATGCGGTCCTTGACGCCGGGCAGCATGGATTCGCGCGGCGCCTGCCCGCCTTCGAAGGCGCGGCGCCACTCGCGCAGGCCCGAAACGAACACCGCCGCCAGCGGATGTTCGGGCCGCGCAAACTGCTGATAGAGCTCGTCCAGCGAAAGGCCCGACCAGAAAATCTTTTCGAACTTGTCGGCGCGGCGGCGGATGGAGCCGAGCGCGAGCCATTTGTTGATGATGATCGTCCACGACCACAGCGATGCCAGCAGCAGAAGAATGAGCACGGTTTTGACCAGCGGATCGGCGCGCATGAAGAGCGGCACAACCGAAATGCTGGTGGCGTCGGGCGCGGCTTCGCCGCCGGTCTGCTGCACATCCACATTGGTTGTGGGCGCGGAGAGAGGCTGCGTGTCGGCAACCGGGCTTGTGGGGGCGGCGCGCGGCGTGCGTTGCGCAAGCGCGGTATCCGCGAGCCCCGCCGTTCCCATGGATATGACCACGGCCGAGATGATCGCGGCTGCGAAACGCTTCAGGGACATGAAAACCTCTTGAGCCGAAAGCGCCTTGCGCGCGGCCTGGAACGCATCGTGGGTTATAGCCTTGCGCAAAAACTCATTGAAAGGTGGCCGAATTTTGACGCCAATCGTTAAGTGTCTGTTTCGACGAGATAAGGCGCAAGTTTTGCCCGCACGGATTCGGGAATGCGCCGGGGCTTGCCCGACAGCGTGATGATGCAGGCTTCCACGCGGCCGTGGGTGAGCAGCGCGCCGCCGGAATAGATTTTCTGGTCCGCCGACATGCGCGCGCCGGATATGGCGGTGCAGGCGGTGTGGACCTCCAGCATGTCGTCGAGGCGGGCGGCGCGGTGGAATTCAAGCGAGAGCTTGCGCAAGGCCCAGGCTGTCGGTTCCGCATCATCGAGCCTTGCCAGCGGGATGCCGGCGGCGCGAAAGAACTCCGAACGGCCGCGTTCCATGAAGCGCAGATAGTTGGCGTGATAGACCACGCCGGAAAGATCGGTGTCCTCGTAATAAATGCGCACCGGCAGGACATGGACCCTGCCGCGAAACCAGCCTGGCGGATTTTCCCGGTCCGTCACTGACATTTCCGGCCCTTCGGGCAGGGCGGCTTTGCCGCGGGCGCGGGCGGAAGCGCGTTGACCATGAACGGCTGGCTGGCCGGCGGCGGCGGCGGGGATGGCGCGTCGAGAAAATCCTTCATCGCCACGCCGAAATCGCCCCAGAAGTTGAAGGTGACAAGCGTGAGCCCGACGGCGAACGCAAGGATCAGAACATGCCAGACGATCCGCATAGGGATTTCAGCTTTCTTCCCCTTCGGCGAACAATCCGAACTGCGCGGGGCTTTCCGGTGGCACGGGCAAACCCAGATGCGCGAAGGCCGCCGGCGCCAGCATGCGGCCGCGGGGCGTGCGCTGCACAAAACCCTGCTGCAGCAGGAACGGTTCCACGGTTTCCTCGATCGCATCGCGCGCTTCGCCAAGCGCGGCCGCGATGGTTTCGATCCCGACCGGGCCGCCGCCAAAGCTTTCCGCAATCAGCCTGAGATACCGCCTGTCGAAGGCATCCAGGCCGCGGACATCCACCTCCAGCCGCGTCAGCGCCGCATCGGCCGTCTTTGCATCGATCCTGGCGTGGCCGGCAACGGAGGCAAAATCGCGCACGCGCTTGAGCAGGCGGCCGGCGATGCGCGGCGTGCCGCGGGCGCGGGAGGCGATCTCTCTTGCGCCGTCGGCTGCGAGATCAAGCCCGAGCACGCGCGCGCCGCGTTCCACGATGGCGAGCAATTCCTCCGCCGAATAGAAGTTGAGGCGGATGGGGATGCCGAACCGGTCGCGCAGCGGCGTGGTGATGAGTCCAGCGCGCGTGGTGGCGCCGATCAGGGTGAAGGGCTTGAGCTCGATCTTCACGGTGCGCGCCGACGGCCCTTCGCCGATGATGATGTCGAGCTCGAAATCCTCCATGGCCGGATAAAGGATTTCCTCCACGGCCGGGTTGAGCCGGTGGATCTCGTCGATGAACAGCACGTCGTTCTCATCGAGATTGGTGAGGATGGCGGCCAGATCGCCCGCCTTCGCCAGCACCGGGCCGGAGGTGGAGCGGAAATTCACGCCCAGCTCGCGCGCCACGATCTGGGCGAGCGTGGTTTTGCCAAGGCCCGGCGGACCGGAGAGCAGGACATGATCGAGCGGTTCTTTCCGCTTCTTTGCCGCCGCGATGAAGACGGACAGATTCTCGCAAGCCTGCTTCTGGCCCACGAATTCGGCCAGCCGCTTCGGGCGCAGCGAGGTTTCCAGCGCGTCTTCTTCGCTGCGGTCTGGCGCGACAAGGCGTTCGGGTGTGGCCATCTAGCGTCCCATGCTCCGCAGGCTTTCCCGGATCAGCACATCGGTGGCCGCATTGCCCATGTCGCGCGCGGCGCGCGCCACAGCCTCTGCCGCATGGCTTTGAGAATAGCCGAGCTTGACGAGGGCCGCGACGGCATCGGCTTCGGGCCCGCGCGGGGCAAAGGGGACAACCGTGCCGTCTTCGCCGCTTCGCAGCATCATGGCCGGCGCCTTATCCTTCAGCTCGGTGACGATGCGCAGCGCAAGCTTGGGGCCGACGCCTTGCGCCCTGCCCACCGTGGCCTTGTCGGAAAGCGCGATCGCCTTTTGCAATTCGTTGGGCGAAAGCGCGGAGAGCACATTGAGCGCCACGCGCGCGCCCACATTCTGCACCGTTTGCAGCAGCCGGAACCATTCGCGTTCTTCGGCGGTGGAGAAACCATAGAGCCGGATGGCGTCTTCGCCGACCTTCGTTTCGATCATGAGCGAAACATTGGCGCCGGCCGCAAGCCGCGAGAGCGTGGAGGACGGGCAATGCACCAGATAGCCCACGCCGTTCACATCGAGGATGATGTGGTCTTCGCCGATGTGATCGACCGTTCCGGTGAGCTTGCCGATCATGCGAGGGCTTCCAGGATTCTTGCGCGCGTGCCGGCGAAGTGCGCATGGGCGATGGCGCAAGCCAGCGCATCGGCCGCATCGGCGGCGGTGAGCCGCGCGGTCGGCAGAAGCCGCCGCACCATCAGAAGCACCTGATCCTTGTCGGCATGGCCGGTGCCGGCCACCGATTTCTTGATGTGGTTGGGCGCATATTCGGCGATGTCGAGGCCCGCCTGCGCGGCGGCCAGAAGGGCAACGGCGCGCGCATGACCAAGCTTGAGCGCAGCCTGCGGATCCTTGGCCACAAAGGCCTGCTCCACCGCGATGGCCGAGGGCCGCACGTCCGCGATCACGGCGCAAAGGGCGGCATGCAGCGCGAACAGCCGCGCGCCCAGACCCGCTTTCGGATTGCTGGTGAGGACCCCATGCGCCACATGCGACAGCCGCGAGCCGGAAATTTCGATGGCGCCCCAGCCCATGCGGGCAAGGCCGGGATCAAGGCCCAGGATGCGAATCGCGGAGGCGACCATGCCACCTTGTACCGCTTCCGTTCGCGGCGCGCGACCCTTAAGCGGCCAGCTTGGCCATCAGGGCATCGGACAATTCGTAATTGCCATAGACGTTCTGCACATCGTCATGGTCGTCCAGCGCCTCGAGCAGCTTGACCAGCGATTCGCCGGCGTCATCGGGCACGGGGACGGTGTTCTGCGGCCGCCATTCGATTTTGGCCGACTGCGGCTCGCCAAGCCTTGCTTCCAGCGCATCGCGCACCGCGCCGTAATTTTCCAGGCTGACGATGAATTCATGGGTTTCATCGCCCGAGACGCATTCATCGGCGCCGGCTTCGATGGCCGCTTCCAGCATGGCGTCGTCGCTGCCTTTGGATTTGGGATAGGCGATCACGCCCACGCGGTTGAAATTGAACGCCACCGAATTGGGCTCGCCCAGCGCGCCGCCGAATTTGGAGAAGAGCGAGCGCACATCGCCGCCGGTGCGGTTGCGGTTGTCGGTCTGTGCTTCCACGATCAGCGCAACCCCGCCGGGGCCATAGCCTTCGTAGCGCACTTCCTCGATGTTCTCGGAGCCCGCGCCGGTGGCCTTGTCGATGGCGCGCTGGATGTTGTCCTTGGGCATGGACTGCGCCTTGGCGGCGATGATGGCCGCGCGCAGGCGCGGATTGTGGGCGGGGTCGGGCATGCCGAGCTTGGCCGCCACGGTGATTTCGCGCGCGAGCTTGGAAAAGAGCTTGGAGCGGATGGCATCCACCCGGCCCTTGCGGTGCATGATGTTCTTGAACTGACTGTGGCCGGCCATGCGCGCTTCACATTGCAAAACGAGGCGGTGAGATAGCGGGGGATGCAGGGCCGTTTCAAGGCCGCTTGCGGTTTGCGCGCGCCGCGCATGCAGAAAGGGCCTTGCCTTGCGAGGGGGCGCCCGCAAGGAAGGCCCAACTGATCGTTCCGCAAGCTCCCAAGGCCGCCGCCGAAGACCCGCTTCAGGGGCCGATGACGGACGCCTTTGCCCGGCGCCACGGCGAGCGCAAGATCCGGACAATTCGCCTTTCGATCTCCGCGCGCGCTTCGACCATCGTCAAGGGAGCGCGGGCGGCGGGAAACCAGGCCCGGTTCGCGAGGGCGCCCGCAAGCCGCGCCCATTCGCCTGTATGTTCATGCAGTGTCGGTCAGCTTGGCATCGTTTGGGCCTGTCCTTTCAGCGTTTCACCTGAAAGAACATATAGCGAACAATGAATAGGATTTCAAGGGCTATCGAAGGAATATTTGTGACAAATTGTCGCCGGGCGGTGCCCCGGCGCAGGTTGATCGCCGCATGATTCTAAGTTCACCTCATCCGAATGCAGAACGGCACACTCTTCACCGAAGACTTTCTGATGGAAGGCATCCGGCAAACGCCGGATTGGCAAGAGTTCGAGGACACCGAATCCAAGAAGATAGAAGCCAGCCTGAGAGAAATATTTGCCCCGTTGGAAAGCGGCGCCGTCCACAACGAAGCGGATACGGAAGAGCGGGTGATTTACAAGGTTCTGGCCGCACTCGGCTGGGACGGTCTAATCCTTCGCCGCAACACCATGGCTGCGAAGGGAAGCGAAGATATCCCCGACGGTCTTCTGCTCCCCGATAATTCTGCGCTGACCCTTGCGGACAAGACGAAGAGGCCCGCAGAGAAATTCCGGCACGGCATCGTCATCTGCGAGTCAAAAAAATGGGAGCTTGGTCTCGACTCCGGCCAGGGCGATCAGGTGCCCTCCACGCAGATGCTGCGCTATCTCACGCGCGCCGACGGCATCTCGGATGGCAAGATTCTGTGGGGCATCCTCACCAATGGCCGCGTGTGGCGGCTTTACTGGCAGAAGGCGAAATCGCGCTCGGAACAGTTCCTCGAATTCGATCTGGGCGCGCTGCTCGGCATCAAAGGTTACAAGCCCGATCTCTTCGCGCCGAACGCCGAGCAAGCACGGCATCTGCTGACCGTTTTCATCCTCATGTTCCGGCGCGAAGCGTTTCTGCCGACGCGCGACAAGGGCCGCACGTTCCACGAAGTCGCTCTGGAAGAAGGCAGGCTCTGGGAAGCGCGCGTCGCCAAGAATCTCAGTACGCTTGTCTTCAATGACATCTATCCCGGCTTTCTGGCGGCTCTGGATGCAGCCAATCCCAAAGCATCGCTGGACGATACCCGGCAAGCAGCGCTGACATTGCTTTATCGCCTACTCTTTATTCTGTATGCAGAAGATCGAGATCTTCTGCCCAAGCGCGACAAGCGCTATGAAGACTATGGCCTGTTCAAAGGCGTTCGGCAGGACATTGCGGCGAAAATCGACAGTGGCGCGACATTCAGCGCGAAAGCCACTCACTATTGGGATCATTGCCGCACGCTCTTCCGCCTGATCGATGAAGGCGACACCGGCATCGGCCTGCCGCCTTACAATGGCGGCCTGTTCGACAAAAGCGCACATGCGCTGCTCGACAATTCGGAAATTCCCGATGCGAAGTTTGCGCCGCTTCTGGACAAGCTGTCGCGCACCGGAGACGGAAAGTTCATCAACTATCGCGACCTTTCGGTTCAACAGCTGGGCTCGATCTACGAGCGCATTCTGGAATATGAGCCTGTGCGCAAAGATAGAACCATCGAAGTCCGGCTCAATCCGTTCGCGCGCAAAGGCTCCGGCAGCTATTACACGCCGGACGAGCTGGTTGCGCTCATCGTCGATCAGACAGTCGGCGTACTGGTGCGGGAACGCCGCGAGGCATTCCAGAAAAAAGCAAATGCGCTGAAGAGCGCGAAGACGCCGGTTGCCGAACGGCTCGAAGAACTGACGCAGCACGACCTGGCCTCCGCGCTTCTCGAACTCAAGGTCTGCGATCCGGCGATGGGAAGCGGTCACTTTCTGGTGCATCTGGTCGATTACCTGACCGATGCGGTGATCGAAGCGCTGGCGCAGGCGCCGAAGGATGTTTCCTGGGCCGAATATTCCTCGCCGCTGGGGGAGCGCATTGCCGCGATCCGCGAACGCATTCTGAATGAAGCCAAGGCCAACAAATGGATCGTCCGGCCGGAACAGCTTGAAGACCGCATGATCGTGCGGCGCATGGTGCTGAAGCGCGTGATCTATGGCGTGGACAAGAACGAGATGGCCGTGGAATTGGCCAAGGTCTCGCTCTGGCTGCACACATTCACGGTCGGCGCGCCGCTCTCCTTCCTCGATCACCACCTGCGTTGCGGCGACAGCCTGTTTGGTGAATGGGTGCTGAAGACGGAACGCGAGCTTTCGGAAGCTGCCGGCATGTTCGTCCATCAGCAGGTGGTGGCGGCGCGGCAGGCTGCGCGGCTGATGCTGGATATCGAGGCCGCGGCGGATGCGGATATGGCGGAAGTGCGCAAGTCAGAGGAAGCGTTCGGCGGCGTTCGCGAAGTCACCGATCCGCTTATTCGCCTGTTGAGCTTCTGGCAGGCCTGCCGCTGGATTGCGGACACGAAAGAAAAGCACCAAACCAAAGATCTGCTTTTGAAAGGCGGCTTCGGCGACATCGACGACCTTCTGTCGGGCCGCGCGAAAATCAAACCGGGCAAAAAAAGCCAGGAAGCTTCCGAACTCCTTGCCGCCGCCACGGGACTGGCTGCGCAGGAGCATTTTTTGCACTGGGAGGTGGCCTTCCCCGGCGTGTGGGCGGATTGGGAAAGCAACGACCCCAAAGGCGGATTTGACGCCATCATCGGCAATCCGCCCTGGGACCGGTTGAAGATGCAGGAGGTGGAATGGTTCGCCGCGCGCAGGCCGGAAATTGCGCTGGCCCAGCGCGCCGCCGACCGCAAGCGGATGATCGACAAGCTGAAGAAGGATAAGGACCCGCTTTACGACCAGTACGAATTGGCGGCGGATCGCGCGGACAAGGCGCTGGAACTTGCGCGCGACAGCGGCGAATATCCGCTGCTCGGGCGTGGCGATGTGAATATCTATTCGTTGTTCGTGGAGCGCGCGCAGCGGCTGATCAAGCCGGACGGTATCGCGGGCCTGCTCGTTCCCTCCGGCATTGCGTCCGACAAGGGCGCGGCGGATTTCTTCCGTTCCATCGCCACATCCGCGCGCCTTTCCGCGCTGCTCGATTTCGAAAATCGCGGACGCGAAGGCGAAGACTTTTTCCCGGACGTGGACAGCCGATTCAAGTTTTGCGCCTTTGTGGCGTCCGGCAAAAAGCGTGAAAGCAGCAAGGCGCTGTGCGGCTTCTTTCTCAACAGTGCAGATGACATTGGCAATCCCGAGCGCGTGTTTCCGCTGACGCCGGACGATTTCGCGCTGGTCAACCCCAACACCGGCACCGCGCCCATCTTCCGCACGCGCCGGGACGCGGACATCACGACGGCGATCTACAAGCGACTGCCCGTTCTTGTGATACGCAACGGCGATGGCGAGATTATTGAGAGCACCTGGCCGGTTCGCTATTTCACCATGTTCCACATGACGAATGATTCGAATCTGTTCTGGACGCGCGAGCGGCTGGAGAAGGAGGGCGCCTATCCCGTCGCGGGCAGCCGCTGGCAGAAGGGCAAGCAATACTTCGTGCCGCTGTATGCCGGAAGAATGATCCATCAGTTCGATCATCGTGCGGCCTCGGTCGGCATAAATCCAGACAACATTCATGTCGCGGCACATTCTGAGCGAACAAGTGTTGAAGAACATGCCAATCCCGATTTCTATCCGACGCCCCAATTTTGGGTGGACTGGGCAGCGCTCGACTGGAGCAGCGAAAACAATTGGACGTTGGGATTCCGTGACATTGCTCGAGCAACCGATGAGCGCACGGTGATAGCCGCCATCGTCCCGAAGGCAGGATACGGAAACAAATTACCGCTTCTCGTTAGCAAAAGCACCGACGCTCTTGTGCTGCTTGCTGCGAACTTGAATTCATTTGCACTGGATTTCGTAGCGCGAAAAAAAATCCAATCCGTCAGCCTCAACTGGTATATCGCCGAGCAGCTGCCGATCGTTTCGGATTACACCAGCAAATTCGGCAAGCACAAAGCCTTCGACATCGTGCGCGATCATGTGCTGCGGCTGAGCTATACCGCCAATGATCTGGCCGATTTCGCCCGCGACATGGGCCATGTCGACAAGTCCGGCAAAGCTCTGCCGCCGTTCAAATGGGACGAGGAAGAGCGCGCCCATCTTCGCGCGCGGCTGGATGCGCTCTATTTCATCCTCTACGGGATCACGGATCGCGACGACGTGCGCTACATCCTTTCCACCTTCCCCGGGGTGCGCGAGGACGACATGAAGGCGCATGGCCGCTACCGCACCGAGGACCTCATCCTTGCCTACATGAACGCTCTGGAAGCGGGGGATGCGGAGACAACCGTCGCAATATAAAAGCCCTCGCCCCCGCCCCCTCACCCTGCCCTCTCCCCCTCAAAGGGGGAGAGGGT
>Ga0209581_1003462_pt1 | contig 13564 bp, 9 predicted proteins | sample Coa_R2_FD_187160 | JGI IMG/M metagenome (GOLD analysis project Ga0209581, IMG submission 187160) | Surface soil microbial communities from Centralia Pennsylvania, which are recovering from an underground coalmine fire - Coalmine... | ecosystem: Environmental > Terrestrial > Soil > Unclassified ...
CACGCTCGGCAAACAATTGAGTGAACTGGCCCATCGCTTTGACCTGCTTCCAGATTTATGATGACTGTAATTTTAATCATACGAACCGGCGATTTTCAATCAGCTTCGCGAGGTTGATTGTGAGATGCAGCCCCATATTTTATGCTGATTTCCTAAGATTAGTACAGTCAAGCTTTTTCTGCCAGTTCGACTTATTGAAATTTATTGATTCAAGTCTGCTGGAGGAAAAATGATCCAGATTCGGGGCTGTTACGGGTGTGCCGCGAACAGGGTGCAAACGGGTGCGCAGCACAGTTGTCCAAAATTCCACGTCCTTGATCCGAAGGGAGGACCTCGCGGGAGGCAATTCGTATCGACGAGTTCCGGCGTGGGAAATAGTCATCACAAGGCTGGGCAATCTCCATTAAAATTTGCTCTAGGGGGAGATGCCCTCGGCAGATTATGGATTGTGAAGCCGTGAAATTGCGCAAAAGGAACTGTATGAATCCCTTAAAGGACACTGGTCAGTTCGCGCGAAATCGCGGAGCGGACTTGAAGTGTTTGTTACCGATTGGCTCATCCAGCGCTGTCGCATGGCTGCTTCTCACCGCTCTGGAATGTCTGGTTTTGCTGGGGGCCGGCCAACTGAAAGCTGTGCAGGATGCCGAAGCAGCCATTCAGGAGCTTGCTGTTCAAGCTCGCGCTGCTGAAGCGGGCGGTCAACTGGATTTAGCCACCAAGAAATATCGCGCCATCTTAAAACTCGACCCCAAACTGGCTCCCGCCTATAACAATCTGGGCAGGCTCTATTTCAAGCAGGGGCGGTACGGCGAGGCAATTTCGGTTTTAAGGCGAGGACTCGCTCTGGACCCCCGGATGGTTAGTTCGCGCGTTCTGCTGGGCATTGCTCTGTTCGAGACCAACAATGATCAAGACGCGCGAAGGGAGCTGACTCAGGCTTTAGCGCTCAATCCGAAAGACCTGCACGCCAAGCTTTATCTTGCGCGTAGCCTGCTAGAGTTGGGGGATTTGAATGGCGCGGTGCATTTGCTCGAAGATCTCGATCGCGTTGAGCCACAAAACGCCCAGATCCTCTACACCCTGGGGGAGGCTTACATGAAGCTTGCCGCGGCCACGCTTGGCCGGTTGCAGAAGACGAACCCCGACTCTTATCTGGTGGAGGTCTTGCTGGGGAAGTCGGCGGAAGCGAAGCAGGCGTTTGAGGAAGCTGCAGTGCACTATCGCAAAGCCATCGTGGAGGCGCCAAGCGCGCAAGGCTTGCACTACTTGCTAGGGCATTGCTTGTGGCGGGACGGCAAGTCTTTGGAGGCTTTACGTGAATTTCAACGCGAGCTTCAGGTGAATCCATACGACTATCAGGCAGCCTGGCATGCAGCATTGGTACTGCTCGAGCAAGATCCTCGGCAAGCCGACCGCCTCGCCACTCGCGCTCTAGAGCTCAAGCCTGACCTGCCTGCCGCGCTTATGGTTCGTGGCCGTGCTCTTCTGGCGTTGAATAAACCCAAAGAAGCGGTTCAAGATTTTCTTAAGGTTGTGGCGCTCGACCCCGAAGAAGATACGGCCCACTTTCAATTGGCCAGAGCTTACCGCCGGCTTGGTTTGATTCAACAGGCGGTGACTGAGGATGCGATTTTTGCTCGCATGGAAAGCTCAGCACACAGCCCGAAGGGGAAGCAAGCTGTGCTCAATCGCCAAGATTCGTTAAAGTGAAGAAGAGGGGGAGATAAACTGTAAGGTCTTGTCGTCGCAACCCTGAAAACCATGGCCGTCCGGTTTGAATTCACCATGGCTTTCCAGCTTGCCCCTTGAAACCGATTTCATCATTCCAGTGAAATGCGATGCAGCTAGTGCCTTCCAGCAGAGTTTCGACTATCTCGCGGCGAGACTTTCTGGCATTAACGAGTGGTCTCTTTCTGGTGCAGACCCAGGCACCTGTTCCGTCCCCTGTGCAATTTGTGGATGTCGCGCAGGAGGCGGGCATAACTGCGATCAACGTTAATGGCGGGGACCAACGCAAACGTTACATTATTGAAAGCACAGGCAGCGGAATTGCCTTTTTCGATTACAACAATGATGGCTTCCCGGATATTTTCATGGTCAACGGCACGACTTTGGATGGTTTTCCCTCTGGGAAGCAGCCTACAAATCATCTCTTTCGGAATAACGGGAACGGAAAGTTTACTGATGTGACTGCCCAGGCAGGGTTAGCGCATTCAGGCTGGGGTCAAGGTGTTTGTGTCGGAGATTATGATAATGACGGTTGGCTCGACCTGTTTATCACCTATTACGGTCAGAGGAACGTTCTATATCACAATAACGGAGACGGAACGTTTACGGATGTCACCATCCAGGCAGGGCTAGCATCCGCCGACAGGGATTATAGCAGTCACTACAGCACTGGGTGCGCCTTTCTCGATTACGATCGTGATGGCTGGCTCGACCTTTTTGTGGCGCACTACACCGAGTTTGATCTCCGGCATACGCCTGCGCCCGGCGCCTATTCTGCTTGCCGGTGGAAGGGAGTTCCCGTCTTCTGCGGGCCTAAGGGGTTACCACTTTCTCATAATCGTCTTTATCGCAACAATGGGAATGGCACGTTCTCGGATGTAAGTGAGGTCGCTGGCATTTTAAACGGCAACCAGGGATACGCCTTTTCCGTATTGACTGCCGACTTTCGCAACTGCGGCTGGCAGGATATATATGTTTCCTGTGATTCTACTCCCAGTTTGCTTTACCGCAATAATGGGGACGGAACGTTCAGTGAGGCAGGCTTGGCAGCAGGTGTAGCTTACAGCGATGCAGGCGTTGCGCAAGCCGGCATGGGGATTGCGGCGGGCGATTATGATGGCGATGGCTTCCTGGATATTTTCAAGACCAATTTTATCGACGACTCTTCCAACCTGTACCATAACAACGGCGACGGAACTTTTACAGACGTGATTGCCTCGGCAGGCGGAAGGTTCAATGCCAGCTTCATGGGATGGGGGGTCGGCTTTTTTGATTATGATAATGACGGATGGCCGGATGTGTTGATTGCCAACGGCCACGTTTATCCCGAGCTTGCGGCTCATGGCGTGGATGAGCCATACCGGCAGCGGAAAATTCTTTATCACAATCGAGGTAATGGAAAGTTTGAAGATGCATCATTAAGTTCAGGACCCGGAATTCTTCTGAAGTGTTCAAGCCGCGGAGTAGCTTTTGCGGATTTCGATCAGGATGGAGATGTGGATTGCGTCATCAATAATCAGAATGACGTTCCTACCCTACTGCGAAATGAAGGTGGCAATCGCCAGCATTGGCTCTCAATTCAAACTGTGGGTATCAAATCGAATCGCGCGGGAATTGGAACGCGAGTTAAAGTGGTGAGCGGCGGCCGCGCTCAAATTGATGAAGTGCGAAGCGGCGGCAGCTACATTTCGCAAAGTGACCTGCGACTCCATTTCGGCCTGGGAAAAGCGACCCGTGTTGATTGGATCGAGCTTCGCTGGCCGAGCGGAAGAGTTGACCGGCTACGAGACCTCCCTGTCGACGCTGCGTTAATCGTTCAGGAAGGGAAAGGGATCATCGCCCAGCGTGGTCCTTAAATGGGTGCTGAAAATAATGAGACACGTTATCCAAGGTCTGATTATGCAAGCAGTTTTGCTGCTGGTTCCAGGCTGCTTGATCGCTCTTAGTGCGCAGCATGTCAAGGGAATTGAAGCGCCGCCGTCCCAATCGCAGCCCGGCGATTTTGCCGTGGAACAATTGCAGGATTTGATTCGCCAGAAGCGCTGGGATGCTGCTGCCCAAGCGTTTCGGCAATTAGCCCAGCATTATGGCGATAACCCCAAGATTGATTATTGGGAAGGAGTCGTGAGTTTTCAGCGCCGAAATCCGATTGGCGCGATTGTGGCTTTTCGAAAAGCCGAGCGTGAAGGGTTGAATACGGTTGAGCTACATGTTTCGCTGGGGCTGGCGTACTACCTGATTCATCAGTATTTCCTGTTCCAGCAGCAAATGGAAAAGGCCGCTCAGTTGGCTCCTTCCGATGACGAGCCCTTTTACTACCTCGGACGATATTTCGAATCCACACGTGACAACTTCACACGCGCTCTCGAGTTCTTTAATAAGGCCCTTAAGCTTAAGCCGGATAACACGCGGGCACTCTACCATCAAGGCTATTGTTTGCAGATGCTCAACCGAAAGGAAGAAGCTGAGAAAAGCTACGAAAGAGCTATCGCATTGACAGCGAAAGACGGAGAGCGCTTCAGTTGGCCTTATCAAGGCATGGCAATACTTTTGCTGCGAAAGGACCCGCAACGCGCGCTGGATTTCGCGCGAAAGGCTGTTGAATTGGAGCCTGGAGAGCCTTCAAATCATGTCACGCTCGCCAGAGTTGATGAGCAATTGGGGAGGCCTCTTGATGCCATCGTCGAGCTTGAAAACGCCGCGAAGTTAGATCCAACTAATCCCGCTCCCCACTATATCCTCGCCCGACTCTACCGCAAAGTTGACAACCCTGATGGGGCGCAGGTGCAACTGAAGATTTTCCAAGAACTGAACGCCTTATATGGACCGCAATAGACGCTCGGTGATGACTTTGACGAAAGTAATGAAACTACCGGGTTTTGCTCTCCTGATGGTGGTGTTTTGGATTGGAGCGGAGCGCGCAGTGCGGCCGCAGTTTGGACCGCTTTTGGATCCGGCCTATGCTCCGCAAGCGAAGTCAGAAGAGGAACTGGACCAGTATCTGAAGATTATGACTGATTCAGACCCGCAGGTAACGGTGGCAGATGTACAACAGTTCGCCACGCTGTATCCAAACTCCGAACTGCTTGGACTTGCGTTCCAGTATCAGATGATGGCTTATCGCCAACTACACGATCTGAACCATGTGGTCGAGGCCGGAAGGAAGGCACTCAAGCTTCAGCCGAATAATGTGAATACGCTCCTGACGCTGGCTTCAGCGATTGCAGAGGGAATTGGGACCAAGCCGGCTACCAACGTATTGCGACAGCAGGCTGAGCAATGTGCTTATAAAGCTTTACGAGAACTGGACCAGATGCGAGTTCCTCGAGAGATTCCTTTAGAGCGTTGGAAAGAAATGCGCGCGGCGATGGAAAGCCAGGCGCGCGAGGCTCTCAGAGAGCTCGCAGTAAAGAAAGGAAAAGGGAAGAAAGAGTAAGTAAGTGTCAATGCCCTCAGAGCACGCTGCACATCAATTAGCAGTGAAATGAGAAAGCACCTTGCCTCACATTAGCGTTCTCTTCTTCTGCCTCAGCCGATCTCAGCATCGTAATCCAGTTTGAGCGTGAAGATCAGCAGGAATCCTAAGATAAATTTGGATGCCCTCTGCCACATTTCGTAACGCAAGTCCGCATTATAAACATGGCGACCAGCAACGTTCAGAGGCGCAGCGAGAGTTCTCTTCCGCCAATTCGCGGCTCCCTCTCTTATTCTAAGCTGCGTCCCGAAGTCCAGGTCTATCGTATCCTCCTATAAAGAATTAGTGCTGAATCAGGTTTGTTTGGCAAGGCTAGTTCCAATCCTGGCTTAATAAGCTTGCTACCTGGAACAAGCCAACGTTTACGTTTATCGAGATCACTCATTTCATAAAACCCAAAATGATCGAGGGCTCTTAAGGGAAAGATGGCGGATACGTAATCACTCCGGGACCGCTTCAGGACCACAATTAAGCCTTCTTGTTTGTCCGTCAAATCGAGTTGGTAGGCTTCCCATGCATCTTCAGCCTGGGAGTATTCCGTTAATGGATAGTAGTCTCCATAAAAATAGGTTTCGATTTTCCGCTGCCGCTCCAACACTTTCTTCACTCGATCAAATGGGAAGCCAACATAGTCCTTTTGAGGCTGGGTGTGAACGCCATCGTCAAAAAGACTAAAGACTAATCCGCTGCACATGCTGCTACGCAGATCATATATCGTGCCATTTCCCAAATTGCCGACCGTGGTTGAATTAAGCGGCACCCAGCGTAATAGGCCATAGGTGTGACACTGTTTGCCTGTATTGCTATTGGGGAAATCAGTTCGCCATAGCGGAAGGCAGCGACTGATTGTTTCCAAATCGATTCGCCTGCCGCCGCTAGCGCAGACGTCAATGACCAAATCTGGATGGCGGCGCTTTAATTCATCCCAGAAAGCATATAGCCCTTCGACCCATCGGATTTCTGTTATGCCTTGCCGGTCGGGCGCATCGGCTGCACGCCAGAACTCCAACGGCGCGATATTGGCATCGTGGCGGTAACAATCAATACCAAATTCATCGATCTTGGCTGAAATGAAATCGGTAAGAAATTGGCGAGCCTCAGCTATTCCCAGGTTAAATAATCGATCATTCTCTTTGATCTGATTACGCAAACTTTCCCTGCGTACCCAGTCGGGGTCTTCTTGAGAAGTCCCCCAGTTATAGGCCCTCTTATTTGGGGGAACCTCGAGCAACCAGTTTGCATGTTCGGTATACCATGGGGTTCCTTCACAAACGCGTTCCGGCTCGAACCACAACAAGAATTTAAGCCCTGACCGATGAAGCAGGTCACTGATCGGTTTGAAGCCTTCTGGATATAGATCTTTCTTGACACTCCAGTCTCCCGCGTTAGACCACCATGGGCCACTGCCGAACCATTCAGCATCGATCCAGTAATAATCCATCGGCAGTTTGTGAGCTACGATCTGATGAATGTTTTCGATGTGAACGGCAGCAGGAGTCGCTCCCCAATTAATATTGCACATCGGCATTCTTACCGGTTTATCGTCTGCCTCAGGCCTGTAATGCGAGAGCAGAAGACGCCGCAATAAGTTGTTTCCTCGCAATGGATGGCCCCGCCAGAACAGTATCAAGATTCGCGGAGTACGAATCTTTTCACCAGAGTGGAGCTTAAGGTGAGTGCGTGCCATACCTGCACGTAACCGCACGCTTGCACCCTCAGGACGGCTGAAATTCATCGCCCACTCGCCTGTCCAGCCAAGGGCAATAATCATGCCCTCGTCCTGCGTCTCGAAATTAAAAAATGGCATGAAGTCGCTAGAGGACCTCCCGCCGCCGGGTTCTATGTGCTGTTCTCCCTTTATGTTCAGTCTTCGTGTCAACGGCATAAAGTCATCCATCGAGCATGTGGCGCCTTTGGCATAGTGAATGATGGGGTCGCCCCACGGAGAGAGCAGTTTTGTATCGAGTGCCTGAATATCTTCTAAAATAGGTGTAGTCATGGTGCCAGAATTCTGGAAGTAAACTACCCATTCGACAGCCGGGAAATACTTGTACTGTAATACTACGAGACGGATCACCAGATTCGTTTGCGGATCGGTATAAGTCACTTCGTGCGATTTTCCTGCCTTTGTTAATTGCAAAATCAGAGATCCCTGTTCCCAGGTGGATATCAAATCAGACGATGGTCGTGAATCGTAGATGAAAGAGAAGGGTGGTTTGAGTAGCTCTGGCAATAATGAGGCTTTACTCTGCTTCTTCCATCCGGTCGCCGAAACGGTCAAGGCGTGAAGCCAATCCTCCGCGGCCTTCATCTCGTGGGCGTCCGAGAAAGTCGCGCTTGTACCGCCAGACATCTCCGGATTCGATGTAGATCCCGTTACTAGAAGGTTATCGAGAGCCGTTCCGATCTCCATGGGAAACGCAGCGGCGGCTGTGGCGCGACATAGAAAATCTCGCCGGGGCATCAAGCGTGGATTCGGAGTTCGAATCTCATGCATTGACTTAGTCATAGATTCCAAGAATGTCCTTCAGATTTCGGGTGTTCACCTGAAGGCTTCCTAGGCTTACCGAAGTCGATTTTGAATTACTCGACACTTTCTCAGATAACGGGATAAGTTGAGGGAACCCCACCCCCAGCTGAAGATAGACGCAGTACCAACTGCGGTCTGGCTCGTATAAAATTCGGGGAACGTTCCGATCAGAAGAAGCCGAACAGTTGGATTATCAGACGTGATTTGCATTCCCGCTACCAAATCATCGCGACGCTGATTGAGTGTTGGAATTCCCCACATCAGGCGGGGAGAGTGAACCAGGAATCATAGTTGGGTGAAAACACCTCACCGGGTAGATGGCTGGCGGAGCCAGTTCCGGTCCATCGTAGGATTCAAAGGGCGAACCTTGGTTGGGAAAGGTCAAAAAATCCTTCTACGGACGAAGCGTCGTTCTACGAACTCCGCTTCGTCCCTTTTCAAGCGTTGGGCGTGCGGTTCGCGGAGTCAAGTGCTTGCGATGAACAATCCGGCCCAAAGGTTGGCCCGCCTTGCCCCCCACGCCCGGCACGCAGTTGCGCAGATATTGCTAGAATCCACTTGGTAAAGCCTCCGCCATTATAGACAGTACTTCGTTTGCAGGACTTGTGTCGGACTGTCCGTTATCATCGGCGCGGAGTATAAGAATGCTTTGTCCCTCCTCAGAAGTTAAATTTCAACCCAAACTGAATTTGTCGGGGAATATCGGCTTGCCCTCCAATCCGTCCGAAGCCTAGGACGTCGTTCAAATTGCCGTCCGGGCCGCCAAAAATCACGCGGTTGAATGCATTAAAGAACTCCGCCCTGAATTCGATACTCATTGTTTCTTTGATGGGCGTTGTTTTGATCAGCGCAAGGTCTTCGTCGTAAAAGGGGAAAGTTCGTGTGCTGGGCTGAGTTCTTGGTCCGTTGCCAATACAGAACGCGCAGGGTTGCGACCAGGCTGCGGCATTGAGATAGATATCCGTTGCCGGATCGAAGCTTCCTCCCCGGAAGGCAATCGTTGAAGTGCCCGGAAGCGCGTTCGGTCGATTCCCGCCATTGAAGAGGGGAAGCGGAGGCCCACCGACAATGCTTATGGGGGTTCCGCTGTGATAGTTGAGAATCCAGGAAGGTTGCCAGCCGCCCACGATTTTTCCAATCACTCCACCGTGATTCAGGAACTTCTTTCCAGGCCCCAAAGGCAGCTCATAAGTGCCGCTAGCCGTGAGGTCTTGTGGCATATCGAAAACACTCACAGCTTTCTCCACTTTGCGATCGTAGGTATTCACTGGGAAAGGATTAAAGGCACCAAAGGAATTGGAGGTGTTATCCAGTGTTTTCGACACGACATAGTTCACCAAGAAAGAGACGCCCTGCGAGAAGTACTTCTGAACGCTGAGTTGAAGTGCATCGTATCGAGTATTGCCAGTGAGTTGAGCATTGCTGTGAATGAACCCGTACTGAGGGAAAGGGCGCAAAGCTTGCGCGACCGATCCCTGGAAACCCGGATATGGGATCGGAATATTAGCGGCGCGGGCGTCAGCCGAGTAGATATCCTCACTCAGAAGTGTCCCAAGCGAAAGATATTTAGGATCGACCTGATTCAGATTTTCCAGATTGGCATCCACCCGAGTCCCTTTGGTTCCCACGTAGGAAGCCTGAAGACCCATTTGGAAAGGCAATTGTCGCTCTACCGTGAGGTTCCAAAATTGAAAGTAAGGCGCGCGGCCAGCGTCACTTCCCATATAATCTACATCTTGACCGTTGCCAACGCTCCGATTAAAGGGAGGAAAAACCAAGGGCGGAATGCCCTGATCCCAGGCGAGGGCAGGCGTCACGCCACCGTCGGGAGATACGATATCTTGCGTGGTCCGGAAGCCGGTGAGATAGGATGAAACTGTAGATCCATCCCACATGAACAGAGCGCCGCCCGGAAGATATGTAAGGCCATATCCGCCTCGCAAAACAGTTTTATCATTGAGGCGATAAGCAAAACCAAACCGGGGTGCAACTTCTTTCCAGTCAATATTTGCGATGCGGGAATAGCCCAGCGAGGCTCCGCCTAGGCTTACCAACGGCCCTCCTTTATTGCCCGCAAAGACAATTGCGCCCAATCGGTTGCCAGCGCCGGGGTTTGTCACGTTCGGGTCGAAGAACGCCATGCGATCATATTTCTCGGTGACCCCTACTGGAACGTCATAACGCACGCCTAAATTCAGGGTCAGCTTGGGCGTCAGTCGAAAATCATCCTGAAAATAGGCGGCCCGATAAGCCGTGCGGTAGTTGTGAGTACCAATGATATTCTGGCGGATAAAGGAGCTGGGCAAACCTAGCAGGAAACTGGCAAGCCCGTTTCCCCAGATGGTAAAGTTGGGAGAATCCGGGAGGGAAGTTGTCGCGGTTGAAAAGCCATAAACGCCAGGCCAATCCGTATTGGCCAGTTTGGTCTCATCCTGCCACCGGAGGTCAATGCCCATGTGAAACGTGTGCCGACCCCGAATCCAGTCCACATTATCCAAGATTCCGAACCCGGGTATCCAAGCATCGCTTTCGCTGCTTCCTGTGCCAAAGCCAACATATCCAGGAATGTTGAACCCCGGATATGAAGCTCCGATGGGCGAAATAGGGGTGTCCAGGTTCTGGTTCAGGTTTTTGGGGATCTGGAACGTGACCGTCCGAATATATTGAACACCGAGCGTATTAATGAGATTGCTCGAGAAGATTCGATCGTAAGTGATTCGGCCCTGCCAACTGGGCACGATCTGCTCGATGAAAACACCCAACGGACCTGGAATTTGCGGCGAGGCTCCGGGGAAACTTTGACTGGTTCGCGTCAATGAGCCGTGGAGAACATTTTTCGCATCGATGTAATGATCGACTTTCAGTAGCCAGTCGCCTTCGTCGATGGGCGGGGCACTGGGGACGCCCACGAGAGCGTTGTTGATCAGGCCGGGCAGGTTTGCCGTCGGAATGAGTGGAACAAATTTCTCGGAGATGGTACTGATCCGGTCCGGAGGAATGATATTGCCCGGGAAAGGATCGCGGGTGATCCCTCCGTGACCATCGGGGCGCGTCGTGGCGGGGTCGAAAATGGGAATCAGGTTTCCGCTTGCATCCTTTAGTTGCGAGAAATCGCCGCTCAAGAAAGCGGGTTGAGGCAAAGTGATGAGCGACGTCCGAATGGCGCCGCGGAACTTGAATCCCTCGTAAGTAAAATTCCAGAATGTTTTGTTGCGGCCGTCGTAAATCTTAGGAAGATATATAGGGCCGCCCACGGTGAATCCATATTCATTTTGCTTCTCGATTCCCCGTGTGGGCGCAAAGAAGCCGCGCGCGTCCAGAACCGTGTTGCGAACAAATTCAAAGGCATCACCATGAAGCTGGTTGGTCCCGCTCTTGAGGTGATAATTTTCAATTCCCGTACCTCGGCCATATTGCGCAGAATAGGTGTTAGTTTGCATCTTGAACTCGTCGATGGACTCAAAAGGCGGGCGAAATTGCAGGAACGAGCCACCTTCATCCGAATTCAGCCAGGGAAGGCCGTCGATCAGGATTTCCTGGTCGAATGTGGGTCCTCCGTTAACCTGGCTCTGAAACGTGTTTCCAGTGACGCCAGGAGTCAGAAAGATGAAAGAATCCAATTGCCGGGCGCTTCCCGCTACCTCCAGAGGCAGAGCGGAGATCGTTTTAGGCGTGATAATCGTGCCGAGATTGGCCGTGGTGGAAACCACAGGCGTGCTTTGCGCGGCTACGGTGACGCTTTGCCCCACTGTGCCGACAGCAAGTTGAACGTCCACTACAGAAGCTGTGCCCACAACCACCCGAATATTCTCTTTGATGGCGCGCTTAAATCCCGTATGCTCAACGGTCACCCTGTAGATACCCGGCGGCAGGTTAGGAGCTGTATATTGCCCATAACTGGAGGTAGTCACCGTCTGGCTGACGTTGGTGCGAATATTGGTGATCGTGACCTTGGCGTCTGGAATATTTGCGCCTGACGGGTCTCTGACGGTGCCTTCAATAGAGCCTTGTTGGCCCTGAGCCTGCAAGAGGGGTGGAGTAAACAGAATGGCTCCCAGCATCACCCCTGCCATAATCAAAGCTAACAGATAGATCTTCTTCATATCTAAAATCCTCCATCCCTGGGTCCTTGATGGCGCTCGTTTGGGGCCCTCGGGGCAATGTACGCGTCTGCGTAAAAACTTTGCTTCACACTCTCGGCCGTCCTCTGAACCTTTATGCCGTGTGCTCTTTCAGGTCGGCGTCGATTGATTTATATCTTGGTTGCAAGTGGGTCAAGCGAATTCAATACATTGAACTTCGTCCGGGGTGGGGCTTACCCTCGGGCGACTGAAGCTGGGAACGGGCAGACGCTATTGACGGAAACTTTTTGTGTAGGGTTAGATTTGCGGAACAAAGGCGCAGGTGAGAAATCTCCTGTTTCTAATCTCAAAGGAGGCGTGTGGTGGCGACGTATTTTAAGTTTTTGGAAGATGATAGGTATATCCAGGAGCATTTAAGCCCAAATGCAAGGTTTGCAAAGAGGGAAACTGGGAGTTCATCGGAGTCAGGAACTTAGGCATTACAGTAGAGGCTAATGTTGCGTGATTAAAATAAGTTGACTTATATGAGACTTTGACTTAGAGTGCTCGATTATGCCACGTCGAGCACCCCAAATTAACCTAAGCTCCGAGGAGCGAATGATCCTGGAAGGCATCGTCCGTTCTCCTTCGGCCGCCCAGCGAGATGTCCTGCGAGCGCGCATCGTGTTGCTGGCCGCCGAGAATCTACGGAACGACCAGATCCAGCAGAAGCTGGGAGTGTCCAAGCCCGTGGTCATCAAGTGGCGGCGACGCTATGCCACCGACCGGCTGGAGGGCTTGGCGGACCTGCCGGGCCGAGGACGCCGACGAAAATATGATGCTGCCCTTCGTCATCGGATTGCGGCCACCGCGTGCACGACACCGCCCGACTCCGTGGGGACTCATTGGAGCGTTCGCACCCTCGCCCGGCATCTCGGCGTGGGCGTGGCGGTGGTGCGCTCGGTCCTATCGTCGGAATCCCTCCAGCCCCACCGCGTTCGATACTGGAAGGATTCCCCCGACCCGGAATTTGAACCGAAGATGCTGGCCGTGGTCGGATTGTACCTGCAGCCGCCTGACAACGCCGTCGTACTTTCCGTGGATGAGAAAACCTCCATCCAGGCGCTGGATCGAACCCAGCCGCGCTTGCCCATGAAATCGGATCGGATCGAAAGACTCAGTCACGAATACAAGCGCCACGGAACCGCCTCCTTGCTGGCGTCCTTGGAGGTTCACAGTGGGCAGGTTCGCGCTGAACCGATCCGGCGCAATGACAGCGCCACGTTCATCCGTTTTCTTCGTCGCCTCCTGAACGCCTACCCGGCTCAGGAACTTTACATCATCGCCGACAACGGCTCCTCTCACCGGAGCAAGAAAACCCTGGCTTGGGTCAGAAAGCACCAGCGCCTTCACCTCACCTTCACTCCGACCCATGCCAGTTGGCTCAACCAGATCGAAATCTGGTTCGGCATTCTGACGCGCAAGGTCGTCCGGCGCGGCATCTTCAAATCCCGAGAGGAACTGGTCGAGCGACTAATGAACTTTATCCACGCCTACAACCAGGAGGCTCGGCCGTTTCAATGGACTTACACGGGCAGCCTGCTCGCCGCCTGATTAAGTCAACGCATTTTTAGCACGCAACACTAACCTATCCGCCGGTCAGAAAATGAAGCAGATTTAGCGTGGTGCTGAAAGACTCTTTGGCGTTACGCTGCTGATCCTTCGCTGCCTCTCCGAGTGGGGCATCCCGACATTGTCATTCGGAGCGAC
>Ga0209581_1003475_pt1 | contig 13506 bp, 8 predicted proteins | sample Coa_R2_FD_187160 | JGI IMG/M metagenome (GOLD analysis project Ga0209581, IMG submission 187160) | Surface soil microbial communities from Centralia Pennsylvania, which are recovering from an underground coalmine fire - Coalmine... | ecosystem: Environmental > Terrestrial > Soil > Unclassified ...
GGCGGCTTGCAGGCGCCGCTCATAGTCGCCTTCCCGGCAGCCGGGCGGGAACTCCGGGGCCTGCGCCACGTACATGCGGCTGAAGGCCCCCACCACCGCGTCGCGCTCGGCGAAGGCGTGCGGCTCGGTGATCGGCTCGAAGAGGCGGCGGCGCACGATCTCGAAGCCCTCCTCGGTGCTGGCGGGCCGCCAGGCCGACTCCATGCGCCCGAAGGTGTTCTTGATGCGCTCGGTGGCCAGGATGCCGCCCTCGCCCCCCTTCTCGATGTCCGAGGCCGGGATGCTGGCCACCACCAGCGCCTTGCTCGCCTGGCGCGCCGCCTCGGTCAGGGATTGGGCGAAGGTCAGGTTGGCGTCGAAGGAGCCGGCGGGCAGGCCGTCCTTGCCGTAGAGCATGCGCACGTAGGCCACCCATTCGTCGATCAACACCAGGCAGGGGCCGAACCGCTCGAACAGCGTGCGCAGGGCGTCCGAGCCGGGGCTGACCCCGGCGGCGTCGGCCTCGGCGACCAAGGCGTAGCCCTCGGAGCGGCCCAACTGCCAGGCCATCTCGCCCCACAGGGTGCGCACCACGGTGCCGTCGGGCTTGGTGTGGGTGTGCGCCGGAGAGAGGGCCGTGCCGACCAGCACGGCGCGCTTCGCGCTGGGCAGGCGGGGGAAGCCGGTGGCCTCCAGCACCGGCTCGATGCCCGGCAGCTCGGCCGGCGCGATGCCCGAGCAGAGGTGGTAGAGCGCCAGCATGGAGTGGGTCTTGCCGCCGCCGAAGTTGGTCTGCAGCTCGACGACCGGGTCGCCCCCGGCGCCGCTGAGGCGGGTCACGGCGTTGACCAACAGGTGGCGCAGGCCCTCCGTCAGGAAGGTGCGGCGGAAGAACTCGCGCGGGTTGCTGTACTCGGGGGTGCCCTCGCCGCGGTGCACCTGGGCCAGGTCGGCGGCGAACTCGGCCTGCTGGTAGCGGCCCGAGGCCACGTCGGGATGGGGGGTAATGACCTCGCGCCAGGGGCGCAGCCCGGCCTGCGGCTGGCCCTCGGTGGCGGCCACGGCGGCCTTGCGCGTCTCGCGGCGGGCCTGCTCCTCGAAGCGCACCCGCAGCAGCTCGTTCTTGGCCCGCTCCACCTCGCGCGCCTCGTCGGCGGAGATGGCGGTCAGCAGGCGGGCGGCGCTGTCCAGGGCGCGGTAGGCGTCGTCGCCAGAGAAGGGCTGCTGGTGCGCCCAGCGGTTGCGGACATCGCGCAGCTCGTTGACCAGGCTGCGCTCGGCGGCGCCCAGGGTGTCGCGGAAGACCTCGTTCCACTGGAACTGCATCAGCGACAACAGCGCCTGCACGTCGAGACGGTCCTCGCCGTCGGCCGTCTTCCAGTCGCGGTCCTGGCGCAGCGTCTGGGCCGCCTGGGCGCGCCAGGTCTCGCCGTAGTGGGCCTGGTACTCGCGCTCGACGTAGGGGCGCAGGCCGGCCTTGAGCAACTCCAGCGCCCGGCCGACGCGCTCGTGGTTGGTGACTGCCATGAGAGAAACTCCTTACCGATAGACAGGGACGGCCGCAACCAGGAATGATAGTCACGGGGAGCGCTTTGGGTCGCGCCACTTTGGTCCGATGCTGTAGGTTATACTATCGTAAGCGGTGGACTCGCGTCATCTGGTAGCGCCGCCTCGATGGAGAGGATCACGGGTGGGCGACTCGTGGTGAAGAGGAGGGCAGGGCGATGAGAGACCTTCAGGCATTCGGCGCCGAACACGTGACTCGTTTGACGGGTCTTACCGATCGACAGCTACGTTATTGGGACCAAACAGGTTTCTTCTCGCCTCACTATGCCGCTGACGACGGTAGCAAGCGTCCCCATTATCGTGTCTACTCGTTCCCGGATCTTGTAGGGCTGCGCACTATCGCGTTGTTGCGTAAAGACTATCACGTGCCGCTGCAGGAGTTGCGGAAAATAGGCGCGTGGTTGAAGCAGCATTACGATAGCCCCTGGTCCAGCTTGAGGTTCTACGTTATCGGTCGTCGCGTTTATTTCGACGATCCGGTGACGGGGGCTCGAATAGCAACGAGCCCTCAGGGCCAGACTGTGATGCCCTTTGAAATGGAGACGATTGCTAATAGCGTCCGCAAGGACGCCGAGCGATTGCAGCGGCGTGACCCCGAGCAAGAAGGGCACATCACCACACGTCGCACCGTGCTGAACAACACGCCCGTTGTGGCGGGGACGCGCGTACCAACTGAAGCCATTTGGAACTTCTACGAAGCCGGTTACGATACTGATGCGATCATTCGCGAGTATCCGCAGCTCACCGCTGCCGATGTACGCGCGGCGATCACGTACGAAGAAAGCCGTCGATCTAGACGGGCACGAGCTGGATAAGTTCGCGTCCGCCCATGCGGCTTTTGATCGACGAGAATGTGCCCAACCCGGTGGCAGCATTCTTGCACACGCGTGGCCATGAGGTCATACATGCGCGCGAGGTCTTGCCGCTCGGATCGGACGATCACATTATCGCCACATATGGGAATGAGATTGAGGCCGTCATCGTGACGTGGAATCACAAGCACTTCAAGCGCCTGGTATCGCGAGCAACGTACCAGCGCTATCGTAAGGTGGGGCGGATCAGCTTCCTGTGCAAGGAAACCATTGGTCTGCAACGCATCGCGCAGTGTATCGATCTGATCGAGGCCGAGTATAGTCTCGCGCAACAGCGAACGGACAAACGCATACTCGTCGAAGTACGCGTGGACGGGCTGTTCATCGCCACGTAAGCATCTCAGCCATATCCACACCGTACCGCCTTCAGACCTGATCACGAAAGCTGTGTTGTTCAGAGAGTGCGGCGGGCGTCCGACCGGCCAATTCGGTGATCCTGGGCCAGGCGATGACGAGGGCATTGTAGGACAGGGCCTCCTGCGCCCAGCCCTTGCGCTCGCAGATGCTGTACAGCCGGTAGGCCAGGTCGCGCGCCTTCTCGCCCGTCTCGCCCAGGCGGGCCTTGAGCGCCGCCGCCCCGTCCTCGCCCTGCTGCTCCAGCGCCCGGATCAGGTGCTGGGCCGCCTCCCATGCCGTCAGGCGCCGGTCCTTGGACGGGTCCCAGTCCGCCGGTAGCTCCTCACGCCGGAGCAGCCGCACCTTGCCGCCTTTGGCCGCCAGGATGCCGGCCTCGGCCAGCCCGCCCACGCTGGTGTTCTTGGCCTTGGAGAGCGTCTCGGCCGTCCCGTATGGACCCTCGTTCATGCCATTCTGCTCGAACCATGCCAGCGACCAGCGGGTGTCGGAATCGAATTCACCCTCTTGCTCGGAGAGCACCTCGTCGAGGGCCTGGTTGATCAGTTGCAACGCGGTGCGCACGCGCATCGGGTCGCCGCTGGCTTCCATGACCGTGCTGTAGCGGGAGAAGACGGCCATGCCGGGGCCGATGGCCGCCTGCGCCAGGTCCACCGGGGCGATGTTGCCATGCTGGAGGTTCCGAAGCGCCTCGGGCAGTTCGCGTTTGAGGGCCGCCATGAACTCGCGGCGCGTCGTCCTGGGGGCATCCGCAGGTCGCGGACGGCACACCAGCACGATAGAGGAGGCCAGGGCGTTGGTGCCGCTGGCCAGCATGCGATTGCCCAACTCGCTGCGCATGGGCCAGGTGCCGGTGATGCTGAACCCGGCGCGCAGCAAGCCCTCCAGCATTGTCTCCCAGCCAGTCGAAGCAACTGCCACTGCTCTATCCTCGTCCTCACCCTCTGACTCGGCCTGCTTGAAGGCGTAGTAAATGGTCACAGGGTAGTCTGGATGCGCCGCCGACTGGATGGCTGCGAATGCCCTACCCAACCCGTGCTCAAAGAACTGCTGTGCTTTCTCCTTGCTGCCGCCGAAGCGGTAGGGAGTGGCCACCAATTCCTGGGCTTTGGGCACCAGCATGGTGCCGAAGAGGTCAGGGAAGACTCGGGCCAGGGACCGGCGCAGCCAGACGTAGAAGAAGTCGGAGAGATCGGCATAGCCGATGTTATCGTAGTAAGGTGGGTCTGTAGATACGAGCACCTTGTGCAGACGCTCGATAGACTCGGTCGAGTCATATTGACTCGCCGATCCGGAACTATGGGGTTGCAGGCTATCGACCACCATGGCGGTCCACTCGACGTTGTTTAGCCAGTTCCCTGACGACGTGCTGAAAGGGTTGCCTTCAGCGTAGTCCCAGGTCATCGGTATCGCCTGACGAGCGAAGGTGTTTCGGAGCGCTTCCATTTTGGGGCTTGAATCCCAAGAGCAAATGGTTGAGCCACGATCTGCGCTGCGATCCACCGCGAGAGCCAAATACACTCCGACTGCATCTCCATACGCCGTTGCGCCACACCCACCCTCGGCCAGGGACACACCATCATCCGTCAGTCCCGCGGCAACACCATCCTGCCGTGCCCGCTCGCGTGCCTCGCCCACCAGGTCGCTGAAGGTGGTCAGGGCCACCAGTTGGCGGCCGGTGAAGAGATCTGCAAAGGTCTCCAGCCCATACGGTATGCACCAGATGTTGCGGGGATCGTATGCCATCTCCTGCTCTGGCATCCACTCTGGCTTGGCCTGCTGCGCAACGACTTCATGCTCATTAGAAGGCGGCAGGTAGATACGTCCTCGCTGACCTTCGGCTACCATCGCCAGCATCTGTGCGCCCATTCGTCCGGCTTTGCCCTCGTCCTTGATGTGCTGGTCGGTCGCCGATTGGCCACATACCAGACAGCGAAAGTTGGCGCCCCGGCTAGTCTTGGGAGGCGGCGGTGTCGTACCTCCCCCGGTGCAGACGGTGAAGCGCACCGTCCTGGCCGCGTGGTCCACCACTGGTTCGACCCAGGCTTGCTTGCCTTTCTTCGTGGAGAGGGCGAACGAGCGGACCAGGGGCATCCGGGCGCCGCAGGCGGGGTTGGGGCAGCGCACCGTGCGCGCCCACAACCAGGCGATGACCGTGGCTTCGCCGCCACCGTGCTCCTTCGGCAGGCTGACCTTGGGGTAGAGGTGGCCGATGCGGCGCTGCGCCTCGTCACGCATCCATTTGCCGTAGTAGCGCACGTCCTCGGCCAGGCCCCTGGCGCCACTCCGGCCGTCTCCGGGGCCGATCTTGGCGCGCGACTCGGGATTGACCGGCGGGCAACCGGAGAACCGGGGCGGGATCTCGATCAGCGCCTTGGTGATGAGCACCGCCACCGGGTTGAGGTCGCTGGCGTGGGCCTCCAGCCCCAGCCGCTGCGCCTCCAGCGGGATCGAGCCGCCGCCACAGAAGGGGTCCAGCAGCGGGGGCGGGTGGCCGTTCGTGCATTTCAGGATTTCGGCACGAGCCTTGTCGAGCACTATCTGGTTGGTGCTGTTTTCCCACTTGACCAGTTGCTCGATGATGCTGAAAAGCTCCCGCCGCCTGGCTTCCTGAGCCTCCTCGGTCGGGAACTGATCCGGGTGCGCGGAAGGGTCGTCCACCAGCGAGGCGAAGATGACGGCGCGGCAGGCGGCCAGCGGGCGGCGTGCCCACCACAGGTGCAGGGTGGAGGGATGGCCGTGGCGGATGCTCTTCTCGCGCGCCGACTCGGCGTTGATGGCGTCGAGCGGCAGGGCGACCTCGATCAGCTTCTTACGGTAGGTCATCCCAACTCCTACGCTACTTCATGGTTGTGATGAACTGTCGTTAGGGAAGGTGCCTGCCAGAATCGGCGATGCGTTGTGTCAGGTCTGCGTCTGGATAGCGCGCCCCGAGTACCGCCAGGAAATCCCCCGGCGTGAGGAAGCGGACTCCCAGGACGGTGCCGCCGGACGGAAAGTCACGCGTGTTCAGCGAGACGACAAAAGGAACCCGTGCAGCCAGCGCGGTTGCCAATATCGGTTCGTCGTCTGGGTCCGGCAAGACATCACCCAGCAGGATGGTGCGGTAGTCGGCGAGACGCAATACGTCGGAGAGCCGATGCACGAGGTTGTTGATGCGCGCGCGATACACGGCACGCTCGTTGCCGCGTGCGATGCCCAGCTCCACCCGCACACGGACGAGTTCGGCGACGATGAACGTGCTCCAGAAAGCGTCATAGTAGCCGTCTTGCGCCAGGAGCCATAGCCAGTGGCGTTGTTCGGCGACGAGTACCGATGTGTCGAGTACGGCGCCGATCAGATCGGGAGGCTGCGCCGGTCGGTCGGCCATCAACGCGGTGGCTCGCCCTTCGTGCGTCCCTCGGCCACCAATCGTGCCGCATCGTCGTCCGAGATGACCTCCAGGTCAAGCGACGGACCGGCCCGGCGGACATAATCCTCGACCGTGTCGCTGGAAACGATGAGCGTGCCGGCCCGGTACGCCTGGTAGCGGCCTTCCTGGACCCACTGCCTGAGCGTCCGGCCGTCGACGCCGACGAGGTCGCCAATCTGCTCCGGCGCCGGCCGGGGCGACGTGCCCTCGCGTACGGCGTCGATGAGCGCCTCGATGGCGCGCGCCCGCTCGGACTCGCCGCGCTGGCGCAGCTCCTCCACCGCGCTCCGCGCCTCTCTGATTGTCTGCTCTGTGATCGTCATCCGATCTCCTTCGCACGTCTTATTCTGATTGTAGTGCAAATAGGACAATGACCATGGCTCCCTCTGCTTCCAGGCGGGCAAGTACCTCCTTGAGCAACTGGTCGTGGCCGCCGCTCGCGCCGGCTGCGGTAGTCACGAGGGTATGTCCGCGCGCTCCAGCAACTCGCCGAGCTTGTACACGACGGCGGTGGCGCCGAAATCGGGCTCGCGCTGGAACGGCCGGCGCACGTAGCGCGGGGGCCTCGCCGTCCCCTCCACCTCCACGATGGCTAGGATGAAGTCGTCGGGCTTGTTCAGCGCGGTCAGGATTTCGTTCCTGGTCACCGTGACCGTCTCGGCCCCGGCCACCCGCCCCTTGACCTCGATGAAACGCAAGCGCCCGCCCGGCATCGCCGACTCCACGTCATAGCCCAGCTTCTCCTTGCCCACGTCGCGCGGCTCGTGGCCCAGCGCCCGCTCCGCGTCCATGACGGCGTCCACGGCCAGGCGCTCCACCCGCGCCGTCTCCAGGGCGTGCGGATCGGCGGGCGAGGACGCCCGCGGTCCCAGAAGGCCGGACGGCACGACCAGGGCGCCGCCGACCACCACCGGGGGCAGCGGCGAGACCTGCCGTTCCTGCTCCAGTTCCTGCCGCCGCTTCTGCAGCCGCACCTGCAGCTCGTCCGCCCGCCGCGCGGCCAGGGCCGAGTTCAGGCGCGGCGTCTTACCGGCCTGCTCCTGCTCCTTGAGCGTCGCCGCCCGGTGGTCCCAGTAGTTGATCTCCTTGGTCAGGCGGTCGGTCACCGCGGCCAGGGTGCGGCCGACCATCTCCTCCCGGCGACGACGCACCTCGCCCAGGTGTTCGGGCACCAGGTGCTCCGCCGCGTAGCCCAGCACCGTACGCTCCAGGTCGGCCCGGAGCCAGGGTGCCTCCAGGGCGTCGGCGACGGCGGCCCGCTCCTCGTCGGTGATCGGGCGGTAGTCCAGGTACGGCGCCGGTCCGGCGTTGCGCACGCCACCCTGGTCGTCGATCTCCACGAACTGCAGCCGCCGGGAGATGATCCGCCTGTTGCCGTCCCTGTCGAGACGGGCGTCCTGCAGGGCGTGCTCCAGGTAGAAGAGCGCCCGGACCGCGGTGCCGGGGTCGGCGGGGTCCACCAGCACCGCCCCGCGTTTGAGCAGGTCGCGGTGCCGCTCCAGCACCAGGTCGATGGTGGCGTCCAGCAGCGGATGGCCGGGGCAGATGAAGGCCGCCAGGGGCTTGCCGGGCACCGCCATGAGGTCCTTCTCGAAGGTGACGCGCTCGTAGCGCGGCAGCACCGGCTCCCCCGCCCCGATCTCCCGGTCGCGCCCGCGGATGGACGGCGGGACGTACCCAATCTCGTAGCGGTCCGGCTCGCGCTTGCTGATGGTGCCGCCCAGGCGCCGGAAGGCGTCGAGGAAGAAGCCGGCGATGAAGTGCGGCTGCAGCCGGCGGGCCTCCGCCCGCTCCATCTCGGCGCGAATCCGCCGCACCCGCGCCGTGTCCATGCTGTCGTGCGCCAGGGCGCGTTCCTCGATCAGCGCGCTCAGGTGCGCCCGGTCCAGCGCCCGGTCCACGGCGTGCGTCAGGCGGTCCTTGACCTCCGGACGGTCGCCGTAGCGGATGGCCTCGATCAGGAGCTGGCGCAGGGGCGTCTCGCCGAAGACCTTGCCCAGCACGTCGAAGACCTGCCCGCCCAGCGCCTGGCGCTCCTCGTCCAGCTTGCTGAAGAGCCGGTGGAACACGTCGCCCTCGCGCGTCTCCAGGGCCACCAGGTTCCACAGGTGGCAGACCTCCGTCTGGCCGATGCGGTGGATGCGCCCGAAGCGCTGCTCCAGCCGGTTGGGGTTCCAGGGCAGGTCGTAGTTGACCATCAGGTGGGCGCGCTGCAGGTTGAGGCCCTCCCCCGCCGCGTCGGTGGCCACCAGGATGCGCACGTCCCTGTCCTGGGTGAAGGCGTCCTGGACCTTGCGCCGCTCGTCGCGGCCCATGCCGCCGTGGATCGTCACCACCGGTTCGGGGCGGCCCAAGAGGGTGGTGATGCGCTCGCGCAGGTAGTGCAAGGTGTCGCGGTGCTCGGTGAAGATGATCAGCTTGCGGCGGCTGCCCTGGGCGTCGAACATCTCGGCATCGTCCTGCAGCAGGCGGGAGAGTTCGTCCCACTTGCGGTCGGTGCCGGCCTGGCGCACGCGCAGGGCCAGGGTCTCCAGGCGCTCCAGCGAGCCGATCTCCGCCCGCAGCTCGGCGATAGTCCGCGCCGCGGTGGCCCGGTCGGCGATCTGCTCCTCGATGCGCTCCACCTCGGCGTCCGGCGCGTCGTCCAGGTCCTCCAGGTCCTCCTCCGAGAGCAACGGCAGATCATGCTCCGTGTCGCCGCTGAGCAGCGGCGCCCCCGCCGCCGGACCGCGGACGTCCCCGTCCCCCCGGTGCACACCGGGACCGCGGACGTCCCCGTCCGCCGTCCCCCGACCACGGTCACCACGCGTATCGGGACCAGGGACGGCGCTGCTCACCGGACCGCGGACGTCCCCGTCCGCCCGTGGCCCCGCCGCCAGGTGCGCACCCTCCGGACCGCGGACGTCCCCGTCCGCCCCCGCCCCACGCTTCAGGAGCTGCTCTTCCCGCAGGCGCTTCTCCAGCCGCTCGCGCCGTCGGCGCAGCGACTGGTAGATCGCCTCGGGCGAGGAGGCCAGCCGCCGCTGCAGGATGGTCAGGGCGAAGCCCACGGTGTTGCCCCGGCGGCCCTCGCCTTCTCTAGCCAGCCGGTCGGCACGGTTCATCTCCTCGCGCACGTACTCCGTGACCTCCTTATACAGGGCCGCCTCGGCGTCGGAGAGCGTGTAGGTCACCGTGGCCGCCACCCGCTCGGGGAAGAGCGGGGTACCGTCGAACTTGACCAGGCTCTCCTTGACCAGGCGGCGCATCAGGTCGGAGGTATCGACCTGGTGGGCGCCGCCGCGGAAACGCCCCTCGAAGCGGTCGGCGTCGAGCAGGGCCAGGAAAAGCTGGAAGTCCTCCTCCTTGCCGTTGTGCGGCGTGGCGGTCAGCAGCAGGAAACATCGGCAATGGGACCCCAGCAGCTTGGCCAGCTTGTAGCGCTTGGTCTCGCGCACCTCGCCGCCGAAGAAGGAGGCCGACATCTTGTGCGCCTCGTCGCAGATCACCAGGTCCCAATCGACCCGTTCCAGCTTGGCCTGGATCTCCGCGTTGCGGCTCATGTGGTCGAGGCGGCTGATCACCAGGTTCTTCTCGGCGTACGGGTTGCCCGAGCGCGCCGCCTCGATGGTCTCGCGCGTGATCACCTCGAACGACAGATGAAAGCGGGTCCACAACTCGTCCTGCCACTGCTCGGCCAGGGAGCCGGGGCAGCAGATCAGGCAGCGCTGCAGGTCGCCGCGGATCAGCAGCTCCTTGATCAAGAGGCCGGCCATGATGGTCTTGCCGGCCCCTGGGTCGTCGGCGAGCAGGAAGCGCAGAGGCTGGCGGGGGAGCATGGCTTCATAGACGGCGGTGATCTGGTGGGGCAGCGGATCGACCAGCGAGGTGTGGACGGCCAGCACGGGGTCGAAGAGGTAGGCCAGGCGGATGCGGCGGGCCTCGGAGACCAGGCGGAAGAGGGCGCCGTCGCCGTCGAAGCTCCAGGGGCGCCCGGCGGTGGCGATCTCCAGCGAGGGCTCGCGGTCGCGGTAGAGCAGCTCGCTGCCCAGGCGTCCGGCGGCGTCCTTGTAGGTCAGCTCGACGCAGCCCGAGCCGTGCCAGGCCACGTCGACCACCGTGACCAGCCCCTCGGGTAGGATGCCCCGCACGGAGGCTCCCCGTGCCAAATCCTCAAGCGTCGCCATCAGGCACCCATTCTGGCAATGCGCAATACCCGCTTAACATTCCAGTTGTACTCGCGAGGAGCGACCAGAAGCTGGGAGCGCGGACGAGCACGCGCGCTCTCGTCCACTCACGCGGCGGACGGGGACGTCCGCGGTCCCAAATCCGTGACCATGGCTTATCCAGGTTTGTTGGCGCAACGTGGCCACGTGATCCCTTTCCGAGTGAGATCGGCACAACCTTGAGGATGATCCGAATAGGTGGGCTGTGGGGCAGCGCGCACATTATGATGGGAACCGCCCGGTACGTCAAGTGAGTTGTAAGGAAGGGTGGAAACACCATTCTGCACCAGTTCAATCGCCGCGATTACGGCGAACCGGAAAGGTCCCATGCCGCGCCGTTGTATGGCGGCAAAGGACCCTTCCGTGCTGTAGCATGGAGGCATGACCGGCCGGCTCTATTCAGGACAGGTGAGATGCAACAGAATCGCTTCAAACAACTGCTGGCGGCGGGCGGGCGTGCCGTCGGTACCATGGTCTTTGAGTTCAATACGCCGGGCATTGCCCGTCTGCTCGATGCCACCGGCGTCGATTTCGTGGTCTTCGACATGGAACACTCCGGCTTCGAGATCGGCGCTATCCGCGAACTGATCTCCTGGTCGCGCGGCGCCTCGTTCACACCTATGGTGCGCGTTCCGATCGGCGAGTATCACTTTCTGGCGCGGGCGCTCGACGTCGGAGCGCAGGGCGTGATGGTCCCCATGGTGGAGAGCCGGCAGCACGCGGAGGCCATCGTCAGCGCCTGTAAGTACCCGCCGCAAGGCCGTCGCGGCGCGGCGTTCGGCGTGGCCCACGACGATTTTCGTGCCGGCTCGGTCGTCGAGACGATGGCGGCGTCCAACGCCGAAGGTGCGATCATCCTGCAAATCGAGACCGCGCGCGGCGTGGAGAACGCCGACGAGATCGCGGCGGTGCCCGGCGTCGATGTGCTCTGGATTGGCCACTTCGACCTGTCGCAATCTCTGGGCATTCCCGGCCAGTTCGACCATCCGCGCTTCGTGGAGACGGTCGATGCAGTCGTGGCGGCCTGCAATAGACACGGAAGGCCGCTCGGCGTGATGGTCAACGATCCCGCAACCGGCCGGGTCTGGCTGGATCGCGGATTCCGGGCTATCGCCTACTCGGGCGACATCTGGCTGTTGCAGCGTGCGCTGGCCGAGGGTGTCGCCTGGGTTCGCTCCTGGGATGGTGATAGATAGAAGTATGACGCTGATGCGAGAAACGATTGCCATGCTGGGACCGCGGACGTCCTCGTCCGCATATCTTGGGCGGACGAGGACGTCCGCGGTCCGGGTGACGACCTCCTATTACGAACCCGCGCCTAGTGCAAGATCAGAGGTTGGAGTTTGAATGGCCCCCTGGGACCGCCGGCATCCCTGCCGGCAGACGCGGGCCGGCAGGGATGCCGGCGGCGTCGGCCCGCAGGTCGCCGCCAGGACGCACGCCCCGCTTCAAACTATGCCCTCTGAAATAGCACTAGCTCAACTCTGGAGGAAAGACCTGCATGAGCGCACCATTCCATGTCGGTATAACGCGTAGCCTATCCCTCGCCGACGGGCGCAGCTTGATGGCCGAGGAGGCGCTGGCCCTGCTCGAGCGCGAGGGCATCAGCTACGACTACTATCAGACCGAGGACGGCGAGGTTCGCACGCGCGACATCGCGGAGTTCGATGCGATCGTGCTGCTGGGCGACCATTTCGGCTACCCCGCCCTGGAGGGCAACGAGCGCCTTGTCGCGGTCGCGCGGTGGGGCGTCGGCTACGACAACGTCGACCTCGACGCCTGCACGGCGCACGACGTCTGCACCTTCATCACCCCTGCCGGTGTGCGCCGCCCCGTCGCCACGGCGATGCTGGCGTTTCTGCTGGCCCTGGCCCTCAAGCTGCCCCAGAAGGACCGCCTGGTGCGCACGGGAGAGTGGGCGCGCAAGACCGACTACATGGGCGAGATGCTGACCGGCAAGGTGCTCGGCTCGCTGGGCCTGGGCAACATCGGTCGCGAGTTCTTTCGCCTGGTCGCACCGCTGGAGATGCGCCACATCGCCTGCGACCCCTTTGTCAGGGAGGAGGAAGCGCGAGCGGTCGGCGTGCAATTGGTCGACAAAGAGACCCTGCTGCGCGAGAGCGACTACCTGTTCATCACCTGTTTGCTGACCCCCGAGACCTACCACACCATCGGCGGCGCCGAACTGGCCCAGATGAAGCGCTCGGCCTATCTCATCAACACGGCGAGGGGCCCCATCGTGGATGAGGCGGCGCTGATCGCGGCCCTGGAGAGCGGCCGGATTCGCGGCGCCGCGCTGGATGTCTTCGAACAGGAACCTCTGTCGGCCGGTTCACCCCTTATAGGGATGGATAACGTGCTGCTGGCGCCCCACGCCCTGGCCTGGACGGAGGAGTCGGCCCTGGGCAATTCCATGGAAGATGCCAAGGGGCTTGTCCAGTTGGCGCGCGGCGAGGCGCCCACGACGGTGGTCAACAAAGCCGTACTGGAGCGGCCGGGCTTCCAGGCCAAGCTGCGCGCGCTGCAACAGCGACGTTAACCCTGTTTATTCGCGGGCGTCTGTTCTGGCGGCAGCGGCCTTTCCCGGGACCGCCGGCATCCCTGCCGGCAGGGATGCCGGCGGTCCCAGGGTGTCCTCCGCGCTCCTGGTGAATAATGCAGGTCAAGCGGGTGGTCGGAGGGACTTCAAGTAGCGGTCTTCTCCGGGAGCGCGGACGTCCCCGTCCGCCGTGTCCAACGAGGGCGGACGAGGGCGTCCGCGCTCCGAAAACGACGTTTCACTCCTGGTATCGCTCGACGGCGACACGTGCGGTGCTGAGCAGGGCGTTGACTTGGTGCAACGACGGGCAGCCCGGCCGACCGCCGATGGAGCAACAACTCAGGGCTGCCGCGGCATTGGCGAAGACGAGGGCCTCGTCTAGCCGCTGGCCGCGCAGCAGCGCATAGAGCAGGGCACCGTGAAAGACGTCGCCGGCGCCGGTCGTATCGACGACGGGAACGTTGAACGCCCCGGCCGCTATAACTGAGCCGTCGTCGGCGAGTGCCACGCTGCCGAGAGCGCCGCGTGTGGCCACCACCACACGCGGACCGGCCTCGCGAACCCATCTCAGGCCCTTCG
>Ga0209581_1003476_pt1 | contig 13502 bp, 13 predicted proteins | sample Coa_R2_FD_187160 | JGI IMG/M metagenome (GOLD analysis project Ga0209581, IMG submission 187160) | Surface soil microbial communities from Centralia Pennsylvania, which are recovering from an underground coalmine fire - Coalmine... | ecosystem: Environmental > Terrestrial > Soil > Unclassified ...
CCGCGGGGACCGCTGGTAGCCGGTAGCGGCACCCTCGCCGGAACACCCCCGGGGCCCGCCCCGGGGGTTTTCCGTTGCGGCTACTGCAGCCGGGCAATGCCCATCGCGGCGCCGAAGCGGTTGGCGCCAGCAACTTCGGTGCCGTGATCTCGATTCCCGGTTCACCGCAAGCTAACGCATAATGTATAATTCGTCATTCTCTACTCAATCTTACAGTGAAATCTGCCAAGAAAATTGGGTTGCGAGAGGAGAATGCGAATGAAGCTGATCGGTATCGCCGCAGCGCTGTGCGCCCTCGCGCTGTCGGCGCAGTTCGCCAGCGCCCAAGGCTATCGGATCGAGGGCGGCGTCGGGGGAACATTCGGCCAGAACGATGCGAAAGCGGGCATCGCAAGCGGGGGCAGCCTGGTCACCATCGAGGACAATGACATCGGCGGCTCCGGGCTTGCAGCGGGAGGCGCGATCTGGGCGGACGGCCCGCTGGCGGCATTGAGCCCGGCGTTGCGCAACATTTCTCTGGGACTGGAGTATCGCCATTTCGAAAACTCGACGACCACGACCGTCAGCGTCGTCACCCCGAGCGGCAGCGGGAGCGGAGCGATCAGCGGCGACTTCACGTCGGACAACCTTTTGTTCGATGTGGCGTGGCGGCTCAACGACGGAGTGGTCCATCCCTTCGTCGGCGCCGGCGGGGGCGTTGCGTTCGTCGATCTCAACGGCACGGTGTCGGCGTCTTCGGGGGCCATTTCGGTCGGGACTCCGACATCCTTCAGCGCCGGCGCCAGCTCGACGGTTGCGGCCGGGCACGCCTTTATCGGCCTCGACTACGACATCACGCCGCAGGTTTATGTCGGCGCGGTCGGCGACTTTTATTTCACCGATACGGTCAGCAAGCAGTTTTCCCACACGAACTTTCAGCTGAGTTCGCAGCAGATCTCGCTGCTGGGCCACCTCGGCTGGAAATTCTAGCGCCTGCGTCCCGCACTGCCGGAACACCCCCGGGGCCCGCCCCGGGGGTTTTCCGTTGCGGCTACTGCAGCCGGGCAATGCCCATCGCGGCGCCGAAGCGGTTGGCGCAATCGAGCGGGTTGCCGTATTTGCGGTGCACCGCGGTGTGATGGGCGCAGGCGAGCAGCAGCCGGTCCTTGTCCCAGCCCTGGTTCTTGCCCCAGTCCTCGAGCAGGACCTGGCCGATCTCCTGGTTGTGGGGATCGTTGCCCATGCGCGCCGCCAGCAGGGCGAGGCGGCGAACCAGCGGCTTGCGGTCGGCAAAGCGGTCGAGATAGGCGCGGGTCCAGTTGACGCTGTCCGGCCCGTTGAGCGCGAGAACGGCGGCGTCGATGCGGGCGAGAATCTCGTCCTGCGACAATCTGTCGGCGCCGCTCGGCGCGCGCACCGAAATCGGCTCGGCATCGCCGATCCCCTGCTGATGCCCGGCGGCGCGGTTGAGGTACGAGGCGGCGAGATAGAGCAGCTTCAACTGCTGCTTGTGCTCGAAATTGTCGAAATACCAGGCCAGCGTGTTGAGGTATTCGAAACAGTGCTGCGGCAGCGAGAAGTTGTTGACCCCCTTGGTCTCGAGGATCACCTGCGCGTCGGCGATCTGGAACGCGTCGAGGATGCGGCGCGGGCTCTTGCCGGCTTCGAGCAGCCGGGTCAGCACGTGCAGGTAATGGGGTTCGGGCTGGCGGATCAGAGCGTCTTCCAGCTCCTGCTGCTCGGCCTCGGACAGCGGCTGCTTGTTGCCGGCGAGAATCGCCAGCTCGATCTGCGAGGCGCCGGCATAGGGGATCGCCGACACCGTCTCCTTTTCGAGGAAGATCTTGATGACGTTGCAGGCCATCTCGTAGGTCGAGTACCAGCGCGGACCGACGGCGATGTCGAGCGCGCCGGCATAGATCACGTTATGCGCCTCGTCCCAGCCGAGCGCGTTGCCGAGATCGACCGTGGCGCGGGCGCGGAACGCCTTGTGCCCGGTGGTGTAGGAGCGGTTGTAGAGGGCGCGGTCCTGCACGTCCATCAGCCCGGCATGGCAGAGCTGGGCGAGCACCGCCTTGCGCTCGGCCGGGTTCTGCATCAGCCCGAGAAAGACGCGATAGGCCTCGAGCACGTTGCCGCGATGGACCAGCGTCATCCAGTGGTCGAGCCGCTCCTGGAGCGGGCCGGTGAGAACTTCCGGCTCCTGGTCGGGCCACACCACCTCCGGCATCGGCGGCGGGCCGGGCGGCGGCGACCAGCCCGGGGCGCGGGCGTAGTGACCCGGCGCCTTGAGGATTTTCTGGTTCCAGATGTCGAGCCCGGTCGGGATGTACCAGATGGTCTGGGCCAGCGGCAGCGCGGCGCAGTCTTCCGGCACCATGCGGGCGAGCTGCAACCCGGCGCGGGCCGACAACAGGCAGTGGTCGTTGTTGACGAAATTGACGTAGCCGTCGTCGATGCGCTCGTGATACGGCACATGGGTGTAGGGGGCGTGGATGCGCACCGCCTCGCCGACGATCTCGGTCATCGGGCGCCCCGCCCGGACCAGGTCGTAATAGACGTCGCTGGCGCCCTTCTGGTCGCGCGCCAGGATGCGCTCCTCAAGCTTGGCATAGAGGGCTTCCGGCTTGGGGGCGTTGCCGAGCGCGGCCTGAGCGGACATTCCTGGACTCCCTTCTGCGATGCCGCCTCAGCATGCGCCGAAATGCCCTGGCCGATCAACGCCGCCGCGGGGTTTTTCACGGTTTGGAGGGCCGGAATGCGCCGGAAGCATGGCGGCGAGCGACCAGGCGAACAGGGCGGCGAGCGAGGCGTTGGCAAGGTCGGGCATCGGCTTGCCGCGCAGGCGCCGGGCGAGCGCGCCGAGCCGCTCCGCGAACTCGGCGCCGGCATCGGCGCGGTCGCGGGCGGCGAGAAACCTGCGGTCGGCGCGACGCAACGCCGCGGTGTCGGGCAGCGCCGCGAGGGCGGCGGCACAGGCGGCGGCGCGGCGCAGCGCCGGCGACGCGTCGGGATCGCCGCCGGCGGCGAGCACGGCGCCGCGCACCGCCGCGCCGATCGCCGCCCAGGCGCGCAGCCGGCAGCGCCGCGCGACCTCCGGCGCGGCCCGTGCCGCGGCGGCTTCCGCCCGCTCGGCGGCGAGACGGGACAGGCGGTCCTCAAGGCTCCTTGCCACGCTCCAGCTCGCGCAGGCGACGATCGAAATCGGTGGTTTCGATGGCGCGCACCATCGCCTCGACGACGCGGGCGAATTGCGCTGCCTCGGCCGGGGTGATCTCGCCCGCGGCGGCGGCGCCGGCGACCGCCCCCATCGCGCCGGCGAGATCGGCGGCGCCGGACACCGGCGGCATGGCGAACCGCACCGGCCGCCCGCGGCGCGGCGCGGCAATACGGTCGAGGCACAGCCGCAACGCGACCGGATTGCCCGCGAGGGCAAGCTCGACCGCCTTGCGGGTCAAGGCCTCGGCCTCGCCTTCGAGCAGCAGCTCGGCAATGCGATTGACCTTGTCACGGCACCCGCGCGGCCGCCCGGCCGGGTTGCCGGAGACGCCTTTGGCGAACGGACGCCCGCGGGGACGGGTCCGCTGATCTTGCTGTTTTATCAATGTGTGATCAGGCAAGCGGGGCTCCTCGATGAGACGTTTGGTCAAAGAGATATCGATATCACATCCCGCCATGATTGTCAATATCACAATACCATTATCGCATCGACGGCATCCGCGCGCCACGCTGGCAAATGCCGGTTCCGAAGCGGTTACGCCGCCGAGGTCAAGGCCGGGGCCGGCGTCCGCTGTGCGGGTCGGGCGTCCCGACCATGGCCGCCCTCCGATCGAGGGAAATGCGCCATTTGCTGCGGAACAGAACGGATTAACGCGAAGGACGCAGAGGAGACGCGAAGGACGCGGAGGGAGCTCGGCGCCTTCGCGGCCTTTGCGTCTCCTTGGCAGCCGTGGCGCAAGCGAGCGCCGGGCGCAGAAGACAACGCTTTAGCGCGAAGGACGCAGAGGAAACGCGAAGGACGCGGAGGAAGCTCGGCGCCTTCGCGGCCTTTGCGCCTCCTTCGCGGCCTCTGCGTTGAATGTTTTTTTCTCGGTTCCCGAAATAACGCCTTTAACGCGAAGGACGCAGAGGAGACGCGAAGGACGCGGAGGGAGCTCGGCGCCTTCGCGGGCTTTGCGCCTCCTTCGCGGCCGCCGCGTTGAATGTTTTCTTCTCGGTTCCCCGAAATAACGTTTTAACGCGAAGGACGCAGAGGAGACGCGAAGGACGCAGAGAGCGCTCGGCGCCTTCGCGGCCTTTGCGCCTTCTTCGCGGCCTCCGCGTTGAATGTTTTCTTCTGGGTCCCCCGAAATAACGCCTTTAACGCGAAGGACGCAGAGGAGACGCGAAGGACGCGGAGAGAGCTCGGCGCCTTCGCGGCCTTTGCGCCTTCTTCGCGGCCTCCGCGCTTTCGTCTCGGCTCCCGAAATAACGCCTTTAACGCGAAGGACACAGAGGAAACGCGAAGGACGCGGAGGGAGCTCGGCGCCTTCGCGGCCTTTGCGCCTCCTTCGCGGCCTCCGCGTCGAATGTTTTCTTCTGGGTTCCCCGAAATAACGCCTTTAACGCGAAGGACGCGGAGGAAGCTCGGCACCTTCGCGGCCTGCGCGCCTTCTTCGCGGCCGCCGCGTCGAATGTTTTCTTTCGGACCGAGGGTCCCGGTTCCCGAAAACAGCCCGAGCGGGGCCGGTCGCCCGCTATGGCGCCTCGCCGTAGAGTTTGAGGTCGGCGACCAGGCCTTCGTCGCGCTCGATGCCGTAATCCTGCTGGCCGCGGTCGGTCTTTTCCTTGACCAGCAGGACGTTGGGGTCGGCGGTGGCGAAGACGCGGAGGTGGCGCGGGCCGAGACTGATCTCGGCGAGCTTTTCCCCGAGCGGGGCGAGCGGGGCGCGCTCGCTGGCGTCGATCAGCTCGACCAGGCCTTCCGGGGTGATGCCGGCCTCGGCGAGGCGCTGCTGGTGGGCGGCGAGCGCGGCGGCTTTGGCGGCGGCCGCCTCCTTGCGCGCCCTGGCGCGCTCGGCGAGCTGGCGGCGGTACTCGTCGTAGCGCGGTTTGAGGCGCTGCAGCAGCACCGGGGTCGGCACCTCGCGGGTGTCGATCCATTGCTTGGCGCGCGGCCAGGTCTGGACGAGGAAATGGCGCACCGCCGGCACCGGGATCTCGGCAAAGCGCGCGGCGCGGATCGCCGCGCCCCAGCGCCGCTCTTCCAGCGTGCCGGAAAGTTCCGGCCACTGCCCGTCATCGGCGGCGGGCGACGCCGCCGGCGGCGGCGCGGCGGCGCGGAAATCGACATTGTGCTGTTCGCGCAGCCGGGCAAACTGGCGGCGGTACTCCGCCTCCCACTCGTCGCTGTCCTCTCCCGGCACGACATCGTATTGCGCGCGCAGCGCCTGCTCGGTCGCCGCGATCGCCAGTTCCCGAAGCGCGTTGACGTCCATCGCACCTCCTGCGAACCTCCGGCGCTATCGTAAAATCAGGCGAAGGCGGGCGCCACCTCCGCCATGAACCGGGCCATTTCGTCCTTGACCTGGGCGTGCGGCTTGAGCCCGACATTGACGTAGAGGATGACCTCGTCGATGCCGGCGGCCTCGACCTTTTTCAGGGTCTCGGCGATCGCCGCCGGGCGGCCGAGCAGCACCGAGTTCTCGCCGAGGTCCTGCGGCCGCACCTTGGCCAGGCGATCGACGATCTCGGCGAAATAGCGGTAGCTCGGCGGCGCCGTCGCCGGGTCGCCGGGAAAGGCGGCGATCGCGCATTCCCTGTAATAGCGGACCTGGCGGGCGCGCGCCGCCGCCTCGGCGGCGGGATCGTCGGCGAGATGCAGGAAATAGCTGCACATCAGCCGCCCCGGCGGGTTGCCGTGGCGGGCGCAGGCCTCGCGGTAGCGCGCGGCGACCTCGGCGAGGCCGCCGAAGGTCATTGCCGCGGCGAAGGGCGCGACGATCAGGTTGCAGCCGAGCCGCGCCGCCAGCTCGATCGACGGCGGCGAGAAGGCGGCGACGTAGCAGGGGATCGGACGCTGCACCGGCTGCGGCGTGATCGCGACCTCGTCGAAGCGGTAATGGCGGCCGCGATGGCTCACCGGCCGCTCGCTCGCCCACAGCGCGCGCACCACCTCCAGCCCCTCGGCGAAGACCGACCGGTTGTCGTCGAACGAGGCGCCGAGCGGACCGTATTCGCGCCGGTCGTAGCCGCGGCCCGCGGCGAAATCGACCCGCCCGCCGGACAAGAGGTCGAGCGTCGCCCAGGTCTCGGCCACGCGGATCGGATGGTGCAGCGGCAATACCGTCACCGCCGGGGCGAGGCGGATGCGGGCGGTGCGGGCGGCGACCTGGGCAAGCACCAGCTCGGGGCAGGACAGCACGCCGAGGGTCGAGAAATGGTGCTCGCCGATCCAGGCCGAATGGAGCCCGACCGCCTCGGCATAGACCGCCTCGTCGAGAATGTCGGCGACCAGCCGGTTGGCGGTGCGCGGGTTGTTTTCGTAGTGGTTGTCGCTGAGCGTGAAGTAGCCGAACTGCATGGCCTGCCCCTCGCCGGTGCCGCCGCCGAGCTTACCCCGGAACCGGCGCCGAAGGGTCGCGTTATTCGGGCACAGCGCAAACCACCGGGAGCCGCCCATGCCGCTCGATGGCGCCTCGCCGCCCGACTACCTGGCAAAATTCGACCGGGCGATCGAGCTGATCGCCACCCCCGCGCAATGGGTCAAGAACACCGAACGCAACCGGCACGGGCAATACTGCCTGCGCGGCGCGCTGGTCGCCGCGGGCCTCGCCGAGATGTTCGAGCCGCTGGTGCTGGAGGCGGTCAACGAGACGACCGGGCACGACTATCCGAGCATCGTCTCGTTCAACGACGCGCCGCAGACCGAGCATGCCGACGTGCTGCGGGCGCTGCGGCAGGCGCGCGCCTACATCGCCGCCGGGCAGGCGGCCGGCGGTACTCCGGCCCGGGCACCGCGGCAGGATCGAGGCGTCGCCGAGGAAACCCGGTAACGCGGGGTCCGCGAAAACGCCTTCGAACGCGAAGGACGCAAAGAAGGCGCAAAGGACGCGAAGGTATCGAAACCCCTCCGCGGCCTCCGCGTCGCCTCTGCGTCCTTCGCGGTAACGCATTTGCTAGCGCCACAGCGCGGCGGTGGCGAGGCGAGCCCCTTCGGCCAGGGCGGCGAGCTTGACCCAGACGACGCTGGGATGCACCTCGCAGGTCGAGGCGAAGCTGGCGAAGCCGCAATCGGCGCCGGCGATGACGTTCTCGCGCCCGACCGCGCCGGCGAAGCGGGCGATGCGCTGGGCGATCGTCTCGGGATGCTCGACGATGTTCGAGGAATGGGTGATGACGCCGGGGATGAGGCTCTTGCCGGGCGGGAGCCTGACCCCCTCCCAGACCTGCCATTCGTGCTCGTGGCGCGGGTTGGCGGCCTCGAAGGAATAGGCGCCGGCGTTGATCCGGAGCATGACATCGACGATGTGGCGCAGTTCCATGTCGTGGACGCGCGGGCCGATATTGATGCTGTAGCAGGTGTGATAGCGGATGCGCTCCGGCGGCAGGCCGCGCAGCGCATGGTTGAGGATATCGACGCGGCCGGCGGCCCATTTGCGGCAATCCTCGACGCTCGCCTCGGGATGCATGACGTAGTAGGAGGCGAGCAGCGGGTCGTCGATCTGCAGGACCAGGCCGGCGTCGACGATCGCCTTGTATTCCTCGCGCAAGGCCTCGGCCAGGGCCACCAGGTAGTCCTCTTCGCGGGGGTAGTGCTCGTTGCGGTTCCAGTTGGCCAGGTTCGACGGCGAGACCGCCGGCATGAACGCCTCGACATGCGGCCGCCCGGCAAGCGCCGCCTTCAGCGTCGCGATGTCGCGGGCGAGCGCGGCGTGGCCCTTGTAGGACACCGGACCGGTGCAGACCCAGCGGGTGCGGCCGGTCTGGCCGGCGGTGCCGGGCATCGCGGCGGCCCAGGCGTAGAATTGCGGAAAGGCGCGGTACTCGCGCGACAGGCCCCAGTAATTGGCGCTCTCCACGGTCGGGCTCGGGGCGATCCCGGCAAGCCGCTCGTTGACATAGGGGATGAAGCCGACGCGGCCCTGCTCGCCGTCGCCGACGACGTCGATGCCGGCTTCGCACTGGCGGCGCACCGCGTCGCCGACGGCACGCTCGACCGCGGCGGCGAAGGCGGCCTCGTCGACCGCATTGCCCTGGGCCTTGTCGCGGATCAGCGGCAACAGTTCGTCCGGCCGCGGCAGGCTGCCGGCATGGGTGGTCAGGATGCGGCTTTCGCTGCGCTGCATGGGGCCCTCCGTCACGGCGTCGCGACCGCGACCCCCGGATCGCGGGCGGCGCCCGCCGGACGACGATCCAGGCTCGCCGGCGTCGCGTCAAGCCGCCGTCGAGATGGCCGCGCAATCCTCGGGAGGCGCGCAGACGAGAGCGAGAACCGATAGCCACAATTTCTGCGCAAGCCGGGATTGCCTCGCCGCGCCGGCGATGGGAATAAAGGGCGAGACGCGACGGAGCCCCACGCCATGCGCCTGTTGATCGCGATGATGAAGCACGAGACCAACACCTTTTCGCCGGTGCCGACGCCGCTCGCTCGCTTCGGCCCGAGCCGTTCGGATGGCACCGGGCCGGGGCCGCTTTACGGCGACGCGGCGATCGCCGCCTATCGCGGCACCGGCTCGGGGCTCGGCGCCTATATCGCGCTGGCCGAGCGCGAGGGCGCCGAGTTCGTGCTGCCGATCGCCGCCTCGGCGCCGCCGTCGCGGCCGGTCGAGGACGCCGCGTTCGAGCACATCGCCGAGGCGATCCTGGTCGAGGTGGCCAAGGGCGGGTTCGACGGCATCATGCTCGACCTGCACGGCGCGATGGTCACCGAAAGCCTCGAGGACGGCGAGGGCGAGCTGCTGCGCCGCATCCGCGCGATCGACCGGCATACGCCGATCGCCGTGTCCTACGACATGCACGCCAACCTCTACCCGGCGATGATCGACAACGCGACGGTGGTGTGCGGCTACCGCACCTATCCGCATATCGACACCTACGACACCGCCAGGCGCGCCGGCGAGATCCTGCTCAAGGCGATGCGCGGCGAGGTGCGCCCGGCGATGGCCTGGGGCAACGTGCCGATGCTGCCGCACGTGATGCGCCAGGGCTCGGACGACCATCCGAACAGGGAATTGCAGGCGCGCTGCGCCGAGCTGGCGGCGGAAGGGGCGTTGGCGGCGAGCCTGTTCACCGGGTTTCCGCATGCCGACATCGCCAATGCCGGGCTGTCGGCGGTGGTGGTCACCGACGGCGACAAGGCGCTTGCCGAGCGGCTGCGCGACGATCTGCTGGCGCGGGCGTGGAATGCGCGCGAGGCCTTTGTCTACCAGCTGGAGCCGCTGGCGCAGTCGATCGCGCGGGCGCAGGCGCTGCCCGAGGGCGACGGGCCGGTCGTGCTGCTCGACCATTACGACAATTGCGCCTCGGGCGGGACGATGGACACCACCGTCGTGTTGAAGGCGATCCTCGACGCCGGGCTCGACAACGCCGCGGCGTTCGCGATCTACGATCCGGCGGCGGTGCAGCAGGCGATCGCCGCCGGCATCGGCGCCGCGGTCGAGCTGTCGGTCGGCGGCAAGCTGGCGATGCCGCAAATCCCGGCGCCGAGCCCGCCGCTATTGCTGAGCGGCACGGTCAAGACGATTTCGAGCGGCCGCTTCCGCAACAAGGGACCGATGGGCCGCGGCGTGCAGATGGACATGGGCCCCGCCGTCGTCGTCGATACCGGCAAGGTCGAGGTGGCGCTGATCTCGCGCCACGTCGAGCCGAGCGACCTCAACTGCCTCCTGGCGCTCGGCATCGACCCGATGCAGAAGCGCTACGTCATGCTGAAAAGCCGGGTGCACTGGCGCGCCGGGCTCGGCAAGGCGGCGCGCGCCGTCGTCGATTGCGCCGGGGTCGGGGTGTGCACCTCGGATTACAGTCAACTGACCTTCCGCAACGTGCGCCGGCCGATCTATCCGCTCGACCTGCCGAACCGGTGATTCTAGGTTAGGGGCACAGCCACAGGGAGCAGAGACATGGACGGCATCAGCGAACTCCTCGACCTCGATCGCCGGGTCATCGTCCATCCGCTGCACCATCCCGACGATCACAAGGCGCCGTTCCTGATCGAGCGCGGCGAAGGCGCCGAATTGATCGGCGCCGACGGGCGGCGCGTGGTCGATGCGCTGAGCGGCCTGTGGAACGTCAATATCGGCCACGGCCGCGCCGAGCTGGCCGAGGCGGCGGCGGCGCAGATGAAGAAGATCGGCTTCGCCTCGGCCTATGTCGGGCAGACCAACGAGCCGGCGATCCGCCTCGCCGAGCGGATCGTCGCCCATGCCTACGGCAATTCCGCGGCGGTGTATTTCACCACCGCGGGCGCCGAATCGAACGAGAGCGCGTTCAAGTTCGCGCGCTATTACTGGAAAGTGCAGGACAAGCCGAGCAAGACCAAGATCATCTCGCGCATCCACGCCTATCACGGGGTGACGATGGCGGCGATGAGCGCGACCGGCATGGCCGCCTACCACAAGATGTTCGGGCCGCTGGTCCCCGGCTTCGTCCAGGTGCCGCCGCCCTATGCCTACCGCTGGCAGGGCAACGAGGAGCCGGGCGCCGGCGCCGCCGAGGCGGTCGAGAAGGCGATCCTCGCCGAAGGGCCGGACACGGTGGCCGCGGTGATCTGCGAGCCGGTGATGGGCGCCGGCGGGGTCATCGTGCCGCCCGACAGCTATTTCCCGAAATTGCGCGAGATCTGCGACCGCCACGACGTGCTGCTGATCGCCGACGAGGTGATCACCGGGTTCGGCCGCACCGGCAGGTGGTTCGCGCTCGGCCATTGGGGGGTCGAGCCCGATCTGGTGTCGTTCGCCAAGGGGGTGACGAGCGGCTACCTGCCGCTCGGCGGCGTCATCGCCTCGAAGCGGGTGCACGAGGCGATCCTCGCCGCCCCGGCCGACCGCAAATTCATGCACGCGGCGACCTATTCCGGCCACCCGGTGTGCTGCGCCGTCGGCGTCGTCAATGTCGGCATCATCGAGAAGGACGGGCTGGTCGAGCGCGCCGCGCGGGTCGGCCGGCGGCTCAAGGACGGGCTGCAGGAACTGGCCAACCACCCCAATGTCGGCGAGGTGCGCGGGCTCGGCATGATGTGCGGGGTCGAGCTGGTCGCCGACAAGGGCTCGAAGGCGCCGGCGATCGGGCTCGGCGCGCGGGTCGCGCGCGAGGCGATGGCGCGCGGCGTGCTGCTGCGCATCCGCGCCGGCAGCGCCGACCCGGCGATCGGCGACACGATCTGCCTGGCGCCGCCGCTGATGACGCCGGAAGCGACGCTCGACCGCATCGTCACGACGATCGCCGAGTCGCTCGCCGCCGCGACCGCGTGATGGCGACGCAGGAGCTCGGCATCGTCATCGACGGGGCGACCGGCCGCCTCGGCACCACCCAGCACCTGAAGGCGCTGCTCGCCATCGCCGGCGAAGGCGGGCTGCCGCTCGGCAACGGCGACCGGCTGATGCCGAAGCCGGTGCTGCTCGGCCGCAACGCCGAGAAGCTGGCGGCGCTGGCGGCACGAAGCGGCGGGCTCCGCTGGAGCCTCGACCGCGACGCCTGCCTCGGCGACCCGGCGATTTCGCTCTATTTCGACGCCAACGCGACGGGCGGGCGGGTCGCGCGCCTGCGCGCGGCGATCGCCGCCGGCAAGCACGTCTATACCGAAAAGCCGCTGGCCGAGACCCTCGCCGACGCGCTGGCGCTGGCCCAGGCGGCCGACGCGGCCGGGGTCAAGGGCGGGGTGGTGCAGGACAAGCTGTTCCTGCCCGGCCTCGTCAAACTGCGCCGGCTTTACGACACCGGGTTTTTCGGCCGGGTGCTGTCGGTGCGGCTCGATTTCGGCTGGTGGGTGTTCGACGGCGTGGCGACGCCGGCGCAGCGGCCGAGCTGGAACTACAAGCGCGCCGCCGGCGGCGGGCTGGTGCTCGATATGTTCGCCCACTGGCGCTACATCTTCGACCGCCTGCTGGGGCCGATCCGCGCGGTGTCGTGCCGCTGCATGACGGCGCAGCCCGAGCGCCGCGACGAGGCCGGCGAGGTTTATGCGGTCGATGTCGAGGACCACGCCTTTGCCGTGTTCGAGCTGGAAGGCGGGGCGCTGGCGCAGGTCAGCTCGTCGTGGGCGAGCCGGGTCAAGCGCGACGACCTGTTGCAGATCCAGGTGGACGGCAGCGCCGGCTCGGCGGTGTGCGGGCTGCACCGCTGCTTCATCCAGCCGGCGGCGGCGACGCCGCGGCCGTTTTTCGACCCCGAGCGGCCGCAGCCGATGGTGTTCGACGAGCAGTGGCAGGAGCTGCCCGAGCTCGAACCGTTCCGCAATTCCTACCGCGCCGGATGGGAGTTGTTCCTGCGCCACCTCGCCGCGGATGCGCCGTTCCCGTCGCCGCTGATCGAGGGGGCGAAAAGCGTGCAGCTCGCCGAGGCGTGCTATCTCAGCGACCGCGAGCGGCGCTGGGTCGATCTCGCGCCGCTGCGGTAGCGGCGGCCGTATTGGCGCTCTCCGTCATACCGCCATCCGCAGGATGATCCCATCGGGCAGATAGAAGCCGTTCAGCATATTGTCGGACACGAAAACGCTCGAGTCGCCCTCGACCCGGAAGGTACGGCCAAGGGCCTTGATCGCGGGGTGGGTCGGCGAGACGAATTCGGCATCGCCCACGTCAAATCCCGGCAACTCGCCACGGTGCCGGGCGATCGCTTCGGCGATCCTGCGGTAAAGCAGGCGCTTGTCGGTGATCTCCTCGGCGGGAACGATCCACAACCGCCACCGCCCGGTGTCGCGGTTATGCACCCATACGGCGGCGCGCAGCTTGATCCCCTCGCGGTCGAGAACAGCGAGAAAGCTGCGTCCGGATTCTACCAGTAGGTTCGTATCCACGGGAACACTCCTGCTGTCGCATCGGACACGGCCTGCACGAAAACCTGGGCGGATTCCAAATCGGCGGCGGCATACCTCGCCTCCGGCGTCCACTCGTTGACAAGGACCCAATTGGCGGCGAACGCGGATGACTCGGCTTCGCGGTCCTTGAGCTCGCCGGCAAGCCCCGCGAGATTTACCAGCGTCCGGAAGTTATGGCTGTAGATCGCGTTGACAAAACTCCGGTCCGGAATCGCTTCGGCGCCGAACTGGCGGGCAATGCACGCCTTCAAACCGATTTCGACCGCATATCCCGCCAGATAATAGGCATTTGAATAGCGTCCGTGATCGAGCAGAAGCTGAGCGTCTTCCAGCTTCTCGCCGGCCACAGCCTGCAGATGGGTTCGCCGCAGTTCCGATGCCATCCCTTGCCTTTCGCTGCCTATTATCTCAGCGACCGCGAGCGGCGCTGGGTCGATCTCGCGCCGCTGCGGTAGCGGCGGCCGGCGGGCGGCGGCTCCTCGCCGGCGTCGGCGGCGGCGCGCGGCAG
>Ga0209581_1003482_pt1 | contig 13478 bp, 10 predicted proteins | sample Coa_R2_FD_187160 | JGI IMG/M metagenome (GOLD analysis project Ga0209581, IMG submission 187160) | Surface soil microbial communities from Centralia Pennsylvania, which are recovering from an underground coalmine fire - Coalmine... | ecosystem: Environmental > Terrestrial > Soil > Unclassified ...
CCAAAGTCGTTCATGAAAACGGAAATGCGAGTCTCGCGCCAACGTTCAAGACTTAGGACCGCTTGGGCCGCAGGATCATTTTTCCCCGAAGGAGCAGGCTGGGTCTGAGCCATTCCGGACATGACCCAAAAAGCCGTGCAGAAAAGAAAAAGACAGGCTGATTTATGCATGAGCACCAAAATAACATTTCAGCGGAAGAGCAGCTCCAGCATCGTGCAGTCATCATTGGCGGGTGTGGACCCACAGAAGGATTGGAGCGCCTGAACAACTCCATCCAGATCGCAATTCGAGCCGAATGCATGTTGCAAACGCACATCGCCGAAGAACTCGCCGCTCGCATTTTCTGCTTCCGTTACTCCATCGGTCACGAGAAAGACACGCGTTCCAGACTGAAGTGTGGTCGTGTTTGCGCAGAATTCCGCCCGGTCAATCAAACCAACAGGGAGATTTGATCCTGGAAGCTGCTCTACCTTCTGACTATGGCAGAGCAACGGCGCGGGATGGCCGCAGTTAATGTACTCCAGTTTGCCTGTCGGATCAAGGCCGAGGATGCATAGTGTCGCATATTTGCCTACGTTCTTCGCGCAAATGTACTGGTTCGCAAGCGCGGCCACTGTGTCGAGAGAATGATGGGCTTTCAGCTGCGAATAAATCAGCCCCTGCAGCGTTGAGGCCAGGAGCGCCGCAGATACGCCCTTGCCGGAGACATCGGCAATTACCAGGTAGAGATGATCGCCATCCACGATCACGTCATAGAAGTCTCCGCCAATTTCTTTGCAGGGAACCGAGCGCGCCGAAACTCTGGCATATGGAAGTTCCGGTATCTGCACGGCCATCAGCCCCTGCTGAATGCTGGCTGCGATATCGAGCTCTTCGCGATAGCGGCGCGCCTCTTCTTCGGCGATGACAAGCTGAGCATTGTCGATCAACGATGCGGCTTCTGAAGCGATGGTGTGCAGCATTTCGCCGTCCACCTGGGTCAGGCTGCCGGCCTGAATGCGGCTGTCGAGGTAAAGAACACCAAGCAACTCGTTCCGAGCTGCTGAAGCGGTCTGCCGGCGCCGGCTGCGTAAAGGAATACAGATGATCGAGCGGATATTCTGCAGGATCATGCTTTCCGAGCGCACGGCTGTTTCAGCCTTCAGCGTGTCGGTAACGATAAATTCACTGGCTGACGTCATGGCTTGCTGAATCGCGCTTCGTGAAACGGTCGAATCATCCATCAGCGGCTCGCCTTTTTTATTGCGGCCCGCAGCCAGCTTCAGTTTTCCGGTTTCGTCTCGAAGGAAGAAGTATCCGCGCTCAACCTGAGTAAGATCGAGCGTGGTTTCCACCAGACAGGTCAGAATCTGATCGACCGCTCCGACGGCATTGAGCCGCCGGGCAGCTTCCAGAAACCAGCGAAGCTTTTCCAGGCCAGTGCTGCTGCTGGAGGCGGAGGGAAGTTGTATCAGAAGATCGCGAATCGTCGAAGTTGAGGTGGCCTGTTCGCCGCCGAAACGCATTTGCGGCCCCTCCATCGATCCGAAATGCACAAGGTCCTTCGGCGAGAGTCGCTGACGTTGTACGCGAATTCCATTCACATAAGTCCCATGTCGGCTGCCGGCATCGATAACGTGAAAGGCCCCGTCTTCGTACACAATTTCGGCATGCTTGCGCGAGACATGCACGTCTTCAAGAACCAGGTCGCGGTCCGGCAGCCGGCCCACTACAAAAGGTGAGCGATCGATGAGTCCGGTTGTCCGGCGTGAGCCATCGAACAATTCATATGGAGTGGGTGGAACCAGGGGCATTTTTTATGTCCGGACAAGAACAGCCACGGGGAGGGAGCGAGTATTTGGCTGGCTGATTATACCCAGATATGCAGAAGATTCGGCCAAAAATTTCATAATTGCAAAGACAATTCGGTTCCCATACCGCAGTTTTCTTCCCGAATGTTGGCAAATTTTGTAACAGAAAGGTTGACAAAACCTCTGTTCGGAATGCATTCTGGTCCGTTTTGTTTTGGTTGTATGCCTCCCTGGCCTGGCAGACATGGTTCTGTCAGGCTTTCTTTTTGTCTCCAGACGCGGCTCCTGCCTGGACTTCTATAATTTCAGGTTATGTCTGCGCCTGAAAAAAACCTGAGACCGCTTGAATCCGGCATTTTTACCGACTTCCGTGACCGGATGAGCTATGCAGGTTATTTGTGCCTGGATGGCTTGCTCTCGCAGCAACGCCCGCTCTCTGATCCACCCCACCATGACGAGATGCTTTTTATCATTCAGCATCAGGTATCTGAGCTCTGGATCAAGCAACTTATTCATGAACTGAGCGCAGCGATTCGTCATGTGCAGCAGGACCAGCTCGATCCCTGTTTCAAAATATTGTCCCGCGCCAAGCTCATCCAGATGCAGCTCTTCGATCAATGGGCTGTGCTGGAGACGCTGACGCCGTCAGAATATATGGAATTTCGCAGTGTGCTTGGACATGCTTCCGGATTCCAGTCTTACCAATACCGCAAGCTGGAATTTCTGCTTGGCAATAAGAACAGGGAAGCGTTGAAGGTCTTTGCCGATTTTCCGGAGATACATAAAGATTTGCAGGCGGCTCTGGAAGCCCCAAGCCTTTATGACGAATTTCTCCGTCATCTGAGGCGCCGCGGACTCGCCATACCGCATGCATGCGTTGAGCGTGACTGGTCTGAGCCTTACGAAAAAAGTGAAGAGCTGGTAGATGTGCTGCGCCAGATTTATGAGCATCCACGAGAACACTGGGATGCATACGAAATGTGCGAAAAGCTTGTGGATGTAGAAGAGTACTTTCAGCTCTGGCGTTTCCGCCACATGAAGACAGTAGAGCGCATCATCGGCTTCCGCCCCGGAACAGGGGGTTCTTCCGGCGTGGGATTTCTGAAGCAGGCGCTCAATCTGACATTCTTTCCCGAACTGTTCGCCGTACGCACCGGACTGAAGCAGAAATGAATCAATCGATTCAGTACGTAGTAGCGCAGCTTTCTTCCGGCCCATTGACGGAAACAGCTGTGCAGCAGCACATTGCTTCGCTTTTCTCCCGAACGCTTGCAAGCGAGCACATTTATCTGGCAAACCACTCTCTCGGCAGGCCGCTTGATCGCATGGCGGAAGACGTTCAGGAAGGAATCGCATTATGGGAAAACAAGCTGGGCGATGCCTGGGATGCATGGCTTGCCGAGCAGGAAGCATTTCGCGGCAGAATTGCAAACCTGATCGGTGCTCCGCGTGCGGATTGTATTGTGCCGAAAACCTCTGCCGGGCAGGGACTTCGCACCGTCCTCAATGCTCTTCCAGGGAAACCAAACGTCCTGAGCACACGCGGCGAATTCGATTCCATTGACCTCATCCTGAAGCAATATGCCGCGCTCAACCGCATCGAGATGAAATGGATTGAGCCGGATGAAGAAGGTCATTTCACTGTGGCTCGCATGATTGAGCACCTGAAGCCTGGAATCGATCTGGTCGTTATTTCGCAGGTCATGTTTATGACCGGACAGATTGTCCATGATCTTAAACTGCTTGCCGAGACATGCCATGCCGCAGGCGCGAGATTGCTTGTAGATGTGTACCACGCAGTCGGCGTTATCCCTGTGGATCTAGCGGTAATGCAGGCTGATTTTGCCATCGGAGGGAGTTACAAATATTTGCGCGGTGGCCCAGGAGCCTGTTATCTATACATCTCGCCGGACGTCTTAGCGAGCGGATTGCGACCGCTCGATACAGGATGGTTTGCGCGAGAGAATACTTTTGGCTATGAGCGGCCAGACCCGCCGGTATTGCGCGCAGGCGGAGATGCGTTTCTCGAATCTACTCCGCCGGTGCTGACTTATTATCAGGCGCGAAGCGGCCAGCAATTTATGCTGGCTATGGGCGTGGATCGATTGCGCAGCTATAGCCTTCAACAATTAACAAAGCTCAAAAATTATCTGAGGGATGCCGGAATAGAGGCCATCGGAGGCGACGCAGGTCACGGCGCATTCCTGACAGTACGCCTCGACAATGCGTCTGCCATTTCTGCGAAGCTCGCTGGGCATGGGGTCATCACAGATGCTCGCGGGCAATGGCTGCGTCTTTGTCCGGATTGTCTGACGCGAGATGAGGAGCTTCAAACAGCTGCGTCGGTTGTTGGTGAAGTGCTGGAGCAGGCTCGTACCTAAGGCTGCTTCTGCAACTGGTCTAATGCCAGATTCAGCTCAAGCACATTCACCCGGGGCTCTCCGAGCACGCCAAACTGTCGCGGTTCGATATGCGCCTGGACTAAATTGCGAAGAGAATCCTCCGAAATCCCACGAATTTCAGCCACGCGTCTGACCTGAAACAATGCCGCTGCTGGTGAGATATCCGGATCAAGCCCGGAGCCGGATGCAGTTACCAGATCAATTGGAACAGGCTGGCTGTTTCCATATTGCTGATATTTCGCCACGTCGTCCTGAATGCGCGAGACAAGCTTCTGATTTGACTGCGCGAGATTCGAGCCGCCAGAGGATGTAGCATCGTAACCGCTGCCCGCGGCTGACGGACGGCTGTGAAAATATCTGTCGCTACTGAAGTTCTGGCCAATAATTCTGGAGCCAATGATCTGGCCATTCCGCGAAATAAGCTGTCCATCTGCTTTGTCCCGGAAAACAAGACGCGCAAAGCCGGTGACAACCAGCGGATACGCGATTCCCAGCAGAAGCGTCGTGATCAACGTATAGCGAATCGAAATTATCAATGGCTTCATATTTACCTCAGACCAGACGCAGCCCGTTCAGGACAATGTCGATGAGCTTAATACCGATAAAGGGCACAATCACGCCGCCTACACCGTAGATAAGCAGGTTTCGCTGGAGCAATGCCTGAGCAGATTTCGGTTCATATTTCACCCCGCGCAAAGCAAGCGGCACGAGCGCGATGATAATGATTGCGTTGAATATAACTGCCGACAGAATCGCAGAATGAGGCGTTTTCAAATGCATCACATTCAATGCATTCAGCACCGGGAAGACCCCAGCAAACATCGCGGGGATGATCGCGAAATACTTGGCGACATCATTCGCGATGGAAAACGTTGTGAGTGCTCCGCGCGTCATCAGCAGCTGTTTGCCGATTTCTACAATCTCAATCAGCTTGGTTGGGTTTGAATCGAGGTCAACCATGTTCCCGGCTTCTTTGGCGGCCTGCGTGCCGGAGTTCATGGCGACGCCCACATCGGCCTGAGCGAGCGCAGGCGCGTCATTGGTGCCATCGCCGGTCATAGCGACGAGCTTTCCCTTGCCCTGCTCGCGCTTGATGAGGTCCATTTTGTCTTTCGGTTTTGCCTCAGCGAGAAAATCATCAACCCCTGCTTCGCGAGCAATCACCGCAGCTGTCAACGGATTGTCGCCGGTAATCATAATGGTGCGAATGCCCATTGCGCGTAGCCGCGCCAGGCGGTCCTTCAGCCCGCCTTTGACGATGTCTTTGAGATAAACAACACCGAGTGCAGTGCTGTTTTCTGCCACCACCAGAGGCGTTCCGCCAAGCCGTGCAATTTCCTCAACCTTGTCTGTTACTTTGCGGGGCAGGCTTGATCCCTGTTGTTCAAGAAAACGCGCAATGGCGTCGGCAGATCCCTTGCGAATCATGATTCCCGGCAGGTCCACGCCGGACATGCGTGTCTGCGCGCTGAATGGAACAAATTCTGCCTGCATGCCGGTCAGATCGCGTCCGCGCAAATTGTATTTCTCTTTCGCCAGCACGACGATGGAACGCCCCTCCGGCGTCTCATCAGAGAATGATGCCAGCTGGGCTGCGTCTGCCAGGCGCTCCGTGCTGATGCCCGGTGCGGGCACGAATTCCGTTGCCTGCCTGTTGCCGAGCGTGATGGTTCCTGTCTTGTCCAGCAGCAACGTATTCACATCGCCCGCAGCCTCTACCGCGCGGCCTGACATGGCCAGCACGTTGTATTGCACCAGACGATCCATTCCTGCGATTCCAATGGCTGAGAGCAGGCCTCCAATCGTAGTGGGAATCAGGCAGACAAGCAGCGAAACCAGAACGAAAATTGTTTGTGGCGCATGTGAGTAAACAGCAAAGGGCTGCAGCGTTGCTACTGCGAGCAAGAAGACAATCGTCAGTCCGGAAAGGAGAATGCTTAGCGCGATCTCGTTCGGTGTTTTTTGCCGCTCTGCTCCTTCGACCAGCGCGATCATGCGATCAAGGAACGTTTCACCTGGATTTGAAGTAATGCGAATCTTGATCCAGTCGGAGAGGACGCGCGTTCCTCCTGTGACAGCCGAACGGTCGCCGCCGGCCTCGCGGATTACCGGGGCCGATTCACCTGTAATCGCGGATTCATCCACCGATGCGACTCCGTCAATGACTTCACCATCGCCCGCGATGAACTGTCCTGCCTCAACCTTAATAATGTCGCCGGCGCGAAGCTGGGAGCTGGAAACTGCTTCGAAGCTTCCATCTTTGCGATAGCGATAGGCCATGGTTTCGCCTTTTGCTTTGCGCAATGTATCGGCCTGGGCCTTGCCGCGGCCTTCTGCCATAGCTTCGGCGAAATTGGCGAAGAGCACGGTAAACCACAGCCACAGCGTGATCTGTAGATCGAATGAGAATCCCGGCTGATGCCGAATCAAATCCTGAATCAGCAATGCCGTGGTCAGCACGCTGCCTATCTCCACCACGAACATGACAGGATTCTTTACCATGATGCGTGGGTCGAGTTTCGCAAATGCGCCAATGATTGCCTGGCGCAAAATTATTGGATTCCAGAGGCTCTTTTTTTCTGCCATTGCTTTCTCCGCTGCTCTAGAAAAGCTGTCCTGCGTGCAGCAGCAGGTGTTCGAGAATCGGCCCGAGGCTCAATGCCGGGAAGAAGGTAAGAGCGCCAACAATGAGAACCACGCCCGTAAGGAGCACCGTAAATAAGCCTGTGTTCACAGGGAATGTTCCAGGCGAAGGCGGAACGCTCTTCTTCTTCGCCAGATTGCCTGCCAGCGCAACCATCGGAATCATCATCAGAAATCTGCCAACGAGCATGGTGAAGCCGAGACTCAGGTTGTACCAATGCGTATTGGTACTCAGACCGGCAAATGCAGAGCCGTTGTTTCCCGCTCCGGACGTGAAAGCATACAGAATTTCACTCAAGCCATGCGGGCCATTGTTGTTTAAGCTGCTCAGTCCCATTTTCGGCATGAGCACCGAGGCCGCGGCAAGTACAAGGATGATGAGAGGGAAGATGAGCAGATAAAGCATGGCCATCTTCACGTCGTACGATTCAATCTTCTTGCCCAGGTATTCCGGCGTGCGACCTACCATCAGCCCGGCGATGAAGACAGACAGCACGACATAAATCAGCATGCCGTAAAGTCCCGCGCCGACTCCGCCGAAGACAATCTCGCCCAGCATAATGTTCGCCATCGGAATCATTCCGCCGAGAGCCGTAAACGAATCGTGCATGGAGTTAACAGCGCCGCAGCTGGCGTCAGTCGTAACGGTGGCAAACAGTGCTGATTGCGAGATGCCGAAGCGCACTTCTTTGCCTTCCATGTTTCCACCGGATTGAAGCGCGCCTGCGCGTTGATCGGCGCCATGCAGCAGTGGATGAGGCTGCGCTTCAGCCCAATAAGCAACAGCAAATCCAGCAGTGAACAACACAGCCATGCAGGCGAAAACAGCCCATCCATGACCCGGCGACCCCGTCATTTTTCCGAGCGTGACAGTCAATGCCGCCGGAATGATGAAGATGGAAAACATCTCCAGAAAATTCGTAAATGGGGTCGGGTTTTCAAATGGATGCGCGCTGTTTGCATTAAAAAAGCCGCCCCCATTTGTTCCCAGCATCTTGATCGCTTCCTGCGATGCAACCGGACCTTGTGCAATTGTCTGTGTCTGATTGGGTTGCTCAACGGTAGTTGCGGTCGTATACGACTTCAGGTTCTGCACAACACCCTGTTCAATCAGAGCGCCGGCATAGATGAGGCAAATAGGAAGCAAAAGATACAGAACCGCTCGAGTCGTATCTTTCCAGAAGTTGCCGATCGTCCTGGATTCCTTGCGCGCGATGCCACGCACCAGCGTAATGGCAACGGCAATGCCTACGGCGGCGCTCAGAAAGTTGTGATACGCGAGACCGGCCATTTGAGTGAAATAACTCATGGTCGTCTCAGGCGTGTAGGCTTGCCAGTTTGTATTCGTGGTGAACGATGCCGCAGTGTTCCATGCGAGATCAGGCGCAACGCCGGCAAGATGCTGGGGATTCCAGGGGAGAAAATGCTGCATCCGCTCAATTACATATGTCAACAGCATGGAGACAAGGCTGAAGAGAAGCAGCGCGACAGAATACTCGCGCCACGTCATCTCTTCGTCCGGCTGTATGCCGCAGAGTTTGTAGATGGCTCTCTCAATTGGACGCAGAACAGGATCTAAAAACGTGCGCTCGCCTTCAAGCACACGCGCGATATAAATACCGAGCGGGCGCATCAGCGCCAGCAGCAACGCAAAGAAAATGGAGAACTGGAGCCACCCATTGGCTGTCATTTTTAGAATTTCTCCGGATAGAGCAGTGTTACGACAAGATAAGCCATCATCACCACCGTGACGGCAAGCGCGATTAATGTAAGCAGGCTCATGATCGATTACCTTAAGCGCTCACATCCGCGCACATAGAGAAATGCAACGGCAAAGAACAGCAGAGTGAAGAACAGCATCAGAAAGTCCCACATCAAAACCCCTTTCACGCGCGCATATCGAGCCTGTTGCAGCGGCTCTTGTCTAAGTAAATGCGTCGCACGCTAAATCGGGTGTAAGGGATTTATAAGGAAGTCGTAAGGGTGTCTATTCGCTCGGTACCGTCAGGGAGAAATCTGTAGCCTACCCACGGTTCTGTCTGGATGTATTCCTTAACCGAATCGCCCTGCAGTTTTTTTCTTAATTGCCCAACGAAAACGCGCAGGTATTCTGGCTGCTGCGCAGATTGCGCTCCCCATACGGAAGTAAGCAGCGCGCGGTGTGTAAGGACTCTGCCCGCATTTCGAGCGAAATGCAGAAGCAGATCAAATTCCTTCGGGGTAAGATGAATAGATTTGCCATTCACCGTCACGCTATGCGCTGCGGTATCAACGACAAAATCGCCCACTTCAATCGTGGTATCTGTCGAGCGTTCCGGAGCGCGCCGCAAGTGGGCGCGGACCCGCGCAAGCAGTTCCTGCGTGCTGAAGGGTTTGGTCACGTAATCATCCGCGCCTGCATCCAGCGCTTCAACTTTTGTGCGCTCCTGGTCGCGAACGGAAAGCACCAGTATGGGCACTCCGCTTCTGGCGCGAACAGTGCGGGAAAGCTCAACGCCGGTCATGCCCGGCATCATCAGGTCGGTGATGATGAGGTCAGGCATCCAGTCCTGCACCAGATGAAGCGCTTCTTCCGGCTCATTTGCCGTGCGCACATCATATCCCTGAGCGGAAAGCGCGGCGCGCAGAACGCGCGTGATCTGTATCTCGTCATCAACAACCAGGACTCGTTCAGCCATACTTCGTTACAGTATCATCGCGCTTAAGATGCAAAAGCACAATGGCCATACCGCGCTGCGCTACACAGTATCCACTCTGTTGGCCTGTGCGCTGGTAGCGTTGTTCCGGCTGGTAATTCACGTAAATATCACTACTGTTGCTCTCAGTTTTCTTGTGCTGGTGCTTCTTGCGGCAACGCGATGGCGCCTGGCTCATTCCGTTTATCTTTCGATTATTTGCACTCTGCTGTATAACTTTTTTTTTCTTCCCCCAATAGGGACATTCACGATTGCGGACCCTCAAAACTGGGTAACTCTTTCCGTGTTTCTTGGAACCGGCGTGCTTGTCAGCCATCTTTCGGAGAGCGAACGCAAGCAGCGGGAGCTTTCTGAGAAGAAGCGCAGCGAAGTGGAACGTTTGTACGAGTTCAGCCAGCAGCTCCTGCTGCATGAAGACCTGCGCGGTCTCGCCCGTGCTGCGCCTTCCATTGCTGCAAAGGTCTTCAATCTGCGGGCCGTTGCCCTGTATGTCGCAGGACATGACACGGCGTACTATTCCGATCCTGAAAACCAGCTCCTTCCGATGATGGAATTGAAAATAGCAGCGCAGCATGCCGAGTCGGGGATGCGCCGGATGGATGAGATGTATGTCGTTCCCCTTGTCCTCGGGATGCATTCCGCCGGGGCCCTCGCCTTTGGGAGCGGCACCTATGCGTCGGAGATGTATGAAGCAATCGGCGGACTTGTGGCCATTGCACTGGAACGCGCCGAAGCTTTGGAGCGCACAAGCCACATGGAAGCAGCGCGCGAAGGCGAGCGTCTCCGCAGCGCATTACTAGATTCAGTCACGCATGAGCTGCGAACGCCGCTAACTGCTATACGCGCTGCTGCGACTACATTGATAGCGCATCCCGCGTTGCCGGAAGCAGAACGAAAAGAGATGTACGCAGTGGTGGACGAAGAAAGTCTGCGGCTCGATCGATTGATTGGCGAAGCTGTCGAAATGGCCCAGCTGGATTCCGCCGGTCTTCACGTGCGTCCGCAGCCGGAAAATGTGCGTGAATTAGTCGATGCTGTTTTGCAGGAAGAAAAGCCGCGTCTTCGCGGACGCGTTGTCGATGTGCGAATTTCTGAAGAACTTCCCCCGGTCCCCATGGACCGGGAATTGGTGCGGCGCGTATTGCGTCATCTGATTGAGAACGCCGTGAAGTATTCACCCGCGAAATCCCCGATCGAAATTACAGCCGAGTTAGTGGATAAACGATTGCTTGTGCATATCGCAGATCACGGCATGGGGATCGAAGCATCAGAGCAGCCATTTGTTTTTGATAAGTTTTTCCGCGGCAGTAAGCAGCGTGATCGCGTGGAAGGAAGCGGTATGGGTTTGGCCATTGCAAAGGCGATTCTTACGGCGCATGCTGGAGGAATCGAAGTAAAGAGCGGGCCCGGACGCGGAGCTGTATTCACTTTCTGGCTTCCTGTTTCTCCTGCATCGTTTCAGTAGAAGGTAACGGAGGATGAAAAGCCGCTTTCGATAACGGGCATCCGTCGCACTGAGCTTGCCGCCTGCAGTGTTGTTTGCCCAGTTCAACTACCAGAGCATGAAACTCATTGAAGTGCTGCGCGCAAGAGGCAGCATCGTCATCGACAAATGCATCGTGCGCAAGCTTCTGCATTTCCGAATAGCTGGCTCTCTCATGCATCAGCCCATGCCGCGTAACCAGTCGTCTCAGATATTCATCTACCACCATGATGGGTTGACCAAGCGCGTAAAGCAGAATCGCGTCTGCTGTTTCCTGCCCTACTCCTGGTAGACTTAACAACTGCTCCCGAGCCTGTGTTGCATTTTGCGCAGCAAGCCGCGCCAGCGATCCTGCATACTCTCGATCGAGAAAATGAATAAACGCCTTGATGGAAGCAGCTTTCCGCCGCATAAAACCCGAGGGCTTAATCAGCTCTCTCAGCTCCTCTTCCGGGATTTCACGCAAACCCTCTACGCTGAGGACGGCGCGCGCGCGCAGGTTATCAATTGATTTCTCGACAGCTCTCCAGGCCGTGCTTTGTGTCAAATATGCGCCAACAATTACTTCCAGCGGGCTCTCGGCAGGCCACCAGCCCTGAGGGCCATAAATCTGGAACAGCTCTGCGTGCATGCTTCGCAGCAATGCAGCCGCTGATTTCATCTTCTACCGCCCCTATCTTCGCGTTGCCGCCCTAGTTCCATCTTCCATCCCAGCAGCTTCGCCTTTGTAGCTTCTGCCTCAGCTTCCGCAATCATTCCTTTGGCCTGATACAGAATGGATAAGCTGGTGTGGGCGAGAGCATCATCCGGATCAATCTCTGCCAGGCGTAATGCTGCGTCAATGGCTGCATCGATTTCTCCGAGATCCTTCAAAGCGCGAATCAGCCCATGCATAGCGTCAAGCATGGTGGAATCATCAGCAAGACACTGGCGGAACGCAGTCACCGCGCCGCGCAGATTACCATTCGCAAGCATATCCACTGCTGCATAATATGTGTCTTCGGGAGAAGGATGCGGGCTGCCATTTGCAGAATTCATGCTTCTATCATGATATCTACGCGAGCATAAGAAACGCACCAATGCCAGACCTGACCGGAGCGCTAAAGAGCCATACCGAATATCTCTTCTTCCATACAAAGAAATGTCGCGAGGTCGTGCTGCTTTATCAATGACCTGCAACGATCGCCTGATTCGGAACTCAACAAGCGCCTCCCTCTTGCCGTCAATGATTTAATAGGCCATGCTCATTTCAGCGCGTCGAAATGTTCTCAGCATCCTGATTCTTGCTTTCTGTTTTGCTGCGAGTGGATGCCGTTCCCAGACTCCAAACCCGTCGCAAGCGCAGAGCACAAGCAGCATCGATCCCGCAGCAATTTCCGCGCGTCTGCATGAAATTGCTGCCAGCGGAAACCTTTCTGACCTGCATTGGCCCAATTTCACAGACTATCGGCTTCATTTCGAGCACATCTATGACGCATCGAACTTCGTTCCTGTCTGGCTCAATAGCAATGGCAAGCCTACGACGCAGGCACTTGCTGTTATCCACGCGCTCGAAACCAGCCAGCAGAAAGGCCTGAATCCGGATGACTATGATGCATCGCGCTGGAAGGATCGCCTGCAAGCTCTCGATGGCTCGCCTACAGCGGACACGCTCGCGCGCTTCGATGCGGCGTTGACCGTGGGTGTGATGCGGTACATTTCCGATCTGCACATCGGTCGCGTCAATCCGAAGCATTTTGATTTCGGCATTGATATCGAACAGAAGAAGTATGACCTGCCGCAGTTCGTCACTACGAAAGTGATTCATGCAGAGAATGTGCAGAGGGTTCTTGATGGTGTAGAGCCGCCCTATGACGGCTATCGCCGGACAGAAGACGCCCTGCGCCACTATCAGCAGCTTGCTTTACAGGGCGAGGGGCCTCTCGTGCCGGACGTCACGAAAACTGTAGTTCCCGGTGACGCATATGCCGGAATAGGTCCGCTTATACAGCGCCTGCGGCTCTTTGGTGATCTCCGCGCAGATACGCCAGTCGATGTCAATTCGGCCACTTACACCGGACCGGTCATCGATGGAGTCAAGACGTTCCAGTCGCGTCACGGGATCGCCGTAACCGGCAAACTCGATAAGGACACCGTCCGCCTGCTGAACACGCCTATCGCCGCGCGTGTCGTTCAACTGCAGGATGCGCTGGAGCGCTGGCGCTGGCTGCCGCCGCAGTTTCCACAGCCTCCGGTGGTAGCTAACATTCCGGAATTCATCCTGCGCGCCTTTGGGCCGAATCAGAAAGTCGCTCTGGAGATGAATGTGGTTGTCGGCCGTGCGATGCGCACGCAGACCCCGGTCTTCGCGAAAGACATGAAGTACATTGTCTTTCGCCCCTACTGGAATGTCCCGACTTCGATCCTGCGAAGCGAAATTATTCCTGGAATTGCCCGCGACCGGAACTACGTCAGCAAGAAAAAT
>Ga0209581_1003484_pt1 | contig 13478 bp, 11 predicted proteins | sample Coa_R2_FD_187160 | JGI IMG/M metagenome (GOLD analysis project Ga0209581, IMG submission 187160) | Surface soil microbial communities from Centralia Pennsylvania, which are recovering from an underground coalmine fire - Coalmine... | ecosystem: Environmental > Terrestrial > Soil > Unclassified ...
GGGCGCTGGCCGCCGCTGATGCTGACGAGACCGACGCCCGGAAGCTGTGAGATTTTCTGCGCGAGGTTCGTGTCCGCGAGATCCTCGACTTTGGAAAGCGGCAGCGACTTGGAAGTCAGGGCGAGAGTAAGAATGGGGGCATCAGCGGGATTGACTTTGCTGTAGATCGGCGGATTGGGAAGCCCCTGAGGCAAGAGATTGGAGGCAGAGTTGATGGCGGCCTGGACCTGCTGTTCGGCGACGTCGATGTTGAGGTCGAGATTGAATTGGAGAGTGATGAGTGAGCTGCCAAAGGAGCTCGTGGAGGTCATTTGATTGAGGCCGGGGATTTCGCCAAGCTGGCGCTCAAGCGGGGCGGTGACGGACGAGGCCATGACGTCAGGACTCGCGCCCGGGTAGAAGGTCTGAATCTGGATGGTGGGATAGTCCACCTGAGGAAGAGCGGAGACGGGGAGCTGGCTGTAGGCGACGAAACCTACCAGAAGGACGCCGACCATCAGGAGAGTGGTGGCGACCGGCCGCAGAATAAACGGCCGAGACGGACTCATTGCCGATTGCCTCGCTGACGGCCCGCGGATTTCGCAGTGGACGAAGACAACTCGGCTGGAACGGAGGATTGGGCCGCGCCGGCAGCCGGAGCGCTTCCGGTTGGAGAAAAGTTCGGAATGACTTTGCTGCCGTCCTGCAACTTGTCCTGGCCGTCGGTGACGACGATTTCACCGCTCTGGAGACCGGAGCTCAAGCCCGCGATGTTGCCGGTGGTCTGCGCCAGAGTGACGGGACGAATCTTGACGGTATTGTCCTGCTCGACGACGTAAACATAAGTGCCCTGAGGACCGCGCTGAACGGCCGCGACGGGGACCAGCGTGAGATTGCGTTTGGTATCAACGAGAAGGTGGATGTTCACGAACTGGTTCGGAAAAAGGAGATTGTCCTCGTTGTTGAAGATGGCCTTGAGTTTGTAGGTGCCGGTGGTGGGATCGATCTGGTTGTCGATGGTGAGCAGCTTGCCGGCGGCGATTTTCGAAGTGTTGTCGCGGTCGTAAGCTTCGACAGCGAGCCGGGCGCCGCGGCGCAGGCGGTCATAGACCTGAGGAAGCTGATCCTGCGGAAGGCTGAAAATAACGGAGATGGGCTGCAACTGGGTGATGACTACGAGGCCGTTGGCATCGCTGGCGTGAATGATATTGCCGGGATCGACCAGGCGAAGACCGACGCGGCCGGAAATCGGCGCGGTGATGCGGCAGTAGGTGAGCTGCAGCCTGGCGTTGGCGATCTGGCCCTGGTCGGTCTTGATGGCGCCGTCAAACTGGCCCACGGCGGCTTGCTGGGTATCCAACTGCTGCTTGGGAATGACGCCTTCCTTGTAAAGAAGCTGATAGCGCTCGAAATTGATCTGCGCGTCTTTCTGCTGGGCCATGTCCCTGGCCAGCTGGCCTTCCGCCTGCTGAAGCTGAACCTGAAAGGGGCGGGGATCGATCTCCGCGAGGAGGTCACCCTCCTGCACGAACTGGCCTTCGCGGAAGGCGACATTGATGAGCTGGCCATCAACGCGGCTGCGAACCGTGACCGTGTTCAGTGGAGTGACGGTGCCCAAACCGTTGAAAAAGACGGGGAGATCGCCGTGTTCGGCGGTGGCAACGACGACCGGAACGGCAAAGTTTGCACCCGCCGGACCACGGCCACGGGGAGAACCGGCAGCGGGGGAAGCGGCCGCATTTTCAGACTTGCCGCGCGAACTGCGGTAATACCAAAGGCCGGCGGCGACAACGGCGATGATCACAAGCCAAAGCCAGGTCCGGCTGCCACGGCGCGGAGAAACCGCCACATGCTCTTCCGGGCTGCTGCCCGGCTCGGGCAGCTCCAGGGATTTCAGATGACTCATTCCTCTGCTCCAGGGGCGATCAGTTTCGCGCGAGCTTGCCGGAGGGGCGAAGCGATCGGCGAGGCGCTCATCCGGCTGCCGGATCCAGAAGCAGCCCGACTTAAACCATTTTCTACGCCTAAATAGGACGGATTGGGAGGAAGAATGGTTACGGGGAAGGAGGGGGAACCCCGCCGGGAAGCCGCTCACTTGAGACGGTGAAATTAAGGCGTGCGAAGAATTGAGGCGGAAATTAGACTATGGCGCGACCCAAGGGCAGGAGAACGAAACCGGGAGGAGATACCGAATGCTAAAAGGGCTGGTTGTGGGAGTGATTCTGGGAGTGCTGGGGGTTGCGGGGGGCGTGTACTTTTATTTCGCCACGGGCAGGGCGCCGGTGGCGACGACGGCGCCGGACATGCCGTTTGAAAAGAGACTCGCGAGAATGGCGCTGCATTCCTACCTGGACAAGTTGCCGCACCCCGAGCCGGCAGTGGCCGCCAACGAGCAGAGTTTTCTGGAAGGCGCGAAGGTCTATGTGGAGCACTGTGCGGTTTGCCACGGCCTACCCGGGCAGGAAAGAACCTACATCGCGCAGGGGATGTACCCCAAACCGCCGCAGCTTTTCCGCGGGACCGGCGTGACCGATGACGAGCCGTGGGAGACGTACTGGAAGGTTGAAGGGGGAATCCGCATGACGGGAATGCCCGGATTCAAGGGAAGGCTGACGGAACAGCAGATCTGGCAGGTAAGTGTTCTGCTGAAGAATGCGGACAAGATCAGCGCGGCGGTGAAGGCGGTGCTCGTGCCACCTCCCTCGACGGCGGCGAGCCTGGAGCAAAAGGCCGTTTCGGAAAAGAAAGCGCCGGCAAAGAGGTGAGGCAAGCAGCAAGACCGGCAACGAGGCGGCTTAGGCCGAGCGGTGCAGCGCGAGATGGGAATGGAAGCGGAAGAGGATGCGTTTCCCGGCTTCCACAAGAAGCAGGTACGTCAAGATGGAAACGGCGAGGAAGGCGTAGAACGGAGCGGGAAGAGGCGTGAAGCCGAGAATCTGCGCGACAGGCAGGTAAGCGAGAAGAAAACCGAGGCCCACCACGGCGAGCGCGGTGACCGTAAGAGGCAGACTCGGACGACTCTTCAGCGGATTCCGTGCGGTGCGAATCACGAAAATCACCAGGGTTTGCGTGGCGAGGGATTCGACGAACCAGCCGGTATGAAACTCCGCCGGTCCGGCGTGGAAGTAATGGAGCAGCACGAAGAAGGTGAGGAAATCGTAGAGCGAGCTGATGGGGCCGATGAAAAACATGAAGCTCTGGACGAGTTTCATGTTCCAGCGATGAGGCGCGCGCAGATATTCCTTATCCACGGAATCGGAAGGAATGGTGACCTGTGACAGGTCGTAGAGGAAGTTGTTGAGCAGGATTTGCGTGGGGAGCATGGGCAAGAAAGGCAGAAAGACCGAAGCGCCCGCCATGCTGAACATGTTGCCGAAGTTCGAACTGGTCTCCATGAAAATGAATTTGAGGACGTTGGCGGAGGCTCTGCGCCCTTCGAGGACGCCCTTGTGCAGAATGGAGAGACCGGGCTTGAGCAGGATGATTTCGGCGGCGTCGCGGGCGACGTCCACGGCGGAGGCGACGGAAACGCCGACATCGGCGGCGCGCAGAGACGGAGCGTCGTTGATGCCGTCGCCCATGTAGCCGACGACGTGACCGCGGCTGCGGAGCGAGTTGATGATGCGAAGCTTCTGCATCGGCGTGACGCGCGCGAAGACCGTGGTTTGTTCGGCAAGATGCTGAAGGGCGGCATCCGTGGTGCTGTCCAGTTCCCTTCCCAGAACGATTTCGCCGGGATCGAGTCCCACCTGACGACAAACGTGGCCGGCAACGAGTTCACTGTCACCGGTTAGGATTTTCACCTGCACCCCATCGCGCTTCATGGCCGCGAGGGCGGAAGCGGCGTCGGGATTCGGGGGATCGGCGAAGGCGAGAAACCCCGCGAACACAAGAGAGTGCTCATCGCGAACAGTGAATCGTTCCCCGGGAGGAACGTTACGCCAGGCGACGGCGAGAACGCGAAATCCCTTCGCGGCTAACTCCTGAAATGAGGCCTCGCAAGTTTTACGGAGTTCCGCATCGAACGGAACCGCGCGGCCATCCACTTCGCAGTTCGTCGAAAGAGTGACGATGGTTTCCGGCGCGCCCTTGGTGATCAAAAACCACGGGCCATTTTCATCGCCGGCTTTGCGGACCACGATGGAAAGGCGGCGGCGGTCGAAATCGAAGGGGATCTCATCGCACTTTGTCCAGTCGCCGTGGGGTTGAGGCGCGGCGTTCAAGACGGCATCGTCGAGGGGACTGCGGATGCCCGTTTCGAACCGGCTGTTCCGCTGCGCGAGAGACAGGACGCTCTCCGAAGGGTTTCCCCGAAAATCCACGGAGGAATGCAGCTCCATCTTGCCGGTGGTAAGGGTGCCGGTCTTGTCCGTACACAAAACATCCATCGTTCCGAAGTTCTGAATGGCGGGCAGATGTTTGACGATCACCTGCTCGCGGGCCATGCGAACGGCGCCGCGGCCGAGAGTTACGGCAGTGATCATGGGGAGGAATTCGGGCGTCAGGCCCACGGCGAGCGCAACGGCGAAGACGAAGGATTCGAAGGCGTCCTTGTGAAGAGCGACGCGGGTGCCGAGGATGAAAAGTACGAGGAAGGTCACGGCGCGGAGAATCAACAGGCTGAACCGTTTCATGCTGCTCTCGAATTCCGTTTCGCGAAGGCGGGCGGCGAGCCGCTCGGCGACGGCGCCGAAGGAAGTGCGAGGACCCGTGGCGAAGACTTCCGCGATGCCGGTCCCGCTGACGACGGAAGTGCCGAGAAAGACGCTGCGAGGACCACCCAGACCGCTGTTGGTAATCGAGGCATCGATTCGCGTGTCTTTTTCAGCGGGGAGCGATTCGCCGGTAAGGGCGGATTCCTGAACAAAGAGATCGCGCGATTCGAGGAGCGTCGCATCGGCGGGAATCATGTCGCCCGCGGAGAGTTTGACGATGTCCCCCGGAACAACTTCACTTCGACGGAGTTCCTGCCATGCACCGTCGCGAAGAACCGTGGCCGTGGGGGCGACGTGTTCGCGGAGCCGGTTCATGGCCTTATGAGAGCGGAACGTCTGGATGAAATTGAGGGCAACACCGAGGAAGACAACGACAAGGATGATGACTGCATCGGCCGCGTTCCCCAGAAGAAATGAAATCAAGCAGGCAACCAGGAGAATCACGACGAGGGGATTGATGAAGAGCGAGAGCAACTCCGCAAAGGCGGCTCCGTGTTTTACGCGGGCGGGTTCGTTGGGGCCGAACTGTTGCAGGCGGCGACGCGCTTCCGCGGAGGTCAAGCCGGACATGGCGGTTGCGGTTTTCGGAGGGGGCGTGACAGATGGCGCTGCGACGCTGGCCATAGATCCATGTAGCTCCAAGACATGCTGACGAGCAGTGATACGGGTCACAGGCACAAAACCAGGAGCAGCGAGAGTCAGCGTTGGGATCGAGTCGAGCAAAGGATGCGCGTTTTCAGAAAGATGCGCGGCGCGTGAACTTGTTTGAAGGCACAAGAGAAACGAAGCGGCCGGATAAATGGGATGTGAGCGAGGTCACTGCAATTGCAAAACGGGAGCGCCATATTGGGTTTGCATGGAGGGCACATGGAAGGTGGGAGCAAAGCGCATGTGCTCGAAACCCTGAAGACGGAGCTGGCCTTCCTGAGGAACGGAGGGTACCGGCACCCCGAGAAGGCAAAGTGGCGCGCGCAGTACATCTTTGAGGACTCTCCGACCTGCCTGAATTTCGGCGATCTGGAACGAGCAAAGTTGTGCAGCGAGTGCGCGCTATTTGCCTACGTGCCGGAGACTTCACGCGGAAAGACGGTTCCGTGCCGGTATATTCCGTTGAACGAAAAAGGGGAAACGCTGGATTCGCTGTACCGCGCGTCGGCGCCGGAAGAGATTGAGGCAGCCGTTGCCGCATGGCTGGAGCAGGAAATCGAACGGTTGGAGAAGGAAGACGAGAAGGATTTTGGGCACGCGACAAGCGCGGGTTGAGGGAGCCATGATCACAGAATGCGCCAATCCGGAGTGCAAGACTCGATTTGAGTATCATCTCGGCGGAAAATTCTACCGATTTCACCAGAAGGAGATTGCCCCGGGCAACCAGCCGAATGCGCATTCGGTGGTGCACTTCTGGCTGTGCCCGAACTGCGCCAACGACTACACGCTGGGCTACGACGGAACGCACTGCTTGATGCGCGGCCAGGAAATTGGGCGCGGAACGGCGGCCCGCGAGAAAGGGGCGACGCCATGAAAACAATGGAAATCCGAACCGAGCCGGCAATTCGCAAAGAGACGGTCCACATCGGCAAGCGAAAGGATTTTTGCAGAAGAATCTGCGAGCTGGAGGAATTGACAGCGCGGCGCGCGTACGAAATCTTCGAGCGCAAGGGCGGAACGCACGGGCACGACCTCGAAGACTGGTACGAAGCGCAGGCGGAGCTTTTCGTTCCGCTGCGAGGCGAGTTGACCGTGGGCGAATACTCGGTGGAATGGAAAGCGCCGGTCGGAGGCTTCCGTGCGGCGGACTTTGAGATTCACGTGGATCCCTACCGGCTTGTGATCCTAGGGAGGCGAATCGCCAAAGGCACCGCGTATTGCAGTGAAGCGACTTTGCGGGGGTGTCGAGAAAAAGAGATCTATAAGGTAGTGGAACTGCCGGTGCAAGTGGATCCGGTGCTCGTGACGGCGAACGTTCAGGACGGGATGCTCAGCGTCTTTCTGCTGAAGGCGGCACACAAGCGGAGCTGGCCGGAGATGGCTGCGGCGGCCTAGAATTTCACTTTGCGGCGCGAGAAGAGAGAAGTGGCGGGGCGAGGGCTTCGGCTTCCTCTGAGCGCAAGTCCTCCCGGGCGGGAAAATACGCGTTCATCACATACTGGGAAATCATGCGCTGCGTGTTGAAAAATGCGCCGTTGAGGGCGATGGCGGAGCGCATAACCGCGGCGAAGGCTTTGGGGCGCGTGTAGAAAAGCGGGAGAATGGTGCGCTCGAGCTTGTCGTAGAGGGAGGCAATCTCGATTTCGTGATCCTCGGGGTCTTCGTCGTAGCCGATGGCCCAGCCGGTAACGCCCTCAAAGTGGCCCTCGAGCCACCATCCATCGCGAATGCTGAAGCTGGGTACGCCGTTGAGCGCGGCTTTCATGCCGCTGGTTCCGGAAGCCTCGAAAGGACGATGGGGGGTGTTGAGCCAGAGGTCAGAGCCGCTGGTCAGAAGCCTGGCCCAACGCAGGTCGTAGTTTTCCAAGTACACGACGGGGATCGCGCCTTTGAGGGCTTCCGCGGCGTGAAAGACGCGGCGAATCACCGCTTTGCCCTCTTCGTCGCGCGGATGCGATTTGCCGCCGAAGACAATCTGGAACGGCCCGGATTTTTCGCGGATGGCGCGCAACCGGTTCAAGTCGGAGAAGATGAGGTCCGCGCGCTTGTAGGCAGCGGCGCGGCGCGCGAAGCCAATAATGGCGACATGGTCGGAGAGGCGGACGCCGGTGTCCTTCTCGATTTCGCGAATTGCCTCGGCTTTCGCATCGGCGTGGGCATGCATGATCTCGCCAAGCCCAATGCCGATGGCGTACCGGAGATAGAGATTGTCCCGCCTCCATTCCGGGATGTGGAGGTCGTAAAGCCTCTGAAAAGGAGCGGAAACCCAGGAAGCGGCGTGAACGCCGTTGGTGATGGCGTGGACGGGATAATCGGGAAACATGCCCTGGGAGATTTCGCCGTGGCGCATGGCCACTCCATTGACGTAGCCGGAGCAGCGCAAGCCCAGGTAGGTCATGTTGAGTTTACCGAGGCTGCAACACCGGGTTTCCTCGAGCATGGTCATACGATCGGGGCCGAGCACGGAAGCGGCGAGTTCGCGAGAAAACTGATCCTGCCCCGCAGGTACGGGGGTATGGGTGGTGAAGATGCAATTGCGGCGGACGGCTTCGATATCCTCGTCGGTGACGCCGCCCAGATTTGCGCGGCCTTTGCGCTCTTCGAGCAAAGCCAGAGCCAGGAGAGCGGAGTGGCCTTCGTTCATGTGGAAGCGATCGATGTGGCTGAAACCCAACGCACGGAGCAGGCGGACTCCACCGATTCCGAGAACCACTTCCTGGCAAAGACGGTAGTATTCGTCGCCGCCGTAGAGAAAATCCGAGAGGGAGCGATCGAAGGAAGAATTGGCGGGGTCGCCCGTATCGAGAAAATAAACGGGAACATCGAACCCGGAGATCCCGCGGATGTCGTAGCGCCAGGCACTAACCGTGATTGTGCGATTGCCGAGGATAACGGGAACACGCGCATCAACGGGCTGGAGCGAATTTTCCGGACTCCATTCGTCCGGCAGTTCAGACTGCTGGCCGAGGCCATCCAGCTTCTGGCGAAAATATCCCTTGCGGCAAAGCAGGGTAACACCGACGACGGGCACGCCGAGATCGGCCGCGGACCGGAGCAGATCTCCAGCGAGAACTCCTAGACCGCCCGCATAGGCGGGGAGATCGGAATCGACCGCGATCTCCATGGAGAAGTAAGCAATCCTGCGCTGCAATTGATTGGCCATGACACCTCGACGGGCCGATTGGGCCGATATTCAACATCAAAATTAGCAGTAAGCCAGGTCAAAGAGCGGTGACGCAGGTCACGGGCCTCACAAAAGGAGTTTGCCCCTAACACGCTCCGAGTTTGCCGGCGTCACACGGTCGCGTGAGGAGAATCACTGCGGACGCGCGAGAGTGCTGCGATGTTGTCTTGGAAGAGGGAGGTTGAAGCCGGCTGCTCTGCAGCGGTTGGACGCGCCGGCCCGGGACCGGCAAGGAGGGTTTTGCCATGACACGAAGGAAGCGGAAGGAAATCAAGAAGAGGAGAGTGGCTCATCCAGCAAGACCGAAGATTCAGCGCCTTACGAAAGCAAGGGAAGAACCGCGACTGAACCAGCGTTACATCAACTATCTGATCGAGGAGCATCCCGAGTTATAAGGGCACGGGCCAGGGAACAAAAAAGCTGAAGGGAGAAAGGCAATGAAAGTGAAAGATGTGATGATGAGGACACCGGCGTACTGCACCATGGAATCCAACGCAGGTGAGGCGGTTGAAACCATGTGGAACCGTAACTGCGGGTTGCTGCCGATCGTGAACGCGGAAATGAAAGTTTTGGGCGTGGTGACGGACCGTGATCTGTGCATAGCCCTGGGAACCCGGAACGTGCCTGCCGGAGAACTTCCTCTCGCTTCGATCGCGACGGGCAAGGTTTTCTGGTGCTCGGCGGAGGAAGAGATCCGCTCTGCGCTGGCGACGATGGCCAGAGAGAAGGTGCGCAGGCTGGTGGTTCTGGACAAAGACGGGCGGCTCGAGGGCATTCTGTCGATGGATGACATCGTGCGGCATGCGACGGAAATGCCGCCGGGAAGGTTTGCAGAACTGTCGTACGCGGATGTAGTCATGACCCTGCAGCATATCTTTGAGTTGCGGGTGCCGCAGGTTGCGGCAGCGAAGGCAACCGCCGCCTAGCGAAGAGAAGACGAAGCCGGATCCCCGCTGGGGACAAGCGGGAGTACCTAAACAGAACGAGCGGCAGATATCACAAGATGGTGTGATTTCGCTCACCAAGGGGTGTTTTTCACCCTTTTGCGCGGTCAACTCATCGAATACGCGGTTGAGACCGTTGACAAGGATGCCAGGGCAAACTGTACCCCTCTAATTCCGAAGTACTTACTCAATCACCTTTGGTCTATGCCGCGTTGCCCGCTCTGGTACAGGCCGTGCTTTCTAGCATGGCGTGAGGACTGCCGGAAGCAAGTTCCCGCCTCCAGTTCGTTTTCTTTCTTGTTCCCAGTCGCACCAAACTTCTGAGCGGGAACTGCCACCGGCAACGCCCTCTATCCTCTATATGGGTGACGGAGATGTCCTTTGGCTAGGGGGGATACATGCATACACCATACGGCCTTGAAATCATAGAAGACTGCCAGGCTTGCCGTCTGCAGAAAAACTCGTTCTTCTGCCACCTTCCGGCTGCGACAACCAAGGCGATCGACGACGTAAAGTACACCAACGCTTATCCAACCGGGGCGCTGCTCTTTGTTGAGGGCCAAGTGGCGCGAGGAATCTGGATTCTTTGCAAGGGTCAGGCGAAAATGACGACGACCTCACCGGAGGGAAAAACGGTGATTGTCCGGATCGCCGAAGCAGGCGAATTGCTTGGGTTGCAAGCGACCCTTTCCGGCGAACCGTACGAATTGACGGCGCAATGCCTGGAGCCTTGCCAGGTCGCGTTCCTTCGAAAGGATGATTTTCTGAGACTGATTCGCGAGCACCCGGAAGCGTGCGAACGAGCGTTGCGGCAGTTGAGCCACTATTACAAGGAAGCGTTTCAGCAGATTCGGTTCCTGGGACTCTCCAAATCAGCGACGGAGAAGCTGGCGCGGTTCCTGGTGCAGTATTCGATCCGCGGGCATCAAACGGACCAGGGAATCCGCTTCAGTCTGGGGCTTACCCATGAAGAGATTGCGCAGATTGTGGGAGTCTCGCGCGAGACGGTGACGCGCTCTCTGACCGAGCTAAAAGACAAGACCATTATTTCTGTGCACGGGTCTTCCATTCTGATTCGCGACAAGGCTGGCCTGCTCGAACTCGCGGCCGCGTGAGCTGCCGCGCAGTGGCAAGCGCGCTTCCACGCAATCTGCCAACGGGAGAGTGAACGCTTTCACTTGCGCAGGCGGAGCGCATAGGAGCTTAAAACCTTCATATAGTTGCCGCGCTCAAAGGCGGCAGGATTTGGCACGGCGCGATGGCTCATGCTTCCCTGCATCTGCCGAACGGCTTCGTATTCGTTTTCCGACATCCAACGAGTCAAATCATCCAGAACGCGACGCGCGTAGCGGGGCCCATTCTTGAGCAGCGCGGAGGCCATCATGGCTGCGCTGGCGCCGGCCATAAGCGCCTTCAGAACGTCCTGGGCGGAGTGAACGCCGCCGGTTATCGCCAAGCTGGGACGCACGCGCCCGGAGAGAATCGCGACCCAATGCAGGCGCAAGAGAAGCTCATAGGGCTCGCTGAGGGTGAGCCGCGGGATAACCTCGAGATTTTCAATGTCAAAATCGGGCTGATAGAAGCGGTTGAAAAGGACGAGCGCGTCGGCGCCGGCGCGGTCCAGGCGCAGCGCGATGTTCGGGATGGAGCTAAAGAACGAGGTCAGCTTGACGGCGATGGGAATCTTGACGTTGGCCTTTAGTTCGTGAACGAGTTCGCAGAAACCGTCCTCGACGCTTTCCCCGCTGCGGTGGACATCCGTTTCAATCAAGTAGAGGTTGAGCTCGAGGCCGTCCGCGCCGGCCTGTTCGATCTCCCGCGCGTAGCGAACCCAACCGCCGGGGGTGCAGCCATTCAAGCTGGCGATGACCGGAATGGCGAGGCGGCGCTTGGACTCGCCGACAAATTCCAAGTAGCCGTCGGGATTCGTATTGTACCTTTCCAAGTCGGGCAAGTAGGTGACTGCCTCGGCAAACTCCTGCGCGCCGCGCCAGAGGTCTTCATCGAGAGCGGCGCTTTCGATCGCCAATTGCTCTTCGAACAGGGAAGGCAGAACGACGGCGGCGATTCCCGCGTCTTCCAAACGCAGAAGATTTTCCGTCGATTCCGTCAAAGGCGACGAAGAGGCGATCAAGGGGTTCTTCAGAGGGAGGCCCATATACTGCGTGCGGAGATCGATCATTCCTCTTCCCCTCCCTGAGCCGTTGTGCGCACGGGCGCAATGGATTCCGCCTTGTCGCCTTCTTCGTGAATCTTTGTGACCGGAGTCGCGGCGAGATTTGCGTAGGTGTTCCAGCGGCGATCGACGTCTTCCTTGGCTTCACGCAGCAGTTCCTTAGCCGCCTCGGGATTGCTGCGGACGAGCATGGAATAGCGAGCTTCCTGGTAGGCGTAGTTCTCGAGCGCCATGCTGGGGGCGCGAGAGTCGAGCTGAAGCGGATTGCGTCCCTCGGCGAGCAGCGCGGGATTGTAGCGGAAAAGGGGCCAATAGCCGGAGAGCACGGCGGATTTTTGCTGGTTCATGCCAAACATCATGTCGTAGCCATGAGCGATGCAATGGCTGTAGGCGATGAGGAGCGACGGGCCGGGATGCTCTTCGGCTTCGAGAAACGCCTTGACGGTTTGTGTATCGCTGCCGCCCATAGCCACGCGGGCGACGTACACGTTTCCATAGCTGATCGCTTCGAGCGCGAGGTCCTTTTTGCCGGTCCGCTTGCCGCCGACGGCAAACTTGGCGATGGCACCGCGCGGCGTCGCCTTGGACATCTGGCCGCCAGTGTTGGAATAGACCTCGGTGTCGAGCACGAGGATGTTGACCTTCATGCCGGAAGCGAGGACATGATCCAGACCGCCCGCGCCGATGTCGTAGGCCCAGCCGTCTCCTCCGACGATCCAAACGCTCTTGCGAATCAAGGAGTCGGCGACGGCGAGGAGTTCCTTTGCCCGGCCGGAATCCACAAACGACAGACGGTTCTTCAGTTGCGTGACGCGCGCTCTCTGCGCGGCGATGCCCGGTTCCTTGGACTGATCCGCTTCCAGAAGCGCCTGCGCCAGATCGGGACCGATTTCGGTTGAGAGCTGGACGACCAGTTCGCGGGCGTATTTCGCCTGCTGATCGGCGGCGAGCCTCATGCCGAGGCCAAACTCGGCGTTGTCTTCAAACAGCGAGTTCGACCAGGCGGGTCCGCACCCTTGCAGATTCCTGGCGTAAGGAGTCGTGGGCAGATTTGCGCCGTAAATCGAGGAGCAACCGGTGGCGTTGGCGATGATGAGACGGTCGCCAAAAAGCTGCGTGAGAAGCTTGATGTAGGGAGTTTCGCCGCAGCCGGCACAGGCGCCGGAAAACTCGAAGAGCGGTTCGAGCAACTGCACGTCCTTGACCTGGGTGTGCGAGAGTTTGACGCGGTCGAACTCCGGAAGGGAGAGGAAATACTCCCAGTTTTTCCGCTCGTTCTCTCGCAGCGGGACCTGCTCAGCCATGTTAATGGCTTTGTGTTTTGCCTCACTCTTGCTTTTCGCGGGGCAAACTTCGACGCACAACCCGCAACCGGTGCAGTCTTCCGGCGCAACTTGCAGGGCGTAGGCGAGATTTTCCAGGCCGCGCCAGCGCGGCTTGGCGTGTTTGAACGTGGCGGGGGCGTCCGGAAGCAGCTTCGGTTCATAAATCTTGGCGCGAATCACGGCATGCGGGCAAACCAGGACGCATTTGCCGCACTGAATGCAAAGTTCCTCGTCCCAAACCGGAATTTCCTTAGCGAGATTGCGCTTTTCCCAGCGGGCAGTGCCGGTTGGGAAGGTGCCGTCCGCAGGAAGCGCGCTTACCGGCAAATCGTCGCCGCGCCCGGCAATAATCGTTCCCAGGACCTGGCGCACCATATCCGGCGCATGATTGGGCACCGGCGGCAGCATATCGGAATCCGAGGTGATGGCCGCGGGAGGAGTGATCCGGTGAAGATGAAGCAAGGCCTGGTCCACCGCCTGAAAATTTTTCTGCAGGACCGCTTCGCC
>Ga0209581_1003487_pt1 | contig 13469 bp, 12 predicted proteins | sample Coa_R2_FD_187160 | JGI IMG/M metagenome (GOLD analysis project Ga0209581, IMG submission 187160) | Surface soil microbial communities from Centralia Pennsylvania, which are recovering from an underground coalmine fire - Coalmine... | ecosystem: Environmental > Terrestrial > Soil > Unclassified ...
ACAATGCCGATGACCTCTCCATCCTTCGCGAGGTGCTCCCGTTTCCTGCCGCTGGTCATCTGCTGATCACGACGCGCGACCAGGCGCCGGGCCGACTGGCGGCCCGACTGGAGGTAGCAACCCTGGAACAGGATGTGGGCGCGCTCCTGCTCCTGCGCCGCGCGGGCCTGCTCGCGCCCGCTGATCCCCTGGAGACGGCTCAACCTGCCGATTTGGCGCTGGCCAGGACCATCAGCGAAGAACTGGGTGGGTTGCCGCTGGCCCTGGATCAGGCCGGGGCGTATATTGAAGAGACCGCCTGTGGTCTGGAAGGCTACCAACGCCTGTACCACACACGACGAGCGGAGCTGCTCAAGAGACGCGGAGGGCTGGGAGACGACCATCCGGAACCCGTGGCTACGACCTGGTCGCTCTCCTTTGAGCAGGTAGAGCAGCGTAATCCCGCCGCCGCCGAACTGCTCCGGCTCTGCGCTTTTCTCGCTCCCGATGCTATCCCCGAAGAGTTGCTAAGCGCGGGAGCGCATGAACTGGGGGACATGCTCGCCCCGGTGGCCGCTGATGCCTATCAACTTGACCAGGCGATCGCTGCGCTGCGTGCCTACTCGTTGCTTACCCGCGATCCCGGAGTCCGGACGCTCACCGTTCATCGTCTCGTCCAGGCGGTCCTGCGCGACACCCTGCCCGCTGATATTCAGGAGCAATGGATGCAACGCGCTGTCCAGGCTGTCAGCGCCACGTTTCCCGAAGTCGAATTCGCCACCTGGCCTGCCTGCGAGCGCCTGTTGCCGCACGCACTGCTCTGCACGGCCTGGATCGAGCAAGTCTTCATCCAGTCATCCCAGGCTGCGTCCCTACTCAATCAGGCTGCATACTATCTGTATGATCGTGCTCGCTATGGCGAGGCGGAGCCGCTCTATCAGCGGGCACTGGTTATCTATGAGCAGCAGTTGGGTCCTGATCATCCCGACACGGCAACCATCTTGAACAATCTGGCAGCATTGTACGACGCGCAGGGCAAGTACGAACAAGCTGAGCCGCTCTACCAGCGCGCCCTGGCGATTGATACACGCGTCTATGGCTCGGAACATCTTGAAGTAGTAACTAATCTGAACAATCTGGCAGAGTTGTATCGCGCCCAGGGGAAGTACGAACTGGCCGAGCCGTTATACCAGCGTGCCCTGGAGCTTCGCGAACAACAGTTGGGTCCTGATCATTCTAAAACGGCCCTCATCCTGAACAATCTGGCGTTGTTATACGACGCACAGGACAAGTACGAACAGGCGGAGCAGCTCTACCAGCGGGTGCTGGTTATCTATGAACAGCAGTTAGGTCCTGATCATCCTGACACAGCAATCAGTCTGAACAATCTGGCAGCATTGTACGACGCGCAGGGCAAGTACGAACAAGCTGAGTCGCTTTACCAGCGCGCCCTGGCTATCTGCGAGCAGCAGTTGGGTCCTGATCATCCCAACACGGCAATCGGCCTGAACAATCTGGCCCTGATGTATTCTGCTCAGGGCAAGTATGAGCAGGCGGAGCCGCTCTATCAGCGGGCGCTAGCGATTCTCAAGCAAGCGCTGGGGCCAGAGCATCCCAATACCCAACTTGTCCGGCGAAAATACGCTCTCCTGCTGCGAGCGATGGGGTGTGGTGAGGAGGCGCGGAAGCTGGAAGAGGATTGGTGAGTGCTTAGACGCGAGAAAATATGCACCAGAAGCAAAACACTCGCTTCTTCATCGTTTCACCGCGCTGCGTTCGCCTGGCTGCACGCCCCGCTGCTCGCGCTTATCAGCGTAGCCTCACACTATGGCAGCAAGAGCCTTTCGTGCTCTTTTTCATAGAAGTGACCCGCTGAACTGATCTGTCCCTTGACGCGCCAGCTTTTGTCGCGTAGAGTGAGGAAAAGAGATGAACGCGCAGGAACTCAAGGGCACACCCATGCCAGACCAGCCAGAAACCCTGTTTCGAGCCATCCGCGAGAAATGCCAGCGGGCGCGCTGGTTTGGCCCTGACGCGCTCAAGCCAGCAGAGGATGAGATTCCGCCGGCAGATGATCCGTTTATCGACGACTATCCTGCCCACCACATCGCCCCCGACGACCCCGCGCACTTTGGCTTTCTCTTCCCGCCAGCAACCAACGAGCAGATCCGCGCTACCGAACAACGTCTGAGTTTTGCGCTCCCCTCGCTGCTGCGTCAACTGTACCAGCAGGTCGCCAACGGCGGCTTTGGTCCTGGAACTGGCCTGCGCGGCGTCGAAGGGGGCTATCAGGGGGCCTATCTTCATCAACCCTCCGCTGCCTCGCCGGCAAATCACAAGGTTTTCTCTTACGCCACCTATCAGGAGCAGGCAACCCGCTCGACGGCGCAGGGCCTGCGAACCGGAATGCGCGCGCGCACCAGCGAATGGTTGGAGCATCTGCTGCCACTCTGCGATTTGGGCTGCTGTGAAGAAATCGGAGTGGATGACCAGGGACGACTGTTTCTCCTCGCTCCCACCGAGAGCAACGCGTTCTATTCCCTTGAGCAACTCCCCTGGACGTTGGAGCAGTGGCTCTGGCGCTGGGTGAGAGGAGAGAGGCTGCTGAAGGGTTATCGAGTGGGCGCTGCGTAGCACATTTGCTCTTTGTGACAGGGAGCCAGGTGTGATTTAACTCGATTTATCGCCGAAACAGTGGAGATATGCGTCATAAGTCAAAACCGGTGAAGATATCAAGCCCAATGGACTGGCGAAGATATGCGCTGGAAGCGGCGAATAATTGAGTCAAACTACACCAGGCGAGTAAACTCCATAAAGGAGAGACTGACGAATGCCGATCTCTCTCATTGTTGGAGCATCAGGCGTTATTGTATGATGAATTCTCTCATCTCTCTCTGTCTCGAAGATATGGTTGCCACACACGATCCAGTTCTTCAGCATGCCTTTGGCAAATCTCGACGAGATCAGGCCCAACCAGCAGACGGATTCTTTCATAATGTGCGGCCAGATACTTGCGAGCGCTTCCGGTAAGTGTGGTAGTAGCAACAAGCCAACCGCTGCGCGCTCCATAATGGATAATGGCGCCCACTAGCTTTTGTAGCACGTCAGAACCAATTTTACCAGGTGGCGCCCACTTTTTGCACTGTACCACTGCCGGGAGTCCATTCTCATCATCGGTAAGCAGATCAGCCCCCTCATCTCCGCTTTTGCCCATGTGCCGGACGTTCGTATGTTGAAGCGCTACTTCCAGTACTACACCGGTAAACTGCTCAAACTGCTCTGGACTTAAACTGAGAAGGTATTCCAGACTATACGGCTCTATCCTGGGCAGAGAATCCACCGCGGAAAAGGAGGCCGCCTCCATTGTTTGCCGGCGACTCTGTGCGAGTCGTTCGCGCGGCCAGAAACGCCAGAAGAGAAAGCCGAAAAGGAGGAGCAGGACAGCAGTAATCAGAATCACGTAGAAGAGAGGTGGAACATACAGGAGAATCATTACGAGGACGATAACAACGAGCAAGAAAAGGAGGAATGGGCGAGTTCTGTTCTTTGGTCGTCTCCGGGCTGAACGCGGCCTGATTTGCATTTGCCGGTGAGCAGATCGGCGGGTTGGCATTAGGTCGATCCTTTCCCCTGAAAGAGTAATGAGAAAGATATACGAGCACTCCCCTTTTTCAAGTATACATGAATATAAAGCGGGTTGTCTATTCTCATCGACAGAAACTTCTTCTTCATTCTTTTTCCTTTAGATGGTAGCTGCTGACAAGCGGTTGGAGCAAGTGGTGAAACATTTATATCTATCACAGATACGGCCCGTGTGGCGTCCAGCGTCTCACTGAGGCGGAGGAGAAAACAGCCTGTTTGTTGCTCGCAGAACCATTGTGGGGTATAGTGAACCAAAAGTGGTTGAAGAATGAGGAGGAGCAGGAACATGCTTTTTGCCCTGGACATCGATGGAACCATTGGTCGCGATACCAATCATATTGCACGTATCCTAACGCGCGAGTTCTCTTTGCCTCTCTCTGAGAAAGCTCTCGACCAGGTGGATTCGCTCAGCGCCTTTCTTCGTCTGCGTGCAGTCAGGGCCTATCTTAATACCTGCTCCGAGGAGCAACGTGAAGCATTTCGCGAGGCCCTGAGAGCGGCGGGCAGGCATCCCGATGTCCAGCGCAATCGCATCCCCATGCCCGGCGCGGTTGGTGCTCTGCAGGAGCTGGCGCGCGAGGGAGCCAATGTCATTTACACCACCTGTCGGCAGTCGGAGTCTGAGCAGCTCACTCGCGACTGGCTGGCGCGTCATGGCTTCCCCTACCCGGACCGGGCATATTGCTGTCAGCACTACCACCACAAATATCTGAAAGCGCACGAACTGGCAGAATCAGAGGAGCCGGTGATCGTGATTGATGACCAGGTGGAAAACATGGTAAACGGATTCCGCGCCCTAGCGCACAGCCACGCCGAGGTTGCGCGCCAGCTTTATCGCCGGCTCGCAGTCGTGGCGTTTGCCTGTAAGCGCATTCCCACCTTCCCGGTCAAGATCCCGTTTCTTGTCGTCACGCTGAAATCCTGGCGTCCGAAAGACCTGGCCTCTCTGCGCCGCACCTGGTTCACCCTGGAGCATGCGGTCCAGAAGCGGACAGAAACGACTCTGTTCAGGATATAGCAGCTTTGTCTCTCAACGGCTTATTTCCAGATTTCCCACCAGCGCCGCCTGTACGCCTCATGTTCACCGGTCGTCGGCTCGTCTTCGCCGGGCTCCGGGGTCGGTGGGATTTCGCCTATCGCCGCGAAGGCGTCGAAATCCTGGTCGTTAAAAGCGATCTCCTCCATCTCTTTTGCTTCGTGGCGGATGCCTTGCTGCACTTCCTCATCATTGCGCCCAAAGATTGTACTGAACAGATCCCAGAGTGACATCGCCAGCCTCCTTTGCCAGAAATGCATTCCTCCTGAGACGATGTACGAGGACATTATGTGTGGTGCCGGGCGAACGCTCCATACTTCGCGAGCAGCTCCTGTGCTCTCTCCTCGGATTCCTCTAACGTCATGCTCCTACACTCGTATCCAAGCAGGTCTTTGAGGATCGTCATGTGCCGCTCGACAAAGTGGACTGTGCCATCCTGATCGATTCTCTCAATACCGTCAAACTGTTGGGCCGTTGTGTTAATGCTGATCGCTTCATCCAGGGTAATCCCTGGCGGCAATTCAACGTAGATGCCTTCTCTGTTTACCCGGCATGGGTAGCCCCCAGGCAGCCCATGAGGGCCTGGGGCATGGATAAGCCTTCCAGTGTCGTTAACCAGGCTATCAAAGACCACTTCTGCAGATGCAGCGGTCATGAGGTTGCCTGACGCCCGCTTGGGTTCTCCTGGTAAGAGATGCCGCCGCGTTGTTTTATTTATGGGAATTCATATCCTCCTATTGCGTACTCTAAGCGTCAAGCACGGGAAACTCCGCCACCCGCAAATTGGTACAGCCATACGGGATCAGCGTCAACTCTTCCAGCGGCATCTCTGAGGAGACGGGCGATTCGGGGAGAGGGCCGGCGGCGTTGTGCTCGATGGTCCAGGTGGGGACCTGCCGGCCCTTGACCTGGATGCTGACGGGGGCGCCTTCGGGCGAGAACGGCGCGGCGCTGAGGGCGTGCGTGATGACCTGGCAGGAGCCTTCGGGGTGCGCGCGATCGATCTGCAGGGCGTAGTTCCAGGGACTTCGCGGGTAGACCTCCCAATCGGCATGGGGCAGCTCGCCGGCAATTTGTTTCCACTCCTCGTCTATTTTGAGGGCGTAGACCAGCGGGCCGCGCTCGAGCGAGACGCTGCGGTGGTAGCGCGTTTGTGTGGCCAGGCGCATGGGCAGGTGCAGCGTGAGAACGACCGGGCGGTGCCATGCTCGCTCCAGACGATGGAACGAGCCGGGCTGCACCTCGACGCTCTTCCCATCATCCACCGTCAGCCGCGCGCTGCTCGCCCAGCCGGGAATGCGCAGCAGGAGTGGAAACGAAGCGGGATGTTGCGCGGAGACGACGATCTGGACCGTCTCGCCGAAAGGATAGGAAGTCGTGACCGCGAGCTCGACCGGCGTTCCCGCGAGCGTGGTGGTCAGCGTGCAGGGAGCGTAGCTGAGGGCGGCCAACCCGTCGTCCGGGGTTTTCATCCACAGATGGGCCGCGAACTTGGGCCAGCCCTGATGCATATTGGCCGTGCAGCAACCAAAGTCCGGCTCCAGGCCGAAAATATTGGCGTCGGGTCGATTGGTGGTATAAATCCGGTCCTCGGAGATCGCGCAGATTACCTGATTGACCTGCTGATCGTACTGGTGCGCCCACATATCCGGCTTGAAAGGGGCCGGCAGCGCGTTAAAAGCAATGCGCTCCCAGCGATCGGCCAGGGCCGGGTCGCCCAGGATGGAGAGCAGCACCTCCAGGGAGAACAAATACTCCACGACCGCGCACAGTTCCGTGCCCTGGGAGGGATTTTGCCCCGCGAGATTTTCATCCCCAGAGAACACGCCTGTGACCTGGCCGTGATACGTGTCCAGCGTGTCGATCATCCTCTGCGCGGCCTGCCGATGGCGCTCGGCGCGCGAGAGGCGATACCAGACGGCAGGCTGCTTGAGCGCCATGCTGGTGTTGACCACGTGGGTTTCGTGTTGCCAGCTATTCTGCCGCTCCGTATAAAGAAAGTGCTCGAAGTGCGCGGTCCAGTCGTAGCTCTGCTCTTGAATGGTTCGCACAAGCTCTAAGAGCCACTCCTCGTTTGTTCTTTCGTACAACCAGTAGACACTCAGGACAAGATCGGCGCTGCGCATTTTCGCCCAGACCTGGAGAGGCCGCACCGTCAGCAGTTGCTGCAGTCGATGAAAAAATCGCTGCATCGCCGGCACAATGCGCGCGTCTCCAGTAGCTTCCTGATATTGAGTCATGGCTTTAAGCATAACCGAGACTGGCCAGGGATCGTATTCATAGCCATATTTCGTGTCATGGAGGGGGCCGAGCCAGCCATCGTCGTGCTGATGCTCGACAATATAATCGATCCAGCGCCGGGCTTTGGCCTTGAGTGGCGCATCATCGAGCAGGAATGCGAGGGGAACCAGGCCATCGAGCCAGTAGGGGCCGCGCTCCCAGCCCTCGGCTTTCCCTCCGATCCATCCACTCTCGGCCACATCGGGCCAGATTTCATCCAGCGAGCCAGTCAGGCCCGCCGCCTGGATCTCTAACTGATTGAGCAGCCATCCGGCAGGACGAAGCTGACCGAGTGGCAACGGCTCCAACGCCTTCCTGACAAGCCTGTTCGTCTCTTCTTGCATATGGACCAATCCCCTCTCTTAGCAAAAAATAGCCGTGTGTTCAACGGCGCCAAGCATTCTGAGCGTAGCCTTTTGCGCTTCGCTGATCCCCTGAATCCCAGTGATATTCATGCGCTCGCAAGGCTGCTCGTCTCGCAGCGTGCGCAGATACTCTCCGGTTGGCACACTCCACAGCCTGATCGTTCCATCGTCGCTTCCGCTCGCGATGACCCGACCATCGGGACTGAAGGCCACCGACCAGATCCAGCCCGCGTGTCCACGCAGGGTCTGGACGACCTGGCCGCTGTTCACACTCCATAAACGGACCGTTGTATCCTCGCTTCCGGTCGCGATCGTTTGTCCGTCGGCGCTCAATGCCACTGACCAGATACGGTGAGTGTGGCCGGAAAACACCTGGAGACAGCGGCCTGTTTTTACCTCCCAAAGACGTGCCGTTCGATCATGGCCGGCACTGACCAGCAGTTCTCCATCCGGGCCAAAGGCCACCGACCAGATACGATCGCTGTGCCCTTGCAGCACGTTGAGGCACTGCCCGCTCTGGACATCCCACAGGCGAATTTCCTGATCTTCGCTTCCACTCGCGAGCAGATCCCCTCGCGGGCTAAATGCGACTGTGCGTACCCGATTCGCGTGCCCTTGCAGCACGTTGAGGCACTGCCCGCTCTGGACATCCCAGAGCCGTACCATCTGATCGTTTCCTCCGCTGGCGATGAGTTGGCCATCCGGGCTAAAGGCTACCGAGTAAATCCAGCCCGTGTGCCCCTGGAGCGTTCTTAGAGACCATCCGCTCCTGGCTTCCCAGACATAGACACCGGGATCTTCGCCACCGCCAGCGATCCTCTCCCCATCCGGGCTGAACGCTACCGTATGAATGCGATTGGTATGACACCGCAACAACCTTACGCGCTGGCCATTCTTCGTATCCCAGAGGCTTACCACCCGATCCTCCCCACCGCTGGCCAGCAGATTGCCATCAGAGTTGAATGCGACGGAGCGTATCCAGCTCCGATAGCCTTGAAGTACTTTTAAGCATTGCCCGTTGCTTACGTCCCAGAAGCGAATCGTCTGATCCTCGCTGCCACTGACCAGCATCTGCCCGTCGGATCGAAAAGCGATCGAGCGCACGCGGCGGGTATGTCCAGAAAGCAGTCGAAGAACCTGACCATTGTTCACGTTCCAGAGGCGAATCGTCTGATCTTCCGCGCCGCTGGCCAGGGTCCCGCCATCAGGGCCAAAGGCGAGCGTATAAATCCAACCGGCGTGTTCCTGCAAAACCTTTATGCATTGGCCCGTTGCCACTTCCCAGAGGCGAAGCGAACAGTCCTCACCGGCGCTGGCGATCAGTTTGCCATCAGGACTGAAAACAATTGCGTGGAGCCTGCTGGTATGCCCGTGCAGCACCGCTATGCATTGGCCCGTCTCCACTTCCCAGAGGCGAACGGTCTGATCCTCGCCGGCGCTGGCTACCATCTTGCCATCAGGGCTAAACGCGACTGTATAGACCCAACTGGTATGCCCTTGCAGAAGCCTGAGGCACTGGCCCGACCGCACATCCCAAAGCCGAATGGTTTGGTCTTCGCATCCGCTGGCCACGCTTCGCCCATCGGGGCTGAATGCGACCGAGCGCACCCGATCGGTATGCTCGCGTAGCACGTGAAGACACTGGCCTGTTTCTACATCCCAGAGCCGGATAGTCCAATCGTGGCTTGCACTGGCAACTGTTCGTCCATCAGGACCGATGGCTACCGAGCGCACCCAGTCGGTATGCCCCTGGCAAGTGTGGAGAGGGGAGCCTTTCACATCCCACAGACGCACCTCGCCATTGGTCGTTCCCGCTGCCAATAAGCCCGCAGCGCCTAACGCCACTGAAAGTACGCTGCCGAATGTGTCAGTAAAAACTGAGGTTGAGAGATCCGCATGAGCAAAAGAGACATCAGGCAGGGCAAATCCTTGCAGGTATGCCTGGCGAACTGCAAGGTGTGAGAAGTCGTATCCGCGCACACTATACCCCGACTGGAGCAGGAGATTCAGGATATTCCCTGCTGCATAGCCAGACTGAAGCGCATGTTTCGTGCGAAGCTGAGCAAGCAGATCGCGTAAGCGCGCCTCTATCTCTTCGTGAGCCAGAGTAGAAGCTATCTGCTGCATCACTGGCCTGAGGATCAGGCGTATCTGGCTTTCTCGTACATAGTCCTTCGCCTGCGCTAGCATCAGTGCATACCGATCTAAAAAGACCGGCTGACCGCTTCTGATTTCCTCGCTTACCTGCTCGATAAAGCGATCCGTCAGGTACTCCAGCACAACATTATGGAGCGTGATCCCGCCGGGACGAGCCTCGACAAAATACCGCTGGCGCAGGGAAATAAGGGCAGCCTGGAGGTCGCGTCTCGCGGGAGCATGAAGAAAACGCTGCTCTAAATCTCGCAAGGCGACCACCTCGCGCTCGACAACCAGCCAGTACATGATCTCCTGCTCCAACGCCGATAATCGCTCGAACTGCTGGTCAAGCACAGTCCGAATATCGCTCACCATGATATCTCCATCCTCAAGAAAGGCAGCGATATCGCCATTAAAGACCTCCTGGATGTACTGAGAAGCCAGCTTGAGCGCCAGAGGATTTCCTGCATAGCGACGGACAAACTCATTCCAGACATCACCCTCTCCGTGAACGGCCTTCCCGGCAAGCATCGCACGGCTATCGGTCGGGTTGAGTCCTCCGACCTGGTAGGATCGAACAGGCGAGGTCTCTCCTTCCAGCAGCGCCAGCTCCTGTGGCTTTTCGCGGCTCGTCAGCAGCAAGCAACTCTGGTGATTCGCTTCTCCTATGCGCCGCAGGAAGCGACCATAGCCCTCGTACCCTGGACGATACAGCCCGGCCCGCTCTCCGGGCTGAAGAACCGTTTCCGCATTATCCAGAACCAGCAGGCAACGATGCTTTTGCAAAAGGGCAAGCAGAGAAGAGATTTGCTCCTCGATCTCTTGCGAAAGATCGGTTGACCGCTGACCCGAAATACAGGCGATGCAATCGCGCACAATATGCTCTAATGCCGGGGCGTTTTGCAGCGAGCGCCAGAAGAGAGCGGAAAAGGCACTCCTCACCTGTTCCGCCACGGAAACGGCGAGGCTGCTTTTGCCGATGCCCCCCATTCCCACGATGCCAATCATGCGACAACGATCATTGCACATCCACTGCTGCAACAGCGCCCGCTCCTCATTGCGCCCATAAAATGGCATGCCCAGGGGAGCCTCGCCCCAGTCTACGCGTTCAACTGAGGACACAGCGGAGAGCGTTTTTCGTCGGAGAAAGCCAAGATCCTCAGCAGTCATCTCAAAGATAATGCAGAGTTTCTCCTGATAGTAAGGTCCAGGTTTTCTCTTGCCTCGCTCCCAGCGCGCAACATCTTTATCGGTCACAGCTACCCCTGGAAACCGTTGCTGAAGCTCCAGAGCCAGGCGCTGCCGCGACCATCCGCGTAGCTCGCGCTGCTGGCGAAGAAGAGGATTCGGCTCCCAGCTTTTTGCAGTATCATCGTGTTGCATTGTGCTGCCTCAGTGAACTTACCAGCAATTGTAACGACCGGGGCCGGCGTTTGAACAGTGCATTACCGGCGAAACATGCATAAAAACAATTGGCCCCCCAGTGGCCCCCTTCTTCTGGCCCCCGCTCAATCCCTCCTGTGGCCTATCGCTGGCGGTTTTGTCGTATGCCATCATCGTTTATCATGTTCCATGTTGGAAAAAGACATATCGGTTGCAAGCTATTAACGAGTATACACATTCTTGCAAGGATATGCAGGGGATGCACCCGACAATTTGAGGAGGTCCATCATGAATCTTGAGATCACCGTCAACTTCTGGTTCCTGGTCAGCATGTGCCTGATCTTCGCCGTCATCGGGATTATTTTGGGCGCGCGCGCCGCCAGCCGCAGCGATCGCTTCCGTTACTAAGCGGCAGCAAGGAGGAGGGACCCGATGGAAATCGTGATTCTCTGCGCCTGCGCTTTCTTCGCTGGGATGGGCATCGAGTGGATACGCGAGAGCAAGCACCGGCGCGCGCTCAGGCGCTATCGCGACAACTATGAGTTCTGGCAAATCCCGCCCAGGCAGCGACGGAGACGTTGAGGGGCCTGGGACTGTGGCAAACCTTGAGAAATCATTCTGGCGTGCTGAGAGGAACGCACGCCAGTCAGCTTCGGGAGGAACAAGTTGAACTTAGACCGTTTTGATTTCAAGACTTTGATAGGTCACATCATAACCGAGATACTGGCTGAGTATTCGACATGCTCTGACAGCCAACTCAGTCTTGACAGGTCTATCCTTTTCCATTTTTTCGATAGTCGAGCGGGATATCTCGGCCTTTTTTGCCAATTCAGCGATCGTTATTCCAGCATTAACGCGTGCCTCTTCAAACTTATTCATAAGGCATCTCCCTCACATAGATTGGGTATTCATCAACAGTCTAACATAAAAATGAGCAAACAACAACAAAACGCATTTTTGGGCAAGAAAACCCTTGACTTCCAGGTTATCGCCGGTTACAATTCTTTAAGACACGGTTCGATGCAGAAAAATGCATTTTACGGCGGTAAAAAACTGCTGAAACTGCCAATATTTATATCATGTTATAAGCATTGGTTTTGTCTAGCAAAAAGGAGGTTTCCTAACTCATGCCAAAACGCATACCACCGTCGTCACCACCAGCCTCAGAGCCTGTGTTGGAGAAATTGCTCACCACGCAGGATATCGCGGATATGCTCCAATTGAGCGTTGTGAAGGTTTATCGCCTGATCAACCTCAGCGGTCTCCCGTCAATTAAGATCGATGGGTCAAGACGCTTCCGCCCTTCAGAGGTTCGGGAATGGTTGCAACAGCATACGCAGGCTTCATAGCGTTTCAATCTCGCTGGCCGCCGTATAAAAAAAGGGCGCTGGCCCAGTGCCGTAAACACTGGCCAGCATGGAAGTAACTTCGTAGTGACTGTCACTCTACTCTCCCCGGTCGCATTGTATCACATTGCGCCGGGCGCGGGAATCAAGCCCCGCGAGGAGCAAACACAATGGAGAAAAAGGGAATGATCTATCGGTTCTCGGAGGACGCGCATATCTCCCCAGTGGATGACGAACATCTGCTGGTAGTCGATGATGAGGTGTTTCTGCCCGAGCGCCGAGCCGGACGCTCGTATGAAGAACTGACTGACCCCTCGGTCTGGATGAATCGCGTCGGCGAGCCTGGCGTGAACATCATGCCCGATGAGGACCTGTGGCACCATCGCTGGCGCTATCCCAGCGCGCCTCGGCCAGATGGGTGGGATGATTAGCGGAAGGAGATCAGGCAATGGCGATCTGTGCGGTTTGCGGCGCTCCCTGTCGAGGGAAATGCGGGCGATGTGGCGCGAGGCTCTGCGTCACGCATCGGCCACCGAGCGCCCGCGCGAAATGTGCTATCTGTCGTGGGCTGCTAACCGGCGCGGCGCAGGTGGTGCAGGCGATCCCGGCCTATCCTGCCGCGTCTGCTCAGCCGATGGCCCGTCCTGGTTTCCAGCCTCAAGCGGCAGCAGCCCCGCTGGCCTCGCTCGACCTCGCAGATCAACTGGCCTGGATTGCTGATCGGCGTACCAAGCTGCACGAAAAGCGCCAATGGGAGCAGGCTTATCTCGATCGTCGAGCCGCGCGCGGGACTCGCACCTCTACGGACGTGCTGTATGAGCAGCACGCAGTTCTGGAATACGACCTGCTGGAGGCGCTAGACCTGCTGGCTATCTGTCTGCAAGCTGGTTCCGTTGCGCCTGCATCTGGCTCGAACAGCGTGCCTGCCCCAACCGCCGGCACGTCCTCGATGCTTCTGTCTTATCCAGATCCCGACGACCCGCACGGGAAGCTGGTTCCCTGACGAAATCTGTCTGAGAGGGTATGTCGCCTGCCTTCACGGGAAGGCCAGAGCGCAAAGCCTGGCGAGCCGCGCGGGCGGGGGTTGAAACCTTAGTGAAAGGAACATGACCATGTATTACCATTGTCGCGTATGCGGCAAACGAACGTCCCACTCGTCCTGGCCCTGGAACGTGTGCGAGGACTGCGAGCCGTATCAGCAGGCGGTCATTGCTCTGGCGGAGCAGTACCAGGGGGAGATTCCAGAGGCCGCGCTCAAGGCGCTCACCGACAGTCTGAAGCAGTACGACGAGCACAACGGCG
>Ga0209581_1003491_pt1 | contig 13455 bp, 9 predicted proteins | sample Coa_R2_FD_187160 | JGI IMG/M metagenome (GOLD analysis project Ga0209581, IMG submission 187160) | Surface soil microbial communities from Centralia Pennsylvania, which are recovering from an underground coalmine fire - Coalmine... | ecosystem: Environmental > Terrestrial > Soil > Unclassified ...
GGGTGGTGGACGGTGCAGGGATTGAACCTGCGACCCCCGCCGTGTGAAAGCGGTGCTCTACCGCTGAGCTAACCGTCCGTGGGCGCGAATTTTACGTCGCGCCGAACGTCCTGCGCAATGCGTCAGACGTTTTCGGTTTCGGGTTCCACCAGGCTGAAGGACTCGGTGGCGTCGTCGTAGGTGAAGATCTCGGCGTAGCGGCCCCAGTTGGTGACCGCGCGCAGGGTCTGCTCGGCGGCGTTGTCGGTGAGGTAGTCCTCCAGCTCCGACAGGAAGCGCACCGCCGGGGCGCGGTGGCCGGGACGCTCGTCGAGCACGCTCTTGATGTGGGCCGCAAGCGGAATGCGGGTGACGAGCTGGCGCGCGAAGATTTTTTTGCGCGCCTGGGTATCGGCTTCGGCGAACTCGCGACCCAGCGGCGTCAGGTGCACGTCGCCGGCGGCGACTTCGGCCAAGCCCAGCATTTGCAGCGATTCCGCGATCGGGAACAGCTCGTCCACCTCCAGCGCCAGGGACTGTGCGAGGGCCGGCATGTCGGCATGGCCTTTGTAGGGCTCGGAGGCGAGCGCCTCGATCAGGCCGGCCAGCAGGTTGGTGGAGATTTCCGGCAGGCGCTCGCCGATGGACAGCACCTGCGCCTTGCCCGCTTCGCGGCGTACCGTCATGCGCGCGTAGATGTCGTCAACCAGCTGGCGGAAGCGCGGGTCCAGACGGTTGCGCGGATGTTTGAACGGCACGCGGATCTCGGCGACCACGCGGCCGGGATTGGAGGAGAACAGCAGCACGCGGTCGCACATCAGGACCGCCTCCTCGATATTGTGAGTGACCAGCAGCACCGACTGGATCGGGAGCTTGTTCTCCATCCACAGGTCGAGGAAGTCGGTACGCAGGGTTTCGGCGGTGAGGACGTCGAGTGCCGAGAACGGTTCGTCCATCAGCAGCAGGGTGGGGTTGAGCACCAGCGCGCGGGCGAAGCCGACCCGCTGGCGCATGCCTCCGGAGAGCTCGCGCGGGTAAGCGTTCTGGAAGCCGTCCAGGCCGATGATGTCGATGGCGCGCAGCGCGCGTGCGCGGCGTTCCTCGGGGTCGAGGTCCTGCGCTTCCAGTCCCACCTCGACGTTCTGCAACACGGTGAGCCAGGGAAACAGCGCGAAGGACTGGAACACCATGGCCACGCCGGGGGGCGGTCCCTCGATCGGTCGGCCGAGATATTTGACGCTGCCAGCGGAGGGCCGGATCAAGCCAGCGACGATGCGCAGCAAGGTGGACTTGCCGGATCCGGAACGGCCCAGCAGGCCGACGATCTCGCCGCGGTACAGGGTCAGGTCCACCGCCTCGAGGACTTTCAGCGGCTCGCCGTGCGGCCGCGCGAAGGCGCGCGATACGCCGCGCGCTTCCAGCACCGGCGTCGCGTTCTGGACCGGGGCCTGCGCGAGCGCGCTCTCCGTTTCACCCATGTCGATTCCTCAATCCTCCAGGCCGACCAGCCGCTCGGCGCGCCGGTACAGCGGTCGCCACAGCAAGCGGTTGAACGCCACCACGAACAAAGACATCACCGCCACGCCCAGCACGATGCGCGGGTAGTCGCCGTCGGCCGTGGCCTGCGCGATGTAACTGCCCAGCCCGTGCGCCTGCAGGTGGGTATGGCCCCAGTCCACGAACTCGGCGACGATGCTGGCGTTCCAGGATCCACCCGCCGCAGTCATCGCGCCAGTGACGTAGTACGGCAGGATGCCGGGCAGCAGCACGCGCTTCCACCACAGTTTGCCGCCGATGCGCAAGTGCCTGGCCGCGTCGAGCAAGTCGCGCGGGTACACGCTGGCGCCGGCGATGACGTTGAACAGAATGTACCATTGCGTGCCCAGGATCATCAGCGGACTGAGGAATACGTCCTCGTTGAGACCGAAGCGCACGATGAGAAACACCGCCACCGGGAACAGCAGGTTGGCGGGAAAGGCGGCCAGGAACTGCGCCAGCGGTTGCGCCACGGCGGCCAGCCGCGGGCGCAAACCGATCAGCACGCCGATCGGGACCCAGATCAGGCTGGCTAAGCCGACCAGCACGACCACCCGCAGCATGGTGATACAGGCCAGTTCCACCGCCTGACCCACATCGCCCCAGTCCAGGGTCCGGAAAATGTAATGCAGCGTCAGCCAGCCGCCATACGTCGCGCAGGCGATCACCGCGCTGTACCAGACCAGGTCCAGCACCGGCGCGGTCCACGCCGGGGCTTCGCGCGGCGGTTTTTTCTCGCGGACGGGCTTGGCGCTGCGGCGCAGGCGGGAAAAGCCGCTGATCCACACGCTCTGCAGCCACTGGATCAGGCGCGAGCGCTCGAGCATACGCAGCACCCAGGATTCCGGCTCGACGGCGGGGGGCAGCTCATCCATGCGGAAGCGCTCGCCGTAGGCGATCAGCGGGCGGAAGAGGAGCTGGTCGTAGAGCAGGATCACCACCAGCATCGCCAGGATCGCCCAGCCGATGGCGCCCAGATCGCGCTGCTCGATGGCCGTCGCCACGTAAGAGCCGATCCCCGGCAGGGTGATGGTCTGATTGCCGACGGTGATCGCCTCCGAGGCGACCACGAAGAACCAGCCCCCCGACATCGACATCATCATGTTCCAGATCAGGCCCGGCATGGCGTAGGGCAGCTCCAGCGTGCGGAAGCGTTGCCATGCCGTGAAGCGCAGGCTGCGGCTGACTTCCGTCAGATCCTCGGGCACCGTGCGCAGGGACTGGTACACCGAAAACGTCATGTTCCAGGCCTGGCTGGTGAAGATGGCGAAGATCGAGGCCAGCTCCGCGCCCAGGACCTTGCCCGGGAACAGGCCCAGGAAGAAGGTCACGGTGAACGAGAGGAAGCCGAGGATGGGCACCGACTGCAAGATGTCCAGCACTGGGATTAGCACGCGTTCGGCGCGGCGGCTGTAGGCGCACACGTAGGCGTAGCTCAGACTGAAGACCAGCGAGAGCCCCATCGCCGCCAGCATGCGCAGGGTGGTGCGCAGCGCGTACCAGGGCAGGATCGAGGGATGCAGGTCGATGCCCGCCCGCTCGATCGTGGCCAGTGGCGCGTTGAGCTGGCCAAAGGCCAGCGCGATCAGGGTGAAGGCCCCGAACAGCAGCACGAAGGCGGCGAGATCCCAGTGGCTGGGCAGCGCGCTGCGCGCCAGTCCGCGCACCGCCAGATAGGGATGCGCGACCAGCGTACGCGCGACCTCGGCCGGCTGCTGGGCCAGCTCGCGCAAGGTAAACTGCGTTGGATCTCGGACGCCGGACTCCGCCATGCTCGCACGCTTTGGATCGGGGACGCGCGCACCGGCGCGCCGGCGCGCGCGTAGTGTAGCGATGCGCACCCCTGGCGTCACCGCTGCGGGCGTGAATTTTCAGTGACGCATGGACCACGGTCTTGCGCGCCTGTTCCGCACCAGGATCTCGGCGGAACCTGGCCGGGCGGCGCGGGAGGAATGCCGACGTGAGGCTTGCGAAAAACGTGCTGGAGGCCGCGCTCGGCGGCGCGCCGGTCAAGCGCTACCGCGAGTTCGCCCTGGTGGTCTTCGAAGGCGAGGGTGCGATCTGCGTGCCCAACGACGTCTGGCTACCTGCCGCCTCGTGGGCCGCTTCGCGCACGCCCTCCGGCAACCGGCTGCGCGACCGCGGCTTGTTGCTGCAGCGCCTGGACGTGCTGGTCACGCGCCGCGGCACCGCCACCGTCACCACCACCGGCGCCCACCGCCGTCTGGCGCGCCTGCGCGAGGCCATGAAGGCCGAGGGCCTGGACCTCAAGGAATGGAACTTCCCGCCGCAGGAGGTGCTCGACCAGGCGCTGAATCCCGAAGCGGCGCGCCCGGAACGGGAGTCCAAGCCCGACGAGCCGGAAGACGGCTGAAGGCGCCGGACGTCCGGCGCTCGTCGCCGGAGGCCGCTTTCACGGCCGGCCCACGCAGTCGTAAGTCCAGCCCTCGCCGCGCAGCCAGGCGGGATCGTAGAGATTGCGGCCGTCCACGATCAGCGGCCGTTTCAGCAGGCGCTTGAGCCGCGTGAAGTCCGGACTGTGGAACACTTTCCACTCGGTCACCACGGCCAGCGCGTCGGCGTCTTCGGCCGCGGCCAGGGGCGAATCGACCAGCACGAAGTCGGCGCGCTCGCCGTACAAGCGGCGCGCTTCGTTCATGGCGACGGGATCGTAGGCGCGCACGCATCCGCCGTCGGCCCACACCGCCTCGATCAACGCGCGGCTCGGCGCCTCGCGCATGTCGTCGGTGCGCGGTTTGAAGGCCAGGCCCCACACGGCGATGGTCTTGCCGTGGAGCGTACCGAGATGTTTTTTGAGCTTGCGGTACAGCACGGTCTTCTGGTGCGCGTTGACCGCCTCCACCGACTTGAGCACGCGGGCCTCGTAGCCCACTTCCTCGGCGCTGCGCACCAGCGCCTTGACGTCCTTGGGGAAACACGAGCCGCCGTAGCCGGCGCCGGGATAGATGAAGTGATAGCCGATGCGCGGGTCGGCGCCGATGCCGATGCGCACTTTCTCGATGTCCGCGCCGATGCGCTCGGCGAGGCCGGCCAGCTCGTTCATGAAACTGATCTTGGTCGCCAGCATGGCGTTGGCGGCGTACTTGGTCAGCTCGGCGGAGCGCACGTCCATCACGATCACGCGGTCGTGGTTGCGGTTGAACGGCGCGTAGAGCATCTGCATGCGCCGCGCCGCGCGCGGATGGTCGGCGCCCACGATGATGCGGTCGGGCTTGTTGAAATCGTTGATCGCGTCGCCTTCCTTGAGGAACTCCGGATTGGAGACCACGTCGAAATCGACCTGCGCGCCGCGTTCGGCCAGCGCCGCGCGCAGGGTTTCGCGCACCCGGTCCGCGGTGCCGACCGGCACGGTGGACTTGGACACCACGACGCGGTATTCGGACAGATGCGTGCCGATGGTGCGGGCGACCGCCAGCACGTGGGAGAGATCGGCCGAACCGTCCTCGTTGGGCGGCGTGCCCACCGCGATGAACAGGTACAGGCCGTGCGCCACGCCGGCGGCCGCGTCGGTGGTGAAGGCGAGCCGCCCCTCCGCGGCGTTCTTGCGCACCAGCTCGGTCAGACCCGGTTCGTAGATCGGTACTTCGCCGGCCTTGAGTCGTGCGACCTTGGCGGCGTCCACGTCCACGCACAGCACGTCGTTGCCGACGTCGGCGAAACAGGCGGCCGTGACCAGGCCCACGTAGCCGGAACCGAAGATGGTGATGTTCATGGATCGTCAGCGGGGCTGCGGCGCGAAATGGTAACACCGCGGCCTGCGCCCAGGCTCGCGGTTGTCCTGCCGGAAACCTTACGCGACCATACGCGCTCCAAGGGAAGGATGATCGCTTTGAACCGACGCGTGCGCGAATGCCGGCAGGCCATGCGCCATGCCGAAAACTACGCGACCTGGCGTGAGGCGGCTGCCGAGCTGGATCGCCTGGAAGGCCGCGACCGATGGCAGCACGAGGAGGCCAGCGAAGACTACGACTGGCGGCTGATCAAAAGCCGCTTGCAGGAACTGCGCCGCTGTCGCGCGCAGGGCCAGACCCTGCGCCTGCTGTATCACCTGCGCCAGGGATTGCACTGGAATCTCGCCAACATCGGCAACCCGGCGCTCTACGCCCACGCGCGCGTCGGCACCAAGCGACTGGTGCAGGACTATCTCGACGAAGTGGTGTCCGCGCTGGAATTCCTGTGCGAGGCGCCCGTGCCGGGGCTGAGCGAGGCCGAACGGCTGCGGTTCTTCCGCGAGACGGCGCAGTCCTATGGCCGCTCCGCGCTGATGCTGTCCGGCGGCGCCACGCTGGGGCTGTTCCATGTCGGCGTGGTCAAGGCGCTGGTGCTCGAGGATCTGCTGCCGCAGGTGATCTCCGGCTCCAGCGCCGGCTCGGTGGTGGCCGCGACCCTCGGCACCCGAACGCCGGCCGAACTGCGGGACCTGCTCGATCCGCGCCAGGCCTACTATCATTTCTGGAAGCCGCTCAGGCTGCGCGAGATGTGGAGGCGCGGCGTGCTGATGGACCAGCGCCAGATCCGGCGCGCCATCGCCGCCAACGTCCGCGACTGGACCTTCGAGGAGTCGTATCGGACTTCCGGCCGCATCGTCAATATCACTGTCTCGCCCGCCGGCACCAACCAGCCGCCGCGGCTGCTCAACTATCTGACGTTTCCCTTCCTGTTCCTGCGCGAGGCCGTGCTGGCGTCCTGCGCGGTGCCGCTGTTGTTCGAACCGGTGCTGCTGATGACGCGCGACGAGCACGGTCGCCGCGTGCCCTACATGCCCTCGCTGCGCTGGATCGACGGTTCGCTCAAATCCGATCTGCCCACGCTGCGCCTGCGGCGTTTGTACAACGTCAATCATTTCATCGTCAGCCAGACCAATCCGCACATCCTTCCCTTCCTCCACACCGGCGCGGCGCGGCCCAACCTGATCGGCATGACGCGCGACTACGTTTATTCCACGGTGCGCGAATCCGCCCGGCATCTCATCGGCCTGGGCCGGCTCTCCCTGCCGGTGCCGCGCCTGCGCAGGACGCTGGACTACGCCTCGTGGATCCTGGAGCAGGATTACCGTGGCGACATCACCATCCATCCCAAGGTGACGGTATGGCGCTACGCCCACGTCACCGCCAACCCGCAGCTCGACTCGGTGCAGCGTTTCATTTTCGAAGGCGAGCGCGCGACCTGGCCGCGGCTGGCGATGATCCGCAACCAGACCGCCATCGCGCGAACCCTGGAACGTTGCCTGCAGCGGCTGGAAGGAGGAGAGGAATCGCGCCATGCGAGCGCAGGCGCGCGCGGCGTTTCCGGTCGCACGGCCACCCCGGAGGGCGCGCCGTCCTTGCGCCTGGTGAGACGGCGCTGAGGATCACAGCGCGGCGATACGCTCGCGCTGCGCACGCAAGGCCGCCAGATCCTGGCGCAGCTTGTCGCCGAGCGCCCGGGTCTGTTGCCGCACCGCCTCCGGCGCCTTGACGAAGTTCGGATTGGCGAGCCGCGCTTCCACCCCGGCCAGCTCCTGCTCGGTCTTGGCGATCTGCCGGCCCAGGCGGGCCAGCTCGGCGTCTTTGTCGATCAGCCCGGCCATCGGCACCAGCAGTTTCAGGCTGCCGCACAAGGCGGTGGCCGAAGGGGGCGCGACTTCGTCCTCGGCGAGGAATTGCGGCGTGTCCACGCGGGCCAGGAAACGGATGCTGTCCAGCAGCCGCGCCACGTTCGCGCGGTCGGCGGCCGAGGCGTTCTGCAACAGCAGGGGGAGCACCTTGCCCGGCGGAAGGTCCATGCCGCTGCGGATCTGGCGCACGCCGAGGATGAAGCGTTTGAGCCATTCCACGCCGGCCTCCGCGTCCGCGTCGATGCGCTCCTGCCGTGCGCTCGGGTAGGGCTGGAGCATGATCGTCTCGCCCGATTTGCCGGCCAGCGGCGCCACTTTTTGCCACAGTTCCTCGGTGATGAAGGGCATCAGCGGATGCAGCAGCCGCAGCACCGCCTCCAGCACGCGCACCAGCGTGCGGCGCGTGCCGCGCTGCTGTTCGGCGCTGCCGGTCTGCAGCGCCGGCTTGGAGAGCTCGAGATACCAGTCGCAGTACTCGTTCCACACGAACTCGTAAAGCGTTTTCGCCAGCAGGTCGAAGCGGTAGGCGGCGAAGTGCTCTGCGGCCTCGGCTTCCACGCGCTGCAGGCGCGAGACGATCCAGCGATCGGCCTCGCTGAACGCACAGGGCGCGGCCGGGTCGAGCCCGGTGTCGCATCCCTCGCAGTTCATCGCCACGTAGCGCGCCGCGTTCCACAGCTTGTTGCAGAAGTTGCGGTAGCCCTCGGCGCGGCTGAAGTCGAAACGGATGTCGCGGCCGGGGCTGGCGAGGGCGGCGAAAGTGAAGCGCAGCGCGTCCGCGCCCACGGCCTGGATGCCCTTGGGATACTCGCGGCGCGTGGCTTTCTCGATCTGCGGCGCGGTTTCCGGCTTCATCAGACCGGTGGTGCGCTTGCGCACCAGCGCCTCGAGCGAGATGCCGTCGATCAGGTCCAGCGGATCGAGCACGTTGCCCTTGGACTTGCTCATCTTCTGGCCTTCGCTGTCGCGGATCAGGCCGTGGATGTAGACCTCGCGGAACGGCACCTGCTCGTGTGCCGGTCGGTCGCGGCGCAGGTACATCCCCATCATCACCATGCGCGCCACCCAGAAGAAGATGATGTCGAAGCCGGTCACCAGCACGCTGGTGGGATAGAACTTGCGCAGTTCGGGTGTCTCCTGCGGCCAGCCGAGCGTGGCCAGCGGCCAGATGTCGGACGAAAACCAGGTGTCGAACACGTCCTCGTCCTGCCTCAAGGCGTGCTCCGCGCCCAGGCGGTAGCGGGCGCGCACCTCCGCCTCGCTGCGGCCGACGTAGACCTTGCCGGCCTCGTCATACCAGGCGGGGATGCGATGGCCCCACCACAGCTGGCGGCTGATGCACCAGTCCTGGATGTTGCCGAGCCATTGGTTGTAGGTGTTGATCCAGTTCTCGGGCACGAAGCGGATGCGGCCGTCGGCGAAGGCGTCCAGCGCGGGCTTCGTGATCGCACTCCAGCCGCCGGGCCGGCCGTCGGGCAGCTCCTTGCGCGTGAGATCGACGAACCACTGATCGGTGAGATAAGGCTCCAGCACCGCGCCGGTGCGATCGCCGCGCGGCACCTTGAGCTTGTGGTCCTCGATCTTCTCGATCAGGCCGGCGGCCTTGAGGTCGGCCACGATACGGCGGCGCGCCTCGAAGCGGTCCAGCCCCCGGTACGCCGCCGGAGCCGCGTCGTTGATCGCCGCGCGCGGCGTGAAGATGTTGCGCAGCGCAAGCCCGTGGCGCTGCCCGACCGCGTAGTCGTTGAAGTCGTGCGCCGGCGTGATCTTGACGCAGCCGGTGCCGAATTCGCGCTCCACGGAGTCGTCGGCGATGATGGGAATCTCGCGATCGCACAGCGGCAGCCGCACCGGCTTGCCGACCAGGGGCCGGTAGCGCTCGTCGTCCGGATGCACCGCCACCGCGACGTCGCCGAGCAGGGTTTCGGGACGCGTGGTGGCCACGACGATGTAGCGCTTCCGGGCGCCATCCGCAGCGACGTACGTCGCGCCGCCGGCGAGCGGATAGCGGATGTGCCAGAGCTGGCCGTGTTCCTCCTGCTGGACGACTTCCAGGTCGGAGATCGCGGTCTGCAAGACCGGGTCCCAGTTCACCAGGCGCTGGCCGCGGTAGATCAGGCCGTCTTCGTACAGGCGCACGAAGTGCTCGATCACCGCTTTCGAGTACTCCTCGTCCATGGTGAACTTGGCGCGCGACCAGTCCACCGAGCTGCCCATGCGGCGGATGCCTTGCTCGATGGTGCCGCCGGAGTAGCGCTTCCACTCCCAGACTTTCTCGATGAATTTTTCGCGGCCGAGCTCGATGCGCGAGGTGCCTTCGAGCTTGAGGTTGCGCTCCACCACCATCTGCGTGGCGATGCCGGCGTGGTCGGTGCCGGGCTGCCACAGCGTGTCGCGACCGCGCATGCGGTGGTAGCGGACCAGCGCGTCCATGAGGGTGTGCTGGAACGCGTGGCCCATGTGCAGCGTGCCGGTCACGTTGGGCGGCGGCAGCATGATGCAGTAAGGCTCGCCGCGGCCCGACGGCGCGAACCAGCCGCGGCGTTCCCACTGCTCGCGCCAGCGCGCCTCGACGGCGCGGGGATCGTAGGTTTTTTCCATGTCGCTGAAGGAATCCGTCGCGCGCGGCGGCGGGACGGGTGGTGTTCGCAAGCTTATTTTAGTGGCGCCGGAGGCAGGTTATTTGGCGGAGTTGGGCGGCATGGCCCGGGTGTCCGGCTGGTCGCAGTTGGGGCCGCGCACGGCGTCGACTTCGTCCACGATGCCGTCCTTCACCACGACCACGACTTCGTCGCGGTTTTCGCAGGCGAAACTCCAGCGGCCGGGCTTGGCCACGCAGGCGAGGAAGCGCGCGGCACTGCGCTGGTTGCCGGATTCGTCCACGAAGTTGCCCTGCCGCGGGGTGCAGCCGTAACCGAGCCCGGACAGCTTCGCCTCGGCTTCGTCGCTCGAGATCCCCACCGGCACCGCGGCGTGGATGCGCTCGCGCTCGCGCGGGTCCACGCTCTGACCGAAGCCTTGCCCGATCCAGCCCAGTCCGCTACAAGCGCCGACCAGGAGCGCCGCGCAGCCCGCCGCAATCGCAAGGAGAGGGGTTTTCATGAGGGCGGCACTCAAAGTTTGTGGCTGGTCAGTGGGTAGCCGCGGTCGCGGTAAAACTTGTAGCGGCTGCGCGAAGCGGCGCGGCTTTCCGCATCGCCGGCGACGATCTCCAGCACGCGCTCGAAATGGCTGAAGAACGCCGGCACTTCGGCGCTAAGGTTGATCATCACGTCATGATAGTCGGCCGGCGGCTCGGCGCTGCCGATCAGCACGGCGGGCAGCGGCGGTTCGAGGGTCGCGCCAACCCGCTCGTGGCTGATGAAGCTGCCCTGGCGGAAACTCCAGAGCAGGTCCTCCAGCGCGACGGCGGTTTCCGCCGGCGCATGCAGGTAGATGCGATGGCCGGCGGAGACCGCCTTGTCGCACAGCTTGCAGGCGGTCAGCGCGCCGTCGCGCTCGGTTTCGGGCAGCACGTAGAAGTCGATGCGGGTCATGACTCCCGCTTCGCGGCATGGTTCAGCAGATATTGCACCAGCAGCGGGACCGGGCGACCGGTCGCCTTCTTGCCATGCCAGGCGGTGCCGGCGATGTCCAGGTGCGCCCACTTCATCTTCTTGGTGAATTTGTGCAAGAAGGTGGCGCCGATGATGGCACCGGCCTCGCGTCCGCCGACGGTGGCGATGTTGGCGATGTCCGCGAACTCGCTCTTGATCTGCGGTTCGTACTCCGGCCACAGCGGCAGCTCCCAGGCGCGGTCGCCGATCTGCTCGCCGGCGGCGAGCAGCGCCCGGCCCAGCGCCGGGGTATTGGTGAACAGGCCCGAGGCATGGCTGCCCAGAGCGACGACGCAGGCGCCGGTGAGCGTGGCCATGTCGATGCATACCGTGGGCTGGTAGTTTTTCTCCACGTAGGTCAGCGCGTCGCACAGGATGAGCCGGCCCTCGGCGTCGGTGTTGAGCACCTCGATGGTGATGCCGGCCATGGACTTGACGATATCGCCGGGCTTGTTGGCCTGGCCGTCGGGCAGGTTTTCCGAGGCGGGGATGGCGCCGACCAGATTCAGCGGCAGCTTGAGCGCCGCGGCGGCCGCGAAGGCGCCGAGCACCGCGGCGCCGCCGCACATGTCGAATTTCATCTCGTCCATCTTGTCCGCCGGCTTGAGGCTGATGCCGCCGGCGTCGAAGGTGAGCCCCTTGCCGACCAGGGCGATGGGCTTTTCCTCCTTGGCGCCCGCGAGGTATTCGAGCAGGATCAACTTGGGCGGCTGGCGGCTGCCGCGCGCCACGGAGAGCAGCGCGCCCATGCCGAGCTTTTCCATGTCGGCCTGCTCCAGCGCCTTGACCGCGATGGTCTTGTGCCGCCGCGCCAGCGCCTGCGCCTGTTCGGCGAGATAAGTCGGGGTGCACACGTTGCCCGGCAAGTTGCCCAGCGTTTTGGCGAGATTGACGCCTTCGACGATCGCCAGCGCCTCGCTCAGACCGCGTTCCCCCTCGGGCAGGTCGCTGCGGCGCGGGACGTCGATCGCCACGCGCGCGAGCTTGGGCTGCGGCAGCTCCTTGCGTGCCTGCTCGCCGTGCAGCGCGTCGAGGCGATAGAACGCGTCCTCGAAGCTCAGCACGGCCTGCTGCACGTTCCAGCGCCAGTCGCGGCCCTTGACCGGCTGGTGGCTGAGATAGCTCACCGCGTCGACCGCGCCGGTCGCGCGCAGCGCCTTGGCCGCGGCCGCATGCGCTTTGCGGTACGCGGCTTCGTCGAAGTCGCGTTCGCGGCCTAAGCCCACCAGCAGGACGCGATCGCACAACACGCCCGCAGGCTTGTGCAAGAGCAGGGTGGTGCCGAGCTTGCCGTCCATGTCGCCGCGGCGCATGATGCTGGCCACGGTGCCGGAGGCGTCGAGCGCGGCTGCCGCCGCGCTGGGCTTGCGGCGCTCGAAAATGCCGACCACGACGCAGGCCGCGCGCTGTTTTTCCGGGCTACCGCTTTTGACCGAATATTCCATTTTTCTCCTTCCATGCCGAGCGCCGAATCCCCGACGTTGCCGAGTTCGATGTGCGAGCGCGGATCGCCGATGCGCCGTGCGAGCGCGCCGCCGTTTGGGAACAGACGTGGCGCGGGTTTCCAGGTGGGTGGACGAAACGGAAGTTTAAAACATCCGGCGCCGGCCGCCATCCTGCGCCCGCCGCGCCGGGAAAATCCCGCTTTTCGGGCGCCGCGGGCGCGCGCACGGCCATGAACCGGCGTCTGCTCGACCGCTATCTGCTGCGCGAAACCGCCGCCGCCTGGCTGGCGGTGACCGTGGTGCTGCTGGCGATCATGCTGTCCACGCGCTTCGCCAGCGTGCTCAACTTCGCCGCCAAGGGCGAGATCCCGCGCGACCTGCTGTTCGACGTGGCCATGCTCTCGACCCTGCGTTATCTGGTGATCCTGATCCCGGCCTCGCTGCTGCTGGCGATCATGATCGCGCTCGGACGGCTGTATAGCGACAACGAGATCACCGCGATGAGCGCCTGCGGGATGAGTCCGCGCCAGCTTTACCGGCCATTCCTGAGCCTCGCCGTGCTGCTGATGCTGCTGACCGCGGCACTGGCCTTCCAGATCGGACCGTGGGCGGGACGGCAAGCGGACTACCTGGTCAAGGACGCCAAGCGCATGCTGCAGCTCATGCCTTTGGAAGCGGGTCAGTTCCGCAGCCTCGCCGGCGGCCGCGCGGTGTTCTACACCGCGGCCATGGATCCCGGCGGCGAGCGCTTCGGACAGGTTTTCGCGCACCTCGAGCCGGAGCGCGGCCAACCCAGCGTGGTGGTCGCCGATCACGGCCGGCAGCGCATCGATCCGTCGAGTGGCGACCGCGTGGTGGTGCTGGAGGACGGCTACCGTTACGTCGGCACCCCGGGCAGCGCCGACTACGACGTGGTCAAGTTCCGCGAGCTGACGCTGCGCCTGTCGCCGCCGCCGTTCATCTATTTCAACGACCAGCGCGTGCTGGCGCCCACCCAGGCGCTGCTCGGCTCGCGCGACCCGCGCGATCAGGCCGAGTTGCAGGCGCGTCTGGCGGCACCGCTGTCGGTGCTGTTGCTCGCGCTGCTCGCGGTGCCGCTGTCCCATCTCAAGCCGCGCGAGGGGCGCTACGGCAAGCTGGTGCTGGGCATACTCGCCTATCTGGTCTATGCCAACCTCATCAGCCTCGGCCAGAGCTGGATCGGCAAGGGACTGATCCCCGCGGGCGTCGGCCTGTGGTGGGTGCATGGCGCGGTGCTGTCCGCGACGCTGTGGTTGATGGC
>Ga0209581_1003495_pt1 | contig 13450 bp, 9 predicted proteins | sample Coa_R2_FD_187160 | JGI IMG/M metagenome (GOLD analysis project Ga0209581, IMG submission 187160) | Surface soil microbial communities from Centralia Pennsylvania, which are recovering from an underground coalmine fire - Coalmine... | ecosystem: Environmental > Terrestrial > Soil > Unclassified ...
GTCGCGGGCACCGGCGGCAGTTGCACGACCGCGACGCCGACCTGCACCGGCGGCACGATCCAGAACATTCAGGGGGCCGACGCGATCAGCATCAACAACACCGGCGGGCTTGTGACCCTCAACAACATGCTCATCGAGGACATCAGCGCCTCGAACGACGCCACGGCTGCCGACGACACGCACAGCAACTTTGACGCGATCAACGGCGTGGCGGTCAACGGCGGGCTGACGCTCAACAACTCCATCATCCAGCGCATCAGCGATAGCGGAATCAACGGCAGCATTGACGGCGCGACCCCGGGGTCAACCCCCTTCAACGGCCTGACGATCACGAACAGCGTCTTCTCGCTCACCAACCGCTTCAACATCGCCGGCCACGGCGACGCGAATTTCGAGGCGGCGGTCTTCATCGTCGGCCTCAAGGGCACGGTCTCGGTCACGGGCAGCATCTTCCAGAACTGCGCCAGCGGCCTCGACCTGACGACCGACAGCACCGGCTCGCTCGACGCGACCATCACCGGCAACCAGTTCAACACCCTCTACAAGGAGCCGGGCGGCACGGCCAGCAAAGGCAACTACGGCATCAGCGTCTTCCAGAAGGGGTCGCTCAACTCGGTCGTCCGCATCGGCGACAAGAACGACTCCAACGCCGCGCTCGGCAACACCTTCTCGAACGGCGGTCGCCTGGCCGCCATGCGCGTCATCACCGACTCCGCCTCGACCGGCACGATGAAGGCGGAAATCAACCGCAACACCTCCACCGTCACCGACCACTCGACGCCCGGCTGCGGCAGCCCGCAGTCGAACTGCACCCAGTACAACTTCCCGCAGGGCGGCCTGCTGCTGCGCCCGCTCGGCTCCGGCAACTTCGAGGGCATCGCCGGGCACAACACCTTCGACCAAGTGATGCACGCCGACGGCGGCCTCGGCCAGATCACCATTCAGGCCGAGAACGGCGTCTCCGAGTTCATCGTCCAGAACAACACCTTCAAGCTGCCGTGGGACATGCCCATCCAGATCATCAGTCAAAAGGATACTGCCACGGCTGAATCAGCGGCGGTGCTGCTCACGGGCAACACCTACATCGGCGGCACCGTCGGCGACGCCACCACAGACCTCGGCGGCCCCTCGCCCTTCGATCCGTTCTACGCGCAGGCGCGCAACAACGGGCGTCTCGACCTGACCGTCCAGAACGAGGCGACGGCCATCCCGTCGAACGACCCGTCGTCGGGATTCTCGAACTCCTTCTACGCGCAGACGACGACCAGCGGCGACACCTTCAACCTCTTCCTGCAAAACATCCACTCGACAACCGGCTATCAATTGAAGGTCGCTGCCAGCACGACGTTCAACCTGTTCCGCAACGGCTCGGCGCAGGGCACTGCGGCGGGCGTGCTTCAGGACAACGGCGACACGGGCGGCGGCGGCAACGCCAACGCGACCCCGCCGACGGTTAGCGCGCCGGGCGCGGGCACGATCACGCTCTCGAACACCGCGCCGACGCTGCCGAACATCACCGTCTCGTCGCTCAGCCCGCGGCAGACCGACCGGCGCGAACAACTCGCGAAGGCCGCCACGCCTCCGGCCTCCGGCGCGGCGCGGCAGACCGCCTTCGCCGGCGTCTCGGCTTCAGCCTCGGCGGTGCCTTCGCTGCGCCAGCGACTCGACGAAGTCATCCCGTCCAACCGCGCGAGCGCAGACCAGACCGAACTGTCGAAGCGCGGCGCGGCACTCGGCTACTCGCCCAATGGCACTTCGGCCCCGCTCATGGTCAAGCCGGCGGCGGCAGCCGTCCTGCTCGCGACCTGCTCGCCTTCGGGCATCAACAACGCGGGCACGGCCATCTGCGTTGACCTGCCGACGCTGCACAACGGCGACTCCGTCCAGATCACCTTCCAGGTGACTGTCAACAACCTGCCGAACCTGTCGCAGACAAACCCGCCGCAGGTCTCGAACCACGGCACCGTGACGGGCGCGTTCACCGGCTCGCCGCTCGACACCAACACGGTCAACACGCCGGTTGACCGCTTCCACTCGACCACGACCCTCGGCTCGAACAACAACCCGTCGCAGGGCGGCCAGTCCGTGACGTTTACGGCCACCGTCGCCTTCGACACCGCCGAGGTCTCGCCGACCCCGGCGACGCCGACCACCCCGACCGGCGCCGTCCAGTTCTTCGACGGCGCCAGCCCGCTCACCTGCTCGGAGAACGCGAGCAGCACCGAGACGCTCAACGGCTCTGGGCAGGCCACCTGCACCACCACGTCTTTGAGCGTGACGACGCACACGATCAGCGCCGTCTATTCGGGCGACGGCAACTACAACAACTCGACGAGCAACAACGTCTCGCAGGTGGTCAACAACCCGACGAACATCGCCGTCAACGACGCGAAGGCATCCGAGCCTGCTTCGGGCACGACGCAGATGCTCTTCACCGTGACGCTCTCGCAGGCCGCGCCCGTGGGCGGCGTCTCGGTCAACTTCGCGACCGCCGACGGCGGCGCTAACCCGGCCACGGGCGGCGCGAGTTGCGACGGCACCTCCGACTACGTCACCACTTCGGGCACGGCCACCGTCCCGCAAGGCTCGAAGGTGACGACCATCCCGGTCACGATCTGCGCCGACAACGTCTCGGGCGAAACGGACGAGACCCTGCTCGTCAACATCACGTCTCCCACGTTGGGGACGATCCAGCGCGCGCAGGCGACCGGCACGATCACGCAGGGCAACACCGCCGGCACCTTCCTGATCTCCGAACTCAGGACTTCGGGGCCTGCGGGCGCGGGCGACCAGTTCGTCGAACTCTACAACAACACGGACTCGCCCGTTGACGCCAGCGGCTATGGGGTGTTCGCGATGGGCGCGGACTGCAACTCGACGCCGGTGCTGATCGCCACGCTCCCGAGCAGCCCCAGCCCGACAATCATCCCGGCCAGAGGCCACTACTTGATCGTCGGCTCTCAGTACTCACTCGCCAATTACGGCGGGACGGGCGCGGCAGCCGGCAACCAGACGATGACCGCCGACATCGGGCAGGACGGCAACGTCGCGGTCTTTACGACCGCCGACATCACCGCCATCTCGTCGGCCAACCGCCTCGACGCCGTCGGCTTCGGCACCAACACGGGCGGCGTCTGCGACCTCTTGCGCGAGGGCAACACGCTGCCGCCGGTCAGCGGCACGACCGCCGAGCACTCGTTCTTCCGCAAGGAGTGCGACTTCGTCGCGGGCGTCGGCTGCACGACGCCCGGCAACCCGAAGGACACCAACGACAACTCGGCGGACTTCAAGTTCGCCGACACGGCGGGGACGAACATCTCCGGGGTGCCGCGGCAGTTGGGCGCGCCGGGGCCGGAGAACCTCTCGTCGCCGATCCGCAGGGACTCGAGCATCGGGCTGCTGCTCTTAGACAGCACGGCCTCGTCGTCGCTGCCGCCGAACCGCTTCCGCGACCCGAACGACAACGCGGACACGAACACCGAGCAGTTCGGCACGCTCTCGATCCGCCGCAGAGTGCAGAACAACACCGGCTCGACGGTCACAAGGCTGCGGTTCAGGATAGTCGAGATGACGACCTTCCTGAGTCCGGGCGGCGGGGTGGCCGACCTGCGGGCGCTGACCTCGTCGGCGGTGGTCATCAACGGGGTCAACGACCCGGCGACGTGCGCGGCGACGGGGACGCCGACGACCGCGCCGTGCCAGGTGACCGCTCAGGTGACGACTTTGGAGACGCCGCCCGCGCAGGCTCTCGGTGGCGGGCTGAACTCGACGCTGATGGTGACGCTGCCGGGGCCGGGCTTGGCGAACGGGGCCTCGATAGACGTTAACTTCAAGCTGGGCGTGCAGCAGACGGGCACGTTCCGCTTCCTGATCATCACCGAGGCCCTGCCGTAAGGCACGACGAGGGCGAAGCCGCACGCGGTGTGTGCGGCTTCGCCCTCGATGAAATCATTTAATCCGGGACGGGTTCGGCGAAAGCGGCCCGTCCCTATTTTTGTGTCTTCAATACGTCCTTCGGCGCTCGGAAATGTGAGGCGCGAAAAGGGCGGCGGATGATTTCGGGCAGCGGAGAGAGCCGGAACTCACGGCGCGTGGGCGGGCGTTCTCAAGTCGCGATACGAACAGGGCAAGCCGTGGCCGAGTCGGCGCGCGTTTACCGCGCCAGCCACGCGCGCGCCTCTTCGTAGTTGCCGAACGCCTGCGCGGTCACGCCCGTCGCCTCGGCGAGCACGGTGAAGATTCGCTGCACGCCGATGACCTCGGCGTCCTCGGAGATGGCGGCCCAGCGACAGCCCTCCATCTCGTCGGAGTGCTGCATCAGGAACAGCGCGGCCTCGCGCGCGAACTCCGGGTCGGGCACGCCGGTCTGCTGGCGGCGGTCGCTTAAAAATCCCATCCCGCGCTGGTACGCAGGGTCGTCGAGGATCGCGAGCATCGTGTCGCGCCACTCGGCGAATGTTGACTCGCCCACCGTCGTCAGATAAACGATGCGCTCTTCGGGTTCGATTCTGTACGTGACTGCCAAGGGAGACCTCGCGGGTTCAGGTTTAAGACCGCGTCTTCGGCGAGCGCCTTCGACCGTTTAAGTTGGCGCGAAGGATAGCAGAAGAGTGGCCGCGGTACAACGACCGGAAAAGCCCGCGCGACGCGACACGCCAAACCAAAGGGCGCTGACAGCCCCGCGCCACACGCGCCATCAAACTTTGAAATTTTAAACGCGAGCGCGTGAATCGCGCGTGCCTATAATCAAGCTCAGGGAGCGACGGCGTCGCGCGTCGCTCGATGCGGAGGCTTTGATCGCGATGCCGAAGCACGGGCGAACTGCGGTCGGCCTTTTTCGAAGAGAGATGAATGTCGTCGGAGACGCCACGAACGTCCTGAGAGAAACTCCGCTGTCGGTGCTCGACCTCGCGCCGGTCAAGGCGGGCGCGTCGGTCGCGGACTCTTTCCGCGAGACGCTCGAACTCGCGCGCCGCGCCGAAAGTTTGGGCTTCGCGCGCTTCTGGCTGGCCGAGCATCACAACATGACCGGGATCGCCAGCGCCGCGACGGCTGTCCTCGTCGGTCACGTCGCGGGCGCGACTTCGACGATACGCGTCGGATCGGGCGGCGTGATGCTTCCGAACCACGCGCCGCTCGTCGTCGCCGAGCAGTTCGGCACGCTCGAATCGCTCTACCCCGGACGCATTGACTTGGGGATAGGTCGCGCGTCCGGCACCGACCAACTCACGACGCGCGCGCTGCGCCGCAAGCTCGCCGGAGCGGACGAAGACTTCCCGCGCGACGTGGCCGAACTGCTCTCGTACTTCGAGCCGGCGAAGCCCGGCCAGTTGGTGCGCGCCGTGCCGGGCGAGGGCCTGCGCGTGCCGGTCTGGCTTCTCGGCTCAAGCATCTACAGCGCGCAGCTCGCCGCGCTGCTGGGGCTGCCCTTCGCCTTCGCCTCGCACTTCGCGCCCGACTACCTTCTGGACGCGCTCGACGTTTACCGCGGCGGGTTCCGACCGTCGGAGTATTTGGACAAGCCCCACTCGATGGCGTGCGTCAACCTGTTCGCGGCGGACACGGACGAAGAGGCGCGCCGTCTCTTCACCTCACTCCAACAGGCTTTCATCAACCTGCGCCGCGGAAAGCCCGGCCCTCTGCCGCCGCCCGTCGAACCGTCCGAAGCGAACTTTTCGGATGTCGAACTGGCGGGCGTGAGGCACGCGCTCCGCTACTCGGCCATCGGCTCGCCGGAGAGCGTGCGCCGCTGGCTCACGTCCTTCGTCGAGGCGACTCGCGTTGACGAACTGATGCTGACCGCGCAAATCTACGACCGCGCGGCGCGCCTGCGCTCGTTCGAGATTGCCGCGGCCCTGCGCGACGCGTCGGCGGCTCGCTGACGACACGCCGCCGGTTCGCCGCGCGCGACGCTTACGCGTTCTCTTCGGTGAAGAAAAGCCTGTGGAGCGCGAGCAGGAGGAGCGCGCCCACGATGGCGAAGACGAGTCCGACCCAGTAGCCCGGCTGCGTCGTGTCTCCCGCGTGATGCGCGTAGCTCGCCGACTCCGGGGGTATCCCGTACCCGATTCCTCCGCCGAAGCCGCCCCACGTGAAGCGCCTCAGCAACACCCAGAAGAAACCGCCCGCGAGCGCGCCCGCGACCGCCGCGGCGTAGTTCGCCCCGCGGCTCACCTCCGAACCGCTCGGCATGTAGTCCTTCGCGACGTAACCTATGGCGGCCCCGATGACGATGAAGGCGAGTGTGTAGATTATGTACGTGACCATGCTTCCCTCACGCAGTCGTGCGACCGGCGCACGGCGGCGCTGAAGTTCCGGGGGAGTTGTTCTGAAGGGGGTTACTGCGACCGCTCAAGTCTAACACGGTCGCGGCTGCGCCGGCACGGACTGGGCGCGCGCTCCCCGCGCGGTGAGCCGCGAAGGCAACGTGGGATGAAGTTCGCGAGGCGGTGACGGGCACCGACGAGACGCACCCGAACGACGAGGCGGCGACTATTCGACCAGCCCCGCGGCGCGCAGCAACTCTTCGCCGTCGCGCTCGGCCAGCAGCGCGACGTAGAAGCGCGAAGTCCATTCGCGGTTAAGACCGAGGCCGCTCACAATCTTTTTCAGGACGACGCTGTTGCACGTGTCGAGTCCGTGCCGAAGCTCGGCGACCGTCGTCGGGTGAAGCCCCGCCCTTGAGACGAACTCGCGCTCCGACACGCCCTCGCCCGCGAGGTAGTTGTTCAGCACCTCGGCGAAAGTCTCCGCCCGGTTCATGCTCATTCGCCCTCCTCGGCCCATTCGCCGCACGCCGGCGCGTCGCAGGCGTGCGGATAGATTTCCGATGCGAGGCTGTCGGCGTGGCTCATCGCCGCCTCGACGCGCTCGTCCGTGCTGACGGGCAGCAGTCCGTGCGGGTGATACGGCCCGACGACGTTCACGCGGAACCGCCCCTCGTAAGGCGTCACCTCCGCGCGCACGCCGCCCCACCGAAGCTGTGTGTCCTCACGTTCATTGTTTCGCGATGATATGCGCGCGCCGCGCCGGCTTTCTGTTCGGTAACGCGCAGCAGGCCGTCGCTTTTTCCTCAAATTGATTTTTCAAGTTTATGAATTCTGAGGTGGGCCGGGCGGCTTGCGCGGCGTCGTGCCGCCGCTTAAGGTAAGGGGTAAAGGTGAAAGCGACGGCGCGGCTTGCCGTCGGATCGGACGATTGGTTGACCGTGTTGGGAGGATGCGATGACGACTCAGCATGAAAAGGCCGCGAGGTTCAGGGCGCTGCACGAGCGCGCGGGCGCGTTCGTCATTCCGAACCCTTGGGACATCGGCTCGGCGCGAATGCTCGCGGCGCTCGGCTTCGAGGCGCTGGCGACGACGAGCGCGGGCTTCGCCAACTCGGTCGGGCGTCTGGACGGACAGGTCACGCGCGACGAAGTGATCGAACACTGTCGCGCGCTCTCGGAGGCGACCGACCTGCCCGTCAGCGCAGACCTTGAGAACTGCTTCGCGGACGAGCCGTCGAAAGCCGCCGAGACCATCCTGCTCGGCGCGCGCGCAGGACTCGCCGGCGGCTCAATCGAGGATTACAGCGGCGACCCGTCGCGCCCGATCTACGACCTCAACCTCGCGGTCGAGCGCGTCCACGCCGCAGCCGAGGCCGCGCGCTCGCTCGACTTTCCCTTCACGCTGACGGCGCGCGCGGAGAACCTGCTTCACGAGAGGAACGACCTCGACGACACCGTCCGCCGCCTGCAAGCGTTCGAGGCCGCGGGCGCGGACGTTCTCTACGCGCCGGGACTCGCGACGCTCGAAGAGGTGCGTCTGGTGTCGGGCGCGCTGACGAAGCCTGTGAACGTGCTGGGGCCGCTGGTGAAGGGCGCGACCGTCGCGCAGTTGGCCGACGCGGGCGCGAAGCGCATCAGCACCGGCGGCGCTCTGGCGCGCGCGGCCATCACCGCGCTCCTGCGCGTGAGCGCGGAGATGCTCGACGCCGGAAGTTTCGAGTGGTCTTCGGCCCTCGCGTCGAGCGCCGAAGTGAAGAAGCTTCTTGATGCGCGTGTCGAATGAACGCCGTCTCGTGTATGATGCCGGCCTGAAGCACGCATTCTCACAAGGGAAACCGAAGTAACAAAACTTCAAACGAAGGTGATCGGCAGATGACCACGACGAAGAGTGTCCGCACCGTCAACCCGTCAAAGAATGTTCGTAGAGTCAACTCGCACAAGTGCGTTCGTGGCTTTGACTCGTTCGCGTCGGGACTCGTCGCTTTGCTGTTGCTCGTCGCGCAGGCGGCGATGGCGCAGGCTCAAACGTCAAACTCGCCCGCGACCTTGCAGAGCGAGACGCCGCAGAAGTTCACGCCGACCGACTACGGCTTCGACTACGAGCGGCGCGACGTGATGATTCCGATGCGCGACGGCGTGCGCCTGCACACGGTCATCCTCGTGCCGAAAGGCGCGCGACGAGCGCCGATACTTTTGACGCGCACGCCCTACGACGCGACGGCGCTGACGACTCATTCGTACAGCTCGCACATGGGGCCGAGCCTTCAGGGCTACGACAACGCGACGGACGTTGTCGTCGAGGGCGGATACATACGGGTCGTGCAGGACGTGCGCGGCAAGTACGGCTCCGAGGGCGACTACGTGATGAACCGCCCGCTGCACGGGCCGCTCAACCCGACGAGCGTTGACCACTCGACCGACACCTACGACACGATTGACTGGCTCGTGAAGAACGTCCCCGAGTCGAACGGTCGCGTCGGCATCCTCGGCATCTCCTACGACGGCTTCCTGCCGCTGATGGCTTTAGTCAACCCGCACCCGGCGCTCAAAGTTTCCGTCCCGATGAACCCGATGGTTGACGGCTGGATGGGCGACGACTGGTTCCACAACGGCGCGTTCCGCGAGGAGAACATGGCCTACATCTACGAGCAGGAGGCGACGCGCGACAACAGCGCGCACTGGTGGTCGAGCGAGTTCGACGACTACGACATGTTCATGAACGCGGGGTCGGCGGGCGAGCTTGGCCGACGCCGCGGTCTTGAGCAGGTCGGCTTCTGGCGCAAGCTTCTTGAGCACCCGTCTTACGACTCGTGGTGGCGCGAGCAGGCGATGGACAAGATTCTCGCCGCGCAGCCTTTGAAAGTTCCCGTCATGCTCGTTGACAGCCTCTGGGATCAGGAGGACATCTACGGCGCGACCGCCGTCTATCGGGCCATCGAGCCGAAGGACACGCACAACGACAAAGTCTTTCTCGTCCTCGGCCCGTGGTTCCACGGTCAGGAGATTCGCGAAGGCAGTTCGCTCGGCGCGCTCCGCTTCGGCAGCGACACCGCCGCGTATTTCCGCCGCGAGATACTCGCGCCGTTCCTCGCGCACTACCTGAAAGACGGCGAGCCGAAGATGGACGTTGCGCCCGTCAACGCGTTCGAGACGGGGACGAACACGTGGCGTCGTCTTGAGGCGTGGCCTTCGGGCTGCGCGCGCGGCTGCACGATGAAGGCGACGCCGCTCTATCTCGACGCAAATCTTAAGGCGGGCTTCGACGCGCCGAAGGCGAGCGACGCCGCTTACGACGAGTACGTCTCAGACCCCTCGAAGCCCGTGCCCTACCGCGCGCGGCCCGCGCGCCCCGTCAGCGCGCCCGACAGCACCTGGCGTCAGTGGCTCGTTGACGACCAGCGTGAGGCTTCTGGCCGCCCTGACGTTCTCGCGTTCGTCTCCGACGTTCTGACCGCGCCCGTGAAGATCAGCGGCCAGCCCGTCGCCAATCTTGTCGCCTCGACGAGCGGGACTGATTCCGACTGGGTCGTCAAAGTCATTGACGTTTACCCGGATGAGGTAGCAGATGAGCCGATGATGGGCGGCTATCAGTTGATGGTCTCGGCGGACATCTTCCGCGGGCGCTACCGCGAGAGCCTGGAGACGCCGAAGGCGATTGAGCCGGACAAACCTCTGCTCTACCGCTTCGCCCTGCCGAACGCGAACCACGTCTTCCTGCCGGGACACCGCATCATGGTGCAGATTCAATCGAGCTGGTTCCCGCTCTACGACCGCAACCCGCAGACCTTCGTGCCCAGCATCTTCTGGGCCAAGCCCGGCGACTACCGCAAGGCGACGCAGCGCGTCTATCACACGCCCGCGCAGGCGAGTTTCGTCGAGCTGCCTCTCGTCACGACGCCCTGACGAGAGGCAGCTCGCCGACGAACCGTGCAGGGCCATCGGGCGGTCGCGCCACTCGCCCGATGACCCCGCAAAATCGCGATGCCTTCGTAAAGAGATTGCCACGAAGTCTGTCCTCATTCGTACAGACTGCGGCAGCACGCCTGAATAAGAATCACCCATCGCCTAAATCCTAGTTTCTAAAAGTTTCGGCTTCCCCCTCTTGTGTTCTACCAGCCCTCTGCAAGAGGCGAGACTGTGCGCGAAATAATAGGAGATGAGATGAGACGGCTCAGACCTGCCGCGTACTTGTCGGGCAAGCTGGTACTATCGCTGGCCCTCTTTGCGCTGTCCCTTTCAGCCTCCTGCTCAAGCAAGTCTTCACAGGAACAGTCGCTCGACACTTCCAAAGCGGGCGCGGTCAAGCTGCCGACGGGCGCGCAGTCGGCGAACGAGCCGGAGGACGGACAGTGGTTGATGCCCGCGAAGAACTACGCCAGCACGCGCTTCAGCGGACTCGACCAGATCAACACGGAGAACGTCAAGAGCCTGAAGGTCGCGTGGACTTTCTCGACCGGCGTTGACCGCGGTCAGGAGGCCGCGCCCATCGTCGTCGGCAGCACGATGTACGTCGTTACGCCGTACCCGAATATCCTCTACGCGCTCGACCTCACGCCCGGCAAGGAGGGGACGACGAAGTGGAAGTACGAACCCGAACCGGCCTCCGCCGCGCAGGGCGTCGCCTGCTGCGACGTGGTCAACCGCGGCGCGGCTTATTTCGACGGCAAGATATTTTTCAACACGCTCGACGACTCGACCGTGGCCGTTGACGCGCAGACGGGCAAGCAGGTCTGGCGGACGCAGCTCGGCGACATCAACAAGGGCGAGACGATGACGATGGCCCCGCTCGTCGTCAAGGGCAAGGTGCTCGTCGGAAACTCCGGCGGCGAGATGGGCGTGCGCGGCTGGATCAAAGCGCTCGACGCGGCGACCGGCCAGGTCGCCTGGCAGGCGTACAACACCGGCCCGGACAACGAAGTTCTCATCGGCCCCAACTTCAAACCTTTCTACCAGCAGGATCGCGGCGCAGACCTCGGAGTCAAGACGTGGCAGGGCGACACGTGGAAGATCGGCGGCGGCACGGTCTGGGGCTGGATTTCCTACGACCCCGACCAGAACCTCATCTTCTACGGCACCGGCAACCCCGGCCCCTGGAACCCCGCGCAGCGCCCCGGCGACAACAAGTGGACTTCGGGCATCTTCGCGCGCAACCCCGACAACGGCGAGGCCGTCTGGTACTACCAGTGGTCGCCGCACGACCTGCACGACTACGACGGCATCAACGAACAAATCCTGCTCGACCTTCCCGTGAACGGCCAGCAGCGCAAAGTCCTCGTCCGGCCAGAGCGCAACGGCTACGTCTATGTGCTCGACCGCACGACGGGCCAAGTGCTCTCGGCCAACCCTTTCGTCCATATCACGACGACGAAGGGCGTTGACCTGCAAACGGGCAAGCTCATCTACAACGACGAGAAGAACACCGAGCAGGTCGGCACAGTCATACGCGACATCTGCCCGGCGTCACCGGGCGGCAAAGACTGGAACCCTTCGGCCTTCTCGCCGCGCACGGGGCTGCTCTACCTCCCGCACAGCAACCTCTGCGAAGACGCCGAGAGCGTGCAGACGAGCTACATCGCGGGCACGCCCTACGTCGGCATGAACGTGAAGATGTACGCGGGGCCGGGCGGCAACCGCGGAGTCTTCAGCGCGTGGGACCCGGTCGCGGGCAAAGAGGTCTGGGCCATCAAGGAGAATTTTCCGGTCTGGAGCGGCGCGGCGGTGACGGCGGGCGACGTAGTTTTTTACGGGACGATGGACGGCTACTTCAAGGCCGTCAACGCGCGCAACGGTGACGTTCTGTGGCAGTTCAAAGTCGGCTCCGGCATCATCGGCCAGCCCGTCGTTTACAAGGGGCCGGACGGCAAGGAGTACGTCGCGATTCTTTCGGGCGTGGGCGGCTGGTCGGGCGCAATCGTCGCCGGCGGACTCGACGCGCGCGACCCGACCGCCGCGCTCGGCTTCGTCAACGCGATGTCCGACCTGCCGGGACACTCGACCAAGGGGGGCACGCTCTATGTCTTCTCGCTTCCCTAAAAAAGCTGAGACGCGAGAGACGACTGCCGCGCGTCGCCCGACGCAAAGACGTTTGCGGCGAGCCGCGTCGCTTCGCCCGCGACTGATGTCATCGTCGCGGGCGGGCAGCGCGTCCGCGTGGCTTCGAGCATCTTTGTTCGTGCTGCTCGTGCTGACTCTTCTCTCGTGCTCGCGCAGCGGAGAAGTGAGTCAGACGGAGCAGGACTCTCAACCCGCGACGGCGCAACAGCTTCAGCCGGAGCAGTCGGCCCAGCAGGTTCAGCAACCCGAAGCCGAGCGCCACGCGCTGAGGGTCTGCGCCGACCCGAACAACCTTCCCTTCTCGAATCAGAAACAGGAAGGCTTCGAGAACAAGATCGCCGCGCTCGTCGCGCGCGAGATGAACCTGCCGGTCGAGTACACGTGGTGGGCGCAGCGCCGCGGCTTCGTGCGCAACACGCTCAAGGCCGGCCTGTGCGACGTGGTCATCGGCGTGCCGAGCGGCTACGAGTTGGCGCTCACCACGCAACCCTACTACCGCTCGACCTACGCCTTCGTCTATCGCAAAGACCGCGGCCTGCAAGTCAACTCGTTCGACGACCCCGTGCTCAGAAACGTCCGCGTCGGCGTGCAGCTCATCGGCGACGACTTCGCCAACACGCCGCCCGCGCACGCGCTCACGAACCGGCACATCGTCGAGAACGTGAAGGGGTATAGCATCTACGGCGACTACGCGCAGGCGAACCCGCCCTCGCAGATCATCGAGGCCGTAGCAAAGGGCGACGTTGACGTGGCCGTCGCGTGGGGGCCGCTCGCGGGCTACTTCGCGAAGCGGCAGCGCGTGCCGCTCGCGGTCGTGCCCGTCTCGCCGCAGGTTGACCTGCCGCACCTGCCCTTCGTCTTCGACATCTCGATGGGCGTGCGCCGCGGCGACGGCGCGATGCGCGACAAGTTGGACGAGATCATCAACCGCGACCGCGCGGAGATCGAAAAGATACTCGACGAGTACGGCGTGCCCCGCGTCGGCGACTCCGAAGGTCAGCCGGGGACTTAATTTGAGGAGGTCGGGGATGAGACTCGCGCGCGTCATCACGGTTCTGGTCTTCGTCGCCTCGGCGGCGGCAATGGTCTCGTGCGAGCGCGAGGAGCGCGGCTTTCGCGTCTCGCCCC
>Ga0209581_1003498_pt1 | contig 13444 bp, 8 predicted proteins | sample Coa_R2_FD_187160 | JGI IMG/M metagenome (GOLD analysis project Ga0209581, IMG submission 187160) | Surface soil microbial communities from Centralia Pennsylvania, which are recovering from an underground coalmine fire - Coalmine... | ecosystem: Environmental > Terrestrial > Soil > Unclassified ...
TCGCCGGGTTTTCAGCCGGATCACGTCCTCACCGGGCAAATTTCGCTCGTCGGAAATAGCTATCCATCGGCTGCGGCCGGCGTTACTTTCATCGAGCGGTTGGTGGACGAACTCGACCGCCAGCCCGGAGTGTTGTCTGCCGGTGTGGCCGTTAACATTCCTTTCAGCGGCCGTAACGGCAAAAGCGCCGCTACGGTGGAAGGGCGCGTTCTGCTCCCCGGTGAATCGGAGCGTGGACATTATTCATATGGCGTCGATGGCGATTATTTTCGCGCGATGGGTTATTCATTAAAGGCGGGGCGATTTCTCACCGGCGACGATTCGCGCCGCGCAAAGCGGAATTGCGTAGTGGACGAGGACTTTGCCCGTTATTATTGGCCGCACACGAGCCCGCTCGGGCAGAAGCTGTTTCAAGGTTCGTCCGCGGGACCCGAATCCGAGGCGTTCACCGTGGTGGGTGTAGTCGGCAGCGCCAAACAAGCCGGTCTCACGGACGATACGGCGCAAGGTGCGGTCTACTATCCATACCGTTATCGCCCGGACAGCAACATCTTTGTCGTTGTGCGCGGAGGCCTCCAAGCGGAGACCCTGCGAGTGGCATTACAACGAGTCGTCAAGCGAATCGATCCCGAGTTGGCAGTCAGTGATGTCCGAACGATGGATGACCGAATTACCGCCAGCCTGCTAACCCGCCGCTCGCCGGCGCTGCTGGGCGGCATTTTTTCCGGAATAGCTTTGCTGCTCATCGCCATCGGAACGTATGGCGTGTTGAGTTACGCGGTTGCGCAGCGCCGCCGCGAAATCGGTGTGCGGATGGCGTTGGGAGCGCGGCCGGAACAGATCCGTGCCCAATTTCTTTCGCTCGCGATGCGGTTGCTGTTCGGCGGCACGGTGCTCGGAGTGATCGGAGCTTGGCTAACTGGCCGCGCGATGCAGGCAGTTCTGTTCCATGTGTCGCCTCACAGCGCCGCGATCATTGTCGGTTCGGCCAGCATCATGGCTGTTGTCTCGATTGCCGCTTGTCTGCTGCCCGCTCAGCGCGCCGCCCGCATATCGCCGATGCAGGCCCTCGCCGAACAGTAAACTTAGAACGGAATTCACTTTCCCGTGGCGCGCGCACTCGTGCGTGCCGCGTCGAGACTCATCTCGACGCTTCTACTCAAATCGCAGAGCTGCTGCCGGATCGATGCGGGCAGCGCGAATCGCCGGTATCGATCCAGCCAGTACAGCCGGCGCGATCAGCACGAAAGCGACGATAGCAAAGTTTCCCCGTTCCACGGACTGACTCTGAACAGCAATCCGGCAATCGCTTGTGCAAACCCGGCAGATGCGACTAATCCGAAGATCAGTCCCGTGGTAGCCACACTAGCGAATGAGCCCGGCGCTCGGCTTCCCGCGGTGAAAGACCGGAACGGATCAGTTCTTCGGTTCGGGCCTGGACGTGAAACGCAAACTCATCGGCCATTTCGCGTTCGAAGCTTTCGCGCCGGAAGAGGGAACGCCAATGCAGGAACCGGAACATGTCAAGTCTCCCCCGGACGCGCTTTCAACACTGTGCCGATCGCCTCAACCAGTCGTGTCCAACTGCGTTCCTCTTGTTGCAACTGCGCGCGGCCGCGGCTGGTCAGCGTGTAGTATTTAGCTCTGCGATTATTTTCCGAAATTCCCCATTCGGTTTCGAGAAATCCTTGCCGCTCCAGGCGGTAAAGCGCCGGATACAGCGCCCCCTGCTCAATCACCAGCGATCCGTCGGAGATCTGCTCGATTCGCAAAAGGACACCGTAACCATGCATTTTGCCGAGCGAGACCGCTTTCAAAACAAGCAGGTCCAGCGTGCCCTGCAGGAGCTCGGCCGACTTTTTCTCTTCCCTGTCCACCTTAGGAGAAGTGTATTGCGCCTCTCCTAAAATATCAAGGAGAAGACTGGGCAGCTAGAGAACCCTGCGCGTAAGCAAGGGGGACACTTGCAAATAGATGCACACGTGTGCATAATGAAGGTGGAGGCGCTTTACCTATTATGCAAGCCGTCGTCGATCATGCACCTTTGCAGGAACTGGATGAGTGGGACGATTTTGTCGCCACGCGGTACCGTCCGGGGAAATCGGAAGAGGAATTCCGGAACTACAAAGAGGATGCGAATCCGACGGTAACCGAGTTTTACCGTCAGAATCACGCCTATCAGACCCTCGATTTCGTGCTGCGCAAGAAGGCCGAATACGGGCCGTTGACGCGCGGCAAGAAGAGCATCTGGGAAATGGCGGAGTATCTCAATACACTCGTCGACGACAGCGACCCCGATACCGACCTCACCCAGATTGAGCACCTGGTCCAGACCTCGGAGGCGATCCGCAAGGATGGCCATCCCCGCTGGTTCGTTCTCGCCGGCTTCGTGCATGATTTAGGCAAAGTGCTCTGCCTCTACGGCGAGCCGCAATGGGCCGTGGTAGGCGATACGTTTCCGGTGGGCTGCGCCTATTCGGATCAGATTGTGTTCCCGGAGTTCTTTGCGGCGAATCCGGATAGCAAAGTTCCCGAGTATCAAACCAAGTACGGCATTTACGAGCCGAACTGCGGACTCGACAAAGTACACCTTTCCTGGGGACACGATGAGTACATCTACACGGTCACGCGCAAGTATCTGCCCGAAGAAGCGCAATACATGCTGCGGTATCACTCCTTCTATCCGGCGCACAAACACGGGGCGTACACGCACCTGATGAATGCGCAGGATGAGCGGATGTTCGAATGGGTCCGCAAGTTCAATCCTTACGACCTGTATTCGAAAGGCCGTGAGCGTCCGAACATGAAAGAGATCAAGCCATATTACGAAGATCTGGTCGCGGAATTTTTCCCGGACAAGATCGACTGGTAGTCCCGGCAGAAATCGTCCTGATGAGCCGCTCGGGGGAGTAATCTGGAATTGTGCGGGATCTCGATATCCAGATTGTCTCGAACGAAGCTGGGGAGCCGACCGCAGTCATTGTGAGCTATGGAGAGAGATCGCTTCGGAACGCGAGACCGCCTATTTACTGAAATCGAAAGCCATGAAGGATCGCCTTCTGGCTTCTTTACAGCGGCGCGACGGTATCTCTCTTGAAGACGCGGCTGCAAAACTCGGGCTTTGAGAAGCGTTGAGTTCGATGCGTCCGCATCCGAGAACCTGGTGTGGTGGGCCGAACGGGATCGGGCTCAGGCAGTCCGAATCGTTCGCTTGATCCGCGACGTCCAACGCGAACCATTTTGTGGAATAGCCAAGCCAGAACCGCTCAAGCACGAACTTTGCGGCCAGGCGCATTGATCAACAGCACCGGGCTTGTTTATCAAATCCTGCCAGACAAAATCCGAATTCTTGCCTGCCGCTATCACTACTGACGTGCGATTCTCTGAATCATCGTACGGCCGCTGTTGATTTCCGAACCACCAGCTTCCCTTTGATCGTTACCGTTCTCTCGGCCTCTTCACCGCGCAACAGTGCCAACAGCAGTTCCATCGCGCGCGCGCCCATTTCGCGCTTGGGCTGATGCACAGTCGTGAGCGGCGGCTCGACAAACGACGTGAAATACAGATCGTCGAAGCCGACAATCGATAAATCGTCCGGCACTTTCAGACCGCGATTGATCGCTGTCCGGAAGACGCCGAGCGCGGTCATATCGTTGTAGCAGAAGATTGCGGTGGGCCTGTCCGCCAGATCCAGAAACGTGTTCACGGCCTGAATCCCGCCGCCTGGCTTCCCATCGCCGCGCATGATCAGCTCCGAATGAACGGGTAATCCGGCTTCGACCAGCGCTTTCTCATAACCCGCGAAACGCTCGGCGTCCGAATGCAGCCCGGAACGGTCGCCGACATACGCAATGCGCCGGTGTCCCAACTGGATCAGATGTTGCGTGGCATCGTACGCACCCGCCACGTTGTCGATGCTCACCGAGTGCACGAACTCGCTCGGATGCTGATTATTCAACAAAACAATCGGAATCTTTAGTTCCGAGAGCAGCGGAACGTAAAGGGCTCCGACGCGCGAGGAAGCCACCAGAATTCCGTCCACACGGCGTGCTTGAAACGAGCGCACCACAGTCATTTCGCGCTCCGGATCGGTTTGCGAAGTCGCCAGAATCACCGAATATTCGTTGCGGTTGGCGACCTCTTCAATGCCTGCCACTACTTCGCCATTGAACGGATCGGCAATAGAGGTGACCACCACTCCAATCGCTTCTGTCTTGCGCATGACCAGACTGCGCGCGACGGCACTGGCGGTGTAGCCCGCCTCCTTTGCGATTAGCTGAATGCGTTGCGCCGTTGCGGGCGGAATGAGCGGGCTGTTCCGAAGCGCGCGCGACACGGTGGAGTGCGAGACTCCCGCCAGCCGTGCAATGTCCTTGATAGAAACAGCCATGCCGCCTATTGCGGCTGACTCAGCTTCTTAAAGTATTCAGCAACCGCGTCCCGATACTTTTCCGGCGATGATTCGGCCGCGCCGGTTCTGGCGCCTCCGGAGTGTTGCAGATCGCCGCCCAAGCGCCGGTTCAGTTCGATTTCCAGCCGTTCCAGGCTGGTCACCGCGTCCTGGCCAATGGTCGATTGCAGCCGTGACGGATCGGCATACAAGTCATGCAAATAGCCCAGCGTGCCATCGATATATGTATTCAGCGAACGGTCGCGCGGATCGATTTGGCCGCGCAGTGCGTAGAGCTGGCTCATCGCATCGTGAATGCCCTGCCGGTCGATAAACGTGCCGCCACCGCCGTAGGCGCTCCAGGTTCCGTTTTGAGGAGATCCATCTTGAGGAGATCCGTTCTGAGGCGAACCGCTCTGCCCCCGCTGCCCGCCTTGTTGGCCGCCTTGCTGTTGACCGTTCCGCCCGGCCTGTAGACCGTTCTGTCCACCTTGCTGGCCCGGCTGTTGGCCGTTCTGGCTCGAAGAGCGATTCCCCTGCTGTGCCCGCTCCAACTGCTCACGTAGCGCGCGAAGCTGTGCCATGGTCCGCTCGGCTTTCTCATCGCGCCCGTTCTGGCCATTCGGATTGCCGGAATTGAGCGCCTGCTGCACGTCGCGAAGATCGCGGCTAAGCTGATCGAGCCCGGCCGTCACGCTATCCTCCATTCCGAGATTGCGGTCTCCATAGCCTTGCCGGATCCATTCCGCGTTCTTTTGCATGCGCAGCGCAAGTTCTTTCTGCTCGGCTTCCGAAAGCGCTTTGCGCATTTTGGATCCGGCATCCAGCTGCATGCCCGCCAGGTTTTGCGCCTGCTGCTGCATTTGCCGTTCGAGCTGCTCAACCTGCTGAGCGAGCTTTTCCTTCTGGCTGGCGATCGCCTTTTCCTGCTCCGTAGCCGGACGTGTGGGCTGCATCTGCTGCCAGTATCGTCGCCGGTATCCCCAGGGGAAGCGAGACGGCCCGTCGGGGTCGTTCATCTGCGGCATTCCCCCGGGATTCTCCGCGGAGCCGAATTCGCTCTCCATGCGATTTCGCAGACTGTCGCTGCCGCCATACATCTGCTTCAGCTTATTTGCAATCTCGCGTTGGGCATTGGCAATCTCCTGCGATCTCTGCGCCAGATCCGAAACCGAGTTTCCGGCCTGCTGATGCAGCGCATTGTTGAGTGCGTTTTGCGCATCTGCCAGTTCTTGAGCGGCGCGTTGCTCGGCGGTTGCATCGTGATTGCTGACGGCTTGCCGCATCTGGTCCTCGGCGCGCTGGAGCGATTCCATCGCATGCCGCATGGCTTCGTTCATCTGCCGGTTCTGTTGACCGCCCTGTCGAGCCGACTGCGAAGAGGACGAGGACGATGACGACGAGGACGAAGATGAGCCTTGCTGGCTACTCTGTTGTCCGTTCGATTGCTGCTGTTGCCCTTGTGTATTTTGGGCTAACTGCTCCATCTGCCGCCGCAATTCTTCGGCTTCGCGGCGCAACTGCTCTTCCTGCCAGCGCTGCTCGAATGCCTGCTGCTGCGCATTCTGCGCTGCCAGTTCCTGCTGCCGGCGCGCAAGCATCTGAAGCCGCTGGAACGCTTCGTCGATGGCCTTCTGTTGCTCGTTCTGCTGCGAAGCATTCGATTGGCCGGTCTCGTACTGATTCTTGGTAGTATCAAGTTCCAGATCGAACATGCGCGCTAAATCGCGCTGCGCGCCGCTCCCGCCCATGCCTCCTCCGGCCTGGCCGAAGGCGACCTGAATATTGCGGAAGATCGCTTCCGCCCGCAGGAGGGATTGCAACGCCATCTGCTCCGGCGGCAGGGCATCGTGCCATTTGGCGGGTTTGAGCCGGTCTACGGCATCGTTCATCTGTGACGAGGCCTGGGTCATTAACTTCGAAAACTGTTCGAATTCCGAATTCGCGGAAGAGAGTTCCCGGCTACCCATGCGCTCGGCGAGTGTCTTCGCCTGCTCTCCGAGTTTGCCTTCCAGCTCCGAGAGGAAGCGGGCATCTTCCTGAATCGTGGCGCGCGTCTTTGGATCTCCTTTGAGCTCGTTCCAGGTGGCGGCGATGATCTGCTTTTGTCGCTCGGAGATGTTGGCTTGCTGATTTCCCATTCCCATCCCGCCGCCCGCGCCAGCCTGCTGCGACTGGCTGAACTTGAAATCGAAAGGCTCCGCTTGGGCGAAGATGATATCGCTGCGAGCCGTTGTTTTTGCGTCTTTTGCCGTGGCATACATGCTCACGAGATCACCCGGAACGAGCTTGAAATTCTCCAGGTACAAAGTAGTCCCGCCCTGCGCATCCTTCACGCCCTTCGCTTTCAACAACGGCACTACCTGTTCCGGACCGCCATTCACGGAATAGTGCAACTCCATTCCGTCCACGCCGAAATCGTCGGCCGCTTCGACTGTGACCGGCATTTCTTCAATCGGGCTGACGTGCGGGTCGCGTCCGGGGCGAGCAATGTGTACGGACGGGGGCTCGTCTTTTTTAGCCTCGATAAAGTAATCGTCGCTGATGCGTACCGCTTCGCCATTATCGATAGCCGCGACATGGTATGAACCATCTTTTGTGATGGAGAGATGCCCGGTCAGCCAGTTGCCATCGCCGCGGGTCAAATTGATCCGCGTGCCGTTTTCGAGAACCAAAACGCCATGATCGAGCGGGCGATCGGTAAGAACGGCAATATCAGCTTGCGTGCCCTCGACGGCCCGGATATCGCCGCCCGGATCGAAAGTGGCGTCCCGTAATCCAAGACCACTTGGATAGTGCAAAGCGACGCGAACGCGCTTCACGCCGGGAAGATCTTTGACGCCAAGCTTAAAATGTTTCGACTGCGCGCCATCGGCCTGTACGTAGTATTCGACAGCGTCGGACAACCCAGCAAATAGAAACCGGTAGCTGTTCCCGTCGGAGGCGGGCTGCATAGGTGTTTCTTCCCACCTCAACGCTCCGCCGTATTTCGCGTGCAAAGTCACTTTGTGAGCGGAAAATCCCAGCAGGTGGGCCGCGATAAGCTGGTCCGATTTGCGCCGGATCGTCTTGTTTCCCGGTTGAACCGCAATGTCGTACAAAGGACGTTTGCTCGCATTCGCGCTTCCGGTCCAGAGCAACCCGGCGCCATAACCCCAGTAGCCGGGGCCGGCGAGGATCAGCCAGATAAGAACCGCCGCGGTCACCCCGCCGGACGCCGCCAAAGCCCACAAGGAGCGTGCGGGCGTCAGTTCCTCCGGTTGATGCTGCCGGGCAATGCGCATTGCGTCTTCAGCGACAAGTTCGGTAAACGGATTATTCGGGTCGGGCCGCTCGCAGACCGTCAAAAGCCGCTGCTCAAATTCGGGGATGCGTTGCTCGGCCAGCCGCGTGACCCAGCGCCGGTTCAGTTTCAACAAAGGGATGGCCAGGGTTAAGGCAATGGCAACTCCGATGGAGAGAAATAGTAGAATCCGTAAAGGCAAAACGACACTGTGCGCGAATTGATAGCGATTGCTGATCCAGACCAGCAATAAAGTCAGGCCGAGCGCCAACCCTCCTATGGTGGCTGCTCCGCGGGAAGCAGCAAAGAGCCGCAAGCGCTGTTCGAGCTGCCGCAAATAAGCCTGGAGTTGTTCGAGCGAGGTCATGCTGTTTGCCTCTCTTGCTTTAGATACCGACTTGCAAAAATAGACTCCACTAACGCCACGAGGAGAGCGAGAAACATGGCGTATCGCCACAGACTCCAGGGACGCGTCTGCTGTTCCACTGTTCCGGACTGCGCCGCGGCAGCCGTATTCCCAGTATTGCGCCAAAGTGCCAGGGTGTCGTTCGGAATGGGCGTTAAATCCGATTCGCGGCGGTCGGCGTGGACCGCCATCAGAAGTCGGCGCCCATCCGCGCGTTGCACCTCGTAAAAGCCCCCATGGTTCAAGTCGAAACTTAAAGCCTTCGAAGCATCGCCCAGCGAAAGCTCATGTTTGCCATCCGGACCGATCACATCGGCTGCCGTGCCTTGATCCCGTGTTCGCCGTAAAGTGACTGGCGTCCCAGCGACCACGTTGGAAGCGGTCGTATCGGTACCCGCAAGGTAATGTCCCGTTTGAACGATAAACGGCAAAAACGATGCGTGCAGCGGAAAGTCATTCGTCGTGTTGTCCAGGCTCGATGCAAAAATGAGAATCCGTCCCTCGCCCATGGGTTCTTCTAAAAGCAGCGGCGAGCCATCCGCCAGCCTCGCAATAATACGCGCCGTTGGTTTGGCGGAGACTCGCTCCGCGCGTAGGAATTGCACATTCTCGAAATGTCCAGCGCCCGAGAGGGCCGGGTCCTGGTCGTCCATCGTGCCGATTCCTTGCGTCGAGCGATCCTCGCTGAGCCGGTCTCCGGAGAGCGGTACGCGCCCGTACTCCACGCTGTTTGCACCAAGCGCGATCATCACCGAACCGCCGCGCATTAACCAACTGCACAACGCGCGCGCGACTTCGGGGCCCGGATCGCCTACGTCGTTTAAGACAACGAAGGCATATTTGGAGAAATCTACGTGTCCGGCGTTTTCGATTGGGGCAGTCTGAACCACCAGACCCGTGTCCGGCGTGGATTCCAGCGCGGCCTTGTAATAAAACGCTTCTCGCGCGCGGCCTCCCGCGTAGAGAAACAGAGCCCGGCGCGGGTCCGACCTATCCACCGCGATAGGAAACGAATCGTCTTCCGCCAGTTGGTCTTCCGGCGTAATGCGAACCTCGCCGCGATGATTGCCGTAGGGCACATCGAATCCGAGAAACTCCACCTGTGCGCGCCCGTTCGGCGGAACACTGACTTCTTTCGAGGCGATGGTCTTGCCGTCGAGAACCAGTTCCACCTTCCGGTTGGCCGCCTGCGTATGCCACCCGGCGACCGTCGCCGTGAGACGGGTGTGCGCCGTGTCGTAAACATGCGCCGGAGTGTTCACGGTCTCGATGGCCCAGTTCGGCGCGTTGCCGCCGCCCACCTTATAGAGTTGCAACGCAGTGTGCGGGCCGACTTGCAGATCCCGAAAAGTGGGCGGCATGGAGGTCTGCTGCATGTCGCTCACCAGATGCACGTCCAGGCGCATTCCCGAAGATTGATCCATCACGCGCAGCGCGCGCACAAACTCGCCGTAGGAACTCATTTCGTCATCCGGCTGAATTCCATCGATCGCCGAATGCAAGGCCGTGTGGTCCGTTTCCGGTTGCGTGAGCGCTTCGATATGCGAATCGAGCGCAACGACTTCGGCCAGATCCTGGCCGTGTAGCGCGTTTACCAGCGCGTGCGCTCGCGCCTTGGCCTGCTCCATGCGGTTCCCGTACCGCATGCTGAAGGAGCGATCCACAGCAATCACGGTCAGCTTTCGGCGGCTCCCAAGTGTTTCCGTGCGGTAAATAAACGGGTTCGCGAAGGTGAGTGCCAGCAGGACGAGAACGGCCAGCCGCAATGCAAGTAAAACTAAGTACCGCAAACGCCGGTGCCGGATAGAGCTTTGGATCCGGCGCTCGAAAAACATCAGCGAACTAAACGGTTGAGGGGTCCGCTTGAACTGCCGCAGAAGATGGAGCCAGATCGGCAACCCAACTGCAGCGATGCCTGCCAAAAACCAGGGGGACAAAAAACCCATTCAAATTCTCCCCTCACGAATGGTGAAGTACTCCCGCAGCGCCTGATCGAGCGGCTGGTCCGTACGGATCAGGAAGTAGTCGAGGCCCGCGCCTTGCGCTTTAGACCGCAAATTCTCGATATGAGTTCCGATTTTTTCCCGGTACTCGCTGCGCGCATAATCGGGCGATACTTCGATTGCCTCGTCCGTCTCCATGTCGACAAGCAGCGCCGGTTCGCCGAGTTTCGGATCAACTTCCCGCGGATCGAGAATGTGAAACAGGATCACCTCATTTCCGCGAAAACGTAGCGGCGACACCGTCTGCACAATCTTCTCCGGATCTTCAAAGAAATCCGAAATCAGGACCGTAACGCCGCGCCGGCGCAGGAATTGCTGAAGCTCAAAGAAGGGCTTGGCGAAATCCGTGCGCTTCCCAAGCTGCGCGTTATCGATGCCGTGCAGCAGCCGCATAAGCTGGCCCTGCCGCGCAGAGGGCCGGATGAAATTTGTGACGTCGTCATGGAACGCAATCAGCCCGGCGCTGTCGCGTTGCAGATGGGCAAGGTAGACCACCGCTGAAGCGAGGAACTTCGCGTAATCAAACTTCCGCACCACTCCCGAGCCGAAGCCCATACTGGCGCTCGCATCGAGCAGCACCATCAAAGCCGTGTTGGTCTCGCCGCGGTACCGCTTCAGGTACATCTTTTCCGTGCGCGCAAACACGTTCCAGTCCACGTGCCGCAGGTCATCGCCCGGCGTATAAGCGCGGTACTCGGCGAATTCCTGGCTAAAACCGAAATCGGGAGAGCGATGCAGGCCGGCGATGAAGCCGTCCACAACGGTCTTGGCAATCAGATCCAGGCTCGATATTTCGGCCAGGACGGCGGGATCGAGAAAGCGGTTTGTAACCTCTACGGGCACGGCGGGTTGCTTTTTTGATTGGGCGTCATCCGCGCGGCGCAGGTTTCCATTCGAGCAATTTCTGCAGCAGATTGTCCTGCGTCAGCCGGTCCGACTCCGCATGGAAATTCAAGAGCACGCGATGCCGCATCACGGGAATTACCAGGGCGCGAATATCTTCGTAGGATACATGGAATCGCCCGTGCATCAAAGCCCGAGCTTTGCCCGCCAATACTAAGAATTGCACGGCTCGGACGCTTGCGCCGAAGTTTACATATTTCTTTACAAAGTCCGGCGCTTCGCCGTTCGCGCCGGGTCGTGTGGCCCGCACTAGTTCCACTGCGTACCGCGCCACCGATTCGGCCACCGGTGTCATGCGCACAAGCTGCTGAAAATCGAGGATCTCTTCGGCACTCGTGACTGGCTTCGCTTCCGGAAGAACCGTCGTCGTCGTCAGGTCCACCACTTTCATCTCCTCTTCGGAGGTCAGGTAATCGAGGACGGTGTTGAACAGAAAACGGTCGAGCTGCGCCTCGGGCAGGGGATAGGTGCCTTCCAGTTCGATCGGGTTCTGGGTGGCCAGAACAAAGAACGGAGCTTCAATCCGGTACTGATGCCCGCGCACAGTACACGAAAGTTCCTGCATCGCCTCGAGCAGCGCTGATTGCGTTTTCGGCGGCGTGCGGTTGATTTCGTCGGCCAGCAGGAGATTGGAAAAAATGGGGCCGGGTACAAACGTCCAGGTACGATGACCGGTACTTGGGTTCTCTTCGATAATGTCTGTGCCCGTGATGTCCGACGGCATCAAGTCGGGCGTGAACTGAATGCGGCTGAAGCGCAGCCCCAAGGCGCGCGCCATCGTGCGCACCAGCAGCGTCTTGGCTGTTCCGGGCAGCCCCGTGAGAAGACAATGCCCGCCAACGAAGAGCGAGATGAGAACATGCTCGATCACTTCGTCCTGTCCGACAATCACTTTCCGAACCTGCTGCTGGATGGCAGCTTGTGCGTCTTGAAAGCGTTTCAGACGAGTCTTGATTTCCGCGGAATCAGCGAGGGGTTCGGTAGTAATGGTCGACATATTGTTTGTTCTTTATTGGCTTAATTGCAAAAGAAGTTGTTGGGCAGGCTTGAAATCGGGCGCGGATTCAAGCGCCATCAAAACCTGATCTTTGGCTTCGCCCAAGCGATGAGCTGCGCGAAGCGCCCGCGCCAGCTCGAAATGGGACGTAGCGTCGGAAGGCTGCAAGACCAAGGATGCCTGATCCTCCCGGATGGCGCCGTTTACGTCGCCGCTATCGAGCAATAAGCTGCCCAGTTTGCGATGAATCTCCTCATCTTCGGGGTATATATAGTTCAGCGCTTTCAGCGTCTTTTCCGCCTGGGCTGTGTTTCCCGCCTCGCGCTCCAGATCGGCCAGTTGCTTCAAGGTCTGAAGGTTTGACCCTCCGATGTCGCGATATCGTTCAAGCTGCTGAATCGCTTCGGCCTTCTTTCCCGAAGACAGGTAAATGCCGGAAAGCAGCTCATAAGCGCTATCGGCTCCGTCGTAATCCGGATAGAAATCGCGCGCGGCTGTTCCCCGCTGCAGGGCGCCATCACGATTTCCGTTCTTCAGATCCGCGTATGCTGCCTTCATGCCCTGCCGCCATTCATCGAAATGACGGACCGTGTTGCCGGTCTGTTTATCCAGCCATGCCGAAAACTCTTTATCGAAGGCTTCCGGACTCTCATGAAGATTGTCCTGAATCGCTTCAACGGTAGTCTTTCGGTCGGCGTAGGAGTGAATCATTCCGAGAATCGCCTCGTCGCCCCACTTTTGCGCGATGTAATCGCAGATTTTGCCCGCCTCATAATAAGAGACGATTACCTCGCCTGGGTATTCTGGACGCACGAATCCGCGATCGAGTTGCGCAACGGGTAACAGTTTTTTCTCACGTAGCGCCGTCACGATCTCCGGCGTCATGCGGTCGCCCCAATCGGGCGAAGCAGCCGCTTCTTCGTGGACCGAGAGTCCCTCGGTGAACCAGCGCGGGACCAGATGGTGCGTGGCAGTGAGAACATAGACGTGGCTGAGCTCATGCCACATGGTGCTGGCCCAGTTGAAATCGCCGGGCGGCCGCGCGCTCGGGCTGTCCATAGTGACCACCAGACCGAAAGTCACGCCCAGCAGTCCGCCCTGGCCCGGCAGCCCCAACGTCCGGACAATAAAATCTTCATGGTTGGGATAGACTTCCAGCCGCACCGGCCCCGGCAGCTTCATCTTGTACTTGCGCCCATAGGTGGCGATAGCTCGTTGCAGTTCCGGTTCGATATAGGGCCGCAATAGGGCGGCTTCTTTCTTGTTCAACAGGAGCTCGGTAGTCGGCGTTTTGAACGTTTCGTAATCCCCCAATGTATCGAGCAAGCGCAGCGAATTGACGGTTTCGGCATTCCGGTAATGAGCGGCATAGCAGCGCTCCAACTCCGCTTTGGCTTCCGCTTCGCGGCCCAGTCGCATGAGATTTACGCCGAGCTGCGACCGCGCGGGCCACAGTTGATCG
>Ga0209581_1003499_pt1 | contig 13444 bp, 13 predicted proteins | sample Coa_R2_FD_187160 | JGI IMG/M metagenome (GOLD analysis project Ga0209581, IMG submission 187160) | Surface soil microbial communities from Centralia Pennsylvania, which are recovering from an underground coalmine fire - Coalmine... | ecosystem: Environmental > Terrestrial > Soil > Unclassified ...
GCCGCCAAAATAGCCACCGTAGATGGAGATGATGAGTTGGAGAAGAGCGGTCCCGAGCAGGACAAACCAGGACAGGCGAGGCTCGTCTCTCTCTACGCCCCGCTCCTTTTGCCGGGCGATGGCGCGCTGCTTGAGCCGGGCGTTGACCAGCGGGCTGGCGGCGAAGAGGAGGGTGGCCAGCAGCATGAGAAAGGGGATGAGCAGGGTAAAGGTGGCCTGCGGCGTCTTGAGCAGGAGAAGCGCCCCGCCAACACCTCCCACAAGACTGCTCAATCCCAGCACCAGGAGCAGCCTTTTATTTTGCCGAACGAGCTCTTTGCGCAAGGCCCAGGCCGCTGAGGCGGAGGCGGGCCAGAGTCCCGCGGTGCTGGTCGCGTTTGCTTGCACAGGAGGCACTCCAACGTAAATCAGCGCGGGAAATGTGATAAAGCTGCCACCGCCGGCCACGCCGTTGAGCGTTCCACCTAACACGGAGGCGGCGAGTAGGATGAGGATGTTGACCAATACCATGCTGTCGATCTTTCTATTTCGCCAGAGCATACTGACGGGATAAAATAAATTGATCCTTTTATCTTATCCCTTGCGCACAGGAAGCCGCAAGTATTTGGTCCGCCCCCAGGCTTTGCGTCTATTCCAGATGGATAATGGATAGTCTATCCAGAGATCAGGAGCAAGAAGCTATGCAACCACTGCAATTTCGGCGACCGCGCCGCTCAGAGGCGGCCCATTATCATACAAAGAGCTGGTCTACAGATCGTTTGGTGCGCCGTCATCCCTATGCCAGCCATGCCCTGTTCTACCTGACCCTGCTCGCGATTGAAACGTCCCTGCTGGGATATGTTCTCTGGTCCGGCACGGACACATGGCCGGCCTGGAAGATCGCCAGCATCGTGCTGGCCAACATGCTCTTCGCGCTGATCGCGGGCAATCACCACTTCAGCAAGACCAGCAAGCAGATCGCGGCTGACATCATCCTGGCAGCCATCTCGATGCTGACCCTGATCGCGCTGACCATCTTCGTCGCGTCCAGCTCTGGCGGCCTGAAAATTCTCGCCTACGCCTGGCTCTGCGCCCTGCTGGTCAACATTCTCCATTACTATCCTGGCCGGCACTTGAGAACAAAGAGACGATACTGAGAAAATAACACAGGTTATTCGCTTTCAGGTGCCCAATAGCTTGCCCGACCCCCCGTTGGACGTAGCGGCGATGCTCGCCATCCCCACTATAGGCAACGGGGAGAACGGCCAGCACCCGCTTGTTGGCAGAATCCCTGCCTGGCTGCCCTCTTGACAGGATATGGTAAGATAATCACGTACACGGCGGCGTAGCTCAGTTGGCAGAGCAGCGGACTCATAAGCCGCGAGTCGTTGGTTCAAGTCCAACCGCCGCTACTTCAGCCTCTCAATCTGTTTGAGGGGTTTTTCTTTTTTGCTCAATCCGTGGCATACATGGCAGGAGATTCTGTCACCTGAAACGTAGGGACAGGCAAGCCATCTCCCGAAAATTCGTTTGTCTCACATTCCACGTCACCTGATACATCCTCTGTATCGCTCCAAATATCTCTCATCACAATCTCCCTCGCATACTGCTTTATATCTGCCCGCGCTCCATTTCTCTGAAGAGCATCCGCAGCATTTTGGGGAACTTCATCGCCCCACTGTCTCCAAGCAAATCTAGTGCGCCGCGCAAACAATTCAAGATATGGACCGGGACTACAACTTTCAATAACATCATACAACTCATCAGGTTTTCTGGAGTGCTCTCGTTTCTGGCTAATAATTACGTTCACCTGTCTGCGTCCGGGCTGGAAAGTGCGCAGAGAGCCTCGCGTCCCAAAAAGGACCAGCTCTGTCACGTTGCGAAAATAAAAGCCTACCCCACGCCCATCCGGCCCGCCATCCTTACGAACTTTGTACCATACTAAATTTGTTTTATACGTAAATCCCCAGCGTTTCATCACTTCAAGCCCTTCGGCAATTAACGCATTGGGCACCCACAGATAAAGATGGCTCTGCGGCAGGCTTAGATCCGCAACGGGCAGGTCGAGGATGTCATTCAAGGTCATGGTGGGATATCTGAGCAGCCGGCGATGCTCAGGAGCCATCTTACCGGTGCGATTGGTAAACTGCCAGGGAGGATCGGCCAGAATAGTGCCAAACTGGCACCCCCGAAAGCTTGATAGCAAATCTTCGGCGGGCGTGAGCGCGTGATGTTCTCCATCAACCATATGATGCATCCTCCTTATACAGTTTTCTAGCGAAAGTTATTTAAATCCCTATCGTAAAATGGGTTCTTGCTATTCCATTCTGTTTTCAGAACAATAACGAGGAAATCTTGAGGAAAATCTACCTACTTGCAGATCCATATAAAAATTCGACCGGAAAGAGCTCTCCCTGCTCTCTCCGATCGCGTGTGAAACTGTTCTTCGCGTGCCTTTAACCCTAAGGCTCTATATATGGAGATGAGAAAACCTTTTCCGCGAACCTCTAGCGGCGGCAAACCCAGTAGAGCACCCGGCGGGTGGCGTGTCCAGATTTTACCCATTTCACCACACGCACACATTTGTTGTGCTGGACAGGCTTATGACAGTTCATATGCCAGCCGCAGGCGTTATGCCAGCGGTTTCCCTGCTGACCGTTCACAGGATGGCGATTCGCGGTCCAGTTTTCACCAGGCCGGGCCGCCTGGTTCCGCGCCACAGCCGTCTGCGTAACCTCGCGTATGGAGTTCTGGTTGATGCTCTGAGCAAACGCTCCCGAGCTGAATGCCGACAAAACGAGCGTCAGACCCAGTACGGCTGCGATACCTACTTTCGATAGCTTGAACATGTTGTTCCCTTTCTTTCTGTCAACCTTTCACCAATCAAGAGCCGACCATATCCCCGTTTCCATGCGCAGAAAGAACAGGCGTACAAAACAGTCAGGCGTAATATTTTGTCGTCAGTAACTGCTGGCGATTTTTCTGGGATATTCCATTGCTCTTGCTTCAACTATAGACCCGGACAAAAAACTGAACAGAATTTGAGGCATAGATGCATGCACAAAATATATGCCCGCAAAGAGCGATCTCCACTCTTTGCGGGCACGACGCTTGTTTTTCTATAAGGCCATCCAACGTTTTTTCCGCCAGATCAATGCTCCTTTGATACTCCCTCTACAACGCGTGGCATACGCGGAGGGCCTGCCGCTCGACGCGCAGCGCCCGGACAGTTTTTACCACGCGATGAACCTGCCAGGTTTTAACCTCTCTCACGACGCGTTTGATTCCCCAGTCCGTATATACATTTACCAGCATTTTGGAGATACGCAGGGTCCTGAATGTCTCCACCACGCGGCGGGTGTACCAGACCTTGACCAGCTTGACCACGCGTGCGCAGCGCACTTCGCCGAAGCCCTGATTGCAGAAGGACCCTCCACAGCCATTACGTCCCCTGGGATTGCGCCAGAGGTTTACCTGGCGATGGTGCCTTCCCCACGTCGCCGCAGCCGGATTTCCCTGGTTGACGCTCTGCGCGAACGCGCCCGATGTGCTGAGCAAGAGGCAGATCGTTAAACCAAACACAAACGCAATACTAATCTTCGTAAGCTTTTTCATCTGATCTCCCTTTCTGTCGTCTCCATCACGTCGATGGAGATAAGAGAGGCTATATTCCATCCACCTCTACAGAAAGAACAGGCGTGCAAAACAGTCAGGCGCAATATTTTGCCGTCAGAAATTCCCTCCCAACTCTTCTGGAATATCACAGCCCTCTTGCTTTAACCATACTAGGGGACAAAAGCAGAACAGCGGAAGCGCGCACATTGGAGCAGAGCAGGCCACGTTACCACCAGACGGAGCCTCGAAAAGAATAGAAGGTCAGACCAAAAGTTGACAACCCTGGCCTGGGTAATCTACAATTATAGAACATAGTTTCGAGTTTTAGATGCCAGGCACATGTACGATCCAGCGCCATCGGGGAAGCGAGGGCGAGGTCCCGGCGAGTTATACAACATGGCAAGGATCATTTTCCCAGAGGAGAAAAAATTGATGAGCGAACAGTCTCCCCGACCTCAGTTGTTCAACCCGAATGAACATCTTATCCAGATCAAAGGTCGCAACGGTTCGGCGGACTACCTGCCGGTCCAGTGGCGTCTCGTCTGGTTCCGCTCGCTCTGTCCCGACGGAACCATTGAGACCGAGATCGTCCACCTGGATTTAGATCGGGAAACGGAAGAGGAGAGCTACGTCTGGAACAGCGAAACGCGCAGGAGCGAGAAGGTCACGAAGCGTGCGCGCGGCTTCGCGGTCTTTCGCGCGGTCGTCAAGGATGGGCGCGGCGGCATAGCAGTCGGCACGAAGTCGGAGAGGGCCGCGAGCTTTCCTGACTACATAGAGAAGGCGGAAACCGGTGCGATCGGTCGTGCTTTGGCCGCGCTGGGCTACGGCACGCAGTTCACCGGCGACGAGTTTGACGAGCAGCATCGCATCGTCGATGCTCCGGTCGAGCGCAGGACAGCCGCGCAGGTCGAGAGCGGCACGGAGCAGAAGCCGGCTCTGAACGGCAGGACGGGCGCGAGTAACGGGCGAGCCAGAGTTGCCGGCACCAGCCAGCAGAAGACAGAGGAAGAGATAGATCCCCAGGCCCCGGCTACGGAACAGCAATGGGCCAGCATCCGCAGGCTGCGCGAGCGCCTGGGCAAAACGGAGTCCCAATCAACGGACGCTATGAACTATCTGGGGGCCAAAGAACTAATTGCGCAGCTCAGCCAGGAGTACCGGCAGAGCCGCAGCAAGGCTTCGTAAGAAGGCCCGGAAAGCAGATGCCATGACATTAGCACAGGTCGAATATGCCGAGCAGCAAATGCAGCAGCAGTGGCGGGACCTGGTGATGGCGGAACAGGCCGGCGCGCCATTGGAGGAGCTTGAGCAGATGTATGATCTCTACATCCTCCTGGCCGAAGAATACAACGCCTGTTCCGCAGCATACCAGCAGCAGAGGGAGCGCAGGCGCAAAGCCAGGCCCGCCCCCCGCGCGAGCAAAATCAGCGAGTCCCCCCTACCTCGCCAGGAGAACAAGCACAACGCGCGCCTGGCTTCATGATTCACCTCCACGTAGAGCCTCGAATTTACCCAAAACAAGGTCAGGCCAATCACGCCCAACGTCGTTGGCCTGACCTTGCCTTGTCTCGTTTAGAGCGCACCGACAAAATCCCTTAACGCGCTCGCAACGCGGTCGGGCGCGTCGAAGAGAATCTGGTGGCCGGCATTCGGCACAATCACCAGTTGGGAAGCGGGGATCTCGCGGTGCAGGCGTTCGGCATACTTGACGGGATTTTGCTGGTCCTTCTCACCCCAGATAATCAGCACGGGCCGATCGAGAACCTTGAGATCGGACGAGACGGCGTTGGAGTAATAGGGGACGAGCAGGCGCACATGCTGGTAGAGCACCTGTTTGCCCACATCGCCCTTCCAGGGTTCCAGGTACTGATCGATCACACTGGCAAAATCTTTTGTATTCACCACCACATTGGGCAAATTAGCGCGCAGTTCCTTCTGCAGATCGGCGGGATCGACCTTCCAGGGAGCATCCGGGTCCTGACTCGCCTGCATATCGGTCAGGGGCCAGTTCGGCGCGAAAGCATGCTCGTAACAAATGGTATCGACCAGCACCAGGGCGGCAACACGCCGGGCGCTCAGGCGCGTGGCCAGCACCTGCGCAACGCCGCCGCCGACGCCGTGACCAACCAGTACGATATTCGTCAGGTTGAGCTGCTCAAAGAGCAGGGACAGGCAATCGGCATGCCCCCAGATGGAGGTGTCCGCCGGCCAGGGATGGTCAGAGAGGCCATAGCCAAGCATATCGATGGCGTAGACGGCCCGCTTCAACCCGGCCAGTTGCGGCAGAAGCGCCTTCCAGGTAAAAGCCCCGCCCAGCAGATCGTGCAGCAGCACGATTGCGCCATCGGTGCCATATTCCGCGCCCTGGACCACATAGCTAAGATTATAGTGAATTACATGAGCCGACCGGCGCTCAAGGCCGGTCGCGGCATCTTTTGAACTTTGTTGCAACATAATACCTCTCTTTGCCCGGCTAGAACGCGGAGCAAATGTGCATGAAAATATTCTTTAAGGTAATAATATAGCACCCTCCCGGTATGCTGCAAGCCCGGAAGTACCGACCTGGCTCTTCTCTGGCAATCTCCCTTGTACGGAAAAACCCCTTCCCCCCACCCCAAAAGAATAGTCATAGTGGTAAAACATTTTTTGCTAGTTTTACCAGCAAAAAATGTTTTACCACTATGACTGGAAAATTTAGCTCCGGCTATACAGGCCGGGGACGTTATAGAAGGCGGAGAAGCCGGCGTAGCGGGCAGCGTTTTCCAGTTCCGCCTCGATCACCAGCAGGCGATTATACTTGGCCACGCGTTCACTGCGGGCGGGCGCGCCGGTTTTAATCTGGCCCGCGTTCGTCGCCACCACCAGGTCAGCGATCGTCGTGTCCTCGGTTTCGCCTGAGCGGTGCGAAACTACCACAGTAAACGAGGCGCGCTTCGCCATCTCGATCGCCTCCAGCGTCTCCGTCAGCGTACCGATCTGATTCAGCTTGATCAGAATCGAGTTCGCCGCGCCCTCTTCGATGCCACGTTTGAGGCGAGCGGTGTTGGTGACAAAGAGATCGTCACCGACGAGCTGCACGCGCTTGCCCAGGCGCTGGCGGAGTTGCGCCCAGCCCTGCCAGTCGTCCTCGGCCAGCCCGTCCTCGATGGTCACGATTGGATACTCGCCGAGCCACTGCTCGTAGAGATCGATCATCTCGCCGGCGTTCAGCGTGCGGCCCTCGCGCGCAAGGACATACTGCCCGTTCTGGTAGAACTCGCTCGCGGCGGGGTCCATGCCCAGGAAAATATCCTGGCCGGGCCGGTAGCCGGCGACCTCGATGGCCGAGACAATGAGCTCCAGAGCCTCGCGGTTCGAGCCGAGCGAGGGAGCAAAACCGCCCTCGTCGCCCACGTTGGTGTTGAACTTGCGATCGTGCAGCACCTTCTTCAAGCCCTGGTACACCTCCGCACCCCAGCGCAGCGCCTCGCGAAAACTGGGGGCGCCGACTGGCAGAATCATATATTCCTGCATATCGGTCGAGTTATCTGCATGCTTGCCCCCGTTCAAAATATTCATCATGGGCACCGGCAGAGAACGCGCCGATACCCCGCCGAGGTAGCGGTAAAGCGGCAACTGCTGCGCGTTGGCAGCCGCGCGCGCCGCCGCCAGCGAGACGCCGAGAATGGCATTGGCCCCAAGCGTCCCCTTGTTGGGCGTGCCATCCAGATCGATCATCACCTCATCCAGCGTCACCTGGTCCGCCGCGTCAAGACCAACGATGGCCTCGCGAATGGTCTCGTTCACATTCTGTACAGCCTTGAGAACGCCCTTGCCGTTATACCGCTTTTTATCTCCATCGCGCAATTCTACCGCTTCATGAGCGCCTGTAGAGGCGCCTGAGGGAACCGCCGCGACGCCGCGCTCGCCGCCCATCAGCAAAATTTCCACCTCGATGGTTGGGTTCCCCCGCGAATCGAGAATCTCGCGAGCAATCACATCTTCGATGGTTGTAATTCCGTTCACATTATTTGGCATGAAAAAACCTCCCTTTAACATATCTCTCCGGCCCTATTGTACCGCGCCCCATTCTGCTGGGGCAAGCGACGGAGATTTTTTTTGACAGAACGAAAAAAGAGCAGGAGTCAAGCTACACTGCTCTTTTGTATTGACGTGCGTTGGAAATCGAGAAAAACCTCAGTGCTGCGTGTCCGCGTCTACAAAGATCGGAGCGGGCCGGCGAATCAGCGAATTGCGCGGGGAGCCATTGCCCCTTCCACTGAGAGGACCGGTGCTCAGTCCGCCAAATTGCATCGCTGGCTGAGCGGACGTCTGATAAGAGGGAGTCTCGGCGGTGCTCAGCCGCTCAGGGCGCTGCATATCGAGGCCCTGGCGCAGCGTCATCATATCGCGCAAGAAGCAGGCGACCGCCGAGGCGGCAGAGCCCTTCTCTTTGGAGAACTCAAAGCGGCGGGCATTGGCCTCGCCGGCGGCCTGGGCGGCCTGGGCAATCGGATCGGAGGTTCTTGCGCCATAGGCGTCCTGGAAAATATCCTCCCAACCGCTCCAACGCCCGCGCAGAGGCTTCCAACCAAGCTGGCTGTCGCTGATCGTGCGCCATTTCTCTTCGGTGAACTGCATCCAATCGTCAATCAAGCGGGTTATAGACTGAATCTGCTGGCGCAGGCGCTCCGCCTCATCGGAGGAATGTTGAGGAAACGCCTGGGGGAAACCATCCGTCGTCTGCTGTCCCCCAAACATCCCATTGGGCATCTGCGGGAACCCCATGCCCGGCTGGCCCATCATCCCGGCGCCCGGCATCATCGCGCCGGTATTGGGAAACATTCCTGAGCCGCCAAAGGCCGAGAAGTCCGGCGCGACCTGCCCATTGGGCATATTGAGCATCGGAATCTCCGTGCCCGCCGGCAGCTCGCCCACAATCTGAATGCCGCTGGCGCCCAGCAAGGGATTCATCATGACCGTCGAGCCGTCCGAAAGCACCACGCTCTCGGCCAGACCGGAGACACTGCCGATCACGATCTCTTCGTGTCCCACAGCGTCCAAGATCCGCCACGCCAGGCGCGGATGCTTGATCGCCCACCAGAGGCGGCGCCCGATAAAGGTGCTGGCGAAGGTGAAATTGACGATCAGCCAGACCACACCGCGTACAGCAATCCAGTTGAGCAGGGCAACCAGAACAATCATATACCAGACATCATGCTGCCCCGCCTCTTCGATAAAGGTCAACACGGCGGCCACGGTCAGGCTAGGGTCGCGCAAGGGATTGATCAAATCCACAATGCGCCAGAACCATTTACGTTCTGTCTTCGCTTTCAATCTACAACTCCTCTCGGCTGTACCTCTTCCCTTGCTTCTCTCTGGCAAACGGCTGATCTCCAGGCAAACTCAAGCGCCGTCTTCTCTGTCACATCGGCAAGGAGGTCTCCGGTTCGCTGAGCCGATTTCCTCTTTCTATTGCATCTCAGGGATTATTTACAGGACACCTACCCTGATACAGGAGAAACATGCTCTCCTTCGCCGTATACAGAATATATCCAACCGGATGGATATCTACTCTCCTATTATCACCCATCTCAGGCGAATCGTGGTATATGTTGGACTATTTCGGTACCATTGTACCAGGAAAGGTGTTCTTTCTGGTGCAATTTCCACGGTTGCTCCCGGTCATATGTACTTTTGCTGAATTTGCAGCAACTCGTCGATACCCTGTTCGGCCAGGTCCAGCAGATCGCTCATGGTTGCGCGGCTGAATACGCCACCCTCGCCGGTTCCCTGCACTTCAATAAACTCATGGCCGGCGGTCATTACCACATTAAAATCAACGTCCGCGCACGAATCTTCTGCGTAACAGAGATCTAGCAGAATCTCTCCCTCGACTACCCCGACGCTCACTGCCGCAACCGCCGTGCGGATGGGGTGGACAGTTAGAAGGCCCTGCGCGAGCAGACGCGAGCAGGCACGATGCAGCGCGACATACGCGCCGGTGACAGAGGCCGTGCGTGTGCCACCGTCGGCCTGAATCACATCGCAGTCCAGCGTAATCGTGCGCGCTCCCAAACTCGCGAGATCGACGGCGGCGCGCAGCGAACGCCCGATCAAGCGCTGAATCTCCTGAGTGCGCCCGCTGAGCTTGCCGCTGCGCTCGCGCGGGTTGCGCGTATGGGTGGCGCGCGGCAACATATTGTACTCGGCAGTCACCCAGCCCTGCCCCTTGCCCTCCAGAAAGGGCGGAACCTTCTCCTCAACGGAGGCAGCACACAGCACGCGGGTGTGCCCGGCCTCGATCAGCACCGAACCCTCGGCATAATCCACAAAGTCTACGGAGAGCTTCACCGGACGAAGTTGAGTCCGTGAGCGACCATCAATTCGTATCATATGTGGGAATCCGTCCTTTCAACGATTACTATTATAGAAGAAGGCGGCCCGAAAGCAAGAGAGTGCTGGCAGAGACCAGGACATTTACCCCATTGTACGGCTAATGTGGTACTATGTCATAGGGACTTTGCGTATAGAACTATGAGCGATCAAGTGCCAGAATGTTTCAGATTATAGCAACCGAACGCTAGACTTGCTGAGGCAAACGGCACTTCTCTATGGATGGAAAACCAGGAACGCAAGGAATAGGCAGCGCTCTGATTAGAAAGGATCAGCATGTCCAAACCCACAAACCTCAAGGATGGCATATCCAAAACTTCCGCGCCACAACTCCTCCAGGCCCAGCGACTGATCGTTGCGACCAATCGCGGGCCGGTAGAACATTATGTCACCAAAAACGGGACCTTTAAGTGTCGCCGCGGCTCAGGAGGAGTTGTTACTGCATTGATTGATGCGGGGAGTCAGGTGGAGATGAGCTGGGTGGCAATGGCCATGACTGAAGGCGATCGACTGGCTTTGAAAGAGGCGGCGCAGGGACGTCTCTCTTCCTCCCTGTGCGGACGCAATGTGCATCTGCACTATGTGGAAATTTCCAGGGAGGCTTATCAGAAGTATTACGAACGGATCAGTAATCAGTTGCTCTGGTTCCTCCAACACTATCTCTATAACCCCCCGGAGAACCCCAGGGTCGCGAAACGCTTCCAGGACGCCTGGGAAACCGGGTACCGCGTGGCTAATCGCGCGATCGCGGAAGCGGTAATTGAGGAAATAGAACGCGAACAGGGCAGTGCGGTCGTTATGCTACACGACTACCATCTCTACCTGGCGCCCAGCATGATTCGTCAGAAGCACCCGGGGATTGTCATGCAGCACTTCATTCACATCCCCTGGCCGGATGTCCGCTGCTGGCACTTCCTACCCAGCAATATTGCTCAGGAGATCTATCAGGGCCTGGTGGGCAATGATATTATCGGTTTCCAGACCGAACGGGATGCGCGCAATTTTTTGGAGGGCGCGCGCACGCTGCTCGATGACGCGAAGGTAGAGTTTGAAGAGGGGACCGTTGAATGGCGAGGACATGTCACGAAGGCGCGTTCCTACCCTATCTCGATCTCGGTGACGACTGAACTTAAGCTTGTTAAGAGCGCGGCGGGCAGACGAGCCGCCGAGAAGTTTCGTCCCCTGCTCGGCCAGAAGACGATCATGCGCGTCGATCGCCTTGAGCCAACGAAAAATATCGTGCGCGGCTTCCAGGCTTACGATCAGCTCCTGGAGGAGCATCCTGAGTTACGCGGCGTCGTCAAGTTTCTGGCTTTCCTGGTTCCATCTCGCCAGGGCCTGCCGGAGTACCGCCGCTACGCCAGGGAGGTGGAGAAGATCGTCGAGGAGGTTAACCAGAAGTATGGCACTCCTGACTGGCGGCCTATCGAGGTCTTTTATCAAAACGATCGCACCCAGGCGCTGGCCGCGATGCAGTACTACGACGTGCTGATGGTCAACCCGATCATCGATGGCATGAATCTGGTGGCCAAAGAGGGCCCGGTGGTCAATCAGAAGGATGGGGTGCTGCTCCTCTCGCGCACCGTTGGCGCGTTCCAGCAACTGGGCCGAGCCTCGGTGCCAACCTCGCCTATCGATGTCGGGGAGACTGCCCAGGCTCTGTATAAGGCGCTAACTCTCACGGACGAGGAACGACACAGCAAGGCCACTCTGGCCCGCCTGGTTGTGACCAACCAGAATCTCGATCAGTGGATGCAGAGGCAGATTAAACATATCAATGAACTGCTGGCTGCTCGCCTCTCACAGGCTGCCAGCACAGTTCCAGTCCCCAACCGCCAGGTTGCTTCCCCCAAAAAGGCCGCCACCGATTGGGTCACAGATGCCGTGTAGAACAGGACGCGCTCTCTCTTCTAGCTCCTGACAGGGATGAGATTACTTGAATGTGCAGACCTGGCTCAAGTAATTCTCACCCCCGTTTGGGGCTGGAAAAACCCCCGATAGCCAATCTGCCTGGGGACAGTTCTATGATTGTGCGACATTCGCAAATGCAGCAGAAACCTTTTTTTGTTATGATTGATTGCATGGAGAAATGAGAGAGGTGCAGGAATGTCAGCACACGGACCGTTTGTTTTATTCGCGCGGGGATTGCGCCAACGCTGCCCTGTCTGCGGCAAAGGAAAAATCTTTCAGGGCTTCTTCAAAACCTATGAACGCTGCCCTGTCTGCCATTTCGTCTATGAGCGCGAACCCGGCTATTACACCGGCGCGATGGCGATCAATCTGATCGTCACCGAACTGCTCATTGTCGCTGTTGCCGTGCCGGTCGCGGCCAGCCAGGTCGTCTCCATCCCCGTCATGATCGCGTTGGGTATCACCCTGCCCATCCTGCTGCCATTAATTTTTTACCGGCCAACCAAAAGTCTCTGGATGAGCCTGGATCATCTTCTGCACCCGGCCGAGGAGCGGCCCTACGATTAAGGAGCTGGCGTTGCCAGAGCCGGCTGCGCTATGATAAAGTGCCTGAACGGAACACATCTTTTTAGCGGGGAGAGAGACATGGAACAAACAGAGACAGATTTTCAGGGCGAGAAACCGGTTCTCAATATCATTGGTGACAAAGTTGCCCTGGGTCCCGTAGAGAAAAGCATGATCCCGGACTTTGCGCGCTGGGAGAACGACTTCGCGGTAGCGGTCATGTCTGGCGATCCACTGCGTCCCCTCAGCCGGGCACAGATGGAGGAACGTTTCGCGCGCGCTGGCAAGGAGGAGGACCCGAGGGCCGTTGAGTTTGCAATTTACGAGCGGGCCAGCCTGCGCTGCATCGGGAGCGCCGGGCTGCGACGCATCAACAGGACGCACCGCAACGCTGAGTACGGCATTCTGATCGGCGAGAAGGACTGCTGGGGCAAGGGCTACGGGACCGAGACGACGATCCTGATCCTGGACTACGCCTTTACCGTGCTGGGCCTGCACAATGTGCTGCTCCACACCTATGGATACAACGAGCGCGCTATTCGAGCGTATACGCGTGCCGGCTTCCGCGTCATGGGCCGCCAGCGCGAGGCCGCCCGCTTGGGCGACCAGGTCTACGATATTATCTTTATGGACTGCCTGGCCACCGAGTTCCGCAGCCCGCTCCGGCGCGTGGTGGAATTGCCATAGCAGCAATCATTGATCTGGGAAGCGGGAGAGCATTGGCCTCCCTCATTTCCCGCCGAAAACACACCTGCGAGAGCCTTGCCTGCTTCAGCAATCTTTTCTTGCTGAAGCAGGCAAGGCAGAAAAAACGCAGCAATCTACGCGGAATAGCTAGGCTTTCTCCGGTAAGCGTGTAAGTATTTCTCCCAACAAGGCTTCCATACGATCAAACCGTGCGGTGTGTTCGTTGAGCACGGCGGTGTGTTCGTTGAGCGTCCCCTCCACACGATCAAGCCGCATGGTGTGTTCGTTGAGCACGGCGGTGTGTTCGTTG
>Ga0209581_1003500_pt1 | contig 13440 bp, 9 predicted proteins | sample Coa_R2_FD_187160 | JGI IMG/M metagenome (GOLD analysis project Ga0209581, IMG submission 187160) | Surface soil microbial communities from Centralia Pennsylvania, which are recovering from an underground coalmine fire - Coalmine... | ecosystem: Environmental > Terrestrial > Soil > Unclassified ...
GCAGATGTACTTTCCCGATGACCCGTTGCACAATATCGACCCCATCCTGCAATCGGTGCCAACGGAGGAGGCGCGCCAGCGTCTGATCTCCACCTATGACCACAGTGTGACCGAGCCGGAGTGGGCGCTGGGCTATCGCTGGGATATCGTGCTGCGCGGGCCATATGCTACGCCGTTTGAATAGTGTCAGGGAAATGGAGACAGGAAGATGACGAAATTGCTGCTGACCGCCTCGCAAACCGTTGGCCCGTTCTTCGCCCCGGCGCTCCTGCGTGAGGACGCGCGCCGTCACGTCCTGGCGCAGCCGGAGACCGTTGGCGAGCGCATCCGCATCGAGGGTCGCGTGCTGGATGGCGACGGGGAGCCGGTACTCGATGCGCTGGTCGAAATCTGGCAGGCCAACGCGCACGGTCGCTATAACCACCCCGCCGACCAGGGGCCAGCCGCGCTCGATCCGTCCTTCATCGGCTTTGGCCGCTCCGGCACCGACGAGGAGGGCCGCTACTGGTTCGAGACGGTCAAGCCGGGGCGAGTCGCCTTCGACGAGAAGCAGATGCAGGCTCCGCACATCTGTGTCACCGTCTTTTCGCGCGGCCTGCTCAACCACGCCGTGACGCGCCTCTACTTCGCCGACGAGCCGTCCAACGCCGAAGATCCGGTGCTGCAACACGTTCCTGCCGAACGACGCGCCACCCTGCTGGCCCGCCGTGAGTCCGATGGCGCAACGGTTGTCTACCGCTTCGATATCGTCTTGCAGGGCGCGAACGAGACCGCGTTCTTCAACGTCTGAGGGGAATCTGCCATGCCGGAGCCGCTTGAGGCATTGTTCAGCACGCCGCAGATGTCTGCCGCCTTCTCATGCGGGGCGCACGTGCAGGGCATGCTCGCCTTCGAGGCCGCGCTGGCACGGGCGGAGGCGCGCGCTGGCCTCATCCCGCCAGAGGCGGCGGAGGCCATCGTGGCCAGTTGCAGGGTGGAATTGTTCGATGTCGCGGCCATCTATCGCGAAGCGGCTTCGGCAGGCACTCCGGCCATTCCCCTGGTGCGCATGCTGACGGCACAGGTCGGCGGCCAGGCGGCCAGGTTCGTTCATCTGGGCGCCACCAGCCAGGACGCCATCGACACCGCCCTCATGCTGCAAATGCGAGCCGGGCTTGACCTGCTCAGCGCCGATTTGCTCGCCCTCTGCGCCTCCTGCGCGGGACTGGCAGAGCAGCATCGTCACACGCTGATGGCCGGGCGCACGCTGCTGCAACAGGCATTGCCCATCACCTTCGGCCTCAAGGCGGCGCGCTGGCTCGCCCTCGCCCTGCGCCAGCGAGACGCGCTGCGCGAACGGCGGGAACGCTCGCTGGCTCTGCAACTCGGAGGCGCAGCCGGGACGCTGGCCTCGCTCGGCGACAACGGCCTCAAGGTAGGAGCATTCGTCGCTGAGGAACTCAATCTGCCCGCTCCCGATCTGCCCTGGCACACTGAACGAGACCGCGTGGCCGAGGTTGCCGCCGCGCTCGGCATCGTGGCCGGAGCGATGGCGAAGATCGCGGGCGACGTGGCCCTGCTGGCGCAGACCGAAGTGGGCGAGGTCTCCGAGGGGGACGCGCCCGGCAAGGGCGGCTCATCCGCGATGCCCCAGAAGCGCAACCCGGTCGACGCCACCACCGCCAGCGCCGCCGCGCGCCTCGCCCTCGGCCTGGTGCCGACCATCCTCTCCGCAATGGCCCAGGAACACGAGCGCGCCGTCGGCGGCTGGCAGGCGGAATGGGCCGCCATCCCCAACCTCTTCCGCTATACCGCCGCCGCCATCGCTCACACCCGTAGCGCCGTCGCCGACCTGCGCATTGACCCCGACCGCATGAACGCGAACCTCAACCTCACCAACGGCCTCATCATGGCCGAATCCCTCTCCATGACCCTCGCCCCTCACACAGGCAGGCCCGCCGCTCAGCGCCTCGTCAAAACCCTCTGCGACCACGCCATCGCATCCGGCATCACCCTGCGCCAGGCCGCTCTGACAAATGAACAGGTGTCGACCATCCTCACCCCTGAAACCATCGACCATGCACTCGACCCACGCCACTACCTGGGCAGCACGGATAGCTTTATTGACAGGGCGCTGGCAATGTACCGCAGAGCGTTTTGACCTGGAACATATGCTGCAAGCCCCTGGCTTTTAAGCAGGAGGCAGGGGGTCAGGCGCATGCTTGACTTTATCACACCGGCCCGTAAAATCCTGGGCTTCAGCCCCAGGGATAGAAGGACCGTTCCTTGTTTCGGGGCCTGGGAAGCGGGGTAATGCCCAATAGTTGACAGTAGAAGGCTTCATGCTGTATGCTGTTTCTATGACGAAGATAGCCTACAAGTCCAACCGGAATGTCTACTACTCATGCAAGTACCATGTGGTGTGGTGTCCCAAATACCGCCGTAAGGTCCTGGTTGAGGAAATAGCAGAGCGACTGGCGCACATCATTCGTCAGGGGTGCCAGGAACATGAGGCAGAAGTGTTGAGCCTGGAAATCATGAGTGACCATGTGCATCTGCTGGTCGAGTGTGACCCGCAATTCGGGATACACCGCCTGGTGCGACTTCTCAAAGGACGTTCCTCGCGGCTCTTACGTCAAGAGTTTCCGGTCTTACGACGCAAGTTGCCGACCTTGTGGACGAACTCGTATTTTGTGAGCACAGTCGGCGGCGCGCCCCTGGCGGTCATGAAGCAGTACATCGAGAACCAGAAACATGTCTAAGCAAGCGTACAAATTCAGGTTGTACCTTACGCGCAAGCAGCGTGAAGGCTTGCAGAAGACGCTTGATGCCTGCCGTATCCTCTATAATGCCGCGCTCTCAGGAACGCAAGGATGCCTATGATTGTCAGGTGAGGCAGCATCCAGGCTACTACGACATGGAAACGCGCAAGGCTCGTAGCCGTGAAATCGGTATCAACTACTACAGTCAGGCGAAAGGCGGCTTAAATAAGAGTATCAACGATGCTGGATGGGGCCTGTTCCAACAGTTCTGTCTCTACAAAGCGGAAGAGGCTGGCAGAACGGTACTGGTTGTGAACCCCCGCTACAGCAGTCAAGTCTGTAGTGGTTGCGGCGCAGTCGTCAGGAAAGAGCTTTCAGAACGGTGGCATTCCTGTGAATGCGGCTGCTCGTTAGACCGTGACCATAATGCCGCCTTAAACATCCTTGCGCTCGGACGGAGCGTTCAGGGGACGCGCCCCTGAGAAGCCCTCGGCTTCAGCCGTAGGGAGTCGTCACCGGCCAAACGACTATACAGATGGCGCAGATCGATGGAATATGAGCGGGTGGGCGCATGATTGAGCGAGACAGGAAGGTTGCTAGCGCGAATATGAATGTGAGCGCGACGGTGGGCGTGCTGGCGGAGGGCGAGGTGCTGCTGGCCGATGTGGTGCAGGGGAGGCGCGTGCCGCGCGCGCTCCCGCTTTCTTCGACGGGCAGCCATGCAGACAGGCTTCTGGAGCAGCTCTGGCAGAGCGGGCTGAGTACACTCTGGGTAATGCCCGGCAGCAACATGGCGCGCTCGCTCACCTGCGCGTGGTTTGAGCAGGCAGGGTCGCACTGGGTTGTGGTGGTGCATCCTGACGGGCAGGAACCGGCGCGTCCCCTGTCCGTGCTGCTCTGGCCGAGGGGCGGCGGCCAGCGAGAGGCGCGGCGACTGACCCTCGTTTTCCCGGAACATATCGGCTGGGAGTGGACGCTCTCCGATCCGATGAGCCTGCTGGCTACCGTCACCTATCTGGATCAGGCGCTGGCAAGACCGGTTGTTGACGCGCCCGATCTTGTGGCTCACCAGTTGCTGGCAGACCTCACGCTCGCGCCGCCTGCCCCGCTTCATCTCTCTTCATCGGCCGGCAGTGATGGAGCGCAGCTTCCCATAATGGGGAGCGCGGGCGAGGTAGCGTGGATGCGACCGTTGACATGGGTGGAGGAGCGGCAGAAGTACCTGCATAAATATACCCATTTCTCGCCGTATATAGAGGCATGCAAGACCGTGCAGCTTGGTGTGGGCGCGGCGCAGTATTCCGCCAACGGGCAGGCGTGCGATGGCCTGCGCCCGGGTATCTGGCGGGTGAGCATTGAGCCTGCCGGGTCGGTCTTCGATGGCAAACGGCTGCCGAAATGCGCTGAGGGGGAGTGGTTATGCACGCCGCAGATCAAATGCTGTCGCGAGATCGGCTATCGCGTGCAGGTGAAGGAGGGCTATTACTGGCCCCGCTCGCAGGACGCGCTCAAACGCTGGGCGACGACGCTCTGGCTGGCTGGCGAGCATTTGCATACCCGGCCCCATATTTACCGGCACGTGCAGGCGCGCGATAACGTCTTGCGCTCCATCAGACGGCTTGCCCGGTTGAGCCTTGCCATCATCGAACAGGACAGGGCGGCAGGGGGCTGGGCGCGCCCGGACTGGCAGGCGCAAATCGCCAGCAGTAGCCGCGCGCACCTCTTCGCCCATCTCTCGCGCCTTGTCCGCCAGGGCGTGATGCCGGTGCTGCTCTCTGGAGATAGCTTCTGGGTGGTGTCAAACGATCCCAACCCGCTCAAGGCCGTTCCCACTCTGGTGCAGGCGCGGCAATGGAGGGGCTATAGCGTTGGCTATGAAGCTCCCCTGCCCCTTTCAGACAACGTTAGAGCCATACTTAGACGGGCAGAACACGCCGGGCAGGCAGCGCATGCACTGGATGCGCTGGCAGGGGAAGCGAGTTAGCGTTATTGTCCCGTCGGGATGAGAATGCAATCGGCATCGATGACAGCGCGTTTGCTTTTTTTGCCCTCGACGCTGATCTGCTCACCCGTTTGCAGGCTTTCGACCAGCAGGGGCGCAAGCTGCTCGCCCTGAGCATTGAGAACGAGGGTGTGATCGTCGACGCAGACGGCGGCAGGCTCGATCTTGCTGTCGTTTTTCCGCTGGTAAGTGCCTGCGATGATATAGGTGCCGGGCCGGTGAGGGTCGGGAGTGACGCCGACAACCGTGATGGTACGTCCCTGCTTTTGCAACTCGCTCACCTGGCTGGCGAATACGGGTTGCGCCTGCCCGGACCGTCCATTCTGATCTGCCTGCTCTTGCTCTTGCTGCAAAGCGGCAATCTTCTCCTCTACCCGTCGGCGCTGCTGTACCGCCTGCTCAAACGGGGCCTTATGCGCGGGCTTTTCAAACATAGAACCGTCATAGGTGCAGGGGAAGGCCATACGCACGGCTGCCGGAACAGCCTCGAAGCGATAGTGAACCATCACGCAATCGGCATCTCCGGCACGCTCAAGCGCCTTACGCTCCTTCTTGCGCAGGAAATCCTTGAGTTTGACGACGCTGCCATCCAGTTCCAGTTCGATAGAGGCCGGGACGCTGATGGCGAGACTTTTGCCACGGAAATTCTGTATCACGTTCTGATCCACCGTATGCAGAACCAGGAACGAGAGAGCTTCCTGCAGCGTCTTGAGCGGGCCGCCTGCGGGAACCACACTGACATCCAGAATGCCGTCATCGATACAGGCATCGGGTGAGAGGTCGATGGTGCCGGCGTAGCGGCGCGTGTTGTTGACGAGGAGCTGCCATACCTCGCCCTGCCAGAGAATCTGAGAATTCCCTTTATTGTCGAGGGAGCGGATTTCCGCCGGGAAAGGACGCTGGCGCGGCAGTTCTTTCAGCCCGGCAATATCGAATGCGAACTTCCCGATATGATATTTTAGCGGCTTATTGATCCGCGCCATGATGGCGGCATCGACACCCAGCCCGGCATGCAGCAGGAAATACTGGCGATGCTTGCCCGCCTTCTTTGGCTTTTCCTGTATCTCCTCAGTTGCTTCTGCCTCTTGCGTTTCCTCATTCCCCGCATTCTCCGTCGCCGCTCCCTGCCCGTTACGCACCGCGTGGGCGGGTACGGTCAGGCCCTCGACCTCAAAGAAGCCAAGATCGACCTTGCGGGAAACGCTGTTGACGAGGGCGAGGGCGGCCTTCACCGGGTCATCCGGTATGGTGATCTCGCTTGCCCACTCATTGAAGGTGCCGCCAGGGATATCGCCGATGATACTTTTGCCCCCGGCGTACATGACGCCATTGATGACGGCGTTGAGCGTGCCGTCGCCGCCATAGCCGATTACCAGCTCATGTCCGTCCTTCGCGGCCTGCTCGGCCAGTTTCAAGGTCTCTCCACTGAATTCCTTCAGGCATACATCGGTCTGCCACCCTGCCGCCTGCAGGACGGCAATCAGATCTGGTACTTTGACAACATTGTCACCCGAACGCAGATCGACGATCAGGCAGGCGCGTTTTCCATGCATAGTATTCACCTCACAGATTACAAAAAAAACTGTTCTTATGAGGCAAACACGAACTGCAATGCAGTAGAGTTTCAGCGACCGCCATCCCCTGCTCCCTTTCTCTCTCTCAGGAAACTATTCTTCTCGCCTACTATCTATATTTGCGCAGGGGAAACGTGCCATTGCCGTGCCGTAAAAACGTGGCCCCAGTGTGTCATGCGGAGCGCAGCGAAGAATCCCCCGTAGCCAACCGGACGAGATGGCCCCCTCGGATTCTTCGCTGCGCTCCGCATGACACGTCAGACAATTTGCAAATGAGCAAATGCGCTTACACCAGACGGCGGTAGCGTGCTTCCACAAACGAGTAGATGCCGTAGGCGATGAGGCCGAGAGCGACGACGGCCAGCAGGAGAGGGCCGAAGGGCTGGTGGATCAGCACCTGCAAGGCCCCGCTCAGCCCTTTAGCCTGACCGGCGTTGTTTTTGACCGCCGCGACCACCAGGAAGATGCCGATGATACCGTAGACGACACCGAGGGCGGCGTAGCCAAATCTGCCGGAGAAGATGGCCCACTTTCTCCACTGTGCGCTCAGGCTGCTGAGGTTCAGCCGCTTGCGGAAATCGGCGGCGTAAGCGCGGTAGAGCAGATAGGCGGCAACGGCTATGACGATGAGGCCGATAATCACCACCAGAAAGACGCCGAAGGAATGCTGCAAGAGCTTCGCCGTCCAGTCCTGCGTGCTGGCATTAGAACTCTTGCCGCCATTGCTCGCTCCTGTGACGATGCTGATTGCGCCCAGCGCCAGTGAGGCGTAGGTAAGGCCTACAATCACATCGCCGATACGGCCCGCAATGCCCTTCGCGCTCTTGCCTACTCCGTCAGGATCGAAGAATGCCTCGACCAGCTTCCACAGCGCGTAGCCGACGAGGCCGATGGCGACGATGACGAGCAGGAATTTGCCGAACGGTTGCTGACCGATGGCTTGCAGCGCGCCCTGCTGGTCGGTCACTTTGCCGCCATAGCCGGTCGCCAGCTTGATCGCCAGGCCGCCGATAACCAGGTAGACAATGCCTCTGGCGGCATAGCCCAGACGAGCCAGCCAGGTAACCGGCTGGCTGGTGGCCGCGCCGCGCGCCGCCGCTTTCGCCTCGCTTGCTCCTCTTTCAATCTGTCCTCTTGTTTGCATAATACATACCTCTTTTACCCGTTTATATCCTTCTGCGAGAAGTTTCCCGCAGTGTCAGAACTCCTACGCACGAACACGGATAGCAGAGGTGCAGCGTTTCAGGCGACGGGTGAACAGGCTCTCTCTTTTTAGCTCTTGCGCTGATCGCCTGTAGAAGCATACAATCTCTGTACTGAACCTCGTTGTTGAATTCATTGCAGGTCTGGAGGGCAAGATGTTTCATGTAACCATATCCGCGCATTCCCGTTTTCGCTTATTTGCTGGCTGTTGCCTCCTGTTGCTTCTCTGCCTGACATGGTCGTCCGGTTCGTCGGCAAAGGCGCACGCGGCGAGCAATTTTACGATCCAGACGCGACTGGGCTTCCCGGCAGGCGATGACTGGGAACCGGCAATGGCGGCTGATCGTTACGGGCATGTCTACGTGTTGTACAAGCACTATGATGTTTCCGGGCAAACCTCGTGTAGCTCATGTGGATTGCATGTCCTGTTGCAGGTCTCGAATGATCGCGGGCAGACGTGGAGCGCACCGAGGCCGATTGACCCGGAGTCGGTGGTCGGCGGCCAGTACGATTCGCAGATTGTCGTTGACCCGGTAGATGGCAAGACGGTCTGGGCCTCATTTTTGCAGAATAGCAAATCGTCGATAGCGGTAATGAAATCGAGCGACTACGGGCAGACGTGGTCGGGGCCAACCATTGTGGAGAATTTGCAACGCGCCACCGACAAGGATGAACTGGCTGTACGCGGCTCTACGATCGCGGTAGCCTATAACGCGGTGCAGAAGATTTATGCCGCCGTCTCCCATGATGGGGGCAAGACCTGGAATAACTATCTCATCAACGATGGCAGCACGCAGCAGGGCTGGTCGCTCGGTGGCGGCGCGGGCATCGACTCGCAGGGCAATATCTATTTTACCTGGGCAGGCTACACACAGAACGGGCAGGCCAAAGGCCCCGTCAACCTCTTTGTCAGTGAATCGCGCGACGGCGGCCAGACGTGGACGCTCACACCGATTGGCGTGAGTGGCGCGCCCTATCCCTGCTCTAACTGCGGCTTCGCCTTCCTGGGAGCGCAGATGACGATGGCGATTGGCAGCGATGATAGCGTCTACCTGCTCTACAACTCGACGGCAGACCAGACCGATTACGCGCCAGAGCGCATCTACTTCGTCAAATCGACCGATCATGGCGTGAGCTATTCAGCCCGGCAGGACGTTTCGCTGGCCCCTCAGGGAGTCGAGCATTGTTTCCCGGCGATTACTAGCGGCGCGAGCAGCGGCGATGTGCGTATTGGCTGGATGGATACGCGCACGGGCGAGTGGAACCTGTTTTATCGCGCCAGCAGCAATGGAGGCGCGTCCTGGGGCGCGGAGACGCAGGTATCTGGCTACGTTCCCGGCTATGCCTACATCACCTCATCCGGCTTCGGTCTCCCCTACGGCGACTACTTCCAGATGGCCGTCGATGAGCGTGGCAGCACGCAGATCGCCTGGGGCGAAGCGAACAGCTACGCCGGTCCGGGCAATATCTGGACGGCCCATAACTGAGTGGATGGTGAGACAGAAAGCTCCGCCGTCCAGGCCCTCGGCCAGCCGCGGCGCGGCTGGGCCGAGGGCGACGGGTGGCCTGAGAGCGTTTCGTGATATGGCTGGTCTATTGCGGTGACCTTGTTGACTCTGTATCCCTCTTCTCATCCCCCGTTCGTTGTATGAAATGGAGCGACCTTTCGTCAACAAGAAACATGGCATGCCGTATGCTATATTCGGGTCGCTACAAAAGTGGTGGATTTATCTCTTGATATTTAGAACAGGAACAGATATTCTATATTTGTACCACAGAAAGAACCGCAAGGAAGGGCGAAGGGGAACATTATGGGAACGGACTTTGCGCACCTGCACGTCCATACCGAATATTCGCTGCTGGATGGCTTTAGCCGCATCAAGAAGCTGGTGCAGCAGGCGAAGGCGCATGGCATGAGCCACCTGGCTATCACCGATCACGGGGCAATGTATGGCGCGATTGAGTTTTACAAGGCGTGTAAAGCAGGCGGCATCAACCCCGTCATCGGCATTGAGGCGTATCTGACCGAGGATATGCAGGATCACTCCAAACGTTATAGCGATGACTACCATCATCTGCTGCTGCTGGCAAAGAACAATACCGGTTACTATAATCTGCTCAAACTGACGACTATCGCCCATACCGAGGGCTATCACCTGCGCCCGCGCATTGATAAGCGGGTACTGGCGCAGTATTCCGAGGGGCTGGTCGTCACTTCGACCTGTCTCTCCGGCGAGATTCCCAAAATGTTGCTGGCCGGGAAGCAGGAGGAGGCGTATAAAACAGCCCGCTGGTACCGGGAGGTCTTCGGGCAGAACTTTTATCTGGAGATACAGGAACACCATAGCGAGGAAGAGGCCCCCACGCGGCAGGAACGGCTCAACCAGATGCTTTACCAGATGCACAGAGATCTGCACATCCCCCTGGTCGCCACCAACGACCTGCACTATGTCGACGCGCACGATGCCAGCTCGCACGATGTGCTGCTCTGTGTGCAGACAGGCAGGCAGCTTGACACGCCTAAACGCATGAAATTCGATAGTCAGGAATACTATCTGAAAAGCCCGCAGGAGATGGCCCTGCTCTTCCCCGAATTGCCCGAAGCCCTGCTCAACAGCGTGCGCATTGCCGAACAGTGCAGCGTTGACCCGCTGGCCTACAAAGCGCAGTTGCCCAACTACGATATCCCGCCCGGCTATGGCTCGCAGAAAGAGTTCCTGCGCGCGCTCTGCATCGAGGGCGTCAAAGAACGCTTTGGCGAGATAACCGAGAATATTCAGCGACAGCTCGATTATGAGATTGACCTCATCGCGGAGAAAGGCTTCGTCCCCTATTTCTTGATCGAATGGGATTTTGTCAACTATGCCCGCTCGCACGGCATTCGCTGCTCCGCGCGCGGCTCCGCCGCCGGTAGCCTGATGGCCTACACGCTGGGCATCACCAACGTCGACCCCATTCGCTACCAGCTCCCCTTTGAACGCTTCTTCAACCCGGAGCGCGCCGACATGCCCGATATTGATATGGACTTCCCCGATGACCGGCGTGAAGAGGTGATCGAGTACGTGGCGCACAAATATGGCGAGGATTGCGTGGCGCAGATGGTCACGTTCAACACGATGGCGGCCAAAGCCTCGGTCAAAGACGTGGCCCGTGTCATGGGGCGGCAGAGCCTGGGCGATCAGATCACGCGCCTGATCCCCACCGGCCCCAAAGTCACGCTGCAAGGCTCGCTGGAATCTGTGCGCGAACTGAGCGAGCTATATAACAACAACGAGGAGGCGCGCGAGATCATCGACCAGGCGCTCAAGCTGGAAGGCTCGGTGCGCACCACCGGCGTCCACGCAGCCGGCGTCATTGTCGCCAACGAGCCGCTGGAACACTTTGTGCCGCTACAGATGCGCGACCCGAAGGATCCGAGTAAAGGGCGTATCACGCAGTACGAGCAGATGCATCTGGAGGAACTGGGCCTCATCAAATTCGACTTTCTGGGCCTCTCCAACCTGACCATCCTCGATAATACGCTCAAGTATATCAAGCAGTCGCGCGGGGAGGAGGTGGTGCTGGAAAAGGTGCCGCTTGACCCCGTGCCGGGCGATGACGAGCAGAACGCGCGGCGGCAAAAAGCCTTCGACCTGCTGGCAAGCGGCGAGACGACCGGCATCTTCCAGCTGGAAGGCGCGAAGATGACCGAGTACATCAAGCAGCTCAAGCCCACCTGCGTCGAGGACGTGATGGCCATGATCGCCCTCTACCGCCCCGGCCCGATGGACAGCATTCCCGACTTCATCGACGCCAAGCACGGGCGCAAAAAGGTGGAATATCTCGACCCGCGCCTGGCCGAATGGCTCAACGAGTCCTACGGCGTCATCGTCTACCAGGATCAGGTGCTGTTCATCGTCGTCGGCCTGGCGAATTTCTCCTGGGGCAAGGCCAACAAGTTCCGTAAAGCCCTGAGCAAAAAGAAGGTGGACGAGATCGAGGGCTACCGCGAAGACTTCATCAAGGGCTGCGTCAAAAACGGCGTGAAAGAGGAAGTGGCGGCGCAACTGTTCAAATTGATCGAGCCATTCGGCGGCTACGGCTTCAACAAGGCGCACGCCGCCAGCTATGCCGTCGTCGCCTTCTACACCGCCTACCTCAAGGCCAACTACACGGCGGAATTTATGGCGGCGACGATGACCACCGAGGCTTCGGACGCGAAAAAGATCGCCAATGCCATCGCCGAGTGCAAGCGTATGGGCGTCGAGGTGCTGGGGCCGGATGTCAATTGCAGCGATCGCGGCTTCACCGTCGAAAACGGGGGCGTGCGCTTCGGCCTGCTCGCCATCAAGGGCATCGGCGAAGGCCCGATTGCCGAGATCGTGCGCGCCCGCCAGGATGGCGGCCCCTTCAAGTCGCTGGCTGATTTCTGCACGCGCGTCGATTCGCGTCAGGTCGGCAAGGGCGCCATCGAGACGCTGATCAAGGCGGGGGCAATGGATTCGCTGGGCAAACGCCACCAGTTGCTCGCCTCGCTGGACCGCGCCATCCAGTTCGGCAAGAACGAGCGCAGCGCGAAGGAGCGCGGCATGATGAGCCTCTTCGGCGATGTGACCGAGGTGGATAACGCCTTTGAATTTAAACTCGATACAAAGGTCGAGGAGATTTCGCGCAAGCAGTTGCTGACCTGGGAGAAAGAACTGCTCGGCTTCTATATCACCAGACACCCGCTAGCCTACCTGGTCGATGCGCTCAAAGACCGCGTGAAGCACAACACGGGCATGATCGGCGAAGAATCTGAGCGGCAAAAGGTCACGCTGGGCGGCATCATTACGGAGGCGCGGCGCATCATCACGAAGAAAGGCGACCCCATGTGCATCGTCCGGCTGGAAGATATGTACGGCTCCATCAGCGTCACCGTCTTCCCGAAACTCTACGAACAAACCAGCGAACTGTGGGTCGAGGATACGGTGGTGATCGTCGAGGGCGAAGTGCAGATGCGCAACGACGAGCCAACTATTCTCTGTAACAAAGCTGAGGCGTTCACCGGCGTGGAAGAGGAGATAGACCGCAAACAATATCACCTCTGGCTGACCATCCAGTTGAGCGGCGAGGATGAACTTTCCATCTCCAACGATAAAATCCGCGTGATGGACGTGTATAACAGCATCCGCGACAAACCGGGCCGCGACCGCTACGACCTGCTGGTGGTCAACCACGAGTGGCAGGTCGTGCTGACCCCTGCCGACAACACGCTGCACTACTGTCCCGAACTGCACCAGCGGCTCGCCTCCATTCTCGGTCCTGAGGCCATCGAGGTGACGCTGATGGACAGGTAATAGCTTTTTGTGAAATTCATCATTGCGTCTTCCTCCGTTTCTGGTATAGAATAGCGGGGGAAACCTCACCGGTCGCCGGGCCGCACGTAAAACCCGCCCCGGCGCTGGAACGTATCTGCTATAGATGTGTAATGATGATTTCGTGATAAAGAAGGTAAATCGTGAGTTCACAGTACAGGGGGCCATCACCTGAACGGCCCGACGCGAATAGCGGCCCGAAGCCGAATGCCGGCGCCGGTGCTGGGCCGGATGCGAACGCGCCCGGAAAGGCTCAAAACAACGCTTCCACCTCCGAGCGGTGGGGACCCTGGCAGATAGCTCACGAAGAGACACAGCCCTATCCCGCCGTGTCAAAGCCTTCTTCCGCGTCCGCCTGGCCTGCTCAGGGCAATGCGAGCGGGGGCACCGGTGGCAGTAATGCACAGAACGAGAGCAATAGCTACGCTCAATTTACGCATCGCGAGCATGTGACCGCTCCGCTGCCCGCGTTTCCGCCGGTCGCGCCGCTCTACCCGCCTGCCTACAACCCACCGCCCGTGCCGGGTGGTCCGCGCCCGCCCTACCTGCAACCACAACAGGGCGCGCCTGCTCCGGCGGGTGCG
>Ga0209581_1003501_pt1 | contig 13435 bp, 14 predicted proteins | sample Coa_R2_FD_187160 | JGI IMG/M metagenome (GOLD analysis project Ga0209581, IMG submission 187160) | Surface soil microbial communities from Centralia Pennsylvania, which are recovering from an underground coalmine fire - Coalmine... | ecosystem: Environmental > Terrestrial > Soil > Unclassified ...
GTCATCGGCAGAACGGGCCTTGCCGGTTATTCTTCCCCCATCTCTCCCTGCTGATATAACCAGCGCGCGAATTGCATGCGATTATCATTCTCAATGCGCTGCCGTATTTCTTTATTTTGGTAAAGATGTTCGCGCAGTGTGAGTAGTTTCAGCGCCTCGTCCCACTTGAATCCTGATTCGATCAGCATATTCAGTTGCGCGTGTTCCGCTGCGGCCTCGAAGAAGCGAGCGCCGGAGCCGGAAGACTGTTGTGGTCGTTGCTGTTGCTCGAAAAAACTATTCGTAGCTGGCTGCTGGAAGTCTTTCATATGTGTACCTCCTCGGATTGGGGGACAGGGCAAGAGCAAGGGCTGCCTTCGGCTGTTAGCAAGGCGCTGGCAGGCGCACCGTGTAGCCTGAAATTCTTTATCGACTATTCCTCCGCAAACTAAAGCCTTTTATTTAAGGACCTTCGTTCATCAAAGCCGGGACCAATGTCAATATGCATGCACTCATGATCACACTACACTCTAGTCATGGGATAGGGGGTTGTAAACAGGCGACCAGTATTGTATGCTGAAAGGAGTAGCGTATGGGTGCATCGACGACGATGGGGGATATCTGGGAGGAATTTGCCGAAACCAGGTGCCCGGCGTTGCGTGACGAGCTAATTACAGCCTATGCGCCACTTGCACGTTTTGTTGTGGGAAGGTTAGGGATACCGTCCACCGGTCTTTTAGAGACTGAAGATCTGGTCAGCTATGGTATGATCGGTTTGATCAATGCCATTGATCGCTATGATCCCGGGCGGGGTATCCGCTTTGAAGCTTTTGCGACGGCGCGCATTCGGGGTGCCGTCATTGATCAATTACGTGTACTCAACTGGCTGCCGCGTTCAGCCGTCGCGCGCATGCGGCAGATCGAGGCGGCGTTAGCGAAGCTGGAACAACAACTGGGGCGGCCCGCAACGGAGGAGGAGACGGCGGCGGAGATCGGTGTCTCGACGCAGCGCTACCGGCAGATGCTGATGGAAGCGAGCGCGAGTATCCTTTCGCTTGATGCGCCCTTGAGTTCTCTGGCGCAGGAGGACGATGCAGCCTCGCTCGGCGAGTTGTTGGAGGATCACAATAGCTATGGGCCTGCTGAGGAGGTGGAGCGGCAGGAACTGGTGGCCGCGCTCAGCGCAGCCATGCAGCGCTTGCCCGAGCGCGAACAGGCGCTACTCTCCCTCTACTATCGCGAGGAGTTGACCATGAAAGAGATCAGCAGGATCATGGGGATTTCAGAATCGCGCGTCTGTCAACTGCACATGCAGGCCGTGATGCGCCTGCGCGGCGCGTTGAGTGCATATCGGTACGAAGAGGAGGAGAGTGTTGTCAGATCGGAAGCCGTAGCCGGTGGCAGGCACAGAAGGAGACATTGAGGGTTTAGTTCGGAGGGAAATGTTGTAAACTGAAGCCACAGGATACATCTACTGGCCGGAAGGTTTCGTATATGTTTAATGAATCATTGCATGTTGCGCTGAAGGCCCGGCTGATAAATGCCGATAGAAGTAATGAGAATCAGACGATCATGCAGTGAGAAAAAAAACGCCGTAGGCGCTGTTAAGATCCGGCGCTTATACTGATAGTATGGTTCTCTGTACTATCTTTACATCTGGTAATGGTAACAACTCTACGTTCAATGCTCTTTATATGCGGTCACGCTGAAAGAAGCGCCTCTTCGGGCGTTTGTCGCAGAGCAGGGACGCCTAGAACATGCCTCTGGTTGAAGGGAGCTTTGCATGCTTGTATTGCGACGAAAAGTTGGTGAAAGTATTGTGCTCGCTGGGGTTATAAACATTTCAGTGCTGGCTGTGGAGGGCGAGCGCGTCAAGATTGGAATCAGCGCGCCGCCCGATGTCACGATTGTCCGTGAAGAACTTCTGCATCCAGCACCAAAACCATCCGAACCGGATCAAGCCGCTCCAGTGCAACCGCACTAGGATCACTTGAAGCATAAAAGACACCAGATCAGTTCCCATGCGCAGGTGCCCGCAGTTGCCGTTTGTGAGTAGCTGCACGATAATGATTTAACGACCAGCATCGGCAATCCTTTTGTACGTAGCTGCGCGATTTATCGCGCCCGGGGACCACACGGGACGAGGCGCGATAAATCGCGCAGCTACGCACGGAGGAGCATCTCCGACCTTGATTGTTAAAGTTCATTATCACGGTCTGAAAGCACTTCACAGGCCCAACGAGCGTGATAAAGCGCGCACCCGCACAGTGGGAACGGCTCTCTTGCGTTTTTTTTACTTCGCCAGTGCGGAGAACCGGAGCCAGGTGAAACTTCACCCGGTCTCCGGCGTCTGCCAATGCCAGAGGGTTAGCGGTCCGGCGCTAGCTCGACCTTGTGCCCATTGGCATGATCGAGCGCGGCATCGTCCTTCGCCGATGGCGCCGGCTGCTGATTAATAAAGGCTTCGGTCATCGCACGCGCCACTTCATCGTGGTACTGAACGGGTGGAGATTTCATCAGGTAAGCGCTTGGTCCTTCCAGCGTTCCGCTGATGCCGCGATCAAGGGCTAGCTTGACCATGCGCACAGCATCGATCACCACACCGGCGGAGTTGGGTGAGTCCCAGACCTCAAGCTTGAGTTCCAGGTTCAGCGGGACATCGCCGAAGGTGCGCCCTTCCAGGCGGATATAGGCCCATTTACGATCCAGCAGCCAGGCAACGTAGTCAGAAGGCCCGATATGCACGTTGTCATCTCCCAGGTCGTAATCGAGCTGGCTGGTGACAGCGTTGGTCTTGCTGATCTTCTTCGATTCGAGCCGGTCACGCTCCAGCATATTGTAGAAGTCGGTGTTGCCGCCGACGTTCAGTTGCATGGTGCGCTCAACCTTGACGCCGCGCTCGCGGAAGAGACGTGTCAGCATGCGATGCACAATCGTAGCGCCAACCTGGCTCTTGATGTCATCGCCGATCATCGGCAGGCCGGCCTCCTTAAAGCGCTCCTGCCAGTAATTCTCGCGCGCGATAAACACAGGAATGCAGTTAACCAGGCCGACACCCGCCTGCAAGACCTGCTCAACGTACCATTTGGTGGCCGTTTCGGAGCCTACCGGCAGGTAGTTCACGACGAGATCGGTGCCGGTATCCTTGAGGATCTTGACGATGTCGGAAGTATGACCTGGCGCTTTGGTAATCACTTTGGAGAGGTATTTGCCAAGCCCATCGTTGGTCATACCGCGATAGACCATCGCGTTCTGCTTCGGCACATCAGCGAAGCGATATGTATTGTTGGGAGCCGCGTAAATTGCCTCGCTGATATCTTTTCCAACCTTGTTGGAATCTATATCAAAGGCGACGGAGAACTCGATATCACGAATGTGATAGCCCCCCAGATCGACATGCATCAGACCAGGAACAAAATCTTCGGGCTGTGCATTACGGTAATAGTGGACACCCTGGACGAGAGAACTGGCGCAGTTGCCCACACCGATGACTCCGACGCGTACTTTTTTGCCACTCATGTTTTGAACTCCTTTTGCATTCCTGCCTTCCAGGAATGTTTAATTCCTATCTTTTAGGAATGGATTTCGCTTACGTAGGTACTATACATTTTGGTGTAAAGGAGCGCTATGGTCCTGCTTACACAAGAAATGTGAAGTAGCCTACTATTCCTACTGGCTTATTGCTGGGGTGGGGATGTCTTCGTACCTCAACCAGTCGAGCGTGGAGAGGTAGAATTTTTGTCCAAACGTCCTAAATGAAACGTATTCAAATCGAGCCTCTATGGTGTCAAATCTGGTGTCACCTGGAGGGCGTTCAGGCAAGTACGCAAGGGGATGGACAAGCAGCCACAGGACAAATTCGTAGATTGCGGCGTGGCAACGTGCTGTCTTTCTCCTGCTATCGCTCTCATAGCGGCCTGATATCCCCCTGTCCTTGCCCCAGGACGATATCAGCAGAGGACGGTGATGGGGAGCCTTTGCGCGTTCGGCTCCTGCTGTGGATGGAGGCACGGGCTGGCGTTACTTTTGCTCAGGTGGAAACTCCTCGATCTTTCTATGGGAAAATAGTACTCTGGGTTGCTAGAGTCTGCCATGCGCCTGCAAGAACGCCTGCGCCTCGCCTACCGTCGTGAGAAGCTCAGCATCTTCGTCGGCGATCTCAATGTTGAATGCTTGCTCCACCGACATGATAAACTCGACCAGATCAAGCGAATCAGCATTGAGGTCCTCGACCAGAGAAGCATTTGGCGCCACCTCGCTTTCATCCACGCCCAACTGGTCCATGACGATCTTCTTGAGCCTGGGATCGATCTCTCTGATCGGGATCGTGCGCCAGGCGTCTTCTCTTCTCCTGAATGACTCAGATGCGCGAGATGGTTGAGATGTTGGCTGCCTGGACCGCCCTCGCTTTGGTGCAGGTTCCTCTGGAGGCGAAGGTGCTGCCGGCTGGGCTGGCGGTATCTCGATGACCGGCAGCCTTTCCTGGATCTCAAATGTCACCGCCTGGTCGCACAGGTCGCTGATCTTCTGTTGCAGGTCGAGGTAAGCCTGATGGGCCAGGGCGTTGTGCAGATGCGTCTCATCCACAAAATGCAGCAGGATGCCATGTGTAAAGCCGCGATGACGCGTGCTCTGATTTTCGCCGGCGGAGACAGCAAGGAGATGGGGAATGCGCTTGTGCAAAGATTGCACGCCTTTGAAGAGGGAAGCCAGGGCCTCGTCTGTCGTCGTGGATTTGGGTTGCAGCAGAATGACCTGCGTTGCCACTGTCTGGCCTGGCTGCTCTGATGGCGATTGGGTTTTCCTGACCATGTGCAATCTCCATTTCAGCACATCTACTGGCAGGCACGCTTTCTATTGAGTAAGCAGAAGCATCTGGCATGAGCATAGCATCTTTTCCGTGAGCCTTCAACCCGAAAGCGATCTGCACATATGTCATGCACGAAAGAGGAGGCACGAGGCAGAACGTTCCTGTCTTTCCCCCGGTATCCCTCAAACAGCGGCCTGCTACCCTTCTGTCCTCACTCCAGGAGGATATTAGCGGGGGGAGGCGCTAGGGAGCCTCTGTGCATTCGGCTCCTGGTGTCAGGTGAAGGCAAAGGCCGGCGTCAATTCTGCTGAGGTGGAAATTCCTCGATCTTTATAATGTAAATGTCCCTCTCTTTTGCTTGCGTCACAGCTTCAAATACCTTCTCGGTCTCTGGCTCTGGTTCCCAATCAGAGAATCTGCGTTTCATTGTTCTGAAATAGTGGGACTTGAGATGCTGGACCTCGGCTAGATCTCTCAGTTCCCCATAGATGAGAAAGCATTGGCGCAGGGCATGCTCGCTTACCTGGCCCTCTTTGCGCTCTGGCTGCTGGGTCGGCGCCGTTTGCAGCGCGCACTCTTCATAGAGCTTGACCGCCTGCCACAAACTAGCTTTGCGTTCCTCCCCCTGCTGTGTAGCGCTCACCCGATATTCATATTCCGCCAGGTCGTGCAGCAGGCGATGATACTTGTTCCGGTAGTCATGATAATAGGAATTGGCCCACTTCCCAATGCGATTTTCCCGTATTTGTTGCCCCAGGAGTCCATTGGCATAGGCAGTGAGCACGGCTTGATATTCCGCTCTCAGGCCCCAAACATCTTCTGTCATTGGGGATGCCTGCTTGATTTGGTCCATACGCTCCACAAGATGGTCAAATCTGGCGAGATCAACGATCTCGTAAGCTTCGGCGAGACGATATCGGGCGCCTCGGCCACGCCCGGTGACTTCAATGGGATCGATATAGGGAATTCTCGCTTGTGAGCAGGCATCTCTAACCAGCTTACGCAGTGCTTTCACATCACTGTAGAGACTTTCCTGCAACCGCTGGTTGTTCCCTTCCTTGAAATCCTCCTCGTAAATGGAATTTGCCAGATGCTCCCACTGTGTTTCTTTTTCACGTGCGATCAGCCCTAAATAGGCCAGTAACGCCCGCTGGCGCCAGGACTTGATCGAGATCTCAGCACACTTTTTACCGACGACACGCATGCGCGCTTGCCCAAAGAAAAAGACCTGATAGGGCGAGCAAGGCGTCTCAGGTGCATCACTGTGCTGCGTTTCTTCTTGCGGTAGCGCTGTGCTGGCGATTTCTTGCGCTGGCGCCGCACTGACGGGTTCATCTCCATAATTCAGTGAAGCAGGTGGAATCCCCAGATAGGTTGAGAGTGTCACATAGGCGAAAGAGACAGGACCAGCGTATTTCCGCAGAGCTTTTGTATTGGCATCGTCGGGAAGCAGCGTTCCGCGCCAAAGGTGTCGCCAGGAGTGGTCGATGTCGTTCTCTTGCTCAGCCAGTACCCGCAAGTAGGCAAGTTCCGCTCGCTGACGCTGGAGCAACTTCATCGCCTGCCCGTTGGGATCGGCTGACCAGAGCGCAATCTGCACCCTCCCCTCACGGATCAACAGCAGGCCCAGAGGAGGCATCATGAGCAGAGCACAAAGCATCCCGAAGCCTTCCAGCATCTGGAAGGCGGAGAGCGCTGGAAGGCCCAGATGCACCGCCGGCCAGAACGCCCAGAGCCACAGATACCAGTAGCGCACCCATCCGAGGGTAAGGAATGACAAAAGCAGGAGGCATTCTGCTACCAGCAGAAAGACACCAGCAAAGATTGCAACCAGATAGGCATAGTAGCGCCAGGCCCATCGCTCAAGAGCAGCGACCCGACGTGCCATCTCATGGAAAAGATATGCAGACATACACACCTCTCACTTTCTTGCCCTTGAAGGGTGAACCAGCCAGAAAGGCATTTTCGACTTCTTCCACAGCTATCCCAGCATTGCCTATCATACGATGTCAGACCTCCTTTTGCCAGTGGATCTCGCAAGGGGATGGCTTCGCCCATCAGGATGGTCCGATTCCTGTCATTCTCCTACTATTTGCCCACGATTCTCCTGCTTCGATCAAGTAAGCTAGAAGTGAACGGGAGGATGAGGAACACAGCGACGGGAAGAAGATGCACCTGGGGCCTGTGCCATTGTAGCAGCGTTGCCTGTTCCCAGATAGACCACCGGAGGTCGCGTCTTGAGACCAGGTGAGAGCCGCATCCGGGGAGCCGTTTTCAGTTTTCCTTCCCGGTTGTTCCGATTGTGTTCTGGATTGGTTCCTAATGTTTCCCGATTGCGAACCGGAAGGTCATGCTACAGTGATGCGTGTAGAGAAACCGCGAGCAGGAGCGACTCACCACGATGGATGCCTGCTCGCTTCATCATCTGTATAGGCAAGAACAAAGAGAGGAGGCAGCGCTATGGCCGAGGTGCGGCACACGCGTAAGGCACGCAGCGACAAAGGGGATGTCCAAATCAATGACCGAGATATCGAGGCGTTGCTCTGGACCGGGGAGCAGTATGCGGTGCGCTTCGATCAATTGCAAAACCTGCTCGGTCGCAACCCTGGGCGAGGCGCCAAACACAAGACCTGGATCAGCCTGAATGCAGTTCGGTTGGTCGCCAACCGCTGGAGCCGTGCCGGCCTGGTCCAGGTGCGCAAAATCACGGTCGAAGACCCGCCCTGGGTGTGGCTCTCGGCGCAGGGACTGCGCCAGTTCCATCTGCCCTACAAATTCTATGCACCGACTTTAGGGAGCTTGAAACACCTGTTTGCGATCAACGAAGTGCGTCTCCAACTCGAATCGGACTGTCCCGAAGGCCATTGGGAAAGTGAACGGGCGCTGCGGGCAGGGCGAAGGCTGGGCAAAGGGGAGCGTTTCCCCCATCTGCCCGATGCTGAATTTAGGCTGGAGAGCAGGATGATCGGGATAGAGGTGGAGCGGAGTCCAAAGAAACCGGAGACACTGCTCTCGAACCTGAAAGAATTGACTACGCGCTACAGCGAAGTCTGGTACTACGTGACCGAGAAAACGCACAGTGGACTTCTCGACGCCCAAAACCAACTCCTCCCTGGCTACCGGGAACGGCTCCACATTTCGACCTATCTCATCGAGGATGACGACGAAGAGGAAGAGGAAGACGAAGAAACGTGAGGAAAGGCGCGGAAGCGCCACCTCCGTCTTAAAAGCCAGAGTGGGAAGCGCCTCTCTGGCTCCTGGAAGCGAAGCTGGTGTCTGCATTGGGTAGACAGGCATTCATGACGAGCAGTTGTATGGAGAAGAGTAATTAAGCCAAAGAAATGCTCTTGCCTTTGAGGCAGAGAAAAGGAGATTGCTATGGATGCACAACACCCCTCATTTTCTCAGCGGATCGGCTACCTGATGACCTGTGTGATCCCGGCGGAACTGCTCTCAGATGAGGCGACCGACGAGCAGGATAGGTCAAATTTGCGCCACGATGCCAGTTGCGAGGGCCTGAGTTACCTCCAGGTGCTGCGTGAGCTTTCGGAGGGCCTGTACCTCGCTCGCGTGGCGGCGGCGCCAGAGTGTGCAAGGCAGGGTTACACGGTGGTGCTGGACGAAGATGCCTTGCGGTATGCACGGCCCTGGGATCAGCGTCTTCGAGACCGTAGCGCCGAGGCTATTGTGGCGCTCCTTCATGCCCAGGCGGCAAGGCTCCGGCCCATAGCCGAAGCAACAGTCCCTGCTGTACGTCCCAGGCCCGAACTGAAAGCGGATGCCATCACGCCGGTAGAAATGGTCGAGGTTTCAGAGGAGGATCTGCGCGATGCACTTCAAGCATGCATGCACCACAAGCCTTCGCCGCAGCAGGCGGGCACGCCAGGGCATCTTAGCTCGTTCCACGTTCAGCAGGCGCTGCTGGGCGTGATGATCGACGCGTTGATGCAACGGCTCTATCAAACTCAGGAGCAACTCCAGGCTCGCACGCTCAAGGCACGTTGTCTCTTGCTAGCCCAACTTCAAAGGTGGCATCGCACACTGCGCGAGGCACGACTGGTTCATGCCGTTCCGCGTTTCTCTCCAGAACAAGGGAAGGTCGTATGGCGGCTCACGGCAGGAGTGCCTGTTGCGTCCTTGCAGGCTGCGTGATGCATCTGCTTGCTCTGACATTCAGGTGATCTCCTCTGGTTACAGAGCGTTGTTCCCCCTTGTCATGATGGTTGCTCTGGCAGGCGTGCAAGGATCTGGGTAAGGAGGTGCTCTATACGGTCGAATTTCAGGGTATGCTCATCAAGGCGGTGTTCTATGGTATCCAGGTGGTCTTTCATGGCCGCAGGGTTGATCTTTACCTCTTTGATATCTAGCTCCTGTCCTGATGCAATGCCGAGAAGCATTGTCATGTTTCGGTTAAGATCCTGGATCTCGACGCCGGATTTCTTTTGCAAGAATGCAAGGGGGTGCTCTAAAGTACTGAGACGCTCTTCCTGGGTTGGCATAGAAGCCTGCCTTTCACTGGCTAACAGTAAATGATGGCGTACTCTCTGGATATTTCTCTGTTGCACCAGTGCTCATTCGTTTTCCATGTAAGCCTCCTCACCCGGCTATGATCTACTAAAAAGGCATTTATTAGGGGACAATGGAAATATCCACCATCCTAAAATATGGGGTGTTTATGTATTGACATGCGATGATATGTTAAGTATCCTTATATTATAGAAACCATGTAGCGCTCCCCCTTTATGGTATTGTTACGCTACCACTGAAATGCGATGCATCACCGTTATGGGCGACATGGCCCGCACGCATGGAAACGTCTACAAGAGCGCCGCTATAGGCATCGTCCTGTGTATCCTGTTCCCGTACCTCGTATTGCAACTGTTTACGTTCGACTTCCCATTATTGATGCAGAAAGGATTATTGTCATCATGATTAATCCCAGCAGAGGTGACGAGCAGAGAGAAATGGACCTTACCAGTACAGGACAGTTAGAACGAATCATCGAAGGAGCCGTCGTTCCCCCTTCTGAAGGAGAAAGTAGTTTTCTAGCGAAGTTGGAAATGGATGCGCATAATCAAGGGATATTGCGTGCAATAGAGGATATCAGGAAGTTTGGAATTGATGCCCCAGAGGAGTACTTCCCGGACGAGGAGACATTCTATGATGAGGCAAATGCACTCGGCACAAGATATATTCTGGAGCAGAATCCTTCCTCTGGCAAGAATATAGAACAGCTAGAAGCCTGGAGTAAAAGGTTTGCGCAGGCCTTTGTCAATGCGTACCGTCAATGGTTGCGTCAAAGAGGCCGAACCCAGGATCTGCTTACCAAAGAGCAGTATCGAATCAGACATACTGCTCTTGAAGATAGAAGGCATTTTCAAGAATCACTCTTTCCGCACTATGTGATCTACCTGGCTGTGATACGGGCTCAGGAGCACCTTTCTTCGACACTAGGACCAGAGATCACTCTTGAAGGTCTCCGCAGGATAGGTGAATATGTAGATGTCTACCGTCAGGCTTTTGATAGTGCAAAGGTGCGACTTTGACCAGGACACTCAGCACCTGGTAGCATCGGTCGGGAGTTCTCCTAAGATCGTTGGAGGAACAGCAGGCGAAGCGAGAGGGGAAGTTGCACCTTCTGCTACACGCAAAGCCTCGGTTCCGAAAAGACTGCCTTCTTCCTGCTGGCTTACCTTAGCTCGGCGCGCTGCTTATGGCGTAACTGTGCTCCTGGTACTTACCTGCATTGCTGGCATATTTTCTCTGAACATCAGCCTCCTTTTCAGAGCGCTGGCTTGGGGATGGGTAATTTGTGCTGGTGCCTGCATCGTGGTTGGATTGTACATTGGACCGAGAGAGAGGAAAAGAGGCAGTTAGATCCATTGGCAGGCAGGAATAGATTGTTAACACCCTGTCTGCCCTTCTTACTCTCATTGATCGTTTTCTTATCAAGAAGATGTGCTGCTTAGCATGAGACCGGAAACCACCCGTGCCTGGGTACATTGAAGGGGAGAGCGCTGTCCTAAAAATTTTCTCCTGGTACATTGGACTATTTATATCCAAAGACAACGAGGAGGCTCGGATGCTTTCAAAAAGATATGTATATAGAAGCACACACCTGCGAGACCGCTATGCTGAGGGTGTTATTGATTATGAGCACTATATGCAGTCATTGGAAAAAGCCAAAGATGAGGAATTAGGATTACTTATTACAGATTATGAAAAAAAGGCAAAGGTTACAGGAAATCTATGACTTTGAACTTCAGCAGTTTAGTTGGGCTGAGCAAACTAGAAAAAACAATGAAGAGGCCAATGCTGCCCGAATTCGAGAGCAACAAAAAGCTGAGGAAAGAGAGCGGAGGGTAAGGGAAGAGGCGGAACGGGTACGCAACCTTTCTCCTGAACAGCGCTTATATGAAGCTCGTGAGCATTATTATCGATACGAAGTACCACAGGTGATTAGCAACTATAGAAAAGAATCGAAGCATTATAGAAGTGCTCATAACCGCTACCAATGGATCATTATTATCGGCTCTGCTGTCGTGACCAGTCTGACCGGTGCTACAGTGTTTACGAGCCTCGTCACTATTTCTTTCGTTTTTAAAGTGATAGCAGCTCTATGCAGCTTACTTGTTACGATTGCGGCAGGATTTATGGGGTATTTTAAATATCGTGAACGAAGCAACAATTTGCAGAAGGCTGCTGATGATATCGAACAGGAGTATTTTGCCATTCAACTAGGAACGCATGCCTACGCCAATAAATCCAGAGAAGAAGCGTTAGGACTCTTCGCTGATCGTGTTCTTAAAAGGATCAAAGAGCAGCAGGATGAGCAACAGGTTTTAGAGCAACCTCCTGATGCCAAGCCACTTCCTCAACAGCATGCATAAGTGTTAGTGAACAACCTCATTGGCTCAAAGGGTATATAATTATCCGTGTGTGCGCTCTCCGAGAAACCACACAACAGTGCGCGCGTAGATTACCGTCACATTCAAAGAGAGGGCAAAGCCGACTTTGGAATCGTGCGATCTCTCATCGCAAAAACACCCTCTGACGAAAGGAGCAGCGCGTGATGACTGAGACGATGCCCTCGCTGCCCGATGGGGTCCCTGCCTCGCAATGGAACGCCATCATCCAGGCGGCTACCCCTGCCGCGCTGGTCGCCGCTCTGCGTGCTCAAGATGTGCGTCTTGCCCTCCATGAGGGGCGCATTCAAATCGATGCCCCGGCGGCGCTGCGTGTCGGGGAATTGAAGGCCATCTTAGCGCGGCGCCGCGCGGACATTCTCTCGGCCTTGCAGCACGAAGCGGCTTTTGAGCATAAGGTGCTCACAATGGTCAGGCAGATTGGAGAGCCAACGCCGCGCGAAGTGGCTCGTCGGCTCCATTGTCCTGTCGATCAGGTACGAGAAGCGCTGGTTCGCTTGCATGCGCAGGGGAAGCTCGTGCAGCGATCCGTGAAACAGGGATCGTTTCGTTATCATCTTGCGCCTCAATGATCCTTTTGTGACACGTGTCGCATTGGCCTTCTAAGCAGATTGATAGGCTCTTTATTGCTGTGCTATGCGGGGGATGCGGGGGGTAGTTCTGCCCGATCCCGAAATGAAAAATCCGCTACACATGTCGCGGAAAAAAAAATAGAGATCGGTGGAAACACCCCCCGCACCCCCCGCACAATCTCTGCCATATGAAAGCCGAAAAACGAACCTCGCACACGGCGGGAAGACGATGCGACACGTGTCACACTTTTAGGGCGAAGACAACCGCACCTTCCCAACCCCCCGCAATCAGTGTGCAGAGGGCCTCTCCCATCACGCGAAAGAACCCGCGTCGTCTGGCTCTACAAGCCGATGCGACACGTGTCACAGGCTGGTCAAAGGTGTTTGGACGCGCTCACTTTTCAAGCAGAGTCGGGCGGCTCTACAAGCCAATGCGACACGTGTCACACTTTTGGGGTGAAAATAGGCGCGGCTGTCCAACTTCCCGCAAACGTTTCCTCTTCACGCTCTCCCACACAGGGGAAAGAAGCCATTACACGGCTCTACACCGCCATGCGACACGTGTCACAGGCGGGTCAAAGGGGGTTGAACGCTCTCACTTTTCAAGGAGAGTCGGGCAGCGCTACAAGCCGATGCGACACGTGTCACAGAGTTCGCTTCAAGGTCATGGACCGCCCGTGCGGCGCGCTCGTCCGCATCCCTTGTTCAAAAAGAAGGCACCATGCAGAAATCTCCATCACAGTGCGCAAGCTCACGAGATCCGCCGACGAAGTTCCAGATTAGGAAGGGTTGGTTACTCTTGACGCGCACCAGACGCTGCGAGAAATCGACTTCCTGCTCAAATTCTGGATTGCGGTTGCAAGGAGCTCCTGGCTCATTTCGTCTCATTCCTGGTCCAGTGAGAGCGTCTGAAAAGCATACGAGTTGTTTTGCCCCCGAACTGGTAGTAATATAATAAAAGCTCTGGAGGGTTTTAGCGAAAAGGACATGTCTATGCAGGAGCACCCCCGTTCTCTGGTAATTATAGACCAGGACATTCCTCTGGCCGATAGCCGCGAAATAGCGGTGCAGTTGGGTGTCGATCATCGCAGCTTTTTCAGATTGATTACTGCGTACCAGGAAGAGATCGAAGCAGACTTCGGCCAACT
>Ga0209581_1003503_pt1 | contig 13431 bp, 9 predicted proteins | sample Coa_R2_FD_187160 | JGI IMG/M metagenome (GOLD analysis project Ga0209581, IMG submission 187160) | Surface soil microbial communities from Centralia Pennsylvania, which are recovering from an underground coalmine fire - Coalmine... | ecosystem: Environmental > Terrestrial > Soil > Unclassified ...
GACAGCGGCAATGTTCGCGTAGCTGTGCCGTTTATACTTGTCGTTGGGAAATTCCCCAAAGACCTGTGCGAAATCTTCCATGTGAACGGGCTCGCCACCCGGCAGTCGGTCGAACCGCTTCACGGCCAGCGCCCGGCCTTCCACTGTATGCGCTTGTTCGGGCAGTCCTTTGATGCTCGCTATATCTACGAGCTTGTTTTCAGGGACGGAGATGCCGACCCGGCGGGCCAGTTCCATCATGGCAAATTCATTCTCGGGAACCGCCTTGTAGCGGGCTGAAGGCAGCTTGACAATCCACGATCCGCCCATCCCGTCCACAGGAATGGTCAGGCCGCCAGAGGCCTCCATGACGGCCGAGAATTTCAACTGCACTCCCGCGAGAGAAAAGCGCAACGGTTCTTCGCTGTCGCGCTCGCGGTGCTTATCGTCATGGTCATGATGAGCTTCTGACCACTGCGCCTGACCCTCAAGCGGTGCAATGACAAGCGCGCCTGGAAGGTCGGCGCCGAGCACGGCGAGGAGGAAGAATTCGCGATCGGAATTGACGCCCGCGCGCTTGGCGAGATAGTCGCGCAGGGGACCTTCGGGGAGAAGATTAGAGAAGTACGGTGGTACGCGGCGCGCCGTGGGGCGCGTTTGTGTCACGAGCCCGCCAGTGCTGCCCTTGAAGGAGAGGCTCAGAGTCGGACGCTTCTGGTCATCTATATACTCCTGCTCGAATGCAAAAAGCTGGCGGTCGCCCGCGAGGCGGGTGATGACGCCGATGTGCTTTTTGTGTAGGCGCACCGAGAGCGCGTTCAGTGTTTTCGGATCAAACTTCATCGCGCGGCTCCCCCGCCTTGTCCTCGTCGCTGTCGGCGGCGTAAAGGGGGCGTTCCTCGCCTTCACCTGGCTGGTCTTTAAGGTGGTCGCGGACAAGGGACTGCACCACGGGAACAAGAGCGCGGGGCACCATAAGGAGGTCGCGGTCGAGGGCGCGGACCAGCTCAAGGAGCGTGTCATAGCGCGGCACGATCTTGCCGGATTCGATGCCGGATATATGTCTCTGGCCGACGCTGAGACGACTCGCTAGGTCTCTCTGGCTCCAGCCGTGCTCCTCCCGAGCCTGCCTCAGGGCTTGGCGCAGCTCTGCAGGCAGCGCCTTTTGCCGGAGAGGCTTGACATTCTTCTTTTTTGCCTCATTCTTCATGGTTGATACAATATAATACATCAGAACAGGAAAGCGATTGATACTCCAAAATGCGTCAATATGAGTATGTCACACAATAAAGGGTATCAAGAACGGGGATTTGGCCACCACGGCTTAGCGAACAAGACATCGGGACTGGCACAACCGGTGCTCCCGGCAGAACGCCGCCACCCCCTGCCCGCTCCGTGCCTGCTCGTCGCAGAATACCGTCTCAAGCGGAAGCTTTTCCACGTTCTGCTTGCACAAACGGCGGTGCTAGGGAGTAGTTCGAGGACTTCGTGCAGGAACGGGTAAGCGCGAGACACGTCTGGCCCTTCTCCCACGAACCACAGTGGGGAAGAGGTCTCGGGGTGAATGCGAACCCTAAACCGATATGCTCATGTCCACTTCGTCGTTGTCGGTGAGCCACGCCGGTCGCAGGATTGTGTAATCCAGCGGCGACGCCTCGATTGCATTAGGACGACGCCGCTTATGCTGGGTCCCTCGCTTCCGCCGTCTTCACCCAATCCGCAGTCGTTTGTCGAATCGCCGCTTCGTCCGCCGCTCGCGTATCCGGCGGCGCTTATTCCACCTGTGGCTGCTTTTGGCCTCCGCACGTACTCAGCAGCATCGCAGCAGTGAAAATGCCAAACGAAATCAGCCTCTGAAACTTCGTGTAAGTCCTCCATCCAGTACGAACATTTTGGGGCGAGTTGCGGGCCTTCTTCAGTCCGCCGAACATGCGCCAGGGTTTCTTCGCGGATCCAGCGATCGCTACCCTACGCATTCGCACCTACAAGCATTGCACCAGATACATTCGACAGATGCGTTGCTCGACTTTCTGCCAGTTTCCGTCCGCCAACTCTACTACTACCGTTTCTTGCGAGCCGGTTCGTCAGTCTTCGAAGTACGCCCGCTGGTCACGGCATCCAACGCTGGCTCGACCAAAGGGAGGTGCCAGAATGGGTTCTAGCAGGGCCCTGCTCATTTTGTCCGCGGTGTGTGCTTTCTCGCTCCCGGCACGCGCTCAAACTCAGGATGTACAACAGCTCAAAGACCAGCTCAACAAACTCGAAAACGAGATTGCCCAACTCAAAGTCAAGATCAGTGCTCTCGAATCGGCTAAGGCCCCTGCTCCTCCAACTCCCGCTCAAGCTGTTCCCGAGAAACCGATCACCACCGAAGCCGCCGTGCCAAATAAGACGGACGAGCAAATACCCATAGAACAGCCGGTGCCTGTACCGGAGAACTCTCTCGACTTGTATGGCTTTGCCATGCTCGATTCCGGCTACGACTTCAAGACCAACGATCCGCTCTGGTTCGATGTAGTTCGCCCCACGAAATTGCCAGCTTTCCCTGGCCAGTTTGCCCCGAACGGCAAGGTCTTCGCCGGTGTCCGCCAAACGCGCTTCGGCGTCAAAACCCTCAACTCAACACCATTCGGAAACCTTAAGACGATTTTCGAATTTGAACTTTTCGGTGTAGGAGTCGACGCTGGCCAAACCACGTTCCGTCTGCGTCACGCCTATGGTGAATTGGGACACTTCGGGGCAGGCCAGACTTGGAGCCCCTTCATGGATATCGACGTGTTTCCGAACTCGATCGAATACTGGGGTCCGAACGGCATGGTGTTCTTTCGCAACGTCCAGATTCGCTGGATTCCCGTCGCCAAGGGCAACAGCAATATCGTGATCGCCCTCGAGCGTCCCGGCGCCACCGGCGACGAGGGTATTTATGCTGGCCGTGTCGAACTCGCGGGCATCGTACCTCAGTTCAAATGGCCGGACGTCAGCTTCCACGCTCGCTGGGCGGGAGAGAAGCGTTACGTTCAAGTTGCAGGCATTTGGAGAAAGATTGCCTGGGTCGATACGACTGCTCACGCCTTCAATTTCAGTGGGATCGCTAACGGCTGGGGCGTAAACGTTAGCTCCAACATCGACTTCACGGAAAAGGATATCGGCAAGTTCCAGGTGGTCTACGGCAGGGGCATTGAGAACTACATGAACGACGCGCCGATCGACATCGGTGTGAAGAACAATTTCACCAATCCCGTCAGCCCCGTTCTTGGAACGGCGTTGCCGGTGCTGGGCGTTGTTGCCTTCCTGGACCACACCTGGAATGACAAATTCACGTCCTCAGCCGGCTACTCCCTCGTGAACATCACCAACTCCAACGCGCAGCTGCCTTCCGATTTTCACCAGGGCCACTATGCGCTGGCGAATCTGCTATATCACCCGCTCAAGCGCGTGATGATGGGAGCGGAGTTCCAGTGGGGCAGACGTCTGAATTTCACTGACGGCTTTAACTTCAACGATTATCGCATTCAGATCTCCTTCAAATATGACTGGGACAAGAGCTTTGAATACTGATCGCTTGGGCGTGCTTGAGCCTGACGAGGTCGATGTTTCAATCTTCGGAGAGCAACTATGTTGAAAGCAGGACGTGTACGAACGAGTTTTTTCGTTTTCCTTCTTCTCTTGGTTTCGCCCCCCGGTACCGACCGCTGCGCTAGCCCAAGAGCAGCATCGCAGCCCCGTTGCCCCCGGCCGCGAGCGCGTCGAAGCCGTCGTTCGCGAAGCCTACGAAAAGTCCCGCAACGATAATACCGGCAAGAACGCGGATTACATTCCTTATCTCGCTCAAGTCGATCCCCATCTCTTCGGCATCTCGATTGTCACCACGGACAATCAGGCGCTCAACGTCGGCGACGTCAACTATTCCTTCTCCATTCAATCCATCTCGAAAGTGTTCACACTCGCCCTCGCCATGGAGGAACTCGACCGCGATAACGTGTACCAGAAAATCGGCTCAGAACCGACCGGCCGGCCTTTCAATTCTCCTGTTGCCGTCGTCGATATGCCCACTCACACGGGCAATGCCTACGTGAATGCTGGCGCAATCGCTACCACTAGCTTGGTCTCCGGCGCGAACGAGGACGAAGAGTGGAACAACATCCTCGTCTTTTAGTTGATTGACGAGGTCTACAAGTCCGAAGCCGCCACCAATACCGGCAACAAGGCTCTCTCCATGCTGCTTGCGAAATACGATCGCATCTACTCCGACCCGTTTCAGTCCGTCGACATCTACACGCGACGCAACTAGCGCGCATGGGAGCTACCCTCGCCAATGATGGCATCAATCCCGCGACGGGCGAGCAAGTCATAAAAGCAGAGAACGTTCCTGAAATCCTCTCGGCCATAATGATGGCCGGCCTCTACGATGCTTCCGGCGGCTGGGCTTGGCGCGTCGGCCTTCCGGCCAAGAGCGGCGTTGGCGGCGGAATTGTAGCCGTAGTCCCCGGTAAAGGTGCGATTGCCGTCTTCGCTCCTCCCCTCGATGAGGCGGGCAACAGTGTGAAGGCCCAAAAAGTGATCGAGTACGTCGCGAACGAACTTGCCTACAACCTCTACTCGCCGGCATCCGTCGGCTGGAAGTGAGTTTTTGAAACCGCTTCCTCGTTCCGTCGCGCTTCGCTTCGCTCGGGCGCTGATGTCTTTCGGGCTTCTGCTGGTTTCGTGTGTGTGCTTTGCGCAGACGCAACCGACACAGACTCAGCCCGCCAAGCCCGTAGCGGGGTGGGATCCATTCAATTCATCCAGCATCGGATTCCGCGACGACACTTCCATTCGCTTGTGACAGCCCCTTGCTTTTCCAAACCGGCCCGCTCCCGCCCGTCGTTACTGTTCAAAGCGCAAGGCATCAGCTGCTCTCAGCGAACGGAGGAATTAAGTACAAGGGTTTCTGGCTCCAGAGCGAGGGCTACTATCGCCTGCTGAACCACGCTGTTGCGCATGGGGGCTACCCGTCGGCTTCACTCACGACCAGGGCTTCTACGTCCAGACCGCCTCCATGCTCGAGCCGTAAGACACCATAGTTTCTTTGTGAACTCAGTCGGAGGGTTACCCGCGCCGATCTTGAAATGGTCTTGCGCGCCTCAGACGAGGCGTGCTCTTACTCCGATGGGTCTGTCGCTTGGGCGGAGGAGGGGGAAGATTACGGGTTCTCCGACGGCCAATTGTCGTTGGTGGGCTTCCACGTCTTATCCGGATTGTAGAGCGTCATCTCTTGAAAGATGCTCAAAGTGTTCGGCCCGAGGTCCTTCTGATACACGATGCCTTCGTAGCTGACGATAAACGTTTTTACGCCGGTCACCCGATACTCGGCAGGAGCAGCGGCCAATGCGAAGCCGCCAATCATTGCTCCGTTCACCACAAAGTCAAGCTGACCCAGCGGCGCATCCGGCCCTTGTCCCTTAAGAATTTTGAAGTAGTAGCCGTGATAAGGCTGGCTCCGGTCCGTGTATCCCTGTTGTAAGGCTTTCGCAATCGGCTCCGAAATCGGAGCGGCACCTCCAATGGAGCCGTCCAGGTTGTGCCAGATGAGCCCATCGTGTGTGCCGGGCGTGCTGATAATGCGTTGCGCGTACTGGTTCACCTCAGATCCGTCATGCCGGACCAGTGCGTAGTCGCGTTGTGCCTCGACGTACCCGCGGCAAATTTCGATTGCATCGAGTTCATTCGCGCCAATCCGCCGGTAAAGCACCTCGCGAATTCCGGCGGGCGTATCGAAAAGCCATCTTCCGTCGCGTTCAACGATCGGCACCGGCCACGGCCAGCTGTTATCGCCCACGACCAGATACCCACGCTGCGCGTTGTGCGGGTCGAATACCACGGTGTGTTTCTCCTCGGCCATCCGCGCAAAATGTTCCGCACGATTTTTGTCCTGGACGGGATCTTTCGATTCCACAAGCTTCGTGCCTTCAGGTCCGAGAATTTTCTTCAAACTGGCCACGTCATACTTGTCCACCGCTTCAATGAATGCGCTCGCTGCGTCCTGTGCGCTCGCAAACGTCTCCTGAGCCGGCCCGGAGTGCGGTGGCGGCTGTTGTGCACCACGTCGCGCAATCGCCGGAACCAGCAAAATCAGGCTGGTCGCGAGCGCAAAGACCATGGTGTTGATATGCACGGATCGCGCAGCACCAAAAGTAAATGTTCGCGGACTCGTTCGTTTCTTCGTCGGACCAAACATCGAACACTACCTCCGCCTGCCACCGCCGCCGCGTGCTCGTCCCCCGCCGCCTCCGAAGCTTGACGCTCCACGGTTGCTGCTTGCCCTCGCGGTGCGGCCACTCGTTCCCCCAGATCCAAACCCACTGCTGCCCTGCGGGCGGCTCGGGGCAGTGCTGCGGTTCGCTATGCGATCTCCTCCGGCTCCCGTGCCGGCAGCGCGATTTGCACCGCCAGTCTGCTGCCGCGTATTCAGCGCCTGGCGAGCATTCGCTTGCCGGTTCGCGGCGGCGCCAGGATCGCCCCGTGCTGTTCCGTTATAGCGATTCGCGGTCGACCGATTCGAATAAGGAGTTCCGCCCCGATGCTGCGGATTGTGCTGCCACGTGCCATTCCGCGCCGCTGTCGTCGTACGGTTTGCGTTCACGTTGCGGTTGATGTTCGCGTTGCGGTTGAAGTTGTTGTAATTGTTGATGGTGACGTTGTTTCCGCCCCAGCCGCAGCCCCATCCCCAACCGCCGCCCCACGCCGCGCCCATCGCAACTCCAACTCCAAAGGAAATGGCCATCCCCGCCGCGTAATAACCCGGCGGCGGGTAATAGATCGGCGGATAGGGGTAAACGGGGGCCCCGTATACGACTGTCGGATTGTAGGAGGGCACGTAGACGACCTGCGGATTCGCCTGCTCGATGACAATGACTTGTTTGCTTTCAACGGTTTTCGTTTCTACCTTCTGCTGCTCCGAGGATTTCAGGTTCCCGGTTTCCTGCGCCTTCTTGCGCATTCGTTGAACAGCATCCATCACCTCGCCCTGCTGCGCTAAGAAGGCGTTGCCCAGATCAGTGGTCCACTGAATGTCGTCGGCCAATCGCTTTACCACGTCCGGAAGCTCCGCCATGGCCTGAACGCTCGGGTCCCACGGCTGCTTCTCTACAGCTTTAGTGAGTTCCTCGCCTTTCAGCTTGGAGTCTCTTTGCAGCCACTGTTGCAACTGCACAATTTCAAGCGGATACGTGGACGCAGCCAGAACCTGCGCCAGCATGGGGTCGGGATAGAGCGCGATAGGAGCGACAAGTGAGTCAAGCTGATCGGCAGAGAGCTTTTCCGCGGGGCTATCTGGTTTGGCTTGCGGCGTTTCGGGTTCTTGCTGATCGGAAGCGGGCGTTTGTTGCTGTTTCGCTTCCCAGCCGGCTGCGGAAAAGCTCCCACCGGTCACCAGGAGCAACGCAGCGAGAATCGCCGCACTGCGTTGCGCCAGGACCCACGGATAACGTCGGACCAATCTCACGCTCAAAGAAGCTCCGTCGGGCTATGCTAGTCGGACAGATAATCCTAGCGACTGGCAAAACTGCTAGAACAAGCACTGATAGCTGACTACAAATATGCAGTAGCTTGCCCCCCTACCGCCGCAAGATGGTTTTGATGTCAGGGGCAAACTCCGCGAGCCAATTGACGCCAATTCCGAATGCCAATTGTATAATCGCCCCCTGATATCCTTTCACGATTAGGTTGGGATTCCCCGGCTCCCAAGACGCTGCGGTTACCGATGCTCCAAATGCGGCAAAATAGGGCATGATTTGCGGGCGCAGATGCTGCTGCCGTCCGCCATAAGTGGGAAAATTTCTTGCGATCGCGTGCCAAGTTCGCCGCTTAACGCCTCGGCAGCGGCAACGGTCATAACGGATTTCCCAACCCAGCGCTGCGTCACCCGAAGCCGCAAGGGAGTTTTGAATCACGAACTGCGCTTGCCGGCTGCTCACTCGTTTAGCAAAACCGGTCGCCGTGCATTCCCATTCCGGAGGCGTATTCTGGATCTGGTCGCTCACGGTGAAAAAACCGGTCTTGACGTAGATGCCAAGTCGTGTAAGTCATTTTGGCATAGAGCTTCCAGCGCTCATGGAGTGTCAACGGAGCGAGTGACACGTCCTTGGGAACAAACTATCCGTACAGCCAATGTACCTTCAGCTCCTCTTGTTCGGACGTTTATCAAAAAGAGAAATTATCGAGCTGAGCGGGTCGCGGTCGACCTCATCGCAAAACTCAGGAGTTGCTTATGGCTGCCCTGAAGACACTTGAGCCAGTCTGACAGGTCAAGGCTGCAAGCACTAGTGGTTTTGCCAGTTTCATCTATTAGTCACCCGCATTAACTTCCAATTTGCCTTTGTCCGGCTTTAGCCCCTGCCGATCAGTTCCTGTTCGCCGAACGAAGGCGACGACTGGCAGCAGCACGGGCAAAAGCTTCTCAGAATTGGACCCAAGCCAGCCGAAAATCAGAGCACGAGGTAAGCCGTGATCCGTTATTTTTGGCATAAAAGCGAGCGGCTGGTACTGAGCGCCCTTTTCGCAGTTTTGACAGCTGTGTCTACACAAATTTGCTACGCGCAGCAGGCTTCGCAAGGACAGCAGGGTTCGCAGGCCACGACGAAAACGCGAACGGAGAGAGACCTGCTAGGGGAAAAGCAGATACCCGCGGACGCCTACTACGGAGTGCAAACCGCGCGGGCGTTAGAGAACTTCCAACTCTCCGGGATTCCGATCAATCACTACCCCGGCTTCGTAGAAGCGTGGGCGATCGTGAAATTGGCTGCTGCGCGCGCCAACGCCGATGTGGGCGCCATGAAGCCCGAACGGCTTCAGGCCATCGAAAAGGCCGCCAACGCAGTGCTGGCCGGGCAATATCACGACCAATTCCGAGTTGACTGGTACCAGGGCGGCGCGGGCACCTCAACGAACATGAATGCCAACGAGGTTCTGGCAAACATCGGCTTGGAAATGACAGGCCACCAGAAGGGCCAATACCAATTTCTCGATCCGCACGACGACTTGAATATGTCGCAGTCCACGAATGACTCATATCCAACGGCGATCAAAATCGCGCTCATTCTTAGAAATGCGAAGCTCCTGCACGAGCTGCAGCAGTTGGCGGATTCCTTTCGAACAAAGGGACAAGCCTATCTAGAAATTCTGAAGATGGGCCGCACCGAAATGCAAGACGCGGTCCCAATGACGGTAGGTCAGGAGTTTTACGCGTTCGCTTCATCGTTGGACGGAGAGATCAAAGCGCTGCGCGAGGCTGAGAAATCCTTGTATGCAGTGAATATGGGAGGAACGGCCATTGGGACTGGCCTCAACGCCCCGAAAGGGTATGCGGAGAAGTGTGCGGCACATTTGGCTGAACTCACGGGAAAGCCGATTGTTCCGGCCCCCGACCTGATCGCAGCGACGTGGGACCAACAGGGATTCGTTCAATATTCCGCAGCTCTCAACAGCCTGGCGGTCAAGCTCTCGAAAATTTCGGGCGACCTCATCCTGCTCACCTCAGGGCCAAGGGCGGGCTTAAACGAGATCAACCTTCCACCGCTGCAACCGGGGTCCTCGATCATGCCGGGGAAAGTGAACCCGGTCGTACCTGAGGTCGTGAACATCGTTGCGTTTCGCGTGATGGGGAACGACTTTGCCACGACCGTGGCGGCTCACAGCGGCCAGCTTCAGCTAAACGCATACGAGCCTATTGAAGGGCTCTCCGCAATCGAATCGCAGCATCTGCTTTATCGCGTTTCGATGCTTTTCCGGACGAAGTGCATTGACGGCGTGACGGTAAACGAGAAAGTACTGGAACATTACATGGAAACAACCGTGGGAATTGTGACGGCTCTGAATCCAATCGTGGGATATGAGAAAGCGACGGAGCTTGCACAGGAAGCGTACAAGAGCGGCAAGGGAATTCTCGAAACTATTCGCGAACAACATGTTTTGACGGAACAGCAGATTCAGGAGCTGCTGGACCCGGTAAAACTGGCTGGTCTGGACAAGAGCAAGTACGCGCCCCAGCACTGAGTGACGGAGAGAAAGGAGTATAGCCATGAAGAGCTCACGCCGAATGTGGATAGTTGTCGCATTGTTTTTTCTGACTGCCGGAGTTCAGAACGCAGTTGGACAAACCAGAAAGCCGAACATTCTGATTCTTGCTACCGGTGGAACCATTGCGGGAGCCGCTCCTACAGGAACCCAGGCGGCGTACACTTCGGGGACGGTCACAATCGACGCCATGTTGAATGCAGTCCCTGGAATCAGGGACCTGGCCAACATCAACGGCGAGCAGATTTCGAACGTCGGGTCACAGGACATGACCTTCGACATCATGCTGAAGCTGGCGAAGCGCATCAATGAAGCGCTGCCCGGGCCAGGCCTGGACGGTGTGGTGATAACTCACGGCACCGACACCATGGAGGAGACTGCATTTTTCTTGAACCTCGTGGTGAAAACAGACAAGCCCGTAGTCATGGTTGGATCAATGAGGCCATCCACGGCGCTTAGCGCCGACGGGCCGCTAAACCTCTACAACGCAGTGGCGGTAGCCGGGAATCCTGAAGCCAAAGGCCGTGGCGTGCTCGTGGTGATGAACGATTGGATTCACGGCGCGCATTCGTTGACGAAAACGAGTACGACAGCGGTCCAGACGTTCATGTCGCCGCTGCGTGGTTTGGTGGGCATTGTGGCGTATGGGAAGGCGGATTTTTACAACAATCCGCCGTGGAAGCATACGACTTCGACCGAGTTCGACATCTCCGACGTGACCACCATTCCGCGCGTGGATATCGTCTTTGCCGATGTCGATATGTCGCCAGAGCCAATCAAGTGCAGCGTGACTACCGGAGCTAAGGGCATCGTTATCGCCGGGGTTGGCAATGGAAATATGAATAAGGCGGCCCTGGACGCGGCAGCGCAAGCGGCGAAGAAAGGGATCGTTGTGGTTCGTAGCAGCCGTGTTGCAACCGGAGTCGTAGGACGTAACGTGGAGGTGAAAGATGACGAATTAGGTTTTGTAGCTTCCGATGAGTTAAATCCGCAGAAAGCACGAATTTTGCTTTCACTGGCGCTGCTGAAGCCACACACCCTGCAGCAGATTCAACAGATGTTCTACACCTATTGAGCAAGAGCCTCGGATGGATGGTGCTGGGATTCCCCGAGTCACAAAATCGAAGTGGTCGTTGCTGATTCTTGCTGGGCTAGTCGCCATTGCGATGCCCTGTCGTGCGCAGGACGCCCAGGCAGTAACCTGCGGGAGCGTTCGGGATGAGTCGGCTGTCTCTGAATCGCCCGCTCCTCAACCGCCTCAGAACCCAGGCCAAACACAGCCCGCCCCTAATATGGTGAATACCGTCGAGGCAGGCGAGTCGGACCAGGAGGAAATACCGCGCAAATTTGTGCACTGGAATGAATACGAGGGGCCGTACTTTACGATCCGGGCCGGCATGGGGATTTTGTATGAGTTCGCTGGCTACGCTCAGGACAACCAGAGCAAAGAACAGTTCGCGCTAAGTCCGGGTTTTAAGCTGCGCGATTTTCGGTTCCTACTTCGCGGGAGCTTTCCCAAGTTCAAACGGCCGGTTACCTGGAGCGCAGGGATCATGTATGACGGTCTTACGCATTCGTGGCTGTTGCGCGAGACCGGAGTGATGATCACACTTCCGAAACCGTGGGGGTACGTGTTCGTCGGACGGACAAAGCTCGGGTTCTCTCTCAACAAGGTGATGGTTGGCTATGCTGGGTGGACGCTCGAAAGATTCACGATGAGCGACGCCACCATCCCCATTCTCGGAGACGGTGTGAAATGGCTTGGCTACAATCAAAAGCTCGGACTCATGTGGAACGTCGGGTTCTACAACGATTTCCTATCGAAGAGCCAGTCGTTCAACCTGTACCACAACCAGGCAGTTGCTCGAGTGGCGTGGCTGCCGATTCATTCCGATGAAAAAGATGAAATCCTTCATCTGGGAGTGAATTTCTTGTACGGATCGTCGGAGGAAAACAAACTTCGGCTTAGATCGAGGCCGGAAGCATTTCCCGCACCCTATTTTCTCGACACGAGCACCTTCACGGCTAGTTTGTCGCGAATGTTGGGATACGAGGCGTACTACCGCCGGAAATCTTTGCTGTTCGGCAGCGAGTATTGGTTCGATAGCGTAACCTCACAGAGCGGGGGAAATCCTGTGTTTCGCGGAGGCGATGTGGTTGCGACATGGATCGTGACAGGTGAGAGTCGCGCGTACAACACGGTTGGCGGGTTTTTTAAGGCGGTCGAGCCACGAAATCCTGTCTTCAATGGCGGGCCTGGCGCGTGGGAGATCGTGTGGCGTTATTCAAATACGAATCTGGACGGTGGGACGATTCAAGGCGGTAAGTTTTGGCGGTTCACCCCGGGAGTGAATTGGTATCTCTCCAAGTACGTGCGCTTTTCGGTTGAGTACGGTTACGGGCGACTTCAACGATTCAACCTCGACGGGGGCACGCAGTTTTTCCAGAGTCGATTGCAGCTTCAACTCTGATCGATTTCCCATGCACGCTGCTGTCCTCGGGAGCACGGCCTGGCGCAAAGAGCCTGCGCGACCAAAGCCCAGACGAAGGTGTACATCGGCGAAGGATGAGGCTTTTCGTCATGGCATTAAGAAAGCGGAGATTGGCCGAATGGCTTCGGCTTTTGAACACGAAGACCTTCGGTCGGCCCTCGGAGGGCGCCGAGCTCCTTCCTTTTCAGATGCGGTACCGATTTTGAAATACGGCATGGTGATCTGTTTCGTTTCGGGAAGCTCCCCAGCCGTTGCGTCCCCTCAAAATGTTCGGACATCCCGCAAATACGGGATGCTCTTCCGACCCTCCTGGCTTTCGCATTGGTGCGGAACGTGCAAGCGGACGCACGGATGTCCAACCGGCCAACGGTTCCTTCTTCGCGAGCGCTTATGTCCTCGCCCGACCTGTCCCTGAGACGTTCTCGAGATTTGCCTCTTGGCGAAGTTCGGCAATTCAGACGCTCATTGACGGCAAGCGCCGTCGTGCAGGCCGCCGCCGTCTCCTTGCTTCTCTCGACGACCTTGCACCCGCGCAGGCCAGAAGCACTTCCTCAATTGACCAAGGCCCGGGACTTTCAGGTAACGCGGATATCGTATGCTCCGAAGGCAGCGACACACTTTTTCTCCGGCCAGGTTAGCGGTCCGACAAGGCCGCGGAGTGTACTCAAGGCCCATCTTTCGCATCCCACGGTGCCTGGCGCGGCGCAGGACCAATCTTTGGAACCTGCGGGATTACTCAATTCGACGGCCTCCGCCGTTTCTTCCCAAACCTTGCCGATCTCGGCTCCGCAGCCCCCTATGCCAACAGGTCCGCGCCTGACCACGGTATTCACAAACGATCAGCGGCTCAAGGCGCGCGAGGTCCGACTCGGCAGCTTCAGCGACGCGGTGCTTCCGACAAATCAAG